>Ga0206126_10001161_pt1 | contig 32617 bp, 29 predicted proteins | sample Helgoland_Spring_5_FD_148621 | JGI IMG/M metagenome (GOLD analysis project Ga0206126, IMG submission 148621) | Pelagic subsurface seawater microbial communities from Kabeltonne, Helgoland, North Sea - Helgoland_Spring_Bloom_20160412_1 | ecosystem: Environmental > Aquatic > Marine > Epipelagic ...
GGCCGAATGGCGAGACGCCGAAGGACGTTTGCTGCGGCGGGTCAAATTGGCGGGCACCACTTGGAGTTTGTCTCTGTTGACCACGATGCCATTGGGCGGATGGCGGGCCCTGCGAGGCGATCGTTCTCGCCTGCCGGTGGTCACATCGGGCACAGGGGTACAAATCGTGACAGAACCGCGGAATGTGGAGCACGGCCCCACGTCGAACGTCACCACCTTGGCATCTAACGAACCAGCGGATTGGGTGGTATTTCACGGTGTTGGACAATTGACCCTCACACCCCAGGACCGGGATCACATCCGATCATTGGCTGTGCAATTAAGGGGGCGTCCCAACGATGTCATTCGCATTACAGGACATGCGAGCATTGATGGCGACCCTCAAACCAATGCAGCCTTGGCGGCAGAGCGGGCCAGACATGTGGCTGCCCAGTTGGAATTCGCCGGGCTACAGGCCGCCCAGATCAGGTTTGAGGGAATGGGAACGCGCCAACCTTTGGTGAAATGTCCACCTGGTGTGGTCTGTCCTTCGGACGCCTTGGAACGCAGCCGAAGGACCGAGCTGCACATTGAACACGGCAAGCGTGCTGATGGCCGCGCCATGCAGTAATTTTGACACATGCGCATTGATGTCATGCGGGCCAAGTTGCACCGCATCACGGTTACTGAAGCCGACCTCAACTATATCGGAAGCATTACGCTTGACTTGGACCTCATTGAAGCCGCCGGCCTTGTGCCTGGGGAGAAGGTGCAAATTGTGAATTGCAACAACGGAGAGCGCATCGAGACCTATGTCATCGAAGGAGCGCGCGGAACAGGACAAGTGTGTTTGAACGGCCCTGCAGCGCGTCGCTGTCAACCGGGGGATGTCGTGATTGTCATCGCATACGGCAGCATAGAGATCGAGGAGGCCAAAGCATTTAAACCCACGGTGGTGTTTCCAGACACTGCCACCAACCGCATCCACACATGAAAGGGAAGCTTGGCCAAGTCTTAAAGTACGTTTTGATGCTGGGCATCGGCGTGCTGTTGATGGCTTTGGCCATGCGCGCTGTGGAGGACCCGCAGGCCCTGTGGGACGATATGCGCAGCGCAAGTTGGAAGGGCATCGCGGCGAGTTTTGTGATGGGCTACTTGGCGATTGTAAGCCGAGGCATGCGTTGGCTGATCCTTTTGGAGCCCCTTGGGCATACCCCCAAAATGGGCAACAGCATTCACGCTGTGGCGTTTAGCTATTTCTCCAACGCCTTCGTTCCACGAAGTGGAGAGTTGGCGCGGTGTGGTGCCTTGAACCAAACGGATGGCATTCCCGTCGATGAGCTTTTTGGAACGGTGATTTCTGAGCGTGTGGTCGATTTTGCCTTGCTGTTTTTGTTGACCGGCATCGCCTTGCTGTCCAATATGGAATCATTCTTGGCCTTTAGTGCCTCGTTTTCGCTTCCGGGGGGCACGGGGCCTCTGCCATGGCTGGCGGCTGCAGCGGCCATCTTCGTAGCCTTAGGCGCAGTGGCTTGGGTCAAGCGAAAAGCCTTGGGCCAAGTGCCGTTCATCGCCAAAGTTTTCGGCTTCATTTCTGGCATTGGTCGAGGGCTGGCCAGCGTCCGTCACATGCGCCGAAAGTGGGCTTTCTTAGCCCACACGGCCTTCATCTGGACCATGTACTTTTTGATGACTTATGTGATTTTCTTGGGCATCGATTCCTTGAATGGCATCACCCCGGCCCAGTCGCTTTTCGTGATGATGGCAGGTGGGTTTGGCATGGTCTTGCCTTCTCCTGGGGGCATCGGTAGCTATCAGCTCGCTGTTCAATACGCACTGGTCGCCTTGGGTTATTCGGAAGTCTTGGGCTTGGCCACCGCCAATGTGGTGTGGGCGACGCAAACCGTGATGATCATCACTACGGGGGGCGTGGGTTACCTGTTTCTTTTGGCCGCAGGCTTAAAGAAAAATTCAAAGGCTGATGCAGCCAACCCAAGCTGATGGTACACCACACTGCAGCTGACGGCCATATTAATACGCTCGCGGAGCTCGAAGCCCTGCGCCAGGAATGGAGTAAGGCGGGCCATAAGGTGGTCTTCACCAACGGCGTTTTCGACCTCTTGCACAAAGGCCATGTGACGTATCTCGCCGCCGCTGCTCGGCTGGGCGATGTGCTCGTGGTGGGCATCAATGACGATGCCAGCGTGCGCAGATTGGGAAAAGGAGAGGACAGACCAATCGTGCCTGAGGCTGACCGTGCAGCAGTAGTGGCGGCACTGCGCTCAGTGGCAGCAGTCGTCTTGTTTGGCAGCGACACGCCTCTCACCATGATCCAGGCCCTTCATCCCGATGTCTTGGTCAAAGGAGGAGATTATGACGCGGAGTGCACCGACGCGAGCCATCCCCGCTATATCGTGGGCAGCACTGAAGTGCGTTCACAGGGCGGCACGGTGGCCACGATCGACTTGGTACCCGGCCGCAGCACAACAGCCATCGCCAGCAAGCTGAAAGGCTAAATCAGGCCTTAAATGGTCTCTTCCTCTAGGAACTTCGTGGTGAAGTCTCCGCTGCGGAAACGCTCATGAGCCATGAGCTTCTGGTGGAACGGGATGGTGGTCTTCACACCTTCAATGATGTACTCGTCCAAAGCCCGCTGCATTTTGGTGATGGCTTCCTCCCGGGTCTGGGCCACCACAATCAGCTTGGCAATCATGCTGTCGTAATGAGGTGGAATCCGATAGCCAGCATAGACGTGGGTATCGATGCGGATGCCATGACCACCGGGGCCATGATAGTCCGTCACGGTTCCCGGGCTTGGAGCAAAGTTTCGGTCGGGATCCTCTGCGTTGATGCGGCACTGAATGGCATGCATCTTGGGATAGTAGTTCCTTCCAGAAATAGATTCCCCAGCGGCGAGCTTGATCTGTTCTTTGATCAGGTCGTAGTCCACCACTTCTTCCGTGATGGTATGCTCTACCTGAATCCGGGTATTCATTTCCATGAAATAGAAATTCCGCTCGGCATCGACCAAGAACTCCACGGTACCCACACCCTCGTACTTCACAGCCTCTCCTGCAGCGATGGCCGCTTGGCCCATCTTCTCTCGGAGGTCGTCGGTCATGTAGGGGGATGGAGTCTCCTCTACGAGCTTCTGGTGGCGACGTTGGATGGAGCAGTCACGCTCGGAAAGGTGGCAGCATTTGCCGTTGCGATCACCGGCAATTTGAATCTCGATGTGGCGAGGCTCAGTCACGAACTTCTCCATGTACATGCCATCGTTGCCAAAGGCAGCACCGGCCTCACGTCGCGTGGTGTCCCAAGCATCTGTGGTGTCCGCATCGTTCGTGCAGAGTCGCATGCCCCTTCCACCGCCGCCCGCGGTGGCTTTCAGCATCACTGGGTATCCGATTTCTTTGGCACAGGCGATGGCGTCTTCCAAGCTGTCCAAAACACCGACGCTTCCGGGTATGGTAGGAACACCAGCGGCTTTCATGGTGGCTTTGGCAGAAGCCTTGTCCCCCATGGCCTCGATCATCTCCGGGGAAGCCCCGATGAACTTAATGTCGTTTTCTCCGCACACCTTGGAGAACTGAGCGTTCTCTGAAAGGAAGCCGTAACCAGGATGGATGGCATCCGCGTTGGTGATTTCGGCAGCGGCAATGATGTTCGGGATGTTGAGGTAGCTCTTGGCACTTTGAGGAGGGCCGATACAAACGGCCTCATCTGCAAAGCGCACATGAAGGCTCTCTGCGTCTGCTGTGGAGTATACGGCCACCGTCTTGATGCCCATCTCCTTGCAGGTGCGGATAACCCTAAGGGCAATCTCACCGCGGTTGGCGATCAGGATTTTCTTGAACATGTCGTGAATCGATGGGGGTGATCCGGCATTAGGCCGGTTCCACGAGGAAGAGAGGCTGGTCGTATTCGACCGGGCTGTTATCGTCCACGAGGATCTTTACAATACGGCCAGAAATCTCACTTTCGATTTCATTGAACAACTTCATGGCCTCGATTACACAGACAGTGTCTCCCACTTTGACTGCAGAACCTACTTCGACAAAGTTCTCCTTGTCAGGGGAAGGCTTGCGGTAGAACGTGCCAATCATGGGGCTCTTGATTTCGATCAAGCCAGCATCGGCCTCCTTTGGAGCAGCCGGTGCAGGGGCCGATGCAGCAGCAGCAGGTGCGGGTGCGGGTGCCTGAGCGGGCATCGCAGCGGGCATCTGCATGGGCATCGTCATTCCAGCGGGCATGGCCATTTGCACGGTTTGCGGCTCGAATTGAGCTGCGGCTTTACCGCGTTTGGTGCCATTGTTTGGACTCTTGATGGTAATCTTGAAGTCCTTGCGTTCGATCTCGACTTCATTCACGCCAGACTTGGCAACGAATTTGATCAGGTCCTGTATTTCTTCCTGGGTCATGGTCTGTTTGACTTTAGGAATTGGTGTATCCAGAGCGGCAAAGTAACCGCAAATTTATTGGAGAGCATCCCGAAGGTCGGGATCACTCTGCTGTTGTCTGTTGAGGGATGGCCCATTTGAGCCAAATACTGCCCCATGTGAACCCTCCTCCAAAACTGCTCAGAATGAGGTTTTCTCCAGGGGTGAGGCGGTCTGCCCACTCCCATAGACACAAAGGAATGGTGGCTGCAGTTGTGTTTCCGTACTTCTCGATGTTGATCATGACTTTTTCTCGGCCGACCCCCATCCGTTTTGCAGTCGCATCGATGATGCGCAAGTTCGCTTGGTGGGGCACGAGCCAAGAAACGTCGTCGGCAGTCAGGCCGTTGCGCTCCATGATTTCGTAGCTCACATCAGCCATGGAGGTTACAGCGGCTTTAAATACCGGCTTTCCATCCTGCTCGAGGTAGTGCATTTTGCCATCTACGGTTTCGTGGCTTGGAGGGTTGAGTGACCCTCCTCCTCGCATGCGCAAGAACTCCGCTCCCCTACCATCGCTGCGCAAAATGGCATCTTGAATGCCGTTTTCTCCTGTCGCGTCTGCCTCCAGTAACACGCCTGCGGCGGCATCACCAAAGAGGACGCACGTGGTGCGATCGGTATAGTCCACGATGCTGCTCATCTTGTCAGAGCCCACCACCACCACGCGTTTGTGCGTGCCAGAAGAGATGAACTGGCCTCCAGTGCGCAATGCAAAAAGGAAACCGCTACAAGCTGCGCTCAGGTCAAAGCCCCAGGCATTGGTCGCACCCGACTTGACACACGCCAACTGGGCGGTGGACGGGAAGAACATGTCTGGGGTGACCGTGGCCACAATGACCAAGTCGATGCTTTCAGGCGAGATGTCGCGCTGTGCGCAAAGGCCCTTGATGACCTCAGCCGCCATATCGGAAGTGGCCTTAGTGGGGTCCTTTAGAATGCGCCGTTCCGAGATGCCAGTGCGGGTTCGAATCCATTCGTCGTTGGTGTCGACGAGTTTTTCGAGGTCGGCATTGGTCAGCTTGTCGGGGGGTAGCCATCCCTGCACTGCAGTAATGGCCGCGGATTGAAGTGAGCTCATCGCACGGTTTGTTGTCCCTCTATTGGGAGGCAGGCGTCGAAATTAACGCCGCTTTCTTCCCGGGCTAAGCATGAAACACAGCTTGAGCCACGACCGGATGTGGAAAAACCCGCTTCAGCCATCGGCTGGGCGGGTTTCCGAAAAAAGCGCGAAAGAGAAATCAGGCCTCAGCGACCTCTTTCTCCATCAGAACGCGTCCCTTGTAGTAGAGCTTACCCTCGTACCAGTGGGCGCGGTGGAACATGTGGGCCTGGCCTGTCGTTGAACAGGTAGAGACATTGGGTGTCTCGGCCTTGTAGTGCGTCCGGCGCTTACGTGAGCGCGTCTTGCTCTGGCGTCGCTTTGGATGTGCCATGTTGGTATTGTTGTTCCTCAGTGCCGAAGCACCTCGGGGTCAATGGTTTGTACTGTCAAATTCACTCCTCCTCATTCAAATCCTCCTCTCCTTTCGGCTCACTGGAAGACAATCCTTTCAGTGCCGCCCATCTCGGATCAGCCTCAGCCTCCTCTTGCTCTTCATCGGGCGCGTGATCTACGCTTCCTGTCAGCCACTGCAACACGTTGGGGTCACAGTCATCCTCTAATTCGTGAACGCGGCGCAGAGGCATGCCCAGCACCGTTGACTCATAGAGGAATTCCCTGACATCCAACAGGTGCTCCGCAGGGCCGAGGACAAGAATGTCGTCGTCGTTGCGTTGCGAAGTGTCTCCGAACTTGACCACGTATCTAGCGCGGTGGTCGATCGAGAGCGTAACGGGCGCATTGCATCGGTCACAAAAGGACCGCACAGTGCCTGTCACGTGGACATCGAAGTGCATCATTGTATCGAACCGGTCCAGCTCTGTATCCGCTGTTATGTCAGCATCATCAAAGCCTTGAGGTTCAAAATCCGAAAAGAACGTCCCATCCAGCTGAAATCCGAAAGCGTGCCTTCCAATGCCCAAACCCGTGAAGGGAATTTCGAATTCGGAATTACCGCGCATGCGTGACCCCAGCTTTGAGGGGGGGCAAAGGTACGGGTTTCAATGCAATCTTGGTGCAGCGCAGTTTGCGCTTAAAACCGGTCACGCTCCCAGTCCTTTCTAGGCGCCACTTCCAAGGGGTCTGAGGTCATCTCTTTATGCGCTGTTCGCGAGCGCCGGATGTCGACCGCAGCCCAGCAAGCAGCGCGCAAACTGGCGCCGTCAGCAAGCCCCTTTCCCGCGATGTCAAATGCGGTTCCGTGATCGGGACTGGTCCGCACAATCGGCAATCCAGCGGTAAAGTTTACCCCTTCTCCAAAGGACAGACTCTTGAATGGAATGAGCCCTTGGTCGTGGTACATCGCCAGCACGCCATCAAATTTCTTGTAGCCGCCGGTCCCGAAGAAACCGTCTGCACCGAAGGGGCCGTGGACCGATAGGCCTTGTTCTTGCAAAGCACGGACGGCAGGCAAGATGATGGTCTTCTCCTCCTCTCCGATCAGTCCGTTGTCACCGGCATGAGGATTGAGCCCCATAATCGCAATGCGCGGGGTGGCGACCCCAAAGTCCCTGCCAAGGCTATCGTGCAAAAGGCGGGCTTTGCTTACAATGGCCTCCTTGCTGAGGGCAGCGGCGACTTCTTTGATGGGGACATGGCCAGTGACCACTCCGACCCGCAAAGTGTCGGTGGCGAGGATCATCAACACATCGCTGACCCCAGCCATGTCGGCGAGGTACTCGGTGTGTCCTGGAAATTTGAATTTGCCGCCTTGGATGGTGTCCTTGTTAATGGGGGCAGTGACCAATACGTCGACTTTATTGGCCGCCAAATCGTTGACCGCGGCTTCCAAGCTGAGGCGGGCAAAGTCTCCAGCATTGGGATGTGGTTGGCCCCAATCAGGTGGGGGTAAAGTCGGCACAATGTCCACACAATGCAGTGCGCCGTGTTTGGTGCGTTCAGGTTCTTCGGTGGGCCGGATGTCGACCTCAACTTCGAAGTGCTTGGCTTGGGCACGCAATGTCTCCGTGTGGCCGTACACCACAGGGATCATGTCTTGGAGCACACGCTCATCGGCAAAGGCCTTGAGGATGCATTCTGAGCCGACACCATGGGGATCACCCCATGTAATGCCGATGCGGACGGGTTTGGTCGCTGCCATGGCTACGAAGGTACTCCGGAAGGCGAAGGCCGAGGACCCCGTCCAATTTCACTTGCGCAGTGGGATTTTTTGCACCAGCGGCCAACTTCTGCCGCCTTTGAGAGTTTACCTTTCGATGTCTATGCGGTCGTTTTTCTTTTTGCTCATCCTCTGTCTTTCCATTCCGTTGAGGATGGAGGCGACCCATAACAGGGCGGGCGAAATCACCTACCGCCACCTGACCGGCTCCACCTACGAGGTCACCATCACCACCTACACCAAGGCGAGTGTCGTGGCGGACCGGGAATTTCTACAAATCCGCTGGGGGGATGAAGGGTCAGAGAGCATCACCGACAGCTTGCCTCGGATCAACGGGCCGCTCAATCCGGCAGGAGTTCCCACTGGAGAGCTGCTCGATGGCGATATCCGCCTTAACCTCTACCGCGGGACCCACACGTATGCAGGCCCCGGGGTGTACAGTTTGATTGTAGAAGACCCCAACCGCAATTCGGGTGTCTTGAACATTCCCGGTTCTGTTGACGTCCCGTTCTGCATCTCCAGCCTGCTCATTATCGACCCACAAGCAGGTCACAATGACAGTCCAATCCTGCTCTATCCCGCAGTAGAAAACGCCTGCATCAATCAAGTGTGGGAGCACAACCCCGGAGCGTATGACCCCGATGGCGATTCACTGACCTACGACCTGGTCTCCTGCGCCGGCTTCAATTGCCTTCCCGTCCAAAATTTTGTGCAACCCAATGAGGTTGAGGGAGCCGGAGGTGAGTTTTTTGTAGAGCCGACAACCGGCACCGTGGTGTGGGATTCTCCCGGGCTTGCAGGAGAATACAACATGGCGCTGCGCATCCGCGAATGGAGGGAGGTCGGAGGACAGTGGATTGTGGTGGGCGAGGTCATCAGGGACATGCAGATCACCGTGGAGATGTGCAACAATGAACCACCCGTGGTCGAGGTATTGCCAGACACCTGTGTCCTCCAAGGATCGTCGCTCATTTTTCAGGTGGGCGCTTCGGATCCCGATGGCGATGACGTGACGGTCACGGTGGTAGGGGGCCCAACAGATGCCTTAGATCCAGAGGCCGTGTTCAATTGGAACCCCATCATGAACGTGGGAACGTTGAGCTGGGTGCCCGGATGCGATGCGGTGAGAGAGGCGCCATATCAGTTGGTGTTCAAAGCCACCGACGATGACGCCATTCCTTTGAGCGATGTGGCCACCATGAACGTCAAGGTCATCGCGCGACCAGTGTCCACCACGGATGCGGTTCCCATTGGCAATGCCGTAGAGGTGGATTGGACGGTGCACCCTTGTACGGACAGCTACAACGAGGCGCTGCAGTCTTTGGGCGGCTATGAGGTGTACCGAAAAAACGGGCCGGGATTCCCAGATTTGGGATACTGCACGGTGGGCATGCCGGCCAATGCGGGTTACACCCTCGTGGGCTATGTCAATGGTTTGGGAAGCAACGCCTTCCTCGATACAGAATTCATCAGTTACGGTGCGCGCTATTGCTACCGTGTGGTGGCCGTGATGCCCAACGGCGCCAAGTCGCGTTTCGGTCCAGAGGCCTGCGCTGAGATCAACAAAAATGTGCCCGTCATGACGGGGGCTTCAGTGGAAATTTCGGACCTCGTTGAGGGGGAGGTAGAGGTCAGGTGGTCCGCACCATCGGATGCCGACACTGTGGAGGCATTTCCCGGACCGTATCGCTACGAGGTGGAGGCCAGAAGCGCATCCGGTGAGGCTTGGCAAACCATCAGTGAGTCGCCCACTTCTGTGGCGCTTGGCGCCCTGGACACCGTGGTGGTCCACAATGGCGTAAACAGTGAGGTTCCCATTTGGGAATACCAGGTGTCGGCCTGGAGTGGCGACGATTTAATCGGGACGAGCAGTCCAGCGCCGGTCCCGGATTTACGGGCAAATTCGGGAGACAACAGTGTGATCCTCAGTGTCCTGCCTGGTCGACCGTGGAGCGACACGGCATTTGTGTTTTACCGGGTCTTAGAGGGCGGCACACTCGAATTGATCGACACGGCTGCTGTTCCCCAATGGGTAGACACAGGCCTCGTCAACGGGGTGCCATCGTGTTACCGTGTGCGCACCTTGGGCACATACGGTGCCGAAGATATTCTGGATCCGATCGAAAATTGGAGCGCCGTGAGGTGTGCGACGCCGTATGACTTGGAGCCGCCTTGCCCACCTGTCCTGAGTGTAACCTCAGATTGTCCGGCAGAAGAAGTCACTTTGACTTGGCCTCAATTGACCTGCGCCGATGACATCATGGCCTATCGTGTGTACAGAAGTGACAGCCTGTCTGGACCGTTGAAGTTGTTGTTGGAATTGGAGAACCTGGGCGATACGACCCTGACGCTGACCGCCGAAGACTGGGGGAATACCATCGCGGGTTGTTGGGCGGTATCGGCGCTGGACAGTTTGATGCCTGGACCAGGCGGAGGTTTGCGGCGCAACGAAAGCGCTCTGAGCGACACAATCTGCACAGACAACTGCCCCTTCTATTTCCTGCCCAACGTCTTCACACCCAACCTCGACGGCACCAACGACGTCTTCCGTCCCTTCCCTTGGAAGTTTGTGGACAGCGTCGATTTTAGGGTATTCAACCGTTGGGGAGAGGAAGTGTGGAGGTCCACCAATCCCGATTTGGGGTGGGATGGCCGGCACCAAAAAACCGGCGTTATGTGCGCCGACGGGACCTTTCACTACACCTGCACCGCCTACACCAGAAGGCTGGTCGGAACCGTTCCCGAGCGTTTCTCGGGCACTTTGCAAATGCTGGACGGGGTCGCCCCGCCAGCAGAATGACGCACCACAGATGTTTACGGGTATCATAGAATCCATGGGCACCATCCTCGAGGTGAGGACGGAAGGCACCAACCGACATTTTACGCTCAACGCCGAAATGGCGGCTGAACTCAAGGTAGACCAAAGTGTAGCGCACGATGGGGTTTGCCTCACGGTGGTCTCCGTAGAAGGTCAGCGCTACACGGTGACCGCCGTGGAGGAGACGCTGTCGCGGACCACATTGGGCACTTGGGAAGTGGACGACGTGGTCAACCTCGAGCGGTGCACGCGCCTGGGCGATCGGCTCGACGGCCACATCGTCCAAGGCCACGTGGATACCACAGCCGAGGTGGTGGGCATCGACGCCAGAGATGGCTCATGGAATGTGGCATTTCAGCATCCACGTGCTCCCCATCACTTGACCGTCAACAAAGGGTCCATCACGGTCAACGGGGTGTCTCTAACAGTGGTGGATTCCTCCGCAGATGGTTTCAGTATTACAGTCATTCCGTACACGTGGGAGCACACAGGGTTCCACCGTTTGAAGTCCGGAGACCGCGTCAACTTAGAATTTGATGTGGTGGGTAAATACGTAGCCGCACTGGTGGCGCGCCAAAGTTGATCAGCAAATGGGCGTCCCCCGTTATGGGTTGGTCAGCTTACTGCGCAACACAAAATTCTGTCCGAGATAGACCTTGCGCACTTGCGGGTCATCGGCCAACTCCTCTGCCGTTCCCGCTTTGAGGATGTGACCCTCAAAAAGCAAGTAGGCCCTGTCGGTGATGTGAAGCGTTTCTTGGACATTGTGGTCAGTGATCAAGATTCCAATGCCCTTGGTGCGCAATTGACTCACGATGTGCTGAATGTCCTCCACCGCAATTGGGTCCACGCCTGCAAAGGGTTCGTCGAGTAGGATGAACTTGGGGTCGGCCGCTAAGGCGCGAGCGATTTCAGTGCGCCGCTTCTCACCGCCGCTCAAAACGTCACCCCGGTTTTTCCGAACGTGAACAAGTCCAAATTCCTCCAACAACTCTTCGAGCCGCTGCTGGCGCTCCTTGGCGTTGTTTTTGTGGAGCTCGAGCACAGCCAGAATGTTGTCTTCGACACTCAGCTTTCGAAACACAGAGGGTTCTTGGGGCAGGTAACCAATGCCGCGTTGCGCCCTGCGGTACATGGGTTCTCGGGTAATGTCGTGCTTACCGCCCTCGCCATCGACCAGGGTGACCCCACCAGCGTCAGGGCGGACCAAACCCGTCACCATATAAAAGGAGGTCGTTTTGCCCGCACCGTTCGGGCCGAGCAGTCCCACCACCTCTCCGGTTTTGACCTCAAAAGAAACCTCGTCGACCACCTTCCGACGGCCATATTGCTTCACGAGTTGATTTGCGGAGAGCTTCATGTAGGAGACGAAGGTCGGTGTTTTCAGGTGTTTCCGCTGGATGCTGCCTTTTCTTGGCGCTTCTGAATGCGGCGGGCCTGCAGGATCCCGATTTCGTAGAGCCCGAGCACCGGCAGGGCCACCAGAACCTGACTGGTCAGGTCGGGGGGGGTGATGACGGCTGCGATTATGAGGGTGACGACCAAGGTGTGTTTGCGGAATTTCCGGAGCGATGCCGGAGTCACCAGACCCAACTTGGCCAAGAAGTGCACGACAACAGGTACCTGAAAAATCAAACCGGCGGCCAAAGTGATGCTGGCCACGGTCTTGAGATAGCTCATCAGTGCAATGCGCGCTTTCACATCGCCGATTTCATAGTGCCCCAAAAACTGGAGGCTCAAGGGGGCGATGACAAAGTACCCAAAGCAGACCCCTAGAAAGAACAGCACCGTGGCGGCCCAAGTGACACCGCGGGCGGCGGTGGCTTCTTCCCCGTGGAGGCCAGGCCGGATGAAACGCCAAACCTGGTTGAACGTCCATGGAAATGAAAGGATGAACCCTCCGATGGCTGAGACCAGGATGTGGGCAGAAAAATTGCCGAGCATGGTGGTGTTGATCAGCTCATAGGTAATGTCCGTGACGCACAACCGGTCACCCGCTCCGGTCACCCGGCCCAGTGCACACCAAGCGCGAAAGGTGATGAAGTCAGGGTTGCGCGGAGCAAAAATGAGCCGTTCAAAGACCCAATCCTTCATCACAAAGAGCGTGACCGCACCACTCAAAATGCCAATCAAGGCATAGAAGAGCCGGCGACGCAGTTCTTCCAGGTGGTCCATGAACCCCATTTCCTCTCTCTGTTGACCGTCTTCCTGCGCCATGTTCTGAGTCTGTGTGGCTTAACGGATCCCAGCGTCCATCAGTTGATGAAGGTGCACAAATCCCGAGAAGACGCCGGCATTGTCGGTCACAACAACTTGCGAAATTCGGTTGGATTCCAACATGTCGAGTGCCTCAATAGCGCGCGTATTCGCGGTCAAGCAACGGGGAGTGACCTGCATTACATCGGCTGCATTCAAAGAGGACCAGCTATTTGGATCACGCTCCAAAGCCCGTCGCAGATCTCCATCGGTCACAATGCCTTTTAATGTGGTTCCCTCTACCACAGCCGTCGCGCCCACCCGGCCCTGTGAGACGGCCAAGACCACCTCGCGCAGTCCAGCATCTGGGGCAACGCTCACACGGTGTTCAGGAATCAGCAGGTCTCCCACATTGAGGAGCAAACGGCGGCCCAAGCTGCCTCCCGGGTGGTGCCTGGCAAAATCCTCGCTGCTGAACCCGCGGGCTTCCATTAGCGCCATGGCCAGCGCATCGCCCATGGCCAGTTGTGCGGCCGAACTGGTTGTGGGAGCGAGGTCATATGGGCAGGCTTCCTGGTCAACGGAGACATCGAGCACAACGCTCGCAGCCCGTCCGACTGGACTGTCTGGGCGCCCCACCATGGCCATGAGGTTGAGGTCGCGCGCTTGCAACATGGGAAGCAGCGCAATGAGTTCTGCGGTCGCTCCACTTTTGGAAACAGCCATCACCACATCTCCCTCCGATACGAGGCCCAAGTCCCCATGTAAGGCATCGGCCGCATGAAGGAAGGCAGCGGCGGTTCCTGTGCTGTTCAGCGTGGCCACCGTTTTCCTGGCTACGTCGGCACTCTTTCCAATACCTGTGAACACCAATTTTCCGCCTTGTTCGGTGCCTTTCAAAATTTGGAGAACCGCTTGCTCGAACTCGGGTCCAATTCGGGACTCCAATGCACCAATGGCCTCGGACTCAAGGCGTATGGTGTCCTGTGCCGATTTGAGCCAAGGAGCGTATTGTGGTGACGAAGGCATATTGGTAATGCTTATTGACAAATCCTTGCGACCTGGGGGGTGAAAAGTGTGGTCTAAGGTCATATATTGAAGTCGCCAAAGTTAGATGGAGACGCCTGTAGACTCTTTCCTTCATGCCGACTCTTTAGTTGGCTCCTCCCTCAAAGAAGGGCTTGCCCGTTTTTTCGGCTTCAACCAATTCAAGGGGGAGCAAGAAGAAATCATGACGAGCCTCATGGAGGGGCGCAATGCTTTTGTCATCATGCCAACGGGGGGCGGGAAGTCCCTGTGCTACCAACTCCCTGCACTTCTTCAAGAGGGAACAGCCATAGTGGTCAGCCCTTTGATTGCATTGATGAAGAACCAGGTGGATGCCATTCGCAGCCATTCTGACGATCCCGACATCGCTCATTTCCTGAACAGCTCGCTCAGCAAGAATGAGATGGTGAGGGTCAAAGACGCGGTGGCAACAGGGAAGACCAAGTTGCTCTATGTCGCCCCGGAATCGCTCAATAAAAAAGAGAATGCAGACTTTCTGCGTTCTGTCCGGCTTAGTTTTTTCGCCATTGACGAAGCGCACTGCATTTCTGAATGGGGCCACGATTTCCGCCCAGAATATCGGAGGTTGAGGGACATCATCGATGGGATAGGCCAGTTTCCCATTATTGCCCTGACGGCCACGGCCACGCCCAAGGTTCAAAACGACATCCAAAAAAACCTAGGCATCCTCGAGGCCGATATATTCAAGGCGAGCTTCAACAGACCCAACCTCTTTTACGAGGTAAGGCCTAAAGAAAATGCCATTCGACAGGTGGTCCAGTACACCCAGGAACACAAGGGCCGCAGCGGCATTATTTACTGCCTCAGCCGAAAAAAAGTAGAAGAAATCGCCGAGACTTTGAAGGTCAACGGCATTAAGGCCGCGCCATACCATGCAGGTATGGATGCGGGTCACCGTTCTCGGATGCAGGATGCCTTCCTCATGCAAGACGTGGATGTCATTGTGGCCACCATCGCCTTTGGCATGGGCATCGACAAGCCCGATGTTCGGTTTGTCATCCACTATGATATGCCCAAGTCTTTGGAGGCTTACTACCAGGAAACTGGACGCGCAGGACGAGATGGAGGAGAGGGTCATTGTATCGCCTTTTATGGGATTCAGGACATGGAGAAGATGGAGAAGTTCCTCTCCGGCAAGCCCATTGCAGAGCGCGAAATCGGGATGCAGTTGCTGCAGGAAGTTTCCGGTTACGCCGAGACACCCACTTCGCGCAGGCAGTACATCCTCCATTATTTCGGTGAAGAATTCGATCCAAATGCTGGCCCTGGGTGGGACATGGATGACAACGCCCGGAATCCGCCTGAGTCATATGCAGGTCAGGAAACGGTGGTCCATCTGCTCAAGCTGGTCAAGGCCACTGGAGGCAAGCGCAGGGGTGGATTCTTGTGTGACATCCTTTTGGACAAAGAGACACAGGAAACCAGCACCTATGGTGGTTCCGAAGAAGTCAGCGAGTTCAAAGGCACAGGAATAGCCACGGCGGATGTGGACGAATGGGCGGGCATCATCCGACAGATCACGTTGGGAGGCTTCTTGCAGAAGAAGACCGAGGAGTTCGGTGTGCTTTCGCTCACCGAGAAAGGGGAGGCCTATTTGGCCAATCCGACAGCATTTACGCTTTACCGGCCTAAGCCGATGAGGGTAAGCACAACAAGCGAAGCCGTTTCAGGTGCCGCTTTGGACCAACCGCTGTTTGACTTGCTCAAAGCCCTGCGAAAGGACGAAGCGGACAGGTTGGACTTGCCGCCATTTGTGGTGTTTTCGGACGTCAGTCTTGAAGAGATGGCGACACACTACCCGTGCAATGATGACGAGCTTTTGATGATCAACGGTGTGGGATCTTCCAAAGTCAGGAAGTTCGGCGCGCCTTTCCTCAAACTCATCAAGGGGTATGTCGAGGAAGAGGAAATTGACCGCCCAAGCGACACGGTTGTTCGCAGTGTAGCGGGCCGGAATGTGTCCAAGGTGACCATCATTCAGAAGCTGGACCGCCGCATGTCGCTTGAGGACATTGCTGCTGCCCAGAAGAGCTCAGTGGACGAACTCTTGGGTATGATTGAAGGCATCGTTGCCTCGGGAACCAAGGTGGGGCTGGACTACATCATCGAAGAGTACCTCGACGAAGACAGCATCGAAGAGCTGTGGGAGTGCTTCATGGAGAGCGAGAACGGAACCACTGATGAGGTCCTGAAAGAGATGGAAGATGCCTACAGTGAAGAAGAGATTCGCTTGGTGCGGATCAAGTTTATGAGCGAGGTGGCCAACTGAGCCTGCCCCCACTCCAACACATTCAAACTTCAGTAGCGGCCAACCAAGCCATCATGGCCGTGCCCGTTGTCAGGGCGCGCTCGTCAATGTCGAATTGAGCGGTGTGTAAACCAGATCGGCACCCTGGGCCGTCCCCACCGGTGCCCAATCGGTAAAAGCAGCCTTCGACTTCGCGTTGGTAGAAGCTAAAGTCTTCGCCCGTCATGCGGAGTGGCAATTCAACGACGTGCTGCGCCCCAATCAATTCGATGGCACGCTTGCGGCAGGATTCCGTCAGTGCCGGAGCATTGACAACAGGAGGGTATCCTATGGCCAAGTCCACTTCGGCGATGGCACCATAAGCCTGTGCTGTGGCTACAGCGACCCGTTCAATGGCGGAGCGCAATTGCTCTGCTGTGGCCATGTCGTAGGTGCGGAGGGTGCCGTCGAGTACCACCTCGTCTGGGATAACATTGCGGGCGTACCCGCCTCGAATCTTGCCTATGGTGAGGACAGAAGGTTGGGTTGGATCGCAGGAACGGCTGACGACAGTCTGAAGGGCGGTGATCACGTGTGCGGCGGCAACAATGGGGTCGACAGTGCGGTGGGGAAGGGCGGCATGCCCGCCTTTACCGACAATGCGGATGCGCAATTCATCGGCAGCAGCCATATAGGCCCCACTTCGAAATCCGACGGTGCCTGCGTCCAGTTGCGGGTAGACGTGCTGGCCTACGATGCCATCGACCAATGGCCCCCCTGCCATGCGCGGTCCCGTGCTGGGTGCGTTGGTGTGGAGCGCCCCTTCTTGGACCAGGATCGAGGCGCCGCCAGGAAGGGTTTCTTCTCCAGGCTGGAATACACAATGGACCGTGCCAGACCATTGGTCCCGAGTGGCATGCAAAGCCTCGACAGCGCCGAGCAAGCAGGCGGTATGGGCATCGTGCCCGCAAGCGTGCATCCAGCCCGGAACAGCACTGGCGTGTGGCCGTTCGACCTCCTGAATGGGCAGGGCATCCATGTCGGCGCGCAGGGCCATGCTCCGCGTTCCGGCATCCAATCCTTCGACCTTGGCGACGATGCCGGCAGCACCGTGTTCAGCGCACCAACCGTCAGAAAATTCGATGCCGATTGAGCGCAGCGCGGCGGCGATGTAGGCCGAAGTTTTGGTCTCCCCAAACGAGGGCTCGGGGTGACGGTGCAGGTGTCGGCGGTGCTGGACTACGTTTTCTCGTGTGGCCTCGACAGCGGTGAGCAGGGCAGATTTCAACATGGCGATAGGTTCAAGGAGTCCACAGGGCGCGACCCGCGCTCCAAATCATACGAACCGCAGCATAGAGCATCAGGAGGCCAAAGGCGAGCCTGACTTTCATGGGGTTCATGGAGAGGGCACAACGGCTACCCAGCCAGCCGCCCAATACAAAGGCCACCACCATGATGCCCGCAGCGCGAATGTCCAGCTCGCCTGCCTTCGAATAGTTCATGACGGCAAGGGCGCCGATAGGGGGCAGCATGAGGGCAAGGCTGGTGCCCTGGGCTGCCATCTGCGACATGCCCAAGAAGTACATTAAAGCGGGCACAATCAGCAGACCACCTCCAATTCCAATGAAGCCACTCAGGCAGCCCGCGGCCATTCCTATGAGCAGCAGTGTCAAGATTGTGTTGGCGTCTAAAGGCATGGTGCGCATCAGAAATCCGTGGTGAGTGAGAGTTGGAACACGCGGTCCAAAAGGAGGCCGTCATCTATTCCCCAGCCCCAATCTGCCCGCACAAAGTAGCCCAGTACTTGGCTGCGCAGTCCAAAACCGAAGTCCCAAATGATGGGCTCCCGATTGTTGTCGACGTTCACGGAGACAGGGTAGAGGTCGACGGTGGTGCTGTTGAACGAGTTCTCATCGCTGTAGGGGTCTTGTCCTGTCCAAGCAGACCCGATGTCAAAGAAGCCCACCGCTTGGAAATGCTCCATAAACGGCGTTAAGCTTTTTCGGGGTGAGAGCGTGGCAAAGACGGGAATCCGGATCTCGGCATTCGCGACAGCGAAACTTGTTCCGTTGCGCACATTGCGCACAAAACCCCGCATGGGTGTGGCCGCTGTTTGGTAGGCAAAGTTGCCTTTTGGAATGGGCATGGCGCCATCGACAGCAGTCAGCAGCGATTCGTGCACCCCGCCCAAGTAGTGCAGCAATCCGCGCTCACCAAAGGAAGTGTTGCCCGCGGCCCTCATGCAGAGGGTAATGCGGCGGAACAATGGGACATAGCGGCGGGCATCGAAGCCTGCCACCATCAGCATGCCGCCTTCACCGTCTGGTGGGGCCAACGTTTCGACCCATGCTTTGGCGCGCGTGCCGTTCCTGATGTTGAGACTGAGTTCGCGGCTGTCGTCAAAGACCCAGCTCAGCGTACCTCCGATTCCCTGCATGTACAAGTCGTCCCGGCTGGCGTTGAAAGGGTCTGTAGCGAGCAATGAAACCCGATCCAAGCGGTATGTGAACTGCGCCCGCAGGCTCATCGTTTCGGAGAAAGGAATGGTCCGACGGTAGTGCACCGCATGGGTGTGTGTGCGGGTCAATGCACCCAGGTCTGAGCTGACGCCTTCATTGCCTTGGCGTTCAATGATCCACTCTCGGTCCACCTTGCGCTCTAGGTTTTTGTGTGAGACCACAAATGTGGAGTTCTGCAAGCTGCCCGCTAAACGGATACCCCCTATCCACTTGAAGTCTTCAAAAAGGTCTGAAACCCCAATTTTGAGCAAGCCGCTCAGCCCTGGAAAACTGCCTGAAGCTCCTGTAAAGGGTTGGTAGAATGAAGTCGCAAAACTGTTGTCGACTTGGCTCAGAAGTTGGTCCAAGGCGTAGTTCTTGCGATAGGGCAATGGGGTGGGAACCCGAGGTAGGTTGGCAGCAGCCATAGGAGACACCCCATCAGGTGGCGCTCCACCCCTATCCAAATCCGGGCTGCCCAGGGCCCGTTCCGATTCGAAGGTGTAATTGCGGTAGTCCACCTGACCCGGAAGAAGCGAGAGGTTGTCTTCGGGCAGGTAGTCCCATGGTTTCTGCGCGGATGGAATGACATCAGCCCCCACTTCTCGCATAGCCGCCTTCATAGGGGCTTCAGGTAAATCACCCCTTTTCCAACGTGGCCGTCCTTGCTCAATGGTGACCGCCTCCCAACCATTGCGGGCTTCAAGGAGCTTCAATTCGGCGATGGAACCACCGACGTAAAACCAAGGCGCCTTCCGCGTAAAGTACCGATAGTGAATCGCGGTATCCACCCTGAGTATGGCACTGTCCCTTTTGGCCATGTGGATGGTGTTGGGCTGCCCCGAGAGTTGGTAAGCCATAGTGGCGACATCCAATGCAATGGGCCGCACCTCGTCTTCGTCAGGCGTGTCGGTGATGCGCTCTATGGTTTGGGCGTCCAGATCATACAGCCAGAGGTCCCGTGGACGGTTAAGGGGGACTGCCGGGTTGTCGTCTGCATCGTTTTCGCCGGGACGGTTGCTGCTAAACAACAAGCTGCGCCCGTCGGGCATCCAATCGGGGTTGAGATCGTCCCATCCATCTTCCCAAAGGGGCACCTGTGACCCGGCCAGGGTGTTGTACACGTAAAGGTCAGTGATGCCGGCGCGAACACCACTGAAAGCGATGCGACGGCCATCTGGGGACCAGTCCAAGTCAATCACCTTCTCGATTCTAAACAGCTCGTTCTCGGTGGATTCGCCTGAAGCCGCATCGGATATGGTCAGGAATACCCGGCCCTTTTCCTCGTGGATGTGGGCCAATACAGGCAGGCTGGGGTGCCATGCCAGCACCGGATACGTATCATCGACGATGCGTGTCAGTTTGTGGTCCACTTTGGCAATGCAACGTTTGCGCGCTCCATCGCTCCACCAGACCCTCACTTGTCCCCGTTCGTCGGTGACCCAAGCGGTCCATTGCCCATCGGCAGAAGTGGAGAAGTTGCGGTGGGCATATTTGCGCCGGCCACGGTGTGGCAACGCTCCCATGTGGGCAGAACGTTCTTGGGTGGTGAATGCCTCTGAAAGCACCCCGTTTTCTATACTGGAATCCCGAGTGATGGCCTGTTCGATGGCATAATGCGCTTGGGCAGCAGAAAGCAAACCTTCTAAGTCCATGCCGATCCTGCGAAAGCCCGCATCGAGCGTGCGGCCTGCCTTGAATCCACTGAGCACATCCAATGCGGCCTGCCGTCCAAAAGTCTCCAGCACAAACCGCCAGACGGCTTCGGCAGCAATCCGCCGTTCCTCGCCATCGAGCACCTGCAATTGCGGAATGAGGCCGCGGCGGGTCAAGTCATCCAATTTCGCTTGATCCAGCCCATTGATTGGCCCAGATAAAGCCGCCACCATGCCTTCTTCCATCCAAGGCGGAAGCTGAAACAACTGGCTGTTTTTGATCACCTCTTTCCAGTCGTCCCCAAAAATGTATTGGCGCAACAGGATGCGGTGCAGTCCCTGACGCAACTGAAGGCGAAAGGACTGGTGGTCTCCATCGTACCAGGCAAAAAGCTTCTTGCCATAAATCAAAGTCGACCCCCCAATGTTGCTGGCATCAGAGCCGTCGATGCCGATGTTGCTCTGCCTAAAGTCTGCGTGCTTGTTGAATACAAGGACTTCCACAGGTCCGGCAAGGCGCCGCTGGAAGGTCGACTCTACATCGGGGAGGTCCATCGCAAGGGCATTCATCCCAAACTCTGCCAGATCCCTGCCGCCTTGATAAAAGTAAAGTTCGAAGGGGTCCCCGGAGAGGAACTGCCAATCAAACGTGCGGTATTGCACCCTTTGTTGGCCAAACCCCATATCGAGGCCATTGTGGAATTGGCCCCACACTACAGATGAGCCGAAGGCACAACAGCCCAATACCAAGACCAGGCTGTTCCTGAGCTGCGTTGTGAACGACATCTAAACCGGAATGTACAAACTGCACACGCTGATTCACCGGGATAGGGGAACTTGCAGGCCATGTTTGTACAGGCTTGCAACGCTTTTTCTGAAAATACCGTCCTGCTGCCCGATGGGGAAGGGGGCGTGGTCGTTTTTGACCCTGGTTTCTCTTCTGCGCAGGAATGGGAATGGTTCGATGCTCTGTTGGACGAGCACGGTTTGGTGCCCAAGGCAGTGTGGCTGACCCACGCCCATTTAGACCATGTGATGGGCTGCCATGGAATGCACAAACGATACGGCCTGCGCCCACGCTTGCACAGCTTGGATCGGCCCACCTACGAGATGGCGCATTGGGCAGCGGAACGCTATGGTGTGGCGCTCGACCCCTTGCCAGAATGCGAGGACCAAGACTTTGTGGATGGCGAGCAACTAGAGCTCGGACAGCTCAACTTGACGGTCCGTCATACACCGGGCCACGCTCCAGGTCATGTGGTGTTTGTAGACGATCGACATGCCCGCGTCATTGGTGGAGATGTGCTTTTCCAAGGCAGCATTGGCCGCACGGACCTTCCCGGTGGCGACCCCGATCAGCTGGCCGCGAGCATCGAAAACGCACTGTATTCCTTGCCAGACCATTACACCGTGGTTCCCGGGCACGGTTCTGCTACGACCATTGGCGTAGAAAAGGCGGGCAACCCCTTTGTCAACGCAGCGGGCACCGGGATGCTGCAGCGCAAGTGATGCGAGGCCGCATGGCCGTCAGGCTTTGAGGAGGGTGAACGAAAAAGTGGACCCCTTCCCTTGGGTGGACCTCACGGAGATGCTTTGGTCGTGGGCTTCAATGATGTGCTTGACAATCGCCAGTCCCAGACCGCTGCCTCCCGCATTCCTCGAACGGCTTTTGTCGACGCGATAAAAACGCTCAAAAATCCGGGGCAAGTGCTCTTCAGACATGCCCAACCCATCGTCGGCAACCTCGACCAAGACTTGCTCTTCCATGTCGTAACAACGGATTTGGGTGGTGCCTTTTTCCTTGCCGTACCGCAGGCTATTGGAGACCAAGTTTGTGATCACCTGTTCGATTTTACCGGCATCGCCTTGAACATCGATTTTACGCCCCCCGTCTTCCACAAACACCACGCTAATGTCTGCGCGTTTGGCGCGGGGTTCGAGTTGGTCCATGACCTCACGGACCAAGTGGCCCAAGTCAAATGTGGCAACGTCCAATTCCAGTGACCCCCCTTCGATCTTGGTGATGACATCCAGGTCGTCGATGAGCCTTGCCATGCGGTCCACGTTTTTGGCCGCTTTCATAAGGAACTTGCGGTTGTGTTCGGGGTCTTCTAGCGCCCCCTCCAGCAAGGTCAAGATGTAACCTTGAATGTTGAAGACAGGGGTTTTGAGCTCGTGGGCCAGGTTGCCGATGAACTCTTTCCGAAAGGTGTCTTGCTCCTTGAGTAAAGAGATCTCATTGACCTTTTCAGTGGCCCAGTCCATGACATCCAAGCGGACTTTTTCCATCACATCTTCCCCCATGTGAACGTCGCGTGCGCGCTCCTTGGTGCTCTTGAAGCGGTGGATGTTTTTGTAGATGATTCGGACTTTCTGATAGATGAACTTCTCGATGGCGCTGTATATGACCGCCGCAGAAAGTGCAAACAAGACGAATCCTCCCAGCGCAAGAGCTTGGACGGGCGCTTGTACACCATAAATCCAAAAAATTGCGGTGACACTGCCCGTTCCAAAGATGGTGACGAGCAAGGCGCATACGAGCGCGACGCCCCGGGGGGTGCGGATGTTCATTCCTCTTCGAACTTATACCCGACGCCTTTGACGGTCTTGAAATAATGGTCGCCGAGCTTCTCCCTCAGCTTGCGAATGTGCACGTCAATGGTGCGGTCCCCGACCACCACGTCATTGCCCCAAACTTGGGTCAGGATCGTGCTTCTGTTGAAGACCTTTCCCGGTTTCGAAACGAGCAAGGACAGCAATTCGAATTCCTTCTTTGGGAGGCTCAATTCCACCCCATTGCGAATCACGATGTAGCGGTCGCGATCAATGGTAATGGTCTTGCCTTGGTAGACTTCTTGCCTCCCATCGGACTTTTTACCCCTCCTCAACAAGGCCTTGATTCGACTCAGGAGGACTCGAGGTTTGATGGGCTTGGTGATGTAGTCGTCAGCACCCGCATCGAATCCAGCGATTTGGCTGTAGTCTTCACCTCGCGCAGTCAAAAAAGCGATCACGGCGCCTTCCAACTTGGAGTTTCCCCGCATTTCGATGCACGTCTCCATGCCGTCCATCTCTGGCATCATGACATCGAGCAGGATCAAGTCCGGCGCGACTTTTTCTGCGATTTCGATGGCCTCGCGGCCATTACCTGCGGTATACACGGCAAACCCTTCCTTTTCCAAATTGTATTGAACCAATTCGAGAATGTCTGGCTCGTCATCCACAACGAGAATCGTTTGGCTGTCCATGGCGGGTTGTGTTCTTGGGAGAAAAATAAAAACGAAGCCTGTAGTTCAGGGCTCTTGTGGGCGCGTTGTGAATGCTTTAGGCGAATTAGCGATCAAGGAGGGCTTGGATGCCCGTTGTGAAGGTCTCTTGGCTCCGAGCACCAGCGTTCAAAAAAGCGGTGGGATACAAAGGGGGCAATGCGGCGCTCGGCCCTAAAATCAATCAAGGCGTCTTCCAAAGGCAAGGCGAGGGTTTGCGCCACACGCAATGCGACCATCACTGCCGGCACGGCCAGCGGTTGGCCATTCAAGATTCCCACGAAGAGCGCCAAGCAAATCCACGTGACCGTGACCCCCACCATGGTGAGTGGAACGCTCAGGGTCGTCCTAAAAGCAACGTCCTTGAGACGCCGAGCCGCCAAACCTTGGGCAAATCGGGGCCACCAGCCAGTGGTCAGTGTAAACACGAACCACGCGGGATATCGCCATAGGTGTGGCGTCAGTCGGGTGGGTTTGCCAGCCATCAACCTTCCAGCCGCGGCAAAGTCATCAGCCGTCTTGGGGTGCCGCAAGCCCACTTTGAGCGCATCGTGAAAGTCGTTCAAGGCATCGTCAGGGTTGGCTTGAAGGAGCTCAGCCATGGAACGGAGGAGGCTCGCTTCGGCTGCTTTCCCGTTGAACCCTTCTAAAAACCGGCACGTGGCCAAGTGCACGTCGTACAAAGGCGGCTCCAATAAGTGCACCGCATTCTGGATCAAAGCAGCGTGCATGCGGTCGCTCAACGCCCGGCGAGAAGCCCCTGTATCCTCGGTCAAATCAGGAATGTCCAAATATGGAATGGGTGCGCCGATTTGAACACGGGCTGCGCTGCGGTATGCCTCATACCGTTCAAAATCGAGCCTCAGTGGTAAGATGTCCAATCCACGCATTTGGACATCCGGCTCTTTTAAAGCCCCAGCTACAAGTCGGGCAGTGCCGTGTCGGAGCCGGCGAATTCGGCGTTCATCGAGGTGGCCAGCTTCGGGAAAAATCCCGCACACTGCGCCTTGAGCCAAGCGGGCATGGGCAGCCTCAAAAGTGGCTTTGTTGCGCTCCGCCATATTTGGCGCCCTGTCGATGGCGCGGAAGACCGGCATCATGTTGAACCTCAGAAGCACCCAGCGTGCCGCACGTCGGCGAAAAACATCGGCGCGGGTAAAAAAGTGCAGCTGAGGGTTCAGCATCACACAGGCCAAAATCGGGTCGGCCAGGCCATTCTGATGTCCGGCGATCAGCAGCTTGGCCCGCGCATTGGTTCTAGGACGGCTCAGGTAATGCGCGCCGGGTACCTCCCCGTCGATGCGGTGCCACAATTTGGCCCCCCATCTGGTCCACGGCCGAATCAATGCGTACAGGAGGTGGTGCGCATGCCGGGGAACGGCAAAGGGTGGAGGCGCTATCCGAGGCACTTATCGCAGGGTCACTCCCAGACGTTGGTTCAATTGCCCACAAATCCGCTCCATGGTTTTTTCGATGGCCTTCTCGCTGAGGGTTTTCTCTGCATCCTGAAGTTGAATGGAGATGGCATACGAGGTGACCTCGGTCTTTTCGTCGTGGTAGACGTCGAAGAGGTTGACCCCTCGAAGCAGCTTGCCTCCAATTTGGCGGACCACGGCTTCAATGCCAGCATAGGTCACGCCCGTTGGAACTTGAAGGCTCAAGTCTCTGCGAACAGAAGGGAACCTGGCCAATTCGCTCACCTTGACCGCGCCCTTGCCGGACCAATCGACCAATGCACTGAAAGGCAGGTCGGCGTGGAAGACATCAGCATCGAGTCCAAATTTTCGGGCGAGTCCAGGATGAACGAGACCTGCGCGCACCGAAAACCCTTTGGGACCTTTCCATTCGAGGCCTTCCTTGAAGAAGTCTCCTCCGGGCAACGGCAGACATTGCAGTCCGGCCACGCCACATTGGGTGAGCAGGGCCTCCACGGCGCCTTTCAAAAAGGACATGCCGTCTTGATTCATTGTGCGCCAGCTTTCGGGCGAGGTCATGCCCGATACAGTCAATGCGAGGCGCTCTGATTCTACGTGGCCGCCTTCGCCATCCTGCGCATAGACTTTGCCGAATTCAAACAGCGAGAGGTCGGGATGCTGGTGGTTTTTGTTGCGGACTACGGTTTCGAGCCCTTGGAAAAGCAGCGATTGCCGCATGGCGTCCAATTCGGAGCTCAATGGGTTGAGCAAGATCACGGCCCGTTTGGGGTCCAGGCTCGCATCTTCCACGAGCTTGAGGTGTTCGGCGGGCACGAGCGAATTGTGCATGACCTCGTGGAATCCGCGACCCACAAGGGTGCGCGCCAAATCATTGCGCAGTTGTTCCGGGTCTGGATTGGGCTTTGGCGACAGGGATACGGTCATCCTTCCGGGAAGTGGAATGTGGTCGTAACCATGGATTCGCAGAATCTCTTCGACCACATCTGCTGGGCGGGTGACATCCCTGCGATAGGCAGGTACGCTTAAGGAGAGGGTGTCGTTTTCTTCGGAAAGAATGCGGATGTCAAGGTCCCCCAAGATGCCTTTGACGCGGTGACGGTCCAAGGCGACACCAATCATGGTATCCAAGGTCTGCCAGCTGAGTTCCACCAGCGCGGCCTGAGGCAGTTCACCTCGGAAGGTTTGCAGCCCACCGTCGGGTTCAGCTCCTGCACATTCCGCAAGAAGGGCCACGGCTTTTTCCATGCCGCGGGTGGTCATCTCAGGGTCAACACCCCGCTCAAATCGAAAGGAGGCGTCGGTCGAAAGGGTGTGTCGCTTTGCGCTTTTTCGAACGGTGACGGGTTCGAACCAAGCGCTTTCCAAAAACACCGAAGTGGTGCCTTCATGAACGCCGCTGTGGGCGCCACCAAAAACACCAGCCAAACACATGGGCTTTTCGGCATCCGCAATCACCAAGTCGGCTGCAGTGAGCGTCATTTCCTTGCCGTCCAAAGCGGTAAAAGCCTCGCCTTCGGTGGCCTTTCGAACCCGGACCTGCTGGCCAGAGATGCGGTCAGCATCGAACGCATGCAGGGGCTGTCCCAAGTCGTGCAGCACGTAATTGGTGACATCGACCACGTTGTTTTTAGGCTCCAAACCAATGGCGCGCAATCGCTGCTGCAGCCAATCTGGCGATGGGCCCACTTTCACATGGCGTAACGTGATGCCCAGGTAGCAAGGTGCGCCGTGGACGTCCTCCACCTTCAGGGCAATGGGGCCTTGACCAGCCTCAAGTGCCGGCGATGCAGATGCAGTCAGTGCAGGCACACCGTCACCGGTTCCCGTTCCACCATTCCACAACATGGCCGCCCTCAAATCGCGCGCCACGCCGATGTGGCCCATGGCGTCTGTGCGGTTTGGAGTCAGTCCAATTTCTATCCGATGGTCGCTTTCGACCCCAAGTGCGGCTGCGGCACCCGATCCAACAGCAACATTTTCATCCAGAACGAGAATGCCATCGTGTCCATGCCCTAGCCCGAGTTCGTCTTCGGCACAAATCATGCCTTCGGAAACTTCGCCCCGAATTTTCCCCTTTTTGATTTTGAATGGCTCCCCCTCGGTGGGATGACAAACAGCACCAACGGTGGCCACAATGACCTTCTGTCCTGCCGCTACATTGGGAGCGCCACACACGATGTGGAGCGGGTTTTCGCCGCCCACATTGACCGTCGTTACGCGCAGCCTGTCTGCATTGGGGTGTTGCTCGCAGGTCAAGACCTCTCCAACGACCATGCCTTTCAGCCCGCCGGGAACGGCCGGGATTTCCTCCACACCCTCGACTTCCAAGCCAGTGGCCGTGAGGATGTCGGAAATGGCGTGCGCATCGAGGCCGGGCTGGTGATCGATGGGAAGCCAGGTCCTGAGCCAATCGAGGGAAACGTTCATGCGGCTGTTTTTTTTGCGGACGGAGAAAGGCCGTCTGAGCGCTCGCGAATTTAATCCACGAAACAAAGCATTGGAGCGGTATTGGGCTATTCGTGGGTTCTCCTCACAGCGTTTAATATCTTACAGCCGTGGAACGCCTTGTTGTGAGGCGCTTCATCTTGCCACAATTTCGACGCCGTGAAAAAGATTCTCATCATCGAGGACAACCAGTTTCTCCGGACCACAACCGCTGATATTCTGCAGTTGGCGGGGTATGAGGTAATTCAGGCAGAGCATGGAAAGGCCGGTGTTGAGCGGGCTCAGCTGGACCGCCCTGATATGATTGTGTGTGATGTGGAAATGCCAGAACTGGACGGTTATGGTGTCTTGCATTATCTCTCGAACGACCCAAAAACGGCAATGATTCCGTTTATTTTCTTGACTTCAAGGGATGGGGCAGATGAAATGAGGAGGGGGATGTCGAGTGGAGCAGACGATTATCTCGTCAAGCCATTCAGCGAAGCCGATTTGCTCGCCACCATTGAAGTGCGCCTCAAGAAAAGCGCCATCCTCCAGCGTGAATATGGCCGCCCTCCGCAGCGACTCAACGAATTCATTGCAGACGCTTCGGAGCAGGGAGGCATTCCCGGGATTGACGTAGGTGATCGGCCGCGGCGTTTTGGATCGGGTCAGGTTCTCTTTTCTGAAGGGGACGCCACCAACAACGTGTATTACGTGGCCTCGGGAGTGGTGAAGGTGTTTCGCACCGACAACTATGGCAAAGAGTTGATCATCGAGCTCTGCAAGCCTGGGGATTTCTTGGGCCACATGGATGTACTCAAAGGCTTGGAGTACACCAGTGCCGCGGAGGTGCTGGAGGATGCTGAAGTACACCTCATTCCGCGCAAAGTGTTTTTGGATCTGATGCACCGCAACCGGGATGTAGCCATGCGCTTCATTCGCATGTTGGCTGGCGAAGTGACCCAAAATCAAGAGCGGCTTTTGGCCCTCGCCTACGCTTCAGTCCGGGAGCGAACTGCACAGGCTTTGCTGGATTTGAGCGACCGCTTCAAAGAAGCAGAAACCAAGCCTCAGCTCAGTAGAGAGGACTTGGCGGGCATGGTGGGAACGGCAAAGGAGAGCCTGATTCGCGCCTTGAGCGACTTCAAATCCGATGGCTGGGTCAGTCTTCAGGGCAAGAACGTCCTCATCGAAGACGAAGTCGCCCTCAAGCGTTTTGCGGGGCGATAAGGTCCGCGGGATTTTCTCCGAAATACGCCAATAGGCCCCTTCTGATCAGAACGTCCTGTTGCTTGGGCTCCAGTTCTGGTAAGGGCACTTTTTCTTCGAAGTGCGGCCAACCGTCTTCGTCTCGGCCCACAAATTCATAGAAGCCTTCGGGTACCATGACTGTGCACACCGCCACGTGCATCAGGTCCATCTTCTCGTCCTTTTTAAAGGTTCTAAATCCCTGACCTAACTCCTGGACACCCACCAAAAAAAGGATGTCTTGAAGGTCCATACCACCTCCGAACCGCTCTTCGAGAACGGTCAGCAGTTTGCGCCAGCGGGTTTCAAATTCGACGTCCATTAGGAATTACAATGGTAGGAAAACAGAAAGGAGAGCCCGAAGGCTCCCCTTTCAGATGTCGGGATGACTGGACTTGAACCAGCGACCACACGTCCCCCAGACGCGTACTCTACCAACTGAGCTACATCCCGTATTTCGCCGAAGCGGAGCGCGAAAATAGGCAATTCCTCCCGTCTTCGGGAAGGAAAAAGTCACTCCATGATGACCGTCTGCTCGTTGGTCAGTTCCTCTTCAATCTTGATGATGCCGATGCCTTGGAGCGAACCTTTGGTGGCTTCGATGTCCAAAACGGCAAAACCGGCCTGTCCTTGCTTGTAGTACTCAGAGAAATTGAAGCTCACGCTTCCAGCGGCATTGGTGACCTGAGTCGTGTCAAACCGCAGTTCACCAATGACCGTTTGGTTCACCGATCCTACTGCAAAAAGGCGGACTTCCGCACCTTGAACAGGCGCACCCAAGCTGTTTTGAACGTAGACTACTGCGACAGTGTCCTCGATTTCGTTGCATCCATTGAAGCCGAAGGCAACAACAAACAACAAGGCCAACATGCCGAAAACGTGGAGGGGGGTCTTGGATTTCATATTTTCGAAGTCGCTATTCGCAGGACGGTTCATCGTCCCCACGAAGTTTACAAATAACGCAAATTCCAATCGATGGTTGTCTCCTTCTCCCGCACAATGGTCCTGATGATGTCTTTTCTCTTCCTGCCTTTGGCCTTGATGGCTGCTGCAGATGCCGGTGACGACCGAAAGCAAGTGCGGATTGAAACATCTTTGGGCACGATGGTTGTCGAGCTGTTTGACGAGACGCCGGAGCACCGCGACAATTTTTTGAAGTTGGTCAAAGAGGGTTTCTACCAGGATTTGCTCTGGCACCGCGTCATCAGTGGTTTTATGGCCCAGGGGGGTGACCCGCAATCCCGAGGCGCTGAAGCCGGAATGCGGCTGGGGTCAGGAGGCCCCGGGTATACCATTCCTGCAGAAATTGACCCTCAGTTCATCCATGTAAAAGGCGCCCTTGCCGCGGCCCGACAGGGTGACCAAGTGAACCCAGCCCGTCGCAGCAGTGGCAGTCAATTTTACATTGTCCAAGGACGTGATGTGAGCGCGCAGATGTTGCAGGGCGTCGTCAACAGCCGACGGAAGAGCTCATCGGAGCCATTCAGTTACACGCCGGACCAAATCGCCGCATACCAAGAGCTCGGTGGCACCCCCCATCTCGATATGCAGTACACCGTCTTTGGCCGCGTCATCGAAGGTTTGGACGTGCTCGATGCCATCTGTGCTGCTCAGGTGGCGCAGTCCAGCCGGCCTTTGGAGGACATTACCATGCAGATGACCATCCTCAACTGACCCTGGATGTCGACACTGAATCAGGCTGAACTGGATCGGCTGCTCGCCGAGGCGAAAAATGCCGATGTCTCGAATCCCGATGCGCTCGAATCTTTTCGAATCGCACACTTCGGACGTCAGGGCTTACTCAAGGACCTCAACGAGCGTTTCCGTGCCGTTCCAGGCCCAGAAAAGCGGGAGATGGGGCAAGCCATCAATGCCTTTAAGCAAGCCTTGCAGGCCCACTTTGATCAAGCCAAAGCTGGCCTGACTGCCGAGGAAGACGCCCAATCCAGCGGAGCCGACCATACCCGTCCAAGCGGCGAGGTGCCTTTGGGCTCTCACCACCCCATTCGCATCGTGCGGCGTGAAATCCTTTCCATTTTTGACCGCATGGGCTTTACGGTTGCAGATGGTCCCGAAATCGAAGACGATTGGCATGTGTTCTCCGGACTCAACTTTCCCGAAGAGCACCCGGCGCGTGACATGCAGGATACGTTCTTTATCCAGCGCGACCCCGACCTTCTGCTGCGGACCCACACCAGTTCGGTGCAGGTGCGAGAGATGGAGAAGCGGGAGCCACCACTGCGCATTGTGATGCCGGGCAGGGTGTTCCGCAATGAGGCCATTAGCGCCCGTGCGCACTGCATCTTTCACCAAATTGAAGGCCTGTATATCGACCGGGATGTCAGCTTCGCCGACCTGAAGCAGACGCTGTTGGTCTTTGCTGAGCAGCTATTCGGAAGCGGGACGCGCATTCGTTTGCGCCCCAGTTACTTTCCTTTCACCGAGCCCAGTGCCGAGATGGATGTCTATTGGGGATTGGAAACCGAAGTGGACAAGCGCATTACCAAAGGAACTGGCTGGCTCGAAATCATGGGCTGTGGCATGGTAGATCCCGCCGTTTTGGAGGCGTCGGGCATTGACCCCAATGAGTTTACAGGCTTCGCATTCGGCATGGGCATTGAGCGAATTGCCATGCTGAAGTGGCAAATTGGTGACCTTCGGGCGTTCTTCGAAAACGACATCCGCTTCCTCGAGCAGTTCACCACGGCTTCCTGATGACATCAATCGTCTGACCAACTCGGGGTTTTCAACCGATAGGGCCTGATTCTAGAGCGACAGTACCTAACAGAGGCTTCTGGCTGACGGGTAGCTTGTCTCTGAATGCGAGTCTTGATTCTGTGCGGTGTTTTGTTCTGTGCTTTGCCCTGTGTTCATGCGGCGGAGCGCGGAGGTCAAGAGTGGCTCAAACAGTCGGATTCACTGCGCAATGCCGGGCAGGATGCAGCGGCACTGGATTTTTTGAATTCAGCCGAACAGCAGTTTAGGAGGTCAGGCGAAGACTGTTGGGTGGCCCGATGCGCTGAAAGAAGGGCAAGGGTGCACTTGGATTGGCAGAACCCAGTCCACGCTTCCGAAGCTTTAGCGTCAGCTTTAATGTCGGCTGCAGCGTGTTCCGAGCTGTCCGAAGAGGTTCCCGGCTGGCGGTTTGCGTTGGCCAAGGCCAAACTCGATCTCGGCGCGCGCGATGAGGCGCGATGGATCCTGGCAGAACTCGCGGCCGTGGGCACAGATGACAATGCTGATTTGCGCTTGCGCCATTTGGCGGTAGAGTCCCTTGATCGGTTGGCACAAATGTCCTTGCAAGAGGGTGATTACGCGGAAGGATCGCTGGATTATGACCGGTTGGCCGAGGTTCGATTTTCCATTGGTGCTCCGGTTCAAGCCTTGGATGCTTGGGGTTGGTCTGCAGTGTGTTCGGCCTTGGAAGGGAAGGAGGAAGTGGACGATTGGCAGCGCATCCAAGTGCATCCGGCCTGGACCAATATGCCCGTCAAGGAGCGGAGTGAGAAAGGGGTCGCCTGGGGTGGCCTGCTGCTTCAAGCGGGGGCTTTAAATGCATTTGACGCCCTGGCTTTATGGCCTTGGGCTTTGAAATTGGAGGGTGCACCAGGGTCTGTAAATCCGCTGAGCGAATCGAAATGGGCCTTGTTGAGGGCCCGGCGTCATCAACGCCACAGTGCAGCGCAGGCTTTGGCAGCTTCGCACCAGGCAGAATTGGCGGCCCGGATCATTCCAGAGCGCGCAAGCCGTGAGACGGTGCTGTCGGAGGCCCTTCGGCTCAGGGCGAGCATCTTGGCCAGCACGGGCGCGCATGGACCTGCCTATTTCGCCCTTCGGGAAGCCGACAGTTTGGCCGTGGCGCAAGGCCGCGCAGAACGGGCCCGCAATGGCTTGTTCGAGAGCGAGCCTTGGCTCTCTGCCATTGGCGATGCCCGGACGCGGCTTGAGACCACCCACATGGAGCGTTGGCGCTGGGCGTCCATTGCACTGGGAGCTCTGAGCTTGATCATTTTGGGCGCAGGTGCTGTGGCCTTTATTCGCTTGAACCGGGTCCGTCAAAGGCTGCGTCAATTGCAGCAACATTGGTTGCCAGGAAGACAACATCAGGTTCAGGAGTTGGCCTTGTCCGGAGCGCGGTT
>Ga0206126_10001162_pt1 | contig 32603 bp, 24 predicted proteins | sample Helgoland_Spring_5_FD_148621 | JGI IMG/M metagenome (GOLD analysis project Ga0206126, IMG submission 148621) | Pelagic subsurface seawater microbial communities from Kabeltonne, Helgoland, North Sea - Helgoland_Spring_Bloom_20160412_1 | ecosystem: Environmental > Aquatic > Marine > Epipelagic ...
GTGTAGACTACAAAGGATTGAACGAGTTCGATCATAGTGGTGATAGACGTATTATGGTTGGTGCTGATAGTTATGCTAGACACGCAGCTGGTGTTGACCATTCTTGTTCTGATGATCCATCTAGAACGACTGCAAATGATTGCACTGACCCAACAGCGCCGACATTACCGTAGGAGAGTTGAATGGTTGATTTTACTACACCAAACTTATGTGGAGCAAGTGAGCAGTTTAATAAACTTGCTGGTCAATTTTCTAGTATCAAAGACTCACTTCAAGGTTCATTGGAAGGTGAGATTGATGCTTTAAAAGGTGAACTGACAGCATCACTAAGTGTTCTTGAAGCAGATATTAAAGGATTGATTCCAGAGTTGCCAGATATCCCTGATATTAGTTTGATATCAGAGGTGCAGAACTTTCTTGCATTGCCCGCCGGGAGTTTGGCAAGTCTAAATGCTTTAACATCATTGACCTCACAATTTGGAGCGGGCCTTGCTGCAGCTGGTCAAGATTTAGACTCACTTATCTCTTCGGCATCAAGTGCGTTGAGTGGCGGCATAGACTTGTGTGGTGGGACGATACCTAATTTTGTCATTGGTCCAGATGGTTCGGTAAAAGAAAAACCACAAGATGCAGGGATGCCGGATGGTGATCCTGTAGATGAAGATGGTGCAGAACTTATAACCCCATCCGCTGAAATCTCAGCAGTAAATGCATCAATAGAGTCTGATGCTGATAGTGCAGCTTCAAGTTATAAAGAAAAAACCTCAGAGGTGAGGGTTGTTATTCCGTCTGAAACTGGAGAGATAAGTAATGCGACACAAGATGAATTTAATAAAGCAGATGCTGTTGCTGAAGCCGCTGCGGTAAAAGCAAAAGTTCCAAGTGAGCCACAAACCGCAAAAGTAAAAGATGCAGTATTAACAAATAAAACTTTACCACCTAAAGAACCTGTTATTAAACCAGTTGATTTATCAAGCGATGAGGAGGTTGAAATAATATCATTGAAAAATCTACAAGATGATGTGAGTGATTTTGAAAATAATTTGGTGTCTGAATTCAAAAGACTCAGACATCTTTGCATAAAATATAGAAAAAAATCTCCTTATAACATAATAGCAGATGGAAAAAGAAAAATTATTAATGATAAAAAGAAAAAAGCAGTCCCACCTGGCCGGACTGCTGGGAGAGGCTTTACCGTAAAGGGTTTTGAAAGATACTATCGACAACAAATCAGTCGATTGAGAACACGATTTAAAGAATTAAATAGAAAAATAGATTTTAGAAGAGATTTGATATTAACAGGTAAAACAACAGAAAGAGCCCAAAGAGAAGGACGATCTACAGCTGGTACAGTTGGAGCACAAAATGTGGGAAAACTTGAAGATGAATTCACTGAAATCAAAGAGGGCCCAAGAAAAGGCCAAGGTCAATTCGGCGAAGAGCTTATAAAAAATATGGACGAAGCTTACACCATTGCAGAAGAAACCTTTTCGGTGCCGATATGATAATAAAAAAAATAGTTACGCTTAATGTATTATATTGGTTGCCAGATTATAATAATGTCTTGCAACAATTTACTTGGCAGACAAAAGACATAGTTCCAGAGTATCCAAGGGTACACGAATTTTTGAATTACTGGCATAAGGAAATTGATGCCGTGATAGCAGAGGTTCAAATTGCTCATAGTGATAATCATGAATATCGACCAGTGAAAGAATTTAAGATTCTAGATTAAAATTTACCCTTATAAATAAATCAAGGAGTAATCATGTCAGGATTTACAGACGCACAAGGACAGAATGATATATCACGCAATGTGCGTCAGTATCGTGATCTTGATCTTTTCTTTGGCAGAAAGCCAGTCAGTAAAGATATTAATGTTGTAACAGATGTCACTAATATAAAAAGAGCGGTTAGAAATTTGGTATTAACAAATGTATACGAGAAACCCTTTCATCCAGAGATATCTTCCGGCATCAGAGGTATGCTTTTTGAAAATATGACTCCATTAACATCCATAGTTTTAACTAAGAAAGTAGAAGATGTAATTGAAAATTTTGAACCAAGAGTTAGGTTGATGGGAGTATCAGCAAGACCAAATTTAGATCGTAATGAGTATGAAATGACAATTGAATTCTTCATCAAGAATTTTCCTACAGAACTTATTACAGTAGATGTATTTCTAGAGAGATTACGATAATGGCCATAGATGATAAAAGACTAATTGTTTCAGATTTTGATTTTGATGATGTTAAGTCAAATTTAAAACTATTTTTAGAAGCACAAACAGAATTTACGGATTATGATTTTGAAGGTTCTGGTATGAGTGTCCTTTTGGACATTTTGGCATACAACACTCACTATCTTGGTTTTAACATGAATATGCTTGCAAATGAAATGTTCTTAGATAGTTCATCTCTTCGTTCAAGTGTCGTTTCTCATGCAAAAACTTTAGGGTATGAAGTTGCGTCTGTTAGAGCTGCAAAAGCAGAAGTTGATGTTACATTATTCGATTCTGTCAAATCAACTGGAACAATACCAGCAGGAACGGTTTTTACTGCATCAGTTGATTCTACGAATTTTCAATTTGTTACGATAACTGATTATACAGAGTCAAATACCGGAAGCCAAATAAATTTTGCAAATGTTCCAATATATGAAGGAACATTTGTTACAACAAGAATTACAGTTGATAAGACAGATGTTGAACAAAGATTTGTTATTCCAGATAACAGAGTTGATACAAATACTTTGATTGTAAAGGTCCAAAATTCTGCCTCTGATACCACCTCAACATCTTATACAAAAACAACTGACATTTCACAAGTTTCATCAACAAGTGCAAATTATTTCATTCAAGAGGTTGAGAACGGTAAACATGAAATATACTTTGGTGATGGTGTTGTCGGCAAAGCATTATCTACAGGGAATATTGTTATAATGTCCTATGTTGTAACAAATAGTGCTGCAGCAAATACTGCTTCCATTTTCTCAAACTCTGCTGCAATTGATACCGTTATTGATGTTACTGTCTCAACCGTATCTCCGGCTAGTGGTGGAGCGGCAGCAGAAACTATTGCATCAATTAAATTTAATGCGCCCTTAGATTATGCTGCTCAGAATAGATGTGTTACGGCAGAGGATTATAAAACCTTTGTTAAACGATTCTATCCAAATACACAAGCGGTATCTATCTTTGGTGGAGAGAATGGTTCTTTTGATGATACAGTTGGTGTTGTATCTACCCCAGAATATGGAAAGGTTTTTATATCCATCAAATCAACGACAGGCAATAATCTTACTGATTCAGAAAAAACAACTCTAGTAAACAATCTTGCTTCGTTTACTGTGGCATCTATCACTCCAGTAATTGTTGACCCAGAAACACTTTTTCTCATATTGGATGTAAATGCACAGTTCAATTCTTCTCTTACAACTGAAACTCCAAATTCAATAGCATCATTAGTAAATACAACTCTTATTAATTTTAATAATGATGATTTACAACAGTTTAATAGTGTTTTTAGGCACTCTAAGGTTGTAGGTCTAATTGATAATACTGACAAATCAATAACCAGTAATGTGACAAAAATTACTATGGGTAAGTTTTTTACTCCTACATTGTCTAGCTCAATAGGTTATACAATTAATTTTAACAATGCATTTTTCCATCCTCATGAGGGTCATAACGGTGCAAACGGCGGTGTTCTTGCCTCATCTGGATTTAAAGTAAGCGGCGACACTGTTAATGAACAATTTTTTGATGATGATGGAAATGGTAATCTTAGAATTTTTTATCTTTTGGCTGGAGTTAGGACATATATTGATAACACTGCTGGAACAATCAATTATGGTACTGGAGAAATAAAAATTAATCCAGTTAATATTATATCGATATCAGATGTTGATGGGTCATCTTCAGAACAGATAAGAATTACTGCAACACCAGACTCGCAAGATATTATTCCCGTTAGAAATCAGATTATCGAATTAGATTTGGTGAATACAACTGTATCAGTGTTACAAGATACCATCAGTACATCAAGTTCTGGCACAAGTAGTACAACAAGTGGAGTTTCTTCAAGCTCTACAATATCGAGTTATTAAAATGGCACCATTTGATAATCCGCCCACATCCACACTATCGACAAAAATTTCACCATTAATTGATAGTCAGCTACCTGATTATGCTAGAGATGAACATCCGATATTTTCAAAGTTTCTTCAATACTATTACGAGTATCTAGAAGCTGGTGAGCTCATCGTAACCTCTCAAGTTGATAATATTCTTCTTGAGGTAGAATCAACAACATACCTTTTAGACCAAGATGGTAACCAAATTGTATATGAAGACTCTGATGGTAAATTTACCATTGGAGAAACCATAACTGGTCAAACATCAAAAGCAACCTCTGTTATTCTAATTGATGACTTGCGTAATGGTAGAATGTTTATTTCTGCACAACAACAGTTTATCACTGGTGAAACTATCGTTGGTTCTACCTCTTCGGCTGAAGCAACTGTTAAACAATACAGAGGTAACCCTGTACAGAACATTCAACAACTATTAGACTATGCTGATGTTGATGGAACAATTCATGATTTTCTAGATCAATTAAGTGTTTCCTTTATGAATGCCATTCCAAAAAATTTAACAAGTGGTATTGATAAAAGAAACCTTATCAAAAACATTCGTGAACTTTATAGGACAAAAGGTACAAGTGAAAGTTTTAAACTTTTTATTCGGATATTATTAAATCTAGATTCTGAAATAGTTTATCCCAGAAAATTTATGATGCAAGCTTCAGATGGTGAATGGAGCAGAAGTGAAATCATTAGAACAACTTCTGTATCATCTGCTGTAGGAAGTGAATTAGTCAGTCAAAAAATAACTGGTTTGGTTTCTGGTGCTACAGCAATAATTGAAAGTGTAACTGATTTAACTCAGGGCAACTTGAATATAACAGAATTTAAAATTGCATATCGTAATGGTGATTTTATATCTGGTGAAACAGTAAGAGGCACATCATCCACAAGAGATGTTTTACAAGACTTCACTGTTTACAATATGGTGGTTGATACATCAATAACAGATCGTGGTATTTTATATTCAGAGGGTGAAGAAGTAATAATTAATAACGATTATGGAAATGCGTCTGCAACTGCTGAGATTGAAAAGGTTAGGACGGGTTCGGTTAGTAGTGTGGTTGTTGATGATGTGGGTGCTGGTTATAAAGTTGGTGACCCCCTAGTTTTTGCAAGTTCACAGTCAAATATTTCTTTGCCAACTGGATTTGTTTCTGTTGTTGATGGTGCGATAAGTCTAAATGGAACAGATGAGGATTCAACTGATGCTGATGATTTTCTTGTTTATGAAGAAGCAACCACTGAACATTTAGAAACATTTGAGTTTGCTCTGGAGTCTGGATTAAATGATGAAGCCACTGCTATCACAAATGGTGCAGTGTCCAATACAAATATTATAATCTTAGATAATAATGTTGGAACCATCACTAAAAATATGACCGTCTATGGTTCCGGCCTTGGTGAAGGTATAACAGTAACAACTGTTACATCTCAAAACAATGTCACAATTAGCACTTTACTTACACTTGCTGATAATACACCCCTAAGATTTGTTGAACCATCTGGTATTTTAAGACTAGAAACTGGCACTGCAACTGCTACAGATTTAGGTCATAGTATCATAAGTGAGTTTTTGCCGAATCCTGTTGCTGATACATACACCACTGGTGCTGACCAGATGGTTCTTGAAGATGCAACTGTTGATTTAGGTGAGATTAGAAAAATTCAACTCACAAACAAAGGGAATGGATTTACTGAACTCCCAACAATTACTATTGACCCATCAAGAGGTACAAAAGTATTAGATACTCAGGGCAACTATGATGACCCATCAAATGCCGCACTGATTGCAAATACAACTGATATTGGTGCAATAGATGAAATAAAGATAACAGATGGTGGTGCAGATTATGTAACCACAGATATTCCTGATGTTGAACCTAGAGCTAATCTTATATTAAAAGATGTAAGTGGAACATTTGTTGCTGACGAATCTTTGACTACACACACAGGTATTGTTAAGTCATTTGATGCTAACACACAAGTTTTACAGACAACTATTGAGGATGTAGTAAGAACAACTTTGGAAACCACGGATGCTCTTCCGATAGGACTAGAAGATGGTATTGCATCACAAGAGGATTATTTAACTTTATCTGGTGGTGGAACCGACGATGGTTTTTATGATGAAGGATTTCCAGAAACAGGAATTATTGATGAGGAAGATGAAGACAATATTGTACTGAATGCAGCTAGTCTTGATGGTGATGCATTCCTTGCTCTTGAGGATGATACTGGTGGTATTCTTCGTACAGAGCCAAATACATTTATTGAAAAGACTCTCATTACTCTTGAAGATGATACTGGTGTTTTAGTTAGAGAGGATGCAGAAGAAACAACAGAAAAAATTATTAGAAGGTTTCCACAAGGTAGAAGACCAGCAAGAACTTGGTTGGATACTGTGGAGTTTGTGCCAGGAAGACGCATCTCAGCAACAGAGTTTGGTCCACCAAGAATAGTTCCAACTGGTCAGTTTTTAAATGAACAATCATGGAATGATAGTTTTGGTGTTTATGTTCCAGCCTTAACTCACAAATCAACTGCAACTGCACTTGTGGATGGTATAACTTCTACAGAAAATGTGACGCTTGATAATAATTCGGGAATAATAGATGAGGGGATGTTTGTTACTGGAACAGTCGCAACTGCTGCTGTATCGGGTGCAACTGTTAATAGTTTCGACATTACAGTTATAGTTTCAAGCGGTGAAATTCAAAAGGGATTGTTGGTCGAAGGAACTGGAATTCCAGTTGGCACAATTATTGATTCAGTATCTACAACAGAAAAATTTAGTTTAAATACACAAGTAAGTTTATCTAATGCGACAGTTCTCACTTTTAAAATACCACCGAAAATCAAAGTAACCACTGTCACCTCTCAAACAAGTATTACTTTAAGCTCTGCTATCACCTTTGCAGATGACATTTCTCTGTCTTTTGAAAGTTCATCGACAAACGGCCCATTTGTAAATGGTGAAGAAATTACTGGTGGTACTTCGGGTGCAACTGCATTAATTCTTGATGCTGCTGCAAACTTAAAATTCATATCCAGCAACGATATAAATTTTATTGTTGGAGAAACTATTACAGGAGATTCTAAAGTAGATAGTGGTGGAAACACAGTTAATGCTCAATCTACAATTGAAACACTAACGAATGCATTTGTTTCTTCACCGGACTCAATCTGGACAGACTTTATTATTGAAACTATAACAAATAAAAATGCACCTCTGCTTGAAGATGCATCTAGTGTCATTGTTGAAAGCGATTTATCAGAAGAGATTGTTTTAGAAACTGCTGGTCAATTTAGAAGTGTTGTTACGATTTCTGGTCATGTTATTTTAGATGGTACTGATACTGATTCGACAAATGTTGGTGGATTTATTATCGGTGAACTTAATGGTGACACAATAGTTCTTGAGGATGAGGATGAATCATTTATCACTGCACTTGATCCTTTTAGAAGCACATTTGATTCATATTCAGAACAGAACGAGCAAATAATTTTAGATGGTGATTTTGATGACACTGGTAAAATTCTCTTAGATGGAACAGATACTAACGGGTTAAATGCTGGATCAGAAGTAATAGATGAAAGTAGCAATGCTGATGGTGTTGCTTCGTTTGGAAATATTGAATTGGAAGAAGGTGGATTATTACTAGGAGAAATTGATCCAGAGACAGGAGTTCTTGCTCTTAATGGAACTGATTCTTCATCCACACACGCCGGAAGTAGTGTTATTCATGAAGTTAATGGAATAGACTTTTCTGCCGGTACTACCACAATCACAACTTCTGGTGGATTTACAGGAACTATCGTTGGTGCAGACATTGCGAAAATAACAGCATCTGTTGATGTTGAAAGAGATGATATTTCAGGATATGGAAATAATATTGAGAGTATACTTGGTGAGGACTTGAATAGATTACAAGATTCTTTCTTCTATCAACAATTCTCATATGAAGTTCAAACAGGTGCTGGTACAAATGAATATCTTAATGAGTTAAAAAAGGCTGTACACCCAGCTGGGTTTGCTGTATTTGGTAAGGTCAGTATTGCCACACCAATATCAGAACCAATGACATTATCTGATCTTACAGATGCAATATCCATATCTGCATTTTCTGGCGATCCAGACTTCTTTAGGTTTGTTCGTAGATCATTAGGAACTATGGACTTACAGTCAGGAGCTCAAGATGAAGTAATAGTTCTGGAAAGTTCAGCTAGTATAAGTGACACAGAAGAATTTTTCTTACTGGAAGATGAAGCGTTACTTTTACAAGAAACCTTCACTGCGAAACAATCTGAAAATGAATTTACAATCCAACTTGAAACAAATGAAGAGAGATTGGGTGTAAATGACAAACTATTAACTGAAGATGATTTTCATGTAAATGGATTTTCCAAAGAGACAGTCGTTGAGTCTAATAATTTAATTCTTGACGGGACACAGGATGGATTGTCGCTGCAAGACTCCAAAAATGCTGGTAGTGATTTGCTTGATGAATCTGGAAATCCAATAGACTTAGAAAATGAACCGGTAACTTTCAATAGATTTGTTCATGAAAGAATTAATAAACCAGTTGGAATAAATCATGATGCAATTATAAATGAAGACGGTGGATTTGTTTTATCAGAGAGATCAGGAAAATCAGGCAGCATACAACCATATAGTAGATATCCTGTAGATTTACCAACGGCTCACAATTCACTTCCAACTGGTAGTTCATTGGTTAAGGCTCAAACAAATTCTGATGTTTCTTTAGTTAGAAGTGTTGGTATTACTTTACCAACAGAATCTTTTGGTAATACTGCAAACTCCTTTGGTTTGATAAGATTGGGCGAAAGGCCATTTGGTACAGAGAGAACAAGAGTTGAGACTGAATTAGGAACCATTGCAAGTAAGTCTGCACAAGAAGCACATCATGTGGCTGTCATTGCAGTTTCGGATGGAGTGAATGACGAAGGTGATCTTCTTATGGAAGACACAAATAATGGGATTTCTATTAGTGACATAAGTAAAGTTAAACCAATAAACATAGATGGTGTTATTGCTAATACTTTGCTTCTGAATGGAACAGATACTTCATCTTCCAATAGAGATGATCAAGTTCTTTTAGAAACAGGTGGTATAATATTATTTGAGGATGGTGTTGCTGAAACTCATGTAAATCTAACATTCGGTCAGGTTAAGCTAGAAGACGGCACTGATGGTGCGCCTGGATTGTTATTGAGTGAAGATTCAGAATTTGGTCCAACAATTGAAGATATAATCAGAAGAGTAATAATTGATATTAGTGAAGACCCAAACAACACTACAGAGTCTTCAGAAACAACAGGAATATTATTAGAACAAGCTGAACAAGGTTTCTTCAAACAAGAAGATGAAAGTACAGTTGCAACAACTTATGGCGATGACATTTTATTGGAGAATGCAACTGCATTTGGAGTAAATAATAAATTAACTTTAGAAAACACCAGAATTGAAGTTGAGGATGAAACAGATAAAGTTGGAGTTATTCCACACCAAAATTATTTGAACTCAACCTTTGATAATATTTCATACAGTTCAGATATCTACATAGATATAGGAATGAATATACCATTAGAGGATGGTACTGATAATTCGGGTGGCGGCAGTATAGTATTTGATGGTACAGACGATTCATCAACTGATGCTGGAAGTGACATTCTTCATGAGGATGGAACTAGAGCAAGCATACTAATAGATTCTGCATTTACTGTATAATTACCGTTATAAATATAAATAACCAGAGAACATAGGAACTGAAAATGGTAGCAATCATCACAGAAAAATTTAAACTACATAATGCTTCGCAGTTCACAGAATCTTTTAGTGAATCTGCGGCATCAACTTACTACATGTTTATTGGTAAATCCACAGAATTTAACAGCACCAATGATGGAACCGGAGCAACTGATTCTACACCACCAACTCCTTTGGATAGTGTATCTGACGAATTTTATTTTTGGGACCAGATGATTGCTGCTAAAAAGATTGCATCTTCGGATGTAATTAACTGTGTTCCTAGAAGAGATTGGTCTGATGGCACTACCTTTGACATGTATAGAGATGACTATAGTTCTGCGAGTACTACAGACTCTGGTGCTTCTACACTTTACAATTCAACATTCTATTTTAGAACATCAGCAAATAGAGTTTATAAAGTTATTAGTAATATTCCAGTTGGTGCAAATACGGCCGCATCTGCATTTGATGGATCAGAACCCACAACAGAGGGAACAACTCTATTTACAGCGGGCGGTTATGTTCTCAAGTATATGTACACAATTTCTGCCTCCAATGCAACTAAATTCTTAACAACTGATTTCATGTCCGCCGAGACTGATAGCACGGTAAGTGCAGCTGCCGTTGACGGTGCGGTTGAATCGTTACGAGTGACAAATGTGGGTACTGGACTAACAGATGGAACTTACTATGCAGCAATTTATGGTGATGGTTCTAATGCGGGAACTTCCTCTGGAGCCATTGCAAGAATTGTAATTTCTAGTAATCAGATTCAAGCATTTGGAACAGTTGCATCAACAACATCTGGTGTGCATACTGCTGGTTCTGGTTATACATTTGGAACAATTAATCTAGGTTCTGGATTTACCTTCTCTGATAGTGCGCTTACATCAGCATCTGCTATTGGTGGTTCTGGTAGTGCTATAGATGTTATTATATCACCCAAAGGTGGCCACGGTTCTAATGCAGTAAAAGAGTTGGGCGCTCATTATGCAATGATTAACACAACATTTTCCGGTGCAGAGTCAGATGATATTTTGGCAGGAAATGATTTTAGAAATGTTGGAATTGTTGTGGACCCAACTAATTTTGGAAGTTCTACCGTTGCGACGGCATCTACTGCTAGACAAGTATACGCATTAAAGTTTGCATCAGTTTCGGGAACATTTACTCCTGATGAAAAAATCACTCAAGCATCTACAGGTGCAGTTGGAAAAGTTGTTGAATATGATAGTTCTAATTTGATACTATATTATCAACAAGAACGACATGCTGATTTTGGAACAGGCGCTAATTCAACTACTGGTAGTTATGTTGCCTTCAGTGGCGCTAATGCTGTAACTGGTGGTACATCTTCAGCAGCAGCAACCCCCGATTCGACAGCAGATAGTGCTGTCACCCTAACTAATGCCAGTACTATTACTTTTACAGATGGATATGCAAATCCAGAGTTGGCATATGATAGTGGTGATATTATATATAAAGAGAACAGAAGACCAATATCAAGAGCTACGGACCAAACTGAAGATATAAAAATTATAGTGGAATTCTAATATGCCAGAAATTAAAAACTTAAATGTTGCCCCATACTTTGATGATTTTGCAGAAGAAGATAATTTTGTAAAAACACTGTTTAGACCCGGCTTTGCAATACAAGCAAGGGAACTAACTCAATTACAATCTGCTTTACAAAATCAAATAGAACGTCACGGGAGCCATATTTTCGATGAAGGTGCAATGGTCATACCGGGCCAGATTAGTTTGATCAATGTAGCAACTCTCAAATTAGCAAATACCTTTACTGGGGAAACTATTGACCCTTCTCAATATTTCAATGCAGATATTCCTGTTTTAATTACTGGTGCTACCACTGGTGTTAGCGCAAAGGTGGTTGGATTTACTGCTGGAACAGCAACAGATCAACCACTACTTCATGTTGCATATGAAGGAGTCGGTAGTGATTTTGAAACATTTGAATTTGCTGATGGAGAGAATATTTCAGCTAATGCTGGTATTACTCACACAACATCGTATGGAAACGATGTTGCTTCTGCAACTACTTTTACATCTCCTCTTAATGTTGCGACAGCAACGGCAGATGAGCTTGCCGGTCCAACTGGGCCAGCATCTAGATTAGGGAGGGCGGTAAAGGTTGAATCTGGCGTATATTATGTTAGAGGATTTTTTCTCCAAAATAATGAAGAAGCACTAATCCTTGATCCGTATGACATTAATCCATCCTTTCTAGTTGGATTTAATGTGACAGAAACAATAGTTACACCAGAAGAAGATGCCAGTTTATTAGATAATTCTACGGGTTCTACAAACTTTGCGGCAAAAGGTGCCCATAGACTCAAACTGGCGTTGTCCTTAGTTAAGTTGCCTAGAGCTACCGTTACAGATGAAAATTTTGTTCAGTTAATGGATGTTTTAAATGGCGCCATTCGGTCGGTCGCAAAGTATACAGACTATGCTGAACTTGAACAAAATCTTGCAAGAAGAACTCATGATGAATCTGGTGATTACACAGTCAAACCATTTGAATTTGAAGTGTCTGAAAGTGTAACAATCAATGAGAATGTGGGAAGATTTGCACTTGGTGAAGAAACAGAATCGGGGAATGTTGCCAGCACAGATTTGTTAACATTAAAAGTTTCTACAGGTAAAGCATATCTTAAAGGTAAAGAGGTAGGCATTCCTCATCCCCGACTTTTAGATATTAATAAATCTAGAGATTTCAACACGATTAATGCTGGAATTACAACAGCAGAATTAGGAAACTTTGTTAATGTAACAAATTTATATGGAAGTCCTGATGTTTCAGTAATAAGTGGAGAAACTACACAGTTTAAACAGATTGATTTGTTTGATACTGCAACCTCATCAAGAGGTAGTGCTAGTGGAACTAAAATTGGTATTGCTCGGGCAAGAGGTTTAGAATATAGTACAGGAACTGTTGGTGCCTCTTCAACAAACACTGAATCTGTTTATAAGTTATTCTTATTCGATGTTAAAATGTTCGTTGAACTTACTTTGAGTGGAACACCTAGTCCAACTCTTATCGCAACTCACACGAATGGTGGAACACAAGTTAAAGGTGTTTCATCCGGTGCAACAGGCTTTGTTTTTGCGTCTGGCACAAGTTCAACTAAAGTTCTCTTGACTTCAGTTGCAGGAGTATTTCAGAGTGGAGAAAAAATAACCACATCTGATTCAGCTGAAACTGATGATGTTGTGGAAGACAGTGGTAATGCCGACTTGACAATCACAAAAATAGATGTTCGTTCTTTTGGTGATGTGAAACAGGTATTTATGGACGATGATGATTCTGGTCAAGATTTTACAGCAGACATTGTTACAGAAACAGATCAAGCTCTAGACTTTATTTTATTAGAAGAAAGTGCTAACAGAACTGAAGGTAATTTGATTACAGAATCAAGCGATGATGTTTCTGTTGAAAGAAAGTTTACTGCAAAACTTAAACAACCAGAGAAAAATCTTCTTGTTTATAAAGGTCCAAAGAAAGTTATTAAAACTCATTTGACTACTGCAAATGCTGGATTGTCTGATACACAGTACACAATTCGTAAACAGTTTGTTGGAACCACTGTTGGTAATGCTGTCACATTTAACGCTGGTGCTGGCGAGACTTTTGTTGCATTTGCTGAGAAGGATTACACACTTTCAGTTCTTACTGCTGGAGGTGGTGCATCGCAGGGCGATGTTGTGTCAGTATCCTCAACTATTGCTGGAGCAGGCACATCAGCGATTACGATTACTGATGCAACTAATTTACCAACTGGTACAAAAGTTAAACTGATTGCTACAATATTAAAAACAAGCGTAAATCAAAAGAATAAAACTGTTCAACTTATGAAAAAGTTGTCAGTTAATCCCGGCGATACAGATGCATTTGGAACTCGACCCACAGATAGAACAATTTCTTTGGGTAGAGCCGATGTATTTAAATTAGTTGCAGTTCTCGACTCAGAAGAAGTAAGTACTGCTGTAACAATGCCATCTTTGACACTTGGAACTATAACAGGTTCATTTACCAGAGGTGAAAGGATAATTGGTTCGAGCAGTGGGTCAGAAGGAAGAATTATTGATATTTCAAGTCCTATGGAATATGTCCTCACTAGCACAACAGACTTCAGCACAGTCGATATAATCACTGGACAATCATCTGGTGCATCTGCAAGTATTACAGCTGTAACTGTTGGTAGTGAAAACATTACAAATAACTATATTCTTGATACAGGACAAAGAGATAACTTCTATGATATTGCCAGAATTGTAAAAAAACAAAATGCATCTAACCCAACTGGCAAGCTTGTTGTTGTGTATGATTATTTTGAACATGGCACTGGTGATGTTTTCACTGTTGACTCATACATTGATGTTGCAGACCAAATGACATATGAGGATATTCCTACTTACAGTGCTACAAAAATTGACCCAGATGCACCGGCACCAACTGGTGAGTTTCCTTTGATTGATTGTTATGATTTTCGACCAAGAGTTGAGGACATTGCTGGAACTTCAGCGACACTTACAACCACTGATGAAGTTACAGGACATTCATTTGATTTCTTCTCAAGACAATACGATGGCACTGGATCATCAATATCAAATGTTCCTAAACCAGATTCTTTTATTCAAAGTGATTTTGAGTTTTTTCTTCCAAAGCATGTTATTGTAGAATTAACATCAAGTAGAAATATATTAATTAAGGAAGGTGCCAGTGCTGAAATTCCAACTTTACCACTAACTAGTCAAGCAAATATGCTACTGGCTACATTGTTTTTACCGGCATATACATTTTCTCCCAAAGATGTTGAAATAAAAAGAGAGCGTCATCAAAGATTTACTATGAAAGATATCGGTAAGATTGAAAGACGATTGCAAAATGTTGAATATATTGCATCACTAAACTTATTGGAAAGATCAGCACAAGACCTTGAAGTTACTGATGCAGCTGGATTGAATAGATTTAAATCTGGATTTGTTGTTGATAATTTTGCTGGTCATAGAACTGGTGACGTTGCAAATGTTGATTATAAATGTTCGATTGATCCAGAAAATAAAGAATTAAGACCAAAACACAAAATGCAAAATATTGGTTTATCTGAACAAGCTACAACTGATAGCCAGAGAACTGCTAATGGTTATCAAAAGACAGGTGATGTGTTAACTTTGCCATATACTGAAACAGTTTTGACTGAACAATTGGTTGCAACTAGAGTGGAAAGAGTAATGCCAATTTTACTTTCCACATGGAGAGGAGTTATTGAACTTGATCCATTTGGTGATGATTGGTTTGAAACAGAAGTTCGTCCAGCACTTGTGGTTAGTGTCGCACATGATTTTGACTTTGCAGTAGCAACTCCTGATAATGTATTGGGTGCTATATGGAATTCTTGGCAGTCTCAATGGGCTGGTGTTGTCGAAGTTACTGGTGTTCCAGAAGCACAAGGTGGAGCAAATGCATTCTCTCGTTCCATATCAGTTGCAAGAAGGGCTGGAGAGGCTCCAACATCTGTTGGTATTGCAAATTTGGAAAGAATTGGTAATGGTTTTCGTATTATCACAAAAGGTGTTCGACCATTTGTAAGGCTAACACAGATTAAATTTGTTGGTGATGGTTTCAGACCTAATGCAAGATTATATACCTTTTTTGATAGGACAGCAGTAAGTCAATTCGTCACTATGACAAGTGAATTTACAAGTGAGGCTGCTGATGAAGGATTGACCACAGCACCGCCAGGAAGTTCATTAATCACAGATGCCAGTGGACATGTTGAGGGATTTTTGGATATCCCTGACCCAACAATTGCTGGCAATCCACAATTTAGCACTGGTGAAGTTGAATTTAGACTTACAACTAGTACTACAGATGTTAGGACAACTGATCCAGCCTCATCTGGTAGTGCATATTACCAAGCCAAAGGTTTATTTGAACAAACAGTCGATATTTCTCTGCAATTGCGGCCACCCCCTCCTCCTCCTCCAACGAACAGGCGGCAAGTATACATCGATGCACAACCGGCGCCACCGGATGAATGCGGCGATCCTCTTGCAATGACATTTAGAGTTACTGAAGGTTCTGGGAACATCAATGACTCTACTAATGAAATTGTAGGTGGATGTTTTTTAACATCAGTAGATATTTTCTTTTCTCATAGAGATGAAAATATACCTGTCATTTGTGAAATACGGAATACATATAACGGACAACCTTCATCTGAACTATTACCTTTTGGTCGAGTGGTAAAACCAGCCCGTGATATTATTCCTGATCTCACTGCTGAGACACCTACAACATTTACATTCGCATCACCAGTTTTTGTTAGACCGGAAATAGAATATGCTATTGTTCTGGCAAGTAATAGTCCAGAACATAAAGTGTGGATATCATTATTGGGCGAAACTCCAGTGGGTGGCGGTCCAACACTTGGCACACAACCACATCTTGGAACATTATTCAAATCTCACAATAATACTGCTTGGGCTATTTCTCCCGAAGAAGACCTGAAGTTCCGTTTAAAGAGAGCTGTTTTTGATATTGGTGCTGCTGGAAAAGTTACTTTAGAAAATAACGCTCTGCCCAGCAAAAGATTGAAAATAAATCCACTGACATTCACCCATGGCGATACTGCATTAAAGGTAACACATAAAGATAATGGTATGTATAATACAGCTAACAATGTTACAATTTCTGGCGTCAGTTCTGGATTATCAACAACCTTGAGTGCTGCAATAACATCTACTGCAACAACTTTAACTTTGACAAGTGGTACTAATTTTGATAAAACAACTGGAAAGTTTGCGAATACAACAGATACTACTCCTCGTTTTTACATTAAGATTGATGATGAAATAATGTACTATGAAACCATATCTGGAACAGCTGTTTCAACTTTGGTTAGGGCACAAGAAAGTACAACTGCGGCAGCACATTCTGCTGGTGCAACAGTAGAGTTCTACCAATTACATAAAGTTCCATTATCAGAAGTCAATAAGACACACACTGCAATTGCAAACACAGATTTAGATTCTTATAGTATACTTCTAACATCTAGTCCTGTATTTGATGGCGGCGCTGGATCATCTGCTGAAAATGGTGGTAGTGTTGTTTTTGCCTCAGAAAATCATATTATCAATACAGGATTTACACAGATAGGTATATTAGAACCCGAAAGCACTTCAGTTTCAGCTACTGCCCAGCTAACAACAGGAACAAGTGTTTCTGGATCAGAAACTTCATTTACTAAAACTTCTGCTGCAAATGCAATAGATATAACACTCAACGACAATATTGAATTTGATAATACTTTTATGATTGCGTCACCCATCAATGAAACAAATGAAATGGGTGGTGTTAAATCATACAATACAGATTTAATAATGAAAAGTCCTTTAAAAAATCTATCGCCAGTTATTGATTCAAAACGAAGTTCATGGGTTTCTGTTAGTAACAGAATAAACAATATTGATTCAGCTTCAGACTTGGCATCAAACCTCACATTCGTTGCATCAACAGAACCAGAAGGTGATAGCAATGCTGCAATTTATGTAACAAAGAAGGTTATATTGGAAAATCCAGCTACTGCAATTAAAATATTGTTAACTGCTCACAGACCAGCAACATCTGATATTAAGGTTTTGTTCAAGATTCTAGGAGCGCAAGACTCAGTTGATTTTGATGATTTGAATTATGAATTTATAAATACTGATGGTTCTCCAGATAGATTTGTTAACCCATCTCTAGACCAAGATGATTTCCAAGAATATGAATATAGTGCTGGTGTTACTGATGATGGTATTGGAACTCCGCTGGATGAGTTTATTGCATTCTCAATTAAAATTGTAATGCAGGGAACTAATATGTCAGAGCCACCAAGACTGAAAGATTTACGAGCATTGGCATTGGCACTATAATGGATAACTATCAACGTGTTGAAGGTGAACCAGATTTAGCTAAAGATTCTAATGTTCCAGGCGTTGTTATAAATCGTAATAAAAATGCATATGAAAAAGCAAAGGCGAGGTCAGAGGAATCAAGAAGAAAACTTCTAAAAGAAGAAGAACAGAGAGATACAATTAGAAACGCAACCAGAGAGATAAATACTTTAAAATCGGAGATGCATGAAATTAAAAATCTCTTACAACAATTGGTAGACAAGTAATGGCTATACCAACAACAAAAGCTACATTTAAAAGTTATTGTTTGAGGGCTCTAGGTTTTGGAGTCATTGATATTAACATCTCTGATGACCAAGCAGATGATAGGATAGATGAAGCGTTACAGTATTTTTCACAATATCACTATGATGGTATAGAAAAAATGTATCTAAAACATTTAATCACATCAGCTGATGTTACTAGAGCTAGATCAAATACGACTACTACAGCCACAGACAAAATTGACAGTGACCTAACTGCTGATTGGTTAGAAGGTAAGAATTGGATTCCGGTTCCAGACGCTGTATTGTCAGTTGTAAAAGTTTTTCCATTTAGTGATACCTCTGCTCGTTCTAGTATGTTTGATGTACGATACCAATTGAGAATGAATGATTTATATGATTTTTCATCTCAATCTGTAATTCATTATGAAATGACAATGAATCATTTAGATTTCCTAGAACATATTTTGGTTGGTGAAACACCAATTAGATTTAATCAACACCAAAACCGTTTATACATAGATGCTGATTGGGAAAATGACTTTAATGCTGACGAGGATTATTTGGTAATAGAGTGCTATAGAAAGCTTGACCCAACATCCTACACAGATATATACGATGACATTTATTTGAAAAGATATGCCACGGCATTGCTCAAAAGGCAATGGGGTGCAAACCTTAGTAAGTTTAGTGGTGTAGCAATGTTGGGTGGTGTAACTATGAATGGTGAAACTTTATTCACTCAAGCAAATGAAGAAATAACTAAACTAGAGGAACAGATACAGTTAGCTTTTGAATTGCCAGTAAATTATATGATAGGATAACTCATGGCAGTCAATTCAATATTTCACACCAGTAATGTTGCAGCAATAGCAACTGAACAGAATTTATATAGAGATTTAGTTGTAGAGTCTATTCAAATATATGGACATGATGTTCATTATCTAGACAGAACTCTTGTCAATGAAGATTCGATTCTTGGAACAGATAATCTATCAAAATTTACCACGCAAGCTAAAATAGAAATGTATATGGAGGACAGTGGCGCCGGTTTTGCTGGTGAACAAGAATTGATGGGCCAGTTTGGTTTACAGAATTTAAGTGAAGCTACATTTGTTGTTGCAAAGAAAAGATTTCAAGACCTCACAAAACAGATTACCATAGAGTCTGGAACTGATACTCTTGGTGGGTCTATTTTGTTAGAGGATGGTACGCTTGATAGCGGAACAGTTGAAGCTTCGGCCTCCTTTGAAAGTGGTTATTTAATTTCAGAGGCAACATCTACAAATTCAGATAGACCATTAGAGGGTGATTTGATTTTTCATCCTATCCTATCAAAATTGTTTCAGATAAATTTTGTTGATCATGACGAACCATATTTCCAGCTGGATAATAATCCAGTATACAAATTGCGATGTAGATTGTTTGAATATAGTTCTGAAGTATTGGATACAGATGTTTCTGCTATTGATGCGATTGAAGATAGTCTATCAACTGATACTCTTGCATTACAGTTTACAATGGAACAGGATTCTGCAACTATTGATGCATTACTGTTGGAAAATGAATTTGGAAGAATTATACATGAGGACGATGCAAATGATGAAGTTATCGCACTAGAAACTAGTGTTATGACAACTTCCGCTGGTGTTCTTCTTGGTGAAGATAGTGACTTCTTGTTACAAGAAGACTATATAATAGGTGATGGAAGTACAACAGCTGATGGTAATGTGGATACTTCAGCACAAAATGAATTGTTTGATGACGCTGATGATTCTGTATTGGATTTCACAGAAATAAATCCATTTGGTGATGTAGGAGGCAGTTAATGTTAGGAACCCAGTTTTACCATGAGACAATCCGAAAGATAATCGTAGGGTTTGGTACAACATTTAATAATGTTCAATTAATACGAAAAGATAGTTCGGGAAATATCGTTCAATCTATGAAAGTTCCTCTTGCGTATGGACCTAAAGAGAAGTTTTTAGTTCGACTCAGAGCAGATGCTGATTTGTCTAGTAAAGTTGCAATCACGCTTCCTAGAATTGGTTTTGAAATTCAAAATCTATCATACGATGCATCTCGTAAATTGAGTCGTGTGCAAAAGTTTAAAAAGGTAAAGGATGATACGAGTAGGCAGCTAGATACCCAGTTTATGCCAGTGCCGTATAACTTGGAAATTGTTTTATATGTATTAGCAAAACAATCAGATGATGCATTGCAAATTGTCGAACAGATTTTGCCATACTTCCAACCAGATTATACAGTTACAATAAACGATATGGCTGATATGGGTATTAAAAGAGATGTACCTATTATTTTAAATAGTATATCCTATGAGGATAATTATGAAGGTGAATTTGAACAACGAAGAGCATTAATATATACGATGAACTTTACATGTAAATTTTACTTGTATGGCCCTGTTACTTCCAGTAACATAATTAAAACTGCTCAAGTCGATTCTTTCACAGACCTTCCTGATAAGTCACCTAAGAGAGAACAAAGATTTACCGTTACACCAAACCCATCCGGTGCTGATGCAGATGATGATTTTGGATTTAACGAAACTACATCATTCTTTACGGATGCGAAAACCTTTAACCCAGTGACAGGCGAAGATGAATAATACAATTGATAAAGCATTAGGCATAGTAGAAGAAGTTTCAACCGACAATAAAAAACAAGAAGTGATGCCACTATCTCAAGAAGATTGGGGTGACGCTAATACTGAACATGTGGAGAGAGATTATGAATACCAACGACAAAACTTCTACAATTTGGTCGAAAGAGGAACGGATGCAGTGGAAGGAATTTTGGAACTCGCAAAAGAATCAGACCACCCCAGAGCATATGAGGTTGCTGGAAATCTTATCAAGCAGGTCGCAGAGGTTACTGAAAAGCTTGGCGATCTTCAAGAAAAAATGAAAAGGTTAAAAGAGGTTCCAAACAATGCACCTAAAAATGTAACCAATGCTTTGTTTGTGGGGAGTACTGCTGAGTTGCAGAAAATGTTAAAAGAGAAATAACATGTCTGACCAAAATCAATATCTGGGTAATCCTAATCTCAAGAAAGCAAATACTGCTGTTGAGTTTACTAAAGATGATATCAAAGAATATCATAAGTGTGCTGAAGACCCTCTTTACTTTATTGAGAACTATGTAAGAATTGTCTCACTTGATGAAGGTCTTGTGCCTTTTGAGATGTATGACTTTCAAAGAGGCATGGTTTCTACTATGCATGACCACAGATTTAGTATCTTCAAACTACCTAGACAGTCTGGTAAATCTACTACAATCATCAGCTACCTTCTGCACTATGCACTATTTAATCAAAATGTAAATATTGCTGTTCTTGCAAACAAGTCCTCAACTGCGAGAGATATTTTATCAAGATTACAACTCGCATATGAAAATCTCCCTAAATGGATGCAACAGGGCATCATAGCTTGGAACAAAGGTAACATAGAGTTAGAGAACGGCAGTAAAATTATTGCAGCAGCCACTTCCTCAAGTGCAATTCGAGGAGGTTCCTATAATGTAATTTTCTTGGATGAGTTTGCTTTCGTTCCCTCTAATGTTGCAGAACAGTTTTTTGCATCTGTTTATCCTACAATTACCTCTGGTCAAAGTACAAAAGTTATTATTGTTTCCACGCCTCATGGTATGAACATGTTCTATAAGATATGGGTAGATGCTGAAGAAAAAAGGAATGATTATGTTCCTACAGAAGTTCATTGGAGTGAGGTTCCCGGCAGAGATGAAGTTTGGAAAGAAGAGACAATACGAAATACCTCTCAATCACAGTTCAATTCAGAGTTTGAGTGTGAGTTTCTGGGGTCTATAGACACTCTAATAAGTTCTATGAAACTAAAACAACTTACATACAGAACACCCATTCATTCAAATGTTGGGATAGATATTCATGTTCGTCCAGAAGAAAATCACACATATATGCTAACTGCTGACGTTTCTAGAGGTACAGCAAATGATTATTCTGCATTTATAGTATTTGATGTTACAGAGATACCATATAAGATCGTCGCAAAGTTTAGAGACAATGAAATTAAACCACTACTGTTTCCTACCAAGATTCATGAAGTTGCGAAGGCATACAACAACGCATATGTAATGGTTGAGGTAAATGATATAGGGGAACAGGTCGCAAATGCTTTACAGTTTGATTTGGAGTATGACAACCTAGTTATGGCTTCCATGCGTGGCAGAGCGGGCCAAGTCCTTGGAGCGGGCTTCTCAGGGGGTCGAGCGCAATTGGGGATAAGAACAACTAAAGCTGTGAAGAAGATTGGATGTTCAAACCTCAAACAATTGATTGAGGATAATAAACTTATTGTAGAGGATTATGATTGTGTCAACGAATTGTCAACCTTCATTAGTAAGGGTTCGTCATACACGGCAGATGATGGGTGTAATGATGATTTGGTTGCCTGTATGTTTATATTTGGTTGGGCTACAGATCAAACATATTTCAAAGAACTAACTGATAATGATATACGAATGACTATGATGAAAGAACAACAAGATATGTTAGAGCAAGATATGGCTCCATTTGGATTTATATTAAATGGTGTAGATGATGATCTTGATGATGAAATTGATGAATATGGAACACGGTGGACTACTGTAGTACGAGATTATAACACAAACTGGTAATTATATAAATTCAATCAAATCGTTATCAACTTTGATAAAACAATTTGAACACAGAATTTTTGATTCGCTTATTAGATGAAATATTTCTTTTCTGCTTTCATTATTCGTGCCCACTCGTTTTGTTAGTCTGCGAATTTGTGAATCATATGGATGAAACTTGAGACAGATTGTTTCACTCTCTCCACAATGTATACACGATTGTTCTGCCAAAAAATCATTTAGTAGAACAATTCTCTTTTGATAATTCCTACGAGCAACCTTTTTGATTGTCTCTTTGTATTTTTCATAGTGTTCATTCATGATTTTATTTATAAGTTATAACACTTATAAAAGTGGTGTTTTAAGAAATCAGATATTATAAATATTCTAAGATACAACAAGACTTCGGTAAAGGAGTAAAGAGATGAGTTTTTTAAAGTCTCCTGGCGTTCATGTAAGAGAGATCGATCTCACAACAATCGTCCCATCAGTGCCAACAACTATTGGTGCTATTGCTGGTGCCTTTCAAAAGGGCCCAGTCAATTCAATTGTGACTATTGGTACAGAAGATGATTTAGTAAAAGTTTTTGGAAAACCTCAAGGTGATTCAAATCAGTTTGAAACATTTTTTACTGCTGCTAATTTTCTTCAATATTCAGACCAACTTAAAATTGTTCGGTGCGAATCTGGTGTTACAAATGCTATTGCATCTGGAACATCTTTCATCATTAGAGATGATGATCATTACGAAGATTCTTTTGCTGATGGGCAAGGTTCTGTTGGTGAATGGGCTGCAAGAACTGCCGGTGAATGGGGAAATTCTATTGGTATTTCAGTTTGTCCTAGTGCAACTGCATTTGAAGAGACTGCTGTAACAACTACAAGTGCCGAAGAAGCTATTGGACAAACAGTTATTAGTGTAACAGATGGTACAGCTTTCACAATCCATGATATTGTTAACTTTGGAGAAGCAAGAGGATTTGAATATCAAGTTACTGCCGCTGATGCATCCACCATTACGATTAAACTAAAAGATGATCCAAATGGTGCTGGTCTTCAAAGTACGATTTCTACTGCTACAAGTATTCGACGCCGCTGGAGATTTTATGATTTATTTGATGAAGCTCCAGGCACATCAGATTATGCTACGCAAAACCAAAGAGGCACCAATGATGAGCTTCATATTGTTGTATATGATCAACTTGGAGAAATCAATGGATTTGCTGTAGAAAGTAATGGAAATAGAACGAATGCTGTTTTAGAGACATTTGCAAATCTTTCTAAGAATCCAAATGGTAAATCACCCCAAGGTGATAGTGTTTATTATGCAGATAAAATTTTTAGAACTTCCAATTTTGTTTATTGGATGGATCACAATACAGCTGGAGCAAACTGGGGTACAGACTTCACTGGTGAAACAAGTCAGATCGTCATGGAAGACGGTGGAACTGATGGTGCTGGTGCAAATGCTGGAGACAATATTGTTCTTGACGCTACTGGTACTTCAAATGAAGATGAAAATGGCGATATTCAACTAGAAACAGGTGGTACTTCATATGCGGCACTTGACACACCAACTACAACAAATCTCAAAAATGGTACTGATGACTATGCAGTAACTGCTGGTGAACTTGAAATAGCTTATGATAATTTTGAAGATACAGAGTCACTTGATGTTAATCTTATTCTTGGTGGTCGAGGTGGTGGTTCTGGTGATACAGCATCCACGCAAGATACACATGCTACTATGTTAACTGCACTCGTAGAAACAAGAAGAGATTGCGTTGCATTCCTTTCGCCATACCGTTCTGCAACCGTAGGTGTTTCAAGTTCTATCACTGCTACAGAGAATGTCGTTGATGCATTTGATCTTTGTCCATCTTCATCATATGTTGTTTTTGATAGTTCTTACAAACAAATGTATGATAAGTACAATGATGTTTTCAGATTTGTACCAATGAATGGCGATACTGCGGGACTGTGTTGTTTCACTGATAATGTCGCTGACCCTTGGTTCTCACCAGCTGGTTTCAATAGAGGTAATGTTAGAGGCGCAATTAAACTGTCATATAACCCTAAAAAATCTGAAAGAGATCAACTTTATCGAGCAAGAGTTAATCCTGTTGTTGATTTTCCAGGCCAAGGTGTGGTTCTGTTTGGTGATAAAACTGCTCTGGCAAAACCCAGTGCATTTGATAGAATCAATGTGAGAAGGTTGTTCTTGGTTTTGGAAAAAGCTATTTCAACTGCTGCTAAGTTCTCTCTCTTTGAGTTCAACGATGAATTTACAAGAGCGCAATTCAGAAATCTTATTGAACCTTTCTTGAGAGATGTTCAAGGTCGTAGAGGTATTTTTGACTTTAGAGTGGTCGCTGATGATACAAATAATACTGGTGAGGTTATAGACCGAAATGAATTTATTGGTGATATTTACATCAAACCAGCCAGATCAATCAACTTCATTACTCTAAACTTTGTTGCGGTTCGTACTGGTGTAGAGTTTAGTGAAGTAGTAGGTAAATTTTAAGGAGTAACTTCACATGGCACAGATAGATGATTTTAAAGCAAATTTAATTGGTGGAGGTGCTCGGGCAAATCAATTCAGAGTTACTATTACCCCACCTTCTGGGATTGGAACTGGATTAGATGTTCGTAGAGCCTCATTCTTGGCAAGAGCATCTAGTCTACCAGCGCAAACTTTAACTGAAATTGCAATTCCGTTCAGAGGAAGACAAATTTATATTGCTGGTGACAGAACTTTTGATGATCCTTGGACAACTACATTTATGAATGATACAGACTTTGGTATTCGTAATTCATTGGAATTATGGATGAACGGCATCAATGATCTTGCAGAGGGAACAGGAACAAGCGTACTTGCAGATTATCAAACCGATTTGCAAGTTGAACAGTTAGATAGAGATAATACAATTCTCAAAACTTATATCTTCAGAAGTGCATGGCCAACATCTCTTGCAGCAATCGAATTAAGCTCTGATCAAGCAGATGCTATTGAAGAATTTGAGGTTACTTGGAGATATCAACATTTTGAGGCTTCTGGCGTAAACTTCTAATTCTTTACCTACTAAATATAAGGATTAGTGGGAGTTATTATGGCTGAACTTTTTGGTTTTAAAATTAGTAGAAAAAATGAGGAGGAGGGTGTTGTAACTTTTACAAGCCCTTCCTCTGATGATGGCACTATAGATATTCCAGGCGGAGGATTTTATGGTTCTATCTTGGATACTGATGGCCGGGATAGAGCTGATACTGATTTAATCAGGCGTTATCGTGATATAGCACAACAGGCAGAATGTGATACTGCAATTGAAGACATTGTTAATGAAGGGATTGTATCTAACGAAAGCGATATATCTGTTCAAATTGAATTAGATAATCTACCCTACCCAGATAGAATTAAAAGAAAAATCAGAGACGAATTTGAGGAAGTTTTGAGACTTCTAAAATTTGAAGAAAAGGGTCATGATCTTTTTCGCAGATGGTATGTGGATGGCAGAATTTATTTTCATAAAATCATTAACACTAAAAATCCTAAAAACGGTATTGTAGAACTTCGATATGTTGACCCAACTAAAATTAAAAAAGTTAGACAGGTTGAAAAAGAATTAGATCAAAAAAGTAGTATAGAAAAAATAAAAAAGATTGAAGAATTTTATTTATACAATGATAAGGGGGTTGAAAATACTGGGACAGGAGGTCTTCATGGACCAAATCAAGGGATTAGAATATCACCAGATGCTGTAACTTATGTTCCATCAGGCCTGATAGATGGAAACTCTGGACAGGTCATGTCTTATCTTCATAAAGCAATTAAACCTGTAAACCAATTGAGAATGATAGAAGACTCTCTAGTAATCTATCGTGTATCGAGGGCACCAGAACGCAGAGTATTTTATATTGATGTTGGCAATTTACCAAAAGTAAAAGCAGAACAATATCTCAAAGATGTTATGAATCGTTATCGTAACAAGTTAGTGTATGATGCATCAACTGGTGAGATTCGTGACGATAGAAACCATATGAGTATGCTGGAAGATTTCTGGCTCCCACGTCGAGAAGGTGGTAGAGGCACAGAGATTACAACACTTCCCGGTGGACAGAATCTTGGTGAGATTGATGATATCGTTTATTTTCAAAGAAAACTTTTTAGATCATTGAATGTTCCCATTTCAAGATTAGAAGCAGAATCTAATTTTAGTTTGGGTAGAGCCACAGAAATTACTAGAGATGAACTTAAATTTACTAAGTTTGTTCAAAGAATTAGAAAGAAGTTTACGCCTCTATTCACTGATATTCTAAAAACACAACTTCTATTAAAAGGAGTAATATCTTTAGATGATTGGAAATTGATTCAAGAACATATTCAGTATGATTTCTTGGCTGATGGACATTTTGCAGAATTGAAGGATAGTGAACTTCTTAATGAAAGACTAAATAATTTAGGGACCATTGAATCATATATTGGTACATTTTTCAGTAAAGAATATGTAATGAAGAAGGTATTGCGTATGACTGATAATGAAATGGATGAAATGCAAAGACAAATCAGTAAAGAAGAAGATATTGAACCAGAGGATGGTGGTATTGATATTCCACAAGATACAGATGGCATTACACGATATCCATCACAAGGTGGCAATCCTATACCTCCAGACGATGTTGCTAAATACGATGGCCAAGAAGTAGATGATGAGGAGAAATAAATGTCTAGAGAAATAATTGATAGTATTGCAATGGGATCAAACTTAGAAGCTGAAGCACAGTTTAACAACTCTATGATTAATAAGGTTGGTAAAGCTTTAGAATCAAAAAGAAAAGAGTTGTCAAATGCCTTTGTGAACCATGAGGTTAAAAATGAAGAGAATTGATGAACTTTATCAAAATATAGTTTTTGAGAGAGATGAACACAAAAAATCAACGGAGTACAAGAAATTGTCTCCAAAGATGCGAAATGCTGTCGATTCTATCTTTAAAATTATGGATGATAAACCTTCAGATTTCCTAAATACTTTTGAGAAAACTATAAAAGAAGTATCAAAAAAATTTAAAGTTACTGAAAAAGAACTTATGAATTATTTTGAAAAAGAAATGTTAGCGATATAGGAGTAGGAAATGTCATTCAAAACATTAAGAGTTGCTGGAACAGTAACCGCAGCACAGACTGCCGATGATGCAGCACACGATGCCGTTATTGGCAAATTATCCCCAGCTTCTTCATACAGAGTAACAGAGTTTGCTGGTCAAGATGCTCTCTTTCTTATTTCAGATGGTTACCCTGTAGCATCTTCTTCAAATGCATTCTACTTAAAAGCAGGGACTACAACAACAGTGGTTCCTGACGTAGAGCGAGCATTACGATTTGCTTCTGAAGTTCCTATCGCACAAAATAGTGAAGATGATACAAATGCTAATGCAATAGTGTTAGAAGAAGGGACTGAAAACTTGACAGGGCCTGGGCTTCTTTTATACGATAGAGCCGAGACCGAATTCCGTATTTCAGTAATCAATGAAACTGCTAGTAATGATTGCGCTGTTTACGTTGAAGAAGTTGCACAAGGACACCCAGGCGCATGAATATAAAACTAATTTCAGAAGCTATTGAAACAGTAGAATACATTCGTGAAGAAAAAGAAAACGGTGAGAAAGATTACAAGATTCGTGGTATTTTCATGCAAGGGGATATCAAGAACCGAAATGGTCGAGTGTATCCTATGGAAATACTGACAAAGGAAGTCAAAAATTATAATAATAAATTTGTCAGTGAAAATAGAGCATATGGAGAGTTGGGTCATCCAGAAGGACCAACAGTAAATTTAGAAAGAGTTTCACACCTTATTACCGAATTATATCCAGAAGGTAAAAATATTATGGGTGAAGCTCGTATTTTAGAAACACCTATGGGTAAAATCGTCAAAACTTTAATGGACGATGGTTGCAAGTTGGGTGTTTCATCTAGAGGTATGGGAAGCTTGGACGAGAGGGACGGTGCCAAGTATGTGAGAAGTGACTTTTATCTTGCAGCTGCAGCAGATATTGTTGCTGACCCTTCTGCACCTAGTGCATTTGTACAAGGTATAATGGAGGGGAAAGAATGGGTTTGGAATCATGGTTCGTTGATTGAAGCTCATGTTGCAGAGGTAAAAAGGAGTTTTGATGTTAAGAAACGTCAAAGACAAGCAAATGAATCGGCGTTAGCTTTTGCTAAGTTCCTCAAAAAGTTATAATTTATAAATATATTTAATAAAAAAAGGAGACTTCCTATGTCTGAATTAGACCAAACAATTGAGGAACTAGAAGCAGAGGTTCTGGCGGAACTTGAAGAAGCAAGTCAGCCCGATGATTCTGGCGTTCCATCAGAGAAAGACGATAAGAAAAACGAAGCCGATGACCTTGGTGATGCCAAGGAAATTGGTAAGAAAGCTTCCGCAGCTGTTAAAAAAGATACTGCCCCTAAAGCAAAACCATCTGATGCATCTGCTAAGATGGAAGCAGCCCATGAAGATGAAGATGAAGAAGAAGTGGAAGAAGAAGAGGAAGAAGAAGAGGAAATTATGTCTAAAAAAGACCTCATGGCTGCCATGCACAAAAAAATGGAAGGCATGAACAAAGAAGACCTTCATGCAACTTACATGAAAATGGGTTATCACGAGGGATTTGAAGTTGATGAGGAAGTCCTCGAAAATCACATTAAAGAAATTGATGTGTCCTCCGATGTTAAAGCCCTTGTTGATGGAGAAGACCTCTCTGAAGAGTTCAAGGAAAAGGCTGCAACAATTTTTGAAGCTGCGGTTAAATCCAAGACTCGTACAGAGTTGGTGAGAATTATTGAAAATCGCCAAGCTGATATGGCAGTAGAGATTGATGAGTATAAGGATACTCTATCTGAAAAAGTAGATCAATACCTCGACTATGTTGTTGAGGAATGGATGAAAGAAAACGAGTTGGCAATCGAGCGTGGACTCAAGGGTGAGATTGCTGAAGACTTTATTTCTGGTTTGAAACAGTTGTTTGAAGATCATTATATTGACGTTCCAAACGAAAAGTATAATGTTCTTGAAGCACAATCTGAGAAAATTGCTGAATTAGAAGAACAGTTAAATGGTATTATGGATCAAAATATTGAGATGAAAACTGTTAATTCTGAATTAGTTCGTGAACAAGTTATTTCAGAGACTGCCTCTGATTTGACTGACACACAGTTTGAGAAGTTTAAGTCACTGACGGAAGAGATTGATTTTAAGGACCAAGACACTTTCCGTGAGAAATTGGACACTCTGAAGGAAAGTTATTTTCCAAAAGTAAGTTCTGATGAGACTTATGATAATGATGATGACTATGGTAGCGCCGAACAGGACATTGATACGACGGACGCAATGAAGGCGTATATGTCTGCTATTGGTCGTACAGAAAAACGTATCAAAGGCGCTGTTTAAATTATTAAATATATTAAATAGATGTAATATTACATAAAAGGAGAAACAAATGTTTCAAACAGAACATCTACAAGAAAAGTGGTCGCCAGTCCTAAAGCATCCTGATCTTCCAGAGATTGAGGATGCTTATAAGCGGGCTGTTACCACTGTTATCTTAGAAAACCAAGAAGCTGCTCTTAGAGAAGATGCTGCTTTTCTTTCGGAATCCGTTCCTACAGGCAACACATCCGGCGTATCAAACTGGGACCCAATTTTGATCTCATTAGTTCGCCGTGCAATGCCAAACCTAATCGCATATGATATTTGCGGTGTTCAACCAATGACAGGTCCAACTGGACTTATCTTTGCAATGCGGGCTCGTCACCTGTCGATGGATGGTGAAGAAGCATTGGTTGATGAGACAACCGGCGCAGCTGCAAACGGCTTCTCTGGTGACTTCTCGAACCAGAACGCTGCTGGTACAACTTCTGGACCAGGCGACATTGGTGCAAGTGAAAGCAACCCCGCTGCTCTTAATGACAGCCCAACTGCTGGAACTTACACATTCGCAACTGGTATGACAACAGCACAGGGTGAAGCTCTTGGTGATAGTGGAACAAACGCTTTTGCCGAGATGTCATTCAGCATTGATAAGTCAACGGTCACAGCAGTTTCCCGTGCTTTGAAAGCAGAGTACTCAATGGAACTTGCTCAAGACCTCAAGGCAGTCCATGGTTTGGATGCCGAGACAGAACTTGCAAATATTCTTTCAACAGAAATTCTTGCAGAAATCAATCGTGAGGTTGTTCGTTCTATCTACAACACTGCTGTAGCTGGCGCAGCAATCAATACAACAACTGCTGGTATTTTTGATCTTGACACCGACTCAAATGGTCGTTGGTCAGTTGAGAAGTTCAAGGGTTTGATGTTTGCTATCGAGCGTGATGCAAATGCGATTGGTCAACAGACTCGTCGTGGCAAGGGTAACATTGTCATCTGTTCAGCTGATGTTGCTTCTGCACTTCAGATGGCTGGTGTTCTTGATTACACTCCTGCCCTCAACAACAACCTCAATGTTGATGACACAGCCACCACATTTGCTGGTGTTATGAACGGTCGTTACAAGGTTTATGTTGACCCATATTCAGCCAATGTTGCTGCAAGTCAGTACTATGTTGTTGGATATAAAGGTACTTCACCTTATGACGCTGGTTTCTTCTACTGCCCATATATTCCACTACAAATGGTTCGTGCAGTTGGTGAGAACAGCTTCCAGCCCAAAATTGGTTTCAAGACCCGTTATGGTATGGCTGCTAACCCATTTGCCCGTGCTGGTGCAGAGGCCGCTAATACAGCTGCCACAATCGCAGTCACAGCAAATACAAATGCTTACTATCGTCGGGTTAAAGTTACAAACCTCATGTAAGTTTGTTACAATAAAAAACTTGACTACAAACTTGGGAGAGCTTCGGCTCTCCCTTTTTTTTAATTATAAATAGATGTATCATGTCAGAAGGACCACTCTCAAGACAACCAGATAAGTTGGATTATTTAAGTCCTACTCAATTTCGTTTTGGTATTCACCAATTACCGAAAGTGCAATTCTTTACGACTGCTGCAAATATTCCTGGCATCAATATGGGAGAAGCTATTTTTCCTACCCCATTCAAAGACATTCCAATTATGGGTGATAAAATAACTTATGAAAACTTAGAGATAAGTTTTATAGTTGATGAATTTTTGGAAAACTATCAATCTTTACATGAATGGTTAACTGCAATTGGTTTCCCAAGTAATAGACAACAATTTAGTGATTTTAGATCAAACAAATCTAATACTCCTGGCAATTCAGTAAACCCCTCAACTGATAGAGTTGGTACTCCGTCAGCTGCTAATGCACTGTTTTCTGATGCATATCTTATGGTTTTATCGAATAAAAATAATCCCATATTGCAGATTGATTTTCGTGATTTATATCCTGTGTCATTAAGTGCAATAAGTTTTACTAATGATGCCACAGATGTTGATAATATAATTGCAACTGCTACATTCACATATCAAATATATGAATTCACTACAATAGCTAGCACTGCATCATAAAGGAAATAAATGGATAAGTTAAGTGAATTACAGGCGGAAGCCAAAGAAGACCTTATTATAATAGATGATGAAGACCTACACCAACAATCCTATAAAAATCAAATTATTAAACCAAAATGGTTAGACTATAAATCCAAATATAAACTTATGATGTTTCAGTGCAAAGCTGAACACAAGAGGTTGTATCGGGAGAAATGGGAGTATTATGGTGGCAAGTCAGATGCAAAAGTTTATGCTGCAAAACCTTTTGACCTCAAGGTTTTGAAGACTGACCTCGGTGTTTACATAAATTCTGATGAGGATATTATGGATATT
>Ga0206126_10001167_pt1 | contig 32475 bp, 35 predicted proteins | sample Helgoland_Spring_5_FD_148621 | JGI IMG/M metagenome (GOLD analysis project Ga0206126, IMG submission 148621) | Pelagic subsurface seawater microbial communities from Kabeltonne, Helgoland, North Sea - Helgoland_Spring_Bloom_20160412_1 | ecosystem: Environmental > Aquatic > Marine > Epipelagic ...
AAAGAAGTAACATCAATTTTTAGAATATCATTTTCCTGTAAAGTATTTTTAGAAGATAATACTTTACTATTATTTAGAGCTTGTATATCTTGCAAATACAAAAGTTCTTTTTTAGATACACATGAGCTAAGAAAAAATAAAAATACAATGGTTAGTATAGAATAATTTTTGTGTTTATTCATAAAGATTTTTTAATTGATATTTAAGGAGTTTATAATTAAAAAAACAAATTTATAACAATAAACTTGTTTTATTAAAATAATTTGGCGGTTTATTTATTTTAATAAAAAAAACGTAAACATTTTTTTTCTTAATGGTACAAAAGTATTCACATTTACAGATAATAAAAACTGTGTATATAAAACTTCAAGATTTTTTAATGGAAATTTAAAGATTTTTAAAAATTTAATACTTGTTAGTTAAAAATTATTTAAGACTACAGTCCGTAGTCTTTTCAAAAATAAATCGATATAACCCCTTTATAATGTGATATTTAACTTTTATATTTTAAATAAATAACGTATATTAAAGTAATATAACTTATTATAATTTAGCTCTTATTTTGTTAAATTATAAATATATACAAGTTATATTCATGTTAAATAATTAAAATAACATACGTTATATGCACGTTAATTTCTATAAAAAACCACAAATAAAGACACACAAGACACCCATAAAAGTAGAAAATTCTGTCTTATTTTTAGACTATTTAGAACATTTTATTTCCAATTCTGCTACAAAAAGAGTTCAAGGATATGGAACAGTGGGTTTGGCACACAATACCATTCGAACTTATAAATCTTTGTTTCGGATCTTAAAAGAGTATGAATTTGAGAAGTCAGAGAAATTGTATTTGAACTCTATTGATAAATATACCGCCGAATCTTTTACGCATTTTCTAAAAATTGAACAGCAGTATAGTGATAATTACTGCGGTCAACTCTTAAAATTATTGAAGATTATTTTGCGTGATGCAGAGAAAAGTGGATTAGAGGTGCACCCTTATTCCAATTATATAGAATCTTTTAAGCAGAAGAGTTCCGATCGAATTCTTCATATTTTAAATCCATCTGAAATAAAAGCATTAAAGGGATTAAAGCTTATCCCAGCAGCATATACAGATAGTTATAATTGGTTATTGATTGGATTGTGTATCGGGCAACGAGTCTCAGATCTATTAAAATTGAATCCTAATAATATTAGAAAAGCACCCTCTGGGTTGTATATAGATATCTTACAACAGAAAACAAAGAAGGCAGTGACTGTTGGTGTTGCAGATACTTTGGTTATTGAAATATTAGAGAATGAATTCCCTAAAAAAGTTTCTCAAGTAGCATTTAATAAACACATTAAAGCACTTTGCAAAATGGCGGGAATTAATGAATTGGTGTTTGGATTTAAAAACAACGCAAAAATAAGTAGAAAAGAAATTATAAATGCGCCGAAGTATGAATTTGTAACCTCACATATTATGAGAAGATCTTTTGCATCTAATTATTATGGAAAAATTGAAACACCACTGCTTATGAACATAACAGGGCATTCTAAAGAGAGCACTTTTCTAACTTATATTGGAACGCATCAAAATAAAGATGCACTGGCAGATTTATTTATGCAGCAGGCGGGAGTGATTTGGTAATATTACTTTTTTTTAAACTCAACTAGTCTTCTTTTGTAAAATTCTTTTTCGGTTAATAAATTTAATAACCATACTCGAAATTCCCTATATATCAAACACTTATAAATTAAGTTTAATCTCGATTTTATAAAAAGACACCTCCTAAAACGTTTATGTTTTCTTTTAGTTTTTACCGTGTTGGTAAACTGACTATTAAAAATACTTAAATAGGAAGCTACCTTTTTTGTTTTTTTGTATTTCAAACTATCCACGTTATTAAAAATTTCATAGCAGGCTGCTAAAAAACAATTCAAAGGATTTGTTAGTTTGTCTAATTCATTTACTGCACCCTTTGCATTCGTTTTTTTAGATAATAAAAAAACATCATAGGCATTTCGTAAGGCCATCGTTTTATAATAAAAACCACTGTCGTGAATTTGATATGCTACAATCGATAAATTTAGTTTGTTTGCATAACTCAACAATCTAAATTCATTTATAATTTGACTATCTCTATCTACAAAACTATAATTAAATTCGTTAGTATATTTTTTTTTATTTAAAAGCTTTGAGTGTATTTCTATAGCGGCAATGTTATTCTCTTTTTGAAGTCTTCTGTAATGTCTTCCCTCAGCAGGAGAATAATATTTATACTTAACTACTTCAGAATACCCAAACTCTCTTAAAATAGTAATTGCTTTTGGATAGTCTTCTTTTGAAAAAATAAAATCAATATCCCCCACCATTCGCTCAGCTGTATCCTCATATAATTCTGCTAATAAATTCCCCGTTCCTTTTAAAAATATTGGAGTGATGTTGTTAGCTAATAAATGGTTGTTTAAATCTTTTGCTTGTGAAATTATTTGTTTATTCCGCTCCCTGTTTATATCGGTAATATACTCCATGTAGCACACCAAGTCTTGAGGTAAATACTTTAAGAAATCAACTCTTTTAAAAACACAATACAATGCCGGAAACACATAATGGGCTGTACTCACTTTTACAACAGCATCCCAATCTAAATCCGTTGTTTTAAGAAAGATCTCTATTTCGTCTCTATTTTTTTCTTCCAAAGAAATAGTCAAACATTTGGCAATAAAAAAAAGGATTTCTTTATAATTCAATTAATAATTTTTTTACTCGAAAGAATCTATTTGGTTGGATCTGGATCTTTATTGAAGTGATCTTCTCTTTTCTCTTTTAATTGTTCTAGGGTAAATTTGTCTCGTACAGACTTTGTTTTTGGGAATATATAATTAGACAGGGTTACAAAAACTTTTACCCGTTCTGTTTTAGTGAGCTTGTCTTGGTTTACCAGCAAATCATCCAGCACTTTTTCATAGAGAATTTCCATCTTTTCCTTAATAGAAGGCCCCTCTTTTTTTGCAGGTCCTCTTTTAGATTTTTTCCCTGCTTTCTTTGCTGAGTTTGAGTCGAAAGTCATTCGTATTAATTAAAAACTCCTTTTCGGTAAATCTTTAAACCACCTCTCATACAGCTTGGAGGTAGGGGAAACAATTACCCATGCAGTCATGAAGATTAATTGTAAATCTAAGAAAAAAGAATTATGCTTTTGATACCACATTTCCAATTCACCCTTGTAAGGCGCTATTACTCGTTTATAAAACTCATGTGGATCTTCATTTTCAGCCGCAAGTGAGATAAGAGACTCTTCATCTCTGAAAATAATAGAACCAATTCCTGTTAAACCTGGTCTCACATTATATATTTTTCCCTGAATATCATCTGAATACTTTTCAAAGTCAACTTGCATCTGTGGTCTCGGACCAACTATAGACAGATCACCAATTATAATATTTAGTATTTGAGGTAATTCATTTATTTTTGTCTTTCTCAAAAAGGACCCAAAAGGTAAAACTCTTGGATCATTTTTCAGAGTTAAACTCCCAGACCCCATATTTGCACTATTTGAGAGCATTGTTGCAAATTTTATTATTTTAAAATCCTTATTATTATAACCTACTCTAGTTTGCAAATAAAACACCTTATGCTCACCTGTTAAAAGTAGTATAACAACTATTGGTATAAAGAGCGGTAATAAGACTAGAAGTGCTAAAACTGATAATAATACATCGATAATTCTTGGCATAACTTACATTTTTTGATCTAGATGTTTACCAGTTTCTATGTGCATGAAATCTGGAACATACTTTTTAATAACTTTTACTATATCTAATTTTACTGAATTTGGATTACTAAAAACACTGTCAAAACTAGCTTCTACCTCTTCATATGATATTTGAACTGATGGTGTATTAATAAATCCTAGTGAATCATACTTTTTTATATTATAATCTTCCTCTTCAGTATAGAATTCCTCATATGTTTTTTCTCCAGATGTATCTGTTTTGAAAAAGTAAATAGGATACTGTCCCGAATTATTTTCAATATCATACTCTTTCGCTTCTTTTTCTGAATTCATATATATTGGGTCGAACCCTTCTTCTTTTAAGTAATCTAAAGCGATGTCCTTAAAATAGATTTGATCTTTATGAAAATCTAATTTAGGAAAGAAAATATTTCCTGAATCACCTAAAAATGTAGCCAATAAACATATCTGTCCGGATTGTTCTGGTGTCACAAAAAAACGTTTGATATCTGACGGACAACTTAAAGGTTGTTTTTTATTCAATCTATAAATAAACCCATCTAACAAACTTCCGTTAGAAAAAGCAACATTGGCAAATCGGGCTGTTGAAACTCTAAAATTATTCTTATTTGATAATATCAGTTTTTCCATTAAGCTTTTTGAGGCTCCCATAATATTTACTGGATTGGCCGCTTTATCAGTAGAAACACTAAAAAAATAATTTGGTGGATTTAGCTCACACAAATTTAAAAGTTTGATAGCCCCAAAGACATTGTTTTTAATTAAGGCCTCAACTGAAATTTTATCTTTCTCTGAGCGAACGTGCTTGTGAGCTGAAAAATTGGCAACTACTTGCCAAGTATCTGTATTAAATATTTTATCAAAAGTATCACTTAATAAATTTACTGGATAGGTAATGTATTCTGGATTGTAATCCAAAAAATCAGAGCTTCTTAAATCTCTTGTAAGTTCAGTTAAGCCATTTTCATTAATATCCACAACTATTATTTTCGAAGGTTTATGTTTTAAAATCTGCTTAATATAGCTTGATCCAATAGTTCCAGCACCACCAATAACTAAAATTTTTTTATTCTGTATTTTTCTTTCTAATAAATCAAAATTATTATTTAAATCATTTTTGAAAGATATTTTTATAATTTTATTTAAATGCATCTATTATTATTTTAGATATTCTATTTTTATCTTGTGAATTTAAACTTGAACCTGAAGGTAGACATAACCCTTTATTAAATAATTGCTCCGAAATATTATCTCCAAAATATTTATATTTTCTAAATACTGGTTGCAAATGCAATGGTTTCCATAGCGGCCTGGATTCAATGTTATTTTCAATAAGAATTAATCTCAGTTCTTCATTACTGATAGAGGATTTTTTATCGTCAATCAAAATACAAGTCAACCAATGGTTAGAATAATAATTCTCAGAAAACTCTTTTTGAACAAAGACTCCTTTAATATTTTTAAATAAACTTTGATAGAAATTATTATTTTCTCTTCTTAAATTAACATGCTTATCCAAAACCTGCATTTGTCCTCTTCCAATTCCAGCAATTACGTTGCTCATCCTGTAATTATATCCAATTTCTGAATGTTGATAATGTGGTGCGGTATCTTTTGCCTGAGTAGCCAAAAATAACGCTTTCTCCTTTTGATGTGAAGTACTACAAACTAATGCACCTCCTCCTGAAGTAGTAATTATTTTGTTCCCATTAAATGAAAAAATCCCAAAATCACCAAAAGTCCCACATTTTTTATTATTCAATGAAGAACCCAGTGATTCAGCTGAATCTTCAATTAAAATAATATTATATCTTTTTGATATTGTAACTATAGAATCCATCTTAGCTGGCATGCCATATAGATTAACCACAATAATTGCCTTTGGCTTAACTCCATTTTTGATTCTATCCTTAATACAGTTTTCTAATGCATTGGGACACATATTCCAAGTATCTGTTTCACTATCAATAAAAACAGGCTTTGCTCCCAAATAAATAATTGGATTAGCAGATGCTGAGAATGTCATACTTTGACAAATAACTTCATCATTAGACCTGACGTCAGATAAAATTAAAGCCAGGTGAATAGCCGCAGTCCCAGATGAAACAGATAAAACATTCTTATCCTCTTGAATATATTTTTCTAAATCAGTCTCGAAAGCATCTATATTTGGCCCCATAGGCACAATCCAATTGCTTTCAAAAGCACTATTAATGAAATTTAATTCATTTCCTCCCATATGAGGTGGCGACAGTAATATTTTTGAATTCATTATTAATATCTATTTTTTATAAAAATACTGTGTTGAAATAATATTGACTGGATTTTCGAGTTTAAAATAACTTTTCTAAAAGGATACAAAACTTTTACAATTATACCAAACCAAAAATTATAAACTATATGAAGATTACAATATGCTCTTCTAAATTTAAACTTTTTAATTAAAAATTCTTGGACTTTTGAATGATTGTCAAGTGTTCTAAAACCATCTGAAACATATTTCTTTCTTTTAACAGAAAGATAATATTCATTCATTTTAAAAAAAAGAGCATATTGTGGGTAGTTAGATTTATTAAAATCAGGATTAGATTTAATTGAGGAGTAACTTACCCCTTCACCAACTATATTTTGTGAATATGCAATAAGTTCTGAGGTGATAATATCATAAACCCCAAAATACTCTCTATTATTTTGGGTTAAAATTAAGTTTATAAATTGTTTTTGATTTAAATCAATAAATTTATTATTATGGCTTTTCATCGATTTATTATAACAAATAAGCCCTTTTTGGGATAGCTCTTCAATAGTAATTAATTTTACATCACATTTTTTTAATGATTTTCTTACTTGATTTCTAGTATTACTACTTAATTCATCAATCCCACCCCATTCACTCTTTATAACATAGAAAGCTTCTGACTCTACTTTTTTGTCAAAATTAGATGTATATCGCAAGAAAAAACCTTTGTGTGTTTTTAGTAATTGTTTAGCTGTCTTAATACTGACTTTATGTTCTACATGAATTTCTTCGTCTAAAACAACCGCTTTTCTATAATTTTTCCATTTCATTAATTTAAATTATTTATCATGTTAACAACAGTTTTCTCATACAAGAAATTTTCTAATGCATAATTATAACCATTAATTGCCATTTTTTCTAAATCTTGATCATTCATCCTACTCATAGTTAAAATACCTTCCATAAGTTTTTCACTATCTTCATGTTCTACAACAATACCAGAATTTGATTTTTCTATAATATTTACACCATAGGAGGCATCGATTATTGGTTTTTTTAAAAACAAATATTCTGCCAATTTAATTGAAGAAATTCCATATTTATAAATATTTACTCTAGGGTTTCCTTTATATAAAACATCACATTGACTCAACAAGATTAGTAATTTATCTTTAGTTGTTCTTCCAATTAAATCAATATTTTTTAGATTTTTAGACTTAATTATTTGCTTAATTTCATTTTCCTTTTCTCCAAAACCAATAATCTTAAATTTAATATTATGATTTTTTAATTTTATAGCAGCGTTAATTAAATTCATAATTGAATTTGTATCACTTAAACTTCCACCATATCCGACTGTAAAAAACTTGTCCTGAGTATTTTTTTTTATAATTGATTCTTCTGAATTAGAGGAAATACCATTTGGTAAAATGATTATTTTTTTCTTATAACCTTTTTCTTTAATATACAATCCAATGTTAGAGAGAGGAGACATTATTACATCTGAATATTTAATCCCAATCTCATCTAATTTTGATAATAATTTTATTATTAAATTATTTTTAGAATAACCTTTTAACTCAATTATTGATAATGGCCAAATGTCTCTGATTTCATAAATTAATTTCGCGTTATACTTGAATTTTAAATAAAGCGCATTAAGAATAGGAAAAGGAGAGGGAGATGATACCATTATAAAATCAGGTCTAAAGTTTAAGTATTTTTTTCGCAATAATAAATTAAAAGAAAAAATAAACATATTTAAAAACCTTTTAAATCCGTATGATTTGTATTCAGGGCATTTAATCCAAATAAATTTAACACCATCAATAAACTCTTCTTTTACATTTGGACTATCTCTTAAATGGGTAAATGACGCTGCAACAATACATACTTCACAAGAATTATTCACTAATTCTTTGGCGATTTCAAAATGTCTAAATTCTGGACCATATTTAGGAGCACCAGCATAATGATTAATTATTAAAAAAGATTTAGAAACTTTTCTACTAGTTTGCATAGATTATAATAAATGAAGTCTTAGTATATCATGATATGATTAAAACCTAACTGTTAAAAGATCGGTTATGGCTTTATGTATTATTTTGAAGAAATCCCGAAGTGGTCAAATATTTCTTTAACTGTGTTAAACTCTTTTAATTTATCTGAAGTTATTTTAATTGAATAGTTCTCATCTAAACAAGTTAAAAGAATTAGACCAAACATTGAATCCCATTCATCGTTATCTCTAAAATTATCTTCTAATTTTAATTCTTTTTCTAATGCTAAACATTCATTTAATGATTCTATCATAATTTTAAATTTTAATTAAACAACTTGCCCAAGAGAGGCCTACTCCAAATCCAGTTAAAATTATAGATTTGGTATTTTTCTGGTCTTTATTTTCATCTAAATATTCTTTCAATGCAATTGGAATAGTATTTGAAACCGTATTCCCATAATTATCTAAATTGATATAAAACTTTTCTTTAGCTATGCCTAGAGAAACTCTAATCTGATTTAAAAGAATCTTATTCGCTTGATGAAGTATAAATTGATCAACTTGATTTTCTTGTAAATTATTTTTCTTTAGAGTTTCATTTATTACTTCTGGTATCCTCGTAGATGTAAAATTATAAATTTCAGGTCCATCCATATAAAGATTATTTTCTGTGTAACTATTTCCTGAACCATATGATAATTTTTCAGGATCGTGGTTAAATGGATATTTATCTCCTCCATTTTTTACAATTAACTTATCAAATCCACTACCATCGGTACCTAAAACAAAATCTCCTATTACATCTGACTCTGAGTATTGAACCCATGTAGCGGTAGCAGCATCACCAAAAATAGATCTATTAGATCGATCCTCTGGATGTAATAATTTAGAATATGTTTCAGAAGTAACTAATAGTATGTTTTTTTTCTTTTTACAAACTATTTTATTTGCAAGAAAAAGTCCGTAAACATAACCTGAACAACCTAAATTAAAGTCAAAAGCTCCAATGTCTTTATTTAAACCAATTCGATCTTGAAGTATACATGCAGTTGTTGGAAGTTTATATTCAGGACTCTGCGTACACAGAATTAAATAATCAATTTGATCTCTTTTTAAATTAGACTTCTCTAAAAGCTTATTACATGCTTTTTCTGCTAATGACAGAGTCGTTTCATCTTCAGCTGCTACAAACCTTTGTTTAATTCCAACTCGTTTTTCAAATCTTGTAAAATTATAGTCCGGAAATTCATTTTTAAGTTTATCATTAGTAAGATTAATGCTAGGTAAAACAAATTCAATATTTTTAATTTTCGCACCCATAATTATATTTTTTTTACCGGAACACCAAAATATGTTCCTTCTTTATTAACTTTTTTTAACAAAACACTTCCTATACCTAAAATAGAATTATTTGGTAATGATGCTTTATTATTAATTGTTGAATTCGGACCTAACCAACAATCTTCTCCAATGACAACACTCCCCGAAATAGTAACAGAAGCTGTTATGATTGTGTTAGCTCCTATTTCAGAGTTATGAGCTATATGAACTTGATTGTCTATTTTTACATTTTTACAAATTTTCGTAAGGCCTATTGTAGCTCTATCAATCGTTACATTATCACCAATATTTACATCATCTGCAATACAAACACTTCCATAATGTTGAATCTTTTTATAATCACCAGAAGAATCTTTTTCGAACCCAAAACCTGAACCACCTATAGTACTTAACGCTCCAATTTCTACATTATTTCCAACTTTAGTTTTTCTTTTTAAAACAGTATTGTGACCAATTATTACATTATCACCAATTAAACAATCGCTTTCTATAACAACATTTTGTCCAAAAGTTATATTTGACCCTAAACATACATTTTCTCCAACATATAAATTTTGAGATTTATAATCATATGAAGGCTTTGAAAATATTATTGATAAGGCTTTAGAAAATGACAGCCTGGGGTTTTCAACTATGATTTGGCATATGGGATTAGGATTAATAGTGTCAGAAATAATTATTCCTGTAAAATCCTTAAAATTAACTTTATGAATGAATTTATTTTTAATCCAAAATAGTGTATTATTAGTTTTACTAGGTTTATCTAAAATATCACCAAATAACTTTATGTCCATTTCAGGACCTATATGTCTACCTTCTAATAACTTTGATAACTTAATACTATTCATATGGTTTTATTTTATTAAACAAAAATTAGTTTATTAGTCTAACAACTTCGAAAACCTCTGCATATTTTTTTCCTATCTGAACCCCTCTAGTTCGTGCTAATGATTTAATAAACTCTTCATTTGCATAACTTCTGTGTTTTTGAGATTTATATTTTTCTAACGCTGTAACTTTGATTTTAATTTGTTCCTCTGTTAAAACAAAAAAGCTAGTGTTAGAAAATGAGAAATTATTCCATGGAATCTCGTATGACAAAATATTTGTAAACTTAAACGCTCTTACCGCTTCATTTGCTATTGTAGAATGATCTTGGTGGATATCATTTAATGACGGTATTAGCACTAAATCAGGGTTTATTTGTTTTCTAAAAACTATCATATCATCTAGAATATCCTGTCTTCTGAAGTTAAAAGTTCTCACATCATATTTCAATAAATGTAAATTTTCACTTTTAATCCCCAAAACTTCTGTAGCTTCTTTAACTTCAGTTATTAAGATATCATATGGAAACTGAGGTAAAACAGACTGTTCACATGCGCTAAAAGCAATATAATGAATCTCAACTCCTTGTTCGATCAGCTTAACTATAGTGCCTCCACATCCAAACTCACCATCATCGGTATGAGGAGCTAAAACTAAAACTTTTTTTATATCTTGTAATAACATATTATAAATTTTTATATAGATTAATTAATTTTTTACTTTCTGATTCCCAATTGTATTTCTCGTTTGACAATCTAATATTTAATTTTGACATTTTGTTATTTAACTTATAATCAATCATCAATTTTTGTGTAGCATTAATTATTTCATTTTTACTTAACGGATCAACATATAATGAGGATTCTCTAAAAGTATCTTCCCAATATTTAAAATTGGACATTATCATTGGTTTACCACAAGCCATATACTCAAAAGGTTTTGTGGCTAGAGTTTTAATGTGATTTGGTACAGCTAAAAAAGTTACAATCCCAATATCAGCCTTTTGTATATAACTCAAAACCTCAAAAGGTTCAACAATTCCGTGATATTTTATATTTTCTTTACTATTTTCAATTTTATTTTTGATATTATTTTCTTTAATAGGTCCTAATAACCAAAGGTTATATTCGGGCATTGCATTAAATGCATCAATTAAAATTTCAGTTCCTCTTATTTTAGACATTCCCCCAACATAAATAACAGTTTTTTTATCAGGTGAATTTATTTTTAAATCACTTTTATTTAATTCAAGTATGGGGAAATTACGTAAAGTTATTATTTTTCGATGCTTGAACTTCTCTTTAATATCTGGTCTAGCAGTAACAATAGCATCGAAAAAATGAATAATATTTTTTTCAAAAAAATTAAATAATCTTGATATTAATTCTTTTAAAAATTGACTTTTAAGGTATGGCTTAGATAATATAGATGCTGAGTTATTCTCATGAATATCATATACTACTTTTTTACCTTTGATCTTAAGCAATAATCCCAAAAACAATAATTCAGGATCATGAAAATGATAAACGTCAGCATTTATTTTTAATGCCGATATAAAACCGTTATAAATAGAGGTTTTAAAAAAACCTTTTATTCTATTCTTTTCCTTTTTTAAACTGATTATTTTAACACCATCAATAATATGATCGAGTCCCCCAGCTACTAATAAAGTAACATCGTATCCTTCTTTTTTTAATGAAATACATTCTTTATAAAAAATTCTATTGTCATTCTGAGGATGAACAGTTGTAATATGGCAAACCTTCATTTTAAAAAAATATTTTTTAGTTTAATTAAGAGTATAATTATTTCTTGTTTACTAATTATAAATGATGAAAGTTTAAAATTGGTAATTTCTCTATACTTTAAAAAATTAATTGTAAAGCAAAAAATACTTAAAATGGTAAAAGTTAGTGCGGTTCCAACATAAGAATACCAATAAACTAAAAAACTTAATATAAAGATTCCGAAAATAATAATAAATGCATTTTGTAATAATTTTTTAGATTCACCATGTGAAACGAGTAGATTTATTAAAACATTATTTAATCCACTAAATAAAACACCAATAAAAATAATATATACTGTAGAAATTACAGGTTCATATAAATCACTATACAAAAATGGAATCAAAAATGGAATAAAAAAACTTATAATTATAACAACAATAAGAACTATAAATAAAGTATGCCTCAAAATTTTATTTCCATATGAAATCAATACATTTAAATTATTTATTTTTGAAGCAACTGGATAAAGTAATAGAGAAATTTGACCGGGAATAACCAACAATAAGTTTGGAAATATCATAGCTACAGAATAATAACCTACACTTTCATAATCATGAAAGTACTCTAAAACAAACAGGTTCATTCTTGTGGAAAAAATACCAGAAATTCCTAAAAAAAATAAAGGAATAGCTAATTTAAATAAGCGACTAATCAATGAATAATTAAATTCAAACTTTTCAATAATATATAAGTATATATCAGATTTAAGTGATAAAACATGAACTATAAAGGAAAAAGAAATAGTTCCTATAAAGACATAAATAATATTAATCAGACTAAAATTATTTGTTAAATACAACAAATAAAAAATGAGTAGATTACAAATTGTTTCTATCGATGATAAAAAATTAAATAATGGAATTTTATTTTTCTTTAAGATGAGATGTCTTAACAAAACATTATAACTTCCAATAATTAAAGAAATAAAAAAAGGTATTATGGCGTAATTAACATTAATATATAGAATATTAAAATCAAATAAAATTAGCACATTATAGAAGGCTATTAGTAATATGAATAATAGCGAGGAAATTAAAAACCCATATTTAATCAATTGGGTTTTTAATTGCTTTTCTTTATTAAGCCTGTAGACAAGTGACTCAGGAATCCCAAAATTTAAAATAACAATATAAAATGATACAACAGAAATAAAAAGTGCATATTCTCCTCTGTCACTGATTGATAAATATCTAGCTAACAAAACACCTGTAAATAAAGAACAAATAATATTAATAGCTTTCCAAAAAAAAGAGTTTAAAAGAAATTTAATCATTTAAAATATTTTTCATGATTATTTCTGACTGCATTTTAAAGGTCATTTTTGTTTTAGCATATTTAAGCCCATTTTTACAAATTAAATCATATTTATCTGATTTGTTTTTTAAATAATCTTCAATGACATCAGCAGACTCTATTATGTAATTATAGTCTGAAACTAAAATTCCATTATCTTCATTTTTTATCCATGAAGCTTGTACATTATTTTTACCATCCACCGAAATAACTAATTTCCCACAGGCCATAGCTTCTCTTACTATACTCCCTCCAGCTGGATTCTTTTCTAATAAAGGAACAATATCCATCACTTGAAATAAATCTGGAACATATTCCATGGGCTGCCATCCTAAACAGATACAATTTTCAACTATGTTTTCATTTCTAATTAAGTCCGCCATTTCTGATTCCCAATCACCTCCTCCAACAATTAAAATTTTAAAATTTAAAACCCCCCTTTTCCTTAACTCTCCGCCAAGAGCTATTGTGTGTCTTATTTGCATATTAGAGGCTATCCTTCCAACCCAACCAATAACAAGATCATTTTTATTTATATTTAATTTCTTACGGATTTTAAAATTTAAGTTTTTTGCTTTAGGTTTGAATAGAGAAGTATCAACTGCAAAACCAATGTTTTTCAATTTATTACCATATCTTTTTTTACATCTTATATTTTCGCCAGGAAATCCAAATGCCAGATCTAAATTGATATGAAAGGGTAATATATTATGAAAATATTTTTCATAAGTGGGCTCCATGTCCATAAGAGGGGCTCCAAGCAGTCTTGCATGTTTAAAAGATATAAATTTTTTTAATATAGATGTAATCCCAAAAGATACGATTCCGTGAGAAATAATAACGTCATACTTATTAAGCTTTAAAAAATTATAATATAATTTTAAAAGTTTAATAACATTAATAGGATTTTGATAAGTTTTTTTGTCGAAATCTTTTAAATTTATTAATTTTCTACAAACGGTTTTAAACTTTTCATTTAGAGGGCCATCATTCAAGTATAGAACATCAACCTCAATATTTTTTCTTACACTAATTTCTTTTATTATATTAATAGACTGGGTTTGTAAGCCTCCCAAGCTAAGATTTTCTATAAACCAAAGTATTTTCAATTTTTTTAGTTTTAAGAGATTATACTTCCGGAAGAAACATTTTTAGTAGGACTAACAAAAACTAATTTGCCATCATTATCATGGGCGATAAGTATCATTCCACTACTCTTAACTCCATTTATTGTCCTATGAGAAAGATTATATAAATAGGTGACTTGAATTCCTATAATTTCTTTTGGTGAGAAATATTCAGCAATTCCACTTACAACAGTTCTTTGCTCGCTTCCTATTTCTAAAGTTATTTCGAGTAATTTCTTAGAGTTGTTCATGATTTTTGCTGTTAAGATGGTGGCAACTCTAATATCCTGCATTCCAAAGTGTTCAAATGATATTTCTGGTTTGAAAGGCTTAAATTCATCTAATGAAATGCATTTTTCCAACTGTTCTGAAGTTTTTTGTTTTTTAAGCATATTTGAAACTCCATTAAACCCAACATTCATTAAAGCATCTATAACAGAAAGGTGTGAAATAAAATCTGTAGAATTATTCTGTGCATAAGTTGGATGTTCAAATTCTTGAAAAAAGAAGTCTATTCCTTTTTCCCGAAATGAACTAGGTTTTATAAAATCTAAGCATCCAGTGCCAGAATAATATTTCTTGGAATTAGAAAGCATGCAAAGTTCTAAAACTAATTCATTTCCATATAAATCATCAACTATATTATTTTTTAAAAGTAAATCACTGGATTTAACAAAATTCAAATTTAGATTTAGATTTTTACAAATTATTTTTATAAAATTCATGTTAAAATCAATTAAATATTCATGTTTATTTGAATAAATTGATTCAATTAAAGGAAATATTTCAGAGTAGTATGGTTTTTTTCTATAAGCTTGACTAATTGAACCTAAATGTTTTCTTTCAAAATTTCCTTCATAGTTTATCTTAACTTCATTGATTCTTTGATTCTTTATTTTTCTAGTTGGAATAGTTAACCATAATGGTTTTCCATTTAATAAAATTTTGTTTCTTGATGACCACGATTTTCCATTTGAAATTTGAACATGATCAAAAACAAGAAATTCATTAGCTAGTGATAGTTTGTGAAAAAAACCTAACCAAGGAGCAAAATCTGGTTGATGAATTACTAATTTTTTCATTTTTAAATCTTATTTAAATATTTTTGGAAGGTTCGCATATTTGTTAGTGTAAGCTCTTTTGAGTATAACTTTCCAGCTACTTCTAAATCATCTGTTTTTATGACTATTTTTCTAATTAATCTGTCAGTTTGTATCTTTTTAATTATTTCTTTTAAAAATATACCTCCATAACCTCTGCCTCTCATTTTTTCAATTATTACAACTTCTTCCAACTCTAAAGTATTACCGATATATCTAATAGAAGAATATATATTTACTGTTATAAAACCAATGTCTTCATTTGAAACTTTTGCAATAAAAATCCAATTATTATTATTCAATAAGTAATTCTTGTAATATATTATAAACTGATCAAAACTGTATTCTACATCACCTCTCAATACTTCTAGGTTATCATATACAAATTTGGCATCTTCCAATTTTGCTTTTCTAATTATCATATAAATATTTTATTTTATCACAAATTAATTTAATTTCACTCATTTTCAACCCTGGATATATAGGTAAAGAACAGGTATTAAAAACTAGAGAGGAAGAGTTTGGAAATGATTCAATATCATTTGTTAAAAAATTAAACTCTTTAGAAACCCCAAAATCTTTAAATTTCTTAAGAAAATACTCACAACTTTGTTGATCTTTAAACTTAATCATATATTTAAATGGATAATTAATGTTATGATTTAGAATTTCGAAATCTGTATTTTTTTTTAAATAAGTGTTATATTCCTTTTTATATTTTGATATATTTAGTTTATAATCTTCAATTTTGCTAAGTGTTCCAAGTAAAAATGCTGAATTAATATTTTGCATTTTGAAATTATATCTAATAATTTCATCATTTGATACCTGATGCCCGTAATAAACAATATCCTTTAAATGATTGTAAAAATTAATGTCATCCGTCAAAATAGCACCGCCATCAATACCATTTGATATTTTTGTGGGAAAAAATGAAAAAACCTGAAAAGTTGAATTTGATTTAATTTCCGTATTAGATAAAAAGGACTGTGCACAATCCTCTATTATCGGAACAGATAATTGTTCAAATTTTTTTACATCACAAATAACACCATTATGATTTGGATATACAATTGCTTTATAACCCACCTTATTATAAATTTTAACAGCGGAATTATAATCTATATTTCCGGATTGTTCGTCGACATCACAGAATATCGGAATATTTCCAGATGCTTTTATTGCATGAACAAAACAAAAACAGGACGATATTGCAGGGATTAAAATTTTTTGATTTTTCAATTTCAATGCTTTTATAGAAAGGAAAATACTTGAAAAACCATTTGAAGTTAATACACAGAATTTTTTTTTAAATAAATGTTTTAAATTTTTTTCTAACTCATTTAAACTTTTACCATATGCTAATTCACCAGCGTCAATAGCTTTTAAAACATTTTGCTTTGATTCTAGCTCATTAACTATTTTTACACGATTAACTATCATAATTATCTGATTTTAATATTTTTTGTTTTTTTATGCACAAAGTCATTAAACCTAACCAGAAAAAAGTCACTCTCATGTCAGGAATACCTCCTGATTTCATAGATTGTATAAATAGATAAAGTGCTATTAGAGAAATAATATAGACTTCATCATTAAGTTTAATATTGATAGTATTAATTATGAATATTTTAAAAATAAAAAATAAAAAAATACTAGAAATGAAAATACCCGATTCGCTTAATATTTCTAAAATTATGTTGTGGGGGTGCCAGAATTCATCAAGACCTGCACTCGCTAACCCATAACCACCAATTCCAACTCCAAAAAATAAATTATCACCTATAATTGTCAAGGCCTGTATAAACTGATTATTCCTTACATTATTTTCATTTTCTAATAACCCTAAAAACCTATTAGCTGTATTAACTAACTCATCACTACCGCCAAGAGAATTTAAAATTACAAATAGAATAAATACAACTGGCAATACTTTGAAAACTATTTTAAATTTATTTTTATTATTACGTATTAAATACATAAACCACACAAAAATAAGTCCCAATACCGGCCCTCTACCAGAAAGTAGTAAAAGTATTATTATTGCTGAAATACAAAATATTATATTAGTTTTTTTTACTTTATTAAAATTATATATAATATATACTACAATAAAATTTCCAATTGAAAGATAATTAGGAATGTTTAAAGTGTTATCTTGTTTTAGAATAAATAAACTCCACTGACCACTTAACAAAAGATACAGTAGAAAAAGGATAGAACACACTAAAATAATTTTCAATAACTTAAAAAAAATTACTAAATCTTTATTTTTATTAAAAATAACAGAAGGCAAGATAAATGAAAATATTGCTAACCATAAGTATAATATCTTTTCAATATAATAACTATCAGAAATAGTATATATAAAGGTAAAAGAATATAAAACACCAAATGTTACTAGTATTTTAATTTCCTTAGCAATAAATCTAAACTTTGACTTTATTTTAAATATAAATACTGCTAAAACAAGAATCAAACCTATTAATGTTGGATCAACTCCAAAATCAAGCCATTTAATTAGTCCTGAGTATAAAAAAATAATCAAAACAAAAGAAACAAAATATCTAATGCTATTCGTAAATGTGATTTTCAAAATAAGTGTCTGGGTGAATTAATAAATGAATTAATTGATGATTATCTTTAATATGCTCTTTAGGTGATCTTTTGTCGTTCTCTAATAGTTTTCCCTTATTATAACATTTCCATTGTGTCCATTCTGAATCAGAGATATAAAATGCTTCTTGAAACAGATTATATTCAGGCTCCTTATCATAACCTTCATATAATAAATTGAATTCTTTAGGCTTTCTATTCTTCCAAAAATCTAAATTATTGTGGCCAGTCATGCCTCCATGAGAAGCTACACTTTTAACTTTATAATTAAAAATGTTACCTAAAACTTTTAAATCTCTTAATAAACATTCTTTAGCGTCTTCATCCCAAATAATTGATTGATCAACAATTTCAGAGTGATACCCTAATTCATGTCCAGAATTAAGTAATCGTTTTAACACACGATAGTTTTCAAACGAAAAAGGATTATATTCAGGCGCATGTAACCTTAAAAAAAAGGTTCCTTTAATATTTAATTTATCAAAAATATCTAAGATATTAATAACTTTTTTTACTGACAAATCAATATCTATTCTATTTACAACAACTTTATCTGGAAGATTTCCCTTTATTTTCACATATTCTTCACACGTAATTATTTGATAACCTTTATCAATTATTGCACTATATTCATTTTCTAAATTGTTCCAAGTAAAATTATATTTCTCCATTATTCTAATACCCTTTTAAGTTTTTTAGCGTCTGGGAAGTTCACTAAAACCCCCATTCCTTTTTGCTGATATACTAACATACTTCCTAACGCAACGGCAGAAGCCCCCCCCTCTAACACGGCTCTACCAATATCAGTTATTGAGCCTGCACCTCCATTGGCTATTACAGGTATTGAAACAGAATCAGTTATAATTTTTATCATTTCAATATCGAAGCCACTCCAGGTACCTTCATTATTCATAGAGGTTATAAGTAATTCCCCTGCACCAGCTTCTTCAACTTGTTTTGCCCAATCCACTGGGTTAATTTTTATTTTTTTTGATCCACCTTTACTAAAAATCGAATAAGACCCGAAAATTGACTTTTTTACATCAATTGATACAACTACACTCTGATTACCTGAGTATTTTGCAATTTTTGTAATTAATGATGGTGTTTCTATTGCCGCAGTATTAAGTATAATTTTCTCATAACCTATTGAAAGTATTTTTTTTGCAGTAAATTCATCTTTAATAGCACCTCCGTATGATAAGGGCATAAAACATTCGTTGGCAATTTCAGATAATATTTTATAGTTTGGAGATCTATTTTGAAGCGAGGCCCGAATATCAAGAAAGCATAATTCATCTACCTCTAATTCATTGAATATTCGAACAGTATTGATTGGATCCCCGATGTAACTAGGTTTTTTAAATTTAATAGTTTTGACCAATGAATCATCAATCAATTGCAAGCATGGAATTATACGGGTTCTAAGCATAAATTTATAGTTCTACAAAATTTTTAAAAAACTGAATACCAAATCGATGGCTTTTTTCGGGATGAAATTGAGCACCATAAATATTATTATTTTGAACTGCCGCGTCAAAATCTATACCATAATTGCATTTCAAAATTGAATTGATATCGTACTCCACTTTTACAAAGTAGGAATGAACAAAATAAAATCTAATATCATTCTGATATCCGTTTGTAATTATACTACTGTTGTTTAAAATAACATCATTCCATCCCATATGAGGTATTTTAAGCTTATCTTTTGAGTCAAAATTAAATTTGATCGCTTTTCCTTTAATTAAACCAAGACCAGGCAATACTCCTTCTTCACTACTATCCATAAGTAATTGCATCCCAAGACATATTCCTAAAATCGGTATTTTTTTCACAAAGGCTAAATCTAAAAATATTTCTCTTAAACCCATTTTATCAATTCTACTAATTGCAGTATCAAATGCACCAACACCAGGTAAAATTAACTTTTCGGCATTTCGAATAGTATCTATGTCTGAACTAATTATATAGTTAGCTCCTATTTTTTTTAACATATTGGCAACCGATCCTAAGTTACCCATCCCATAATTGACAATGACAATCATTTCTTTTCTTTAGGTAATGGAAAACAGTACTTTAAATAAAAACTCATCGGAACAAGATTCGCTTTAGCGAGCAAATTAAATAACGGTTTTAGTCGTTCAAATTGTTTTTTATAGGTTTTAAAATCTCTAAAATTTCTAACAGGCGCAGACATTACTTTTTCATATTCTTGATTACTAACATTTAATCGCTTTTTTACATATTCAACTAATTCAGGGTCGTCTTCCAGAGGTGTGTTATATATTTTAAGAGCTTCTTTTTTTGGTAAAAGATTTGAACGGACTTCCGCTGCTAAACTCCAATTACGATTATCTAGGTTAAATTTTTGTGGATGATATATTTTATGAACAAATGCAGATGATCTATTTTCTAAATGATGTCCACCATAATATTTCCAACCAGTCTCATTAACTAATTTTTCTCTAGCATCAGATTTAGAATAATCAATATACCATAAAGGCCTAATAAACTGTTGCCTATAAATTATAGACCATTTTAAAAACTGAAATAAAGTCATCAAGGGATAAGTCTTCATTTTCAACTTACCAAACTTCTTGTGGATATCACTAATATATTTTCCATCAAAATAATTATTGCCTTGGGGAGAAATTCCTTCTGTAGCAAATGAGTGACCTTCAATAATATATTTTATCTTATATTTTGCCGCATACATTCTTATAACTTGAGCTAATGCTAAGTCTGTTGATGCATCGAATTCAGGAACACCAGCTAAAAAGAATGACCTAAAAATATCATCAACTTCTTTGTTATTAACAACATAAGTCTCTAAATCTATATTTAATTTTGAAGTAACTTTTCTTACATTTTCAGTGGCAATTGAAGAATTCCAGGTATTGTCATAATGAACTGCCAGAGGTCTTAATCCCCACTCAATCGCTTTAAGTAAAAGAAAAGAAGAATCCGTACCACCACTTACACCTACAACACAGTCATACTTTTTGTTTTTACCTTTTTTCTTTATTAATTCTATTATTTTCTCAAATTCTTGTTTCCCCTTATGATTACCTGTTCCATAATCCATTGTAAGTTTTTCAACTTGATTACAATAATTACAAACTCCATACTCATCAAAATTAATATTAGTGATATTTGAATCATAAATACATCTTGAGCATATTTTTATTTTTCCCATTTATTTAAATTTTAGTTTCAACCAATCCTCTTAATATTGTACAATTCTCAAATGGTTCGTCAATTATATAATCAATTCCTTTAAAGTATTTTTTTAATAAAATTTCTTGTTCGTTATAACCAGCCATTGCTCTAAAATAGGTAGTTCCCGAATATCTAGGATTTATCTCAAAAACATATACTTTGTTTTCAAAGAATCTACACTGTATATTTATTGAGCTTCTAGCACCAAGTTTTTTTGCTATATCTACACATATTTTAGTAATTTTCGGAAATTTACCTATTTCTCCTTGTGATATACCACTACTAATTACTAGCTGATCTCCGAGTTCTGGTCTATTAGATCTATTTTTTACCTTCATTTTACTTCCTAGTCCATGGGTTATAATACGCTTTAATCCGATTGAATTTATATTTTCTCCATTCATGGACATCAAAACACCAATTGTATATTCATGCTCTGGAACTCCTATATACTCTTGTATAATAAATTCATCATATATTTTAAGTAAGTAATTACCAAAAACAAATAACTCATCCTTGTTTTGTGCTAACATAATATTTGAAGAACCACTGCCTCCAATCGATGGCTTTAGGACAGCTGGATAAAAATCAACATTATCCATATCTTTTTCTTTTTTAACTTGAACAGATCTTGGAAAATTAAAACCGTTATTTTTTAAAAAGTCCACCGTTTTAACTTTATCTAGACATATATCGATAACCTCTTTAGGGTTAATTGGTAAAAAAATATTATTATCTTCAAAAAGGCATCTGTTGTCACTTATTACTTTAAGTTCTGGCTCAGATCCCGGGAAAATAACATTTATATTATTTAATAAGCATAAATTTATTAAATCTGTGCAATAAGAATCAGAGTATGCTGGCTTTAAAATAAACATTTTTTCTACCTCAGAAATATTTTTACTAAGTCTAGTTGTATCTGATCCAAATAGTCTTAAATCTAAGGATGAAATTTTTAATGTTTTTATTATTTGCTCTCCAATTCCACCGCCTCCAATTCCTGTTATTAGTACATTTATCATTTTATATATTTTTTCTCTTTAAAACTTTAATTACAGAATCATGAATAGCTGAATAATTGCTAATTATATTATCTATGGGTATTGTAAACCTTTTAATTTCGAATAATTTATTTTTTGTATCCCAAAGAACATAAGAAGCTTGATTCCCATGATCTCTTGGTAAACCAACAGAACCGGTATTTATTATATACTTATTATTTTGAAATTTTGAAAAAGGTATATGAGTATGTCCCATTATAATTACATCAAAATCTAAATCATTAAATATCTCTATCGAAGTATCAGGATATACATATCCAGATAATGGATTAAAAGGATTACCATGTACTAATAATACTTTATAATCATCTATTATTTCAAATCTATATGGCAACCATTTACTCATGTTTTCAATAGACTTACGGGATAACCTTTTAAATTGTTTTTTTAGTAAATAAACTTCATCTTTTTTTTCATCTATACTCAAATGACCTAAGATCATTGCGTCATGATTACCTAATACACATTCAATGTTATTTTCAACCAGACTTTTTACAACATTATCTCCGTCAGGAAAATAGCCTACTGAATCACCTAAAAAAAACACTTTATCAACACCTTCTTTTTTTAATTTCTTAAGCAAAATTTCAAATGCAATATTATTTCCATGGATATCAGATATAAAAGCTATTATCATTTTTTCATAATTTTTATTAAATCACTAATTCCGTTCTTTAATGTTATTTTGGGTTCCCAACCTAATTGTATTTTAGCTTTTTCAACAGAATAATCTGCCTTATATTCTTCTTCCAAATCAATTAGACCTGAAGCTCTAATTTCACTGTTACTCTCAGCCGTCTGAACAATTAATTTAGCTAAATTAATCATACTAATGGGCTTACCAGAACTGATATTAAAAATTCCTTTTGTATAACTTCTATTTATTAATTTAGAATAGATAAGATTTGTAATATCTTTGACATTCGTAAAATCTTGCATTCTACTTCCACTACCGTGATAAAATAATGTTTTGTTTTGTATTGCCTGTTCGCAAAAAAGTGTTAAAACAGTTTTATTTGAAACAGGTTGTCCGAATGGTGCATTAATTCTCAATATTAGAAATTTATTAATCTTATTAATAATTAACATCTCTGTTTCAATTTTTTGCTGAGCATAAAGCGAAATGGCGTGTAAAGGACTATCCTCTTTAATATTAAATGTATTATTAGAATAACCATATACAATAGTACTAGACATAAAGATTAAATAACAATTCAATTTAGAAGAAATTGAAATAATATTTTTATCAATACTACTATTCATTTTTCGGATACTTTCTTCAGTTATATTACCATTTCCAGGAATCACTGCGGCACAGTGTATAATTATATCTGGTTTTAAATTGCTTAAAATAGGAATACAATCTTTAGAAGTAAGATCTATATTAATATAATTTACATTTGCATATACAGTTTTGTAATTGCCTTTTTTAGCAATACTGTAAAGACTAAATTTATTCCTTAATTTTGAAACTAATGAAGATCCCAATAGTCCAGAACCCCCTGTTAATAATACCCTAAGCATTTAAAAAAATATTGTTAATATAAATATTGGTAGACACATTTAATTTTCGTGCTGAAAAATTGTCTAAATATCTGTTGTTGTTAATTAATTTAAATAACCCTATAGGAGATTCGCCTTTATCCATTTTGCAGTATTTAAAACTCCTTCTTCTAAATCAACATTTGCTTGAAAGCCTAAAATTTCTTTAGCCTTAATAACACTTGGGATTCGAATTGCTATATCTGCTGAAAGAGGTGCTTCAAATATAATTTTAGAATCTGACTTTAAAATCCTAATAACTTCTTGAGCTAAACCTAAAATTGTAGTAATTGCTCTAGCATTACCAAGATTAAAACTTTGACCAATTGCCTTTGGATCCTCAATACATCTAATCAAACAATCAATAAAATCATCAACATAACACCAAGCTCTAATTTGACTACCATCTCCATCAATCTTAATATCTTGATTTAAAATTGCTCTTTTTATGAATATCTGTATTGCCCCTTCTCCTGTTTGACCTGGTCCATAAACATTAAATGGCCTAACAGTAACCACAGGCAACTTATATTGGGTATGATATGCATGGGCAAGATGTTCACCTGCTAATTTTGATACTGCGTAAGTCCATCTAGCTTCACCTGCTGATCCTGAGACAGTTTCATCGCCTTCTGTAGACCTGAATGCCATTGATCCAAATACTTCTGAGGTTGAAAAATCAATAAACCTGTCTTTGATGTTGTTTATTCTTGCGGCTTCTAATGCATTTGAAGTTCCAATCATATTTACTTGCATAGTTTTGACTGGATTTAAAGTAACTGTATCTATACCAGCGATTCCTGCTGCATGAATTACTATATCAGAACCTTTCATTGAACTAGATAGGAGATCGAAATCAAGAACATCTCCTTTCACAACAGTAAGGTTAGGATGATCTTTATATCCGCTCCCTGTTAATGTATCACGGCTAAAGTTGTCATAAACGATAATTTTATTTTTTTCTACATAATGTTTTATTAAAACATTAGCTATAAAACCAGCTCCTCCGGTTATAAAAATTTTCTTATTGTTAATCATAGTGTTAAAATTTATTTATTAATTTTGAAATATATTTAATGTTCTCTATTGTTAATTGATCATGGATTGGAATAGCTAATCCACAAGTGTATGCTCTGTATGCATTTGGGAATTCTATTGCTGAATTGTGTTTATATTTATTTTGATAAAAAGTCATATGAGGAATACATTGTGCACCATAATTAGAGTTGACGCCGTTTACTCTTAAATATTTTATTAGCTCATTACGTTTGTCTTCACTATTTAATAAAATATGGAAAGTTTGCCAAGTGTGATTAATATTTAGTGGAATATGAGGGAGTGTAATAATTGGGTTATTTATTTCACTTAAATAAATACTTGAAAGTGTTTGCTTAGTTTCAAGCGCATTATTAAAATCATCCAATTGACCGATAACCAGTGATGCCTGAAAGTCCGTCATTCTATAATTAAAACCAGCTTCAACAAAATCCATTTTTCGATCAATATAAGATACTCCGTGATTTCGTAATATTCTAATTTTTTTTGCTAATTCATTGTCATTTGTAGTAACGACACCTCCTTCTCCTGATGTAATAGCTTTTCGTGGGTGAAGTGAAAAAGAACCTAGAACCCCAAAACTTCCTGCAAACTTATTAGCTTCTTTTGCACCTAAGGCACACGCAGCATCTTCAACAACAAATAAATTATACTTTTTAGCAATATTAATAATATCAGATATCTCAGCTAATAAGCCAAACTCATGGACTGGCATTATTGCTTTAGTTCTTTTCGTAATTACTCCCTCTATTTTTTTAACATCAATATTGAAAGTTTGCATATTAACATCAACAAAAACAGGTTTTGCTCCAACAAGTTCAATTACATTAGCTGTAGCTATATATGATAAAGCAGGGATTATTACTTCATCTCCGGGGCCTATGCCTAATGCTAATAAGCTCAAATGCAATGTTGCTGTGCCACTAGAAACACAAATAGCATGTCTAACTCCAACATATTCTGCGATTTTATTTTCGAAAATTTCTACTTTTTCTCCTTGAACTAAATTACCTGATCTTAACACTTTTACGACTTCTTCAATCGTGTTTTCAGTAATATTAGGTTTTGCTAATTGTATCATTTTAACACTTTTATTTAAAATTACTTAAGGTTTATTATTGAGATTTATATTCCACAAAAATTTAAGATAACCTTTTCAGAAGCAACTTTTATGTCTTTGAATTCATTATGTGCTACTAAAAAAACAATTATATCTGCTCTATCAATAGCTTCCTTGTAATGAGTTAATTTAAACACATTATGATCTGTTATATTTGGTTCAACAATGAAATATTCACCATTGTTATCATTTTGTAAAACTTTCTGTACAATGTATTTTGCAGGCGATTCTCTTAAATCATCAATATTAGGTTTAAAAGCGAGCCCCATTAGTGCTATGCTTGGTTTTCTTTTATGTTTTAATTCAAATTGTAATTTTTCATTTTGAATCTTTTCGGCACACCAAAAAGATTTATAATTATTTACTTCTCTTGCTGTACCTATAATTTTAGATTCAAGTGGGTAATCAGAAACTATAAAATATGGATCAACAGCTATACAATGGCCTCCAACTCCACATCCTGGCTGAAGTATATTTACTCTTGGGTGCTTATTTGCTAACTCAATTAAGTTCCAAACATCAATATCTGCTTTGTCACAAATCAATGAAAGTTCGTTGGCAAATGCAATTTGAACATCTCTAGAAGAATTCTCTGTCAGTTTACACATTTCTGCAGTTCTTGCATTTGTTGGATGTAATGCTCCTTTTACAAATTGAGAATAAAAATCAATTGTTTTTTTAGTTGATTTCTCATTAATTCCTCCAATAACTCTGTCATTGTATACTAATTCATGCATTACATTTCCAGGCAATACTCTTTCTGGACAATATGCAATATTTAATTTATCTTTTAATTCTGGTCTTTCTGCATAAATGAAATTCATCATTTTTTCAGTAGTTCCAATTGGAGAGGTAGATTCTATAATATATAAATCATCTTCTTTTAGTAAAGAAACAATAGCTTTTGTAGCTGCTTCAACATAAGAGGTATCAGGCTCATGATTTCCTTTAAAAGGAGTAGGAACTACAATTAAATATACATCAGCAGAAACTGGTTTAGTTGAGGCTGTTAGAAATCCTTTTTTAACAGATTCTTCAACAGCTATATCTAAACTTGGCTCTACAATATGAATCTTTCCTTGATTAATGATATCAACTACATTTTGGTTAATATCTACACCATGAACAAATATATTGTTTTGTGCTATTAAAGCTGATGTTGGTAAACCAATGTATCCCAAACCTATTGTAACTACTTTCATTTTACTAATTTTTATAAATTTGAAATAAATTCAATAATTCTTTGACAAGCTTCTCCATCGCCATATGGGTTGTGTAATGAACTCATTTTTCGATATACTTTTGAATCATCTAATAGCTCTTGTGTATGCGTAACGATTTTATTTACATCAGTTCCAACTAAAATAACAGTACCAGCCTCAACTGCTTCTGGTCTTTCTGTGGTATCTCTCATAACTAATACCGGTTTCCCTATACTAGGAGCTTCTTCTTGAACACCTCCACTATCTGTGATTATTAAATAAGATTTATTCATTAACCAAACAAATGTAGGGTAAGGTAGAGGTTTAACTAAGTGAATATTTTTAATACTCTCTAATAGGTCATTTACTGGTTTTAAAACATTTGGATTTAAATGAACTGGATATATAATTTCTATATCTGGATTGTTAACTGCTATTTGCTTTAATGCATCACAAATATTTATAAAGCCTTGTCCGTGATTTTCTCTTCTATGTCCCGTAACTAATAAAATTCTTTTACTAAAATTCACCTTATTTTGAAGATAGGTAACATCCTCATTATTTAGTGTTGTTACCCTTTCAGAACTTTCCAATAAAGCATCGATTACAGTATTTCCTGTGATTACTATATTTTCTTTTGAGATGTTTTCTTTTAATAAATTTTGTTGAGATTTTAGAGTTGGAGCAAAATGATATGTAGCTATTCTTCCAGTGACTTGTCTATTCATTTCTTCTGGAAAAGGTGACAAGAGATTATTAGTTCTTAAACCAGCTTCAATATGACAAACTTTTGCACCTGAATAAAAACCTGATATACTTGCTGCCATAGTTGTAGTTGTATCACCATGAACATAAACAAAGTCTGCTTTAAAAGATTCTAATATTGGCTTTAAGCCAGCTATTACTTCAGATGTTAGATTGTAAAGATTCTGATTAGGCTTCATTAAACTTAAATCATAATCCGGTTTAATATTAAAAAACCTTAAAACTTGATCTAACATTTCTCTATGCTGACCAGTAACACAAACTTTAGTTTCAAATCTGTCATCAGCTAAAAACTGATTTACTAAAGGCGCCATTTTAATCGCTTCTGGTCTCGTTCCAAATATAATTAAGTTCTTTATTTTCATCTACTTTAAGAAGTTTTTTGATAAAAATGGGTGTGGGATTTGGCTTTTTTTAGCAAAAGGATGGTAATCCCCTTTTAAACCAATAGGGTCTGCATTTCTAATATCATGAACAATTTCAATAGCTTGTCTTGCATCCTTTAAGCCATAACCGTTCCCGTTAATCACTCCTTTGTATACTTTTGTGTGTAAGTCCGTAAACCCACCACTAAACTCCAACTCTTCTCCTTCAATTGTGATTGATCTGTAAGTTCTTTGTCCTTTAAGTTTTATTTCTTCAGGAAGAACATCATAATTAATTGATAAAAACCAACGAACTCTAGCTCTTTCAAATTCTAGGTATCCTGATGCTCTATCATGAGATTGTACATGAACATCATTTTTCTTAACACTCCCAAAAATCCATGAAAGCATGTCATAAAAATGAACACCAATATTAGTAGCAATGCCACCTGATTTATCAGCATCTCCTTTCCATGATGTATAATACCAATTCCCCCTTGAGGTTAAATAGGTAAGATCAATGTCAAAAACTTTATCTTTTGGTGCTGCATCTACCTTTGCTTTTAATTCAATAATACTTTTATGCAATCTTAGTTGAAGAATATTCCAAACTCTTTGTCCAGACTCTTTTTCCATATTTTGAAGTGCATCTAGATTCCAAGGATTTAAAACTAGTGGCTTTTCACAGATAGCATCTGCTCCTCTACGGAGCGCCATTCTAATATGTGAATCGTGAAGATAATTTGGTGTACAAATACTTACATAATCTAAATTTATTCCTTTATCAAATTTTAACTTTTCAATATGCCTGTCAAAAATTTCTGGTTCAACAAAAAAGTCAGCATTGGGGAAATAACTGTCCATTATTCCAACACTATCAAAACGGTCGAGTGCTGCTATTAAATTATTATCGGTATCTTTTATTGCCTGTAAATGCCTAGGAGCGATATATCCTGAAGCTCCAATTAAAGCGAAATTTTTATTCATCTATTTTATGTACTAAATTATTACTTAACTTATATTTTACACCAGTTTTATCACAAATTGCTATTCCTGCACTATCAAAATTTAATCGCTCTCCAAACTCACTCATCCATCCAATATTTTTTGACGGATTACCTACCATTAATGCATAATCTGGAACTTCTTTTGTGACTACTGCTCCAGCCCCAATAAATGCATATTTCCCAATATTATTACCACATACAATCGTTGCATTAGCACCAATAGATGCCCCCTTTTTAACAACAGTCTTCATGTACTCCTCTTTTCGAATAACGCCACTTCGTGGGTTTATCACGTTGGTAAAAACCATGGAAGGGCCCAAAAATACGTCATCTTCACAAACCACACCGGTATAAATCGATACGTTGTTTTGAATTTTAACACTATTTCCTAATTGAACATCTGGTGAAACCACAACATTTTGACCAATATTACAATTTTCTCCAATTACTGAATTTTTCATAACATGAGAAAAGTGCCAAATTTTTGTTCCTTTTCCAATTTGACATGGCTCATCAACATAGGAACTTTCATGAACGAAATAATTTTTTGTATCCATTTTATATTTTATTAAAAAACTCTTTTACTTTTTGAATAATGAATTCTTGGGATGAATTTTCAATTTCAGTATGAATAGGCAATGAAAAAACGGTATTACACAATTGTTCCACATTTTCTATCCTAAAATCACTATTTACATAGCTGCTAAATGCTTCTTGTTTATATAGTGGAACCGGATAATAAATCATCACTGGAATATTATTTTCCTTTAAAAATTTAATTAAAGAACTTCTTAATTCAGATACAATCTTTAATGTATATTGGTGAAACACATGTGTTGAATTGTATTGTCTTTTAGGTATCGATAATTGTGAAATTTCTGAGAAATTTTCATCATAATTTTTAGCCATTTTATTTCTTGAAAAAGAATAACTATCTAAATGTTTTAATTTAATATTTAAAATTGCAGCCTGAATTGAATCTAATCTAGAGTTACAACCTGTAACTTTATGATAATACTTAACCTCCTGACCATGATTTGCTATCATTTTAAGATTTTTAGCAATTTCATCATCATTTGTAAACATTGCACCCCCATCACCATAACAGCCTAGATTTTTCGATGGAAAAAAAGAAGTTGTGCCTATATGACCAATAGTACCTGTACTTTTTACAGTCCCGTCACTAAAAGTATATTTAGCCCCTATTGCTTGAGCGTTGTCTTCAATTACATACAGACCAAACTCCTTAGCTAAATCCATAATACCTTCCATATCCGAGGATTGCCCATAAAGGTGAACAGGTACTATTGCTTTTGTTTTACTAGTTATGTGAGGTCTAATTATATCAGCGGTTATATTAAAAGTATCTGGATCTACATCCGTCATTACAGGGGTTAATCCCAAAAGAGAAATAACTTCCGCAGTTGCTACATATGTAAATGAAGGGCAAATAACCTCATCACCAGGTTTTAAAGACAAGGCCATTAGTGCTATTTGAAGAGCATCAGTACCATTTGCACAGGGAATTACATGCTTCACATCTAAATAATTTTCTAACGATTTAGCGAATTCTTTAACGGTTGGACCATTTATAAAACTCGTTGATTCGATCGTTTGAATCACTGCAGTATCAATTTGATTTTTGATTTTATTGTATTGACTTTTTAGGTCAACCATTTGTATATTTTTCATCAATTTTATAATCTTGAATTAACTAAATTTCTTGGGAGAAATCCTTTTAAATCATAAACAACAGTATTAGAATCTTTTTTTAAAGACTCAATATTTATCATTGAAAATTTATTATGCGAAACTGCTAATAAAATTCCATCATATTTTGCTTTAATCTGATCTATAAGATATATGCCATACTCTTCTTTTACTTCTGCAGGGTCAGCTTCATAATCGTAAGCATCAACTTCCAACCCAAATTCTTTTAATTCATTATAGACATTTGCTACTTTTGAATTTCGAATATCTGGACAGTTTTCTTTAAAAGTAACTCCTAATATTAAAATTTTAGAGCCCATTATTTGTTTACCTGCTTTAATAAGCATTTTGATCATTTTATTGGCTACAAAGGTGCTCATGTTATCGTTTACACGCCTACCACTTAGGATCACTTCTGGATGATAGCCTAAGTTTTCTGATTTGTAAGCCAAATAATAGGGATCTACGCTAATACAATGTCCACCAACAAGGCCCGGTTTGTATTTAAGGAAATTCCACTTAGTACCTGCGGCATCAAGAACATCTTGAGTGTCTATACCAACTCTATCAAATATTAAAGCCAATTCATTAACAAACGATATATTAACATCACGTTGTGCATTTTCAATGGCTTTACTAGCTTCTGCTACTTTCATATTTGCCGCCTTAAAAGTACCTGCGGTAATAATTGAACTGTATAAATCGTCTACAAAGTTAGCAATCTCAGGAGTTGATCCTGATGTTACTTTTTTTATGGTAGTTAAAGTATTTACCTTATCCCCTGGAACAATTCTCTCTGGCGAATATCCACAGTAAAAGTCTGAATTAAAAATTAAGCCACTTGCTTGTTCTAATAAAGGCACACACACCTCTTCAGTACATCCCGGGTATACAGTACTCTCATAAATGACAGTATCTCCTTTTTTAAGGATCTCGCCAAGCATTTTAGAGGCACCTCTTAATGGGTTTAAGTCAGGTGTTTTGAATTCATCTATAGGAGTTGGAACTGTTACAATAAAAATATTACACTCTTTAATGTCTTTAATATTTTCACTAAAAGTAAGCTGCTTAGCACTACTTAATTGCTCTGGCGTAGCTTCATTTGTGTGATCAACTCCCGTTTTTAATTCATCAATTCTATCAACATTGATATCAAAACCTAAAGTTGGGTATTTTTTCCCAAACTCAATAGCTAGAGGAAGACCAACATATCCTTGACCAATTACTGCAATTTTTACTTTATCTAAATTCATATTAATTAACTTCTATATTTTTCTCGACTACCACCGGTAGTCACTTATATTAATTTTTATGATTTTAAGTTTGTGTTGTACTAG
>Ga0206126_10001169_pt1 | contig 32432 bp, 31 predicted proteins | sample Helgoland_Spring_5_FD_148621 | JGI IMG/M metagenome (GOLD analysis project Ga0206126, IMG submission 148621) | Pelagic subsurface seawater microbial communities from Kabeltonne, Helgoland, North Sea - Helgoland_Spring_Bloom_20160412_1 | ecosystem: Environmental > Aquatic > Marine > Epipelagic ...
GATCGCATTTTAAGCGGCGATTATAAACTAGATCGTCTTGGTAATTCGTAAAAATCAACAGCTAATGCAAAACTGATCGATGCCAACAATACTACGGATTGGGCCATACCGCTTTCACTTTTATAGCCGAGAGGATAATGAACCTGCACATATTCATATCGAACGTGATGACTTGGAATGTAAGTTTTGGCTAGAACCGGTCGCCTTGGCGCGTAATTTCGGATTCCCAGGGGCTGAATTGATCAGACTTGCCGAATTGGTCGAAATCAATAAAGTAACTCTCATCGAATCGTGGAATAAAGTTCATGGATAATTTAACTCAAGATTTCATTGCGACGGCTGTATCGTTTAAAAACGGAATGGTCCAGTTGGATTTAGCGGATGGTTCGGCTCATGCCTTTCCGGTTCAGTATTATCCACGTTTGTGCAATGCCTCAACGTCCGATCTGGCTCAAGTTTTCCTGCGAGTGGGTGGACGTGCATTGCGATGGGAGGCACTAGACGAAGACATCTGGGTGGCGGATGCCGTGTGTCAGAATTATCCCAAGCAATCAGTTTCAGCGGTGGCCGAGTCACAGGCACCCTATGGAGAAGATAGATGATTGCGGAATAAAGATTAAGGGGCCCGCCCCAGTCCCCCGACACCTGACACCTGACACCTTCTGACCTTTGCTACCTTCAAACTTTCGCACTCCAAATCCTTCCAGGATTTGATCACCTTCGTCACCGATCGCCCCGGCCACGATATGCGCTACGCAATCGACCCCACCAAAATAAGAGATGAACTCGGCTGGCAGCCGAAAGAAGACTTTGAGTCCGGCTTGCGCAAGACCGTGCAGTGGTATCTTAACCACCAAGCGTGGACGAAGCGGATTCTCGACGGTAGCTATCAGCTTGAGCGGCTTGGAAATGCTTAAAATCGACATTTATTGGGACTTGCGTGCGGCGATTGGCAACGCGGTTGCCTACGGACTGTCGGCACTTGTTTTTCGTAATTTACTGGCATTACTGTGATGCATTTACTAATCGATGCTACTTGTTTAGGAAAGCGCTTAAAAGGCGTCGGCCGCTATAGCGACGAGGTGCTCAGGCGCCTACCCAGCTACCTGCCGGAGGGCTGGCGGGTGACAGTCGTTGTTTTTGATCGAGAATTGCCTGCTGGCTTGGAGGGTGTCGGACCCTTTAATTGGGTTCGTATTTCGCAGTGCGGAGAGTCGTGGTTTGGTCTGATCGTTCTGAAGCGCTTGATCCGCGATTTGCAAGCTAATGCATTGTTGCGCTTGGCGGATGCTTCGGGTCACCATTATGCGGTGCCTGCGGTGACGGTATGCCATGATATTGATCAATTGATTTTTCAAGCTGCGAAAATTCGTCTCAATCCACTGAGACGCATTGTATTGATGTTACGCCAATGGGCTAAGGCGCGGGGCTTGCGGGCATCAACATCCGTTTTATGTGTATCTGACTTTATTCGCTCGCGAATGTTTTCCGGCTACGGGGTAGAGCTCGATCGCTGTGTGACGCACTATTTAGGTTTGGATGCATCCATGACATCAATTTCGTCGAGCTCAGGTGCAAATACTGGAGCGTATCCAGATAGTGGTTACCTACTTGCGTTCGCCACTGGCGATCCGAGAGAGCAAGCGACCATGCTACCCGGGTTGTTTCAGGCGATTCGCTCACACGGGTATCAAGGTGCCTTGGTGATTGCTGGCTTAGACATAAGTGCCCCTTATGCTTCTGCTTTAAAGGACTCGCTCGTGTCGCAGGGCTTTCAGGCAGGTGTGGATTTTTATCTGCTCGGCTTTTTTGATGCGAGTCGCTATGGTGAACTACTACAGCATTTTGCTCAGGCAGATGCCTATTTGGAGACATCTGGGCATGAGGGCTTCGGTATGCAGCAACTTGAAGCGCTGGCGCTCGGCACATTAGTTGCCTCAACCGGGGCGGGAGCCTTGCGCGAAATCGGCAGTGATTTTCCAGTCTACTTTGATGCCGAAAAACTAGATGATGCCGGACTGCGAATTGCTTCGGCGATCCGTGATCGAGATCCAAACCGAATCGCCGAACAAATCGAGTATGCCCGGTCGTTTAATTGGGACCAAACTGCACAAGCCGTTGCACGAGTGTTGTTGGATTGTGAAGACCATAATTCTGAGTCATGCATTTAGTCTTCTGGCAACCCATTCCAAGCTTTCACCAAGAAGGTTTTCTGTGTGCGTTAGCACAGGCAGATTGGGTCGATTCCGTCACCCTAAAATATGAATCGGAGCTGCCGGCCGATCGTCGCCAATCTGGTTGGCGCGACGGTAATTTTCAGGGCGTCAAACTGGAGCAGATTCGAGGCGCAGAGCGTCCAGAAAATACCGATGCGCACATCCATATTTTTACTGGATTTCAAACGCATCCGATGATTTGGGCTGCGTTTCATCGGCTGCCAAGAGTCGTGCAGTGCCGCCGGTTTGCCTTTGCCGAGGCACCCGAATGTATCGGTTGGAAAGGCATCCTGCGCAGGTTAAAATACCAAGTCGCGTCGCGTAGAATTGCGCCGCGCCTGGATGGCATGCTGGCTCTCGGCCAGCTCGGAGTCGATTTCTACCACAGCGTGCTGCCAAACTCCGTACCCGTCCACGAGTTCGCCTACTACGATGTCAGTGACGCGGTGATCTGCACATTGAACTGTTCGGATGCGGGCAGTCACCAAGCTGCCGCCCGCAACGATCAGCCAGCAACCAACAATCAACAACCAGCAACGCCTTACTGCTTTCTGTATGTTGGTCAATTGATTCGCCGCAAGGGCGTGGATCGTCTGTTTCGCTCGCTCGCTGCAGTTCCGAGCCGGGAGTGGACGCTCGAGGTGGTCGGTGAGGGCAGCGAGAAAGCTGCGCTGCAGCAACTCGGATCGAGTTTAGGAATCTCGAAGAAACTTAAGTGGCATAGCCGCGTGCCGTGTGCCGAACTTCACGCCTATTACCAACGTGCGGATTGTCTCGTGCTGCCGAGTCGCTGGGACGGTTGGGGCATGACGGTCAATGAAGCCCTGCGCTATGGCTGCGCTGTGTTGGTGAGTCAAACCTGTGGCGCCGCAAGCGCCTTGCCGAAGACCGCCCGACTACCCAAGGACGCGCGGCTCTGGCCTGAATCTTTAGCGGCAAAAGTCGATGGCGGAGTGCTAGACGCCTCCGCCCGCGCCGCCAATCAACAGCTTGCAAAATTACTCAGCGGCGAAGCCGGCGTAGAGCGCTTAAAAACAATCCTAAGCTCGAATTAACATGACAAATAATGGTTACCCAGACGCAGCGCCAGCACCGCGCAGTTTCTCACACGGAGCCACGGAGTCACGGAGGTGCGGAGAATAGCCCGATGAGTTCTTTTTCCTGGCATAAAGCCAGTCGCTACGAACTTTTAACTCTGCATCTATTCAGCTCCGCGCCACCGCGCCTCTGCGCGAGGCACAGCACTTTATCTCGCTCAACCGCAGTCCCCGATAAATTCATCGTGCTGGATATTCGTGGTAAAATTCTAAGCCTCTTCGCCAGTCATTGCAATTTTTCGCAATTACTGCGCTTTAATCAGTGAAAATCTTCGTCTGCATCGAAAGTTATTTACCCGGCACCCTCGGCGGTGGCCCTGTGCGGGCATTGATCAATTTGGTCGATCACCTGCATCCCGAGCACCAGTTTTTTATTTTCACCCGCAACCATGATTATTTGGAGTCCAGCGCGTATACCGAGCTAGAGCCGAATGCCTGGCACCCGCAGGCGCAGGCCTCGGTTTATTATACGGATGGCAAGAATCTAGCTGCGCAACTGTTGGAACAAGTTCAACTCGTTCAGCCCGACTGGATTTATTTGAACGGCACACTGCCCGAGCTGACACGGACCTATCTCAAATTGCGCCGAAAGGAGCGGGCGCTTCAGGCAATCCCGGTGCTGCTCGCCCCGCATGGCAATCTTTCTACAGCAGCCTTGGCGTATCATCGCGTGCGCAAGCAAGCCTGGTTGACTTATGCGAAAGTACGCAGCCTCTATCGCGACGTCATTTGGCACGCCGCCTCGGAGCGCGAGACAGAGCAGATCCACGCCGTGTTTGGCGCAGCCGCACAGATCCGCGAAGTGCCGATGGCACCGCGTGCGCCTTTGGCGAGTGATGGTGAGAGTGTTCCGAGGAACGGAGTGACGACAAGACCGGGCGCGAAGCGAACCGGAACAAGTAGACGAAGCGCCAGTAGCGCGGAGATGGTAAACCGAAGGTTTGTCCGAAGCGTAGCGAAGGGTGACGAGGGCGGGTGCCTTTTCGACGAGCGAGGAGCAAATGTGGAAAGCAACGAACAACCCCCAACTCTCAGTGCTCCTCCCTCAGCCCTCCCTCCACACCTTAATACTTTTCCACCTTCACACTCCAGCAAAGCTGGATCCCCCCTCAAGTCTCAGACCTCCGCCCTCAGCTCTCCCTCCACCTCCCTCCGTCTGGTCTATTTCGGCCGCTTGTCACCGGAAAAAAATCTACCGTTTGCCTTTGAGCTGCTCAAAGAATTCGCGCAGGCGCACCCTGAGCGGCTTGTGATTTACGATTTAATTGGTTCCGGTAGTGCTGCTTACGAAGCAAAGCTGCACAGCCTCAGCGCCAAACTGCCAAGCACGATTCAAGTCAATTTCATTGGTCAGTTATCACCCGAGGCACTCCAAACCCGCCTGCAGCTCTCAGCTCTCAAGTCTCATCCCTCCCCCCCACAAGTCTCAGGTCTCAGCTCTCAGCTCTCGAGTCTCATCCCTCAAGTCTCAGGCCTCTCTTACCACGCCCTGCTCATGCCGAGCCTGACCGAGAACTTCAGCTACACCGTGCTGGAGTCCCTGCAGGCCGGCATTCCGGTGTTGATCAGTGACCAGACGCCCTGGCGCGGGTTGGAAGCGCAGGGGATTGGCTGGGATTTATCCTTGGAAAATCGGGAGCCTTGGTTGGTGGTTTTGAGTTCAATTCATAATGCATCTGAAGGCCAGCAACAATTGTTCAGTGAAAGTTGCAGACGATTTGTTTGTGATTGGATTCAGCTGACAAAGACAGCACTATATTCTCTATTTGAATGACAGATTCTTTAGCGCAACCGATTCGGGTTTTACATCTAAATGCAGGAGCCTGTGGGGGAGCGGCTTTGGGAGCTGTCGGTCTGCATGAGTCGCTACTAGACCTAGGCGTAACATCGACTTTTCTTTATGGGAATGGCCCGAGGGAATGTACTATTAGTTCTGCTGAGCGCATGATTCAATCGCAGATACTGAGTGCTGGGATAGAGAAGGTTTTGCCACGTTTTGAAACTGGATTAGTAAGGATATTGAGTGGTCGGCGTGGACTGCCATTCTCACTCGGGCAAGTCGGCAATCCGCTTTTTCAACGGCGAGCGCTGTTACAGAATAGCGATATCATTCATTTACATTGGGTGAATGGCAGTATGCTCAGTTTACGGCAAATCGCTGCATTTAATAAGCCTGTGGTTTGGACACTTCGAGATGAATGGCCCTATACGGGAGGCTGTCATTATACTGGGGAGTGTCAGAAATTTGAGATGGAGTGCGGGCAATGCCCAATGCTGAATTCTCATAGATTGTACGATTTGAGCACGTTTATTCAGAGACAGAAAACCCGTTTGCCTGAGGATATTCGTTATGTGGGGATTAGTGATTGGATCACACGGCGAGCTAAACGATCCAGTTTACTGCGGACAGCTACTGTGACGACGATCTTGAATTCGATTAATCCGAGCTTCTTTGAGTCTGATGGATCGACTGAGAGAGGAGAGCTCCGTCGACGGTTACAGCTTCCGGAAAAGGCCACGATATTACTTGCAGGAGCGCTGGATCTTGATTTTCCCTTCAAAGGCTATGAAATACTCCAACACATTAAGCCGGATGCTCGACGTGACCTGCATTTACTTACCTTTGGCAGCATCTCCGACGATCTGAAGGCCTCAATCTCTATTCCAGCAACTCATCTTGGCCCGGTTCCACAACAGATGGAATTAAAAGAGGTGTATCGAGCTGCAGACCTATTCCTAGCTCCTTCGCATCAGGAGTCGTTTGGTAAAACGCTCGCAGAAGCAGCAGCGTGTGGCTTGCCAACAGTCTGTTACGATGTTGGAGGTCCTGCCGAAATCGTCATACATGAGCAAACCGGCTTCAAAGCCGAACCCTTTAATACTGATCAGGTCATCGCGTATTGTATGCAGTTGGTTGATGATGTCGGACTACGAACTCGAATGGGGCATGATGCCAGACGGCAGTCGGTTCGCTTTAAGCCTGCCCGTGCTGCTAAAGAATACTTGCAACTGTATCGAGAGGTTTTGAACCGATGACATTACAATCTAAGCAAACGATGGCCGTTCTAATGACATGCCATAATCGTTGCGAGACGACGTTGCGTTGCCTCGAACGGCTATTTATCTCGTGCATCCCAACTGGATTGCAGTTGGATGTTTACCTAGTTGATGATGGCTCCACCGACGGCACCGCAGATCAGGTTGCGGAGCGCTTCCCGCATGTGCATGCGATCGCGGGCGATGGCACGCTGTATTGGGCCGGGGGGATGCGTAAGGCTTGGGATGTTGCTGCGAGTGCCAAATTGTATGATTTTTATCTATGGTTGAATGATGACACATTAATCTACGAGGATGCGATTCAACACATCCTCGCAGATTATGAATGCTTGAAGCGAAGTTCAATGGAATCGCTCTTGGTAGGGGCATTTAAAGATCCTGATCTGGGTGAGCTGACTTACTCCGCGCGGTTAAATGGTGTGCAGCTTGCGCCTTCGGGCACACCTCAACCGTGTGATAATATTACTGGCAATTTTTGTTTGGTTTCACGTGCGGTTTTTGAAGGAATTGGAAATTTGAGTCCTTGGTATATACATGGTATTGCAGACGCGGATTATGCATTACGTGCTCTGAAGTCTGGCTTTTCTTGCCATGTCGTCAGCCATTACAGCGGTGAATGTACAATTGATGGCAACCGCATCTGGTATGATCCAAAGTATTCTTTCGGTCAGCGACTGAGAGGCCTGTACGATTTAAAGGGTGGTAATATCGTGGAGTATTGTCGTTTTATTCGTATTCACTCAGGTTGCTTTCATGCCATGGGTTCATTTTTAAAATCCTTTGCGCGCGTGTGCGTGCCGCGCCTATTTTCAGATACCAGTACTCGTCAAAAAAGTGATCCAAGCTAAATTGAATCAATTACGAGCAAGTGCGTTTCTTCGAAACGTCACCACGCTTGCTAGTGGCAGTGCCATCGCTCAGTTCGTTGGTCTCGCTTGCGCGCCAATCCTGACGCGGCTGTATACCCCCGAGGAATTTGGCTTGTTAGGGGTGTTTATGGCGGTGTCCGCGGTGGCGGCGACGATCGCCACACTGCGCTATGACGTGGCCGTGGTATTGCCGAAAGAAGACGCCAGCGCATGGAGTCTCCTGCGTTTGGCAGGCAGCTGGACGATTATCGCAGTGTTACTCGCATTGCTCGTGCTGTTTCCGTTGCGCCATTCGCTCGCAGACCTAGTCAGCGCACCTGAGCTCGCACGTTATTTTGTGTGGCTGCCCTTACTGGTGTTGACCAGTGGCTGGTTGAGCCTAGCAACGCATTGGGCGATTCGTAAAAAACGCTTTCGGGCGCTATCGACCACTGCGGTGTCAACCTGTGTGCTGGGCAATAGTTACAAGATTGGTGGCGGCCTGATGGGGTTTGGGGGCGGAGTGCTGATCGTGGGTACTTTCATCCAGCAGGCCGTGCACCTTGCCGTCCTTGCCTTTCAGTTGCGTAAAGAGATTCCTGTAGAGTCGTATGATCCTGCCGAGGCATGGGCTCAAGCCCGCGAGCATCGCAGCTTCCCGCTTTACCGCATGCCCCAGGATGCGTTGGCGAGTTTCGCCTACAATTTACCAAACCTACTCTTGGCTGCGTATTTCAGTCCAGTGGTCGTGGGGTTCTTTCTCCTTGCTCATCGAGTGGTGCAGGCCCCGATCAGTTTGATTCGCGAGGCAGTTCGCCAAGTCTTTTACCAGCAAGCGACCGAATTACATCACGCAGGCGTTGATCTGTTGCGCGCTACGATCAGGATGACACTTGGGCTCGGGGCGATTTGTGTGCCGCTAGTTGCGCTACTGTGGCTCTTAGGTCCCCAATTTTTTGGATTTGTCTTTGGCGCTGAGTGGGCGATCGCAGGGAGTTATGCTCAGCCATTGGCCCTTATGGTTGCTGCGGCCGTGTGTAACACACCCAGTGTCGTGGTGATTCCAATCATCGGCAAAAATGCAGGGCTGTTAATCTACGAGCTATTTGCAACGGGCCTTCGAGTGTGCGCGCTGATTCTCGGCGGCTTATTTCTATCGGCGCATACGACTGTTTGGATTTTTTGCCTCGTCAGTGCTTTCGCTAACCTCTGCCTTATCACTTGGGTGCTTAAATCGCTGAAATCTCGAAAAAATGAACAATCCACAAGTTGATAAAACCCACTATGCCTTTCAGGCATATATGACACCTGATCGCTGGAGCAGCGTGTGGCGGCAAGTCGACCTGAGCCTGAACTATCAGCCGAGTCAGGTTCTTGAAGTCGGAGCGGGGCCAGGATTCTACAAGCAGGTGATGGCGAGAGAAGGCATTTCCGTCACCACAGTCGATATTGCCGAAGACCTGCAGCCCGATGTGGTCGGTAGTGTGCTGGATCTACCCTTTGCGGACAATCATTTCGATTTGTGCTGTGCCTTTCAAGTGTTGGAGCACCTGCCCTACGAGTCCTTTATCCCTGCGTTACAGGAGCTTCGTCGCGTCGCGCGCAAGGCGGTGATTGTGTCGCTGCCCGATGCAGCAGCAGGGTATCCAACGCGGATTTCGATCCCTGGGCGGGGGATTCGCGACTTCATCATCCCACGGCCTTATTTCAAGAAAGCCCATACATTCGACGGTCAGCACTATTGGGAGATCAACAAAAAGGAGACGCCGCTTAAGCGAATCGTCCAAGACATCGAGCAGCAAGGCTTCCGCATAAGCCACAATCAGCGCTATGCCGCAAATATGTACCACCGTTTTTTGGTGATCGAGTAGGAGGGGGAATTAAGACCTAAGGATTGAGACCTGCACCCAAGTGCGTAGATGGTAAACCTAAGGAACAAGGCAAAGACGTGAGGCTGGATGAACCATTGGAGGGGCATCGTCTCGATGCCCGCATTCCACGCCGCGGGAGGGACGACCTCCGCGTCGTCCGCCTCAATGCCATTGGCGGGGCATCGTCTCGATGCCCGCATTCCGCCGCGGGAGGGACGACCTCCGCGTCGTCCGCCTCAATGCCAGCACTCCACAGCAACTTTCAGGTCTGCTTTCTCCTCCCTCAGGTTTCCGCGTCGTCCGCCTCAATACCGTTAGAGGGACATCGTCTCGATGCCCGCATTCCACGCCGCGGGAGGGACGACCTCCGCGTCGTCCGCGTCTTGCCGGCACCCGGCAGCAACTTTCAGGTCTGCTCTCTGCTCCCTCAGGTTTCAGCCCCGGAGACGCAGAGCCAGCTCACCGTGGCCTCGATCGTCAGATCGGGGAGCACCGCCACAGACACCGCGACCACTGCCTCCCACATGGGAGGGACGACCGCAGAGTCGACTGTTCCAGTTTACCCTCTCAGCTCTTTATTACGCCCCTGGGTGCAAGTCTGTTCCTTCACTTGCCCAGAGGGCACCCAGTTCAGTCACCCTTCGCTTCGCTCAGGGCAAACCGCAGACGGTTTACCATCTACTCACTGTCGTGCTTCGTCAGGTCTCCCAACTCTCAGCCCCTTACTACTTTTATACTTGCAACTTTCCCACACCAGCAACGCTGGTCCCACCTCTTTATTCACTTTGTTCATTTTTCCTTGAACAAAGTTGCATCCTGCCGCACCTTCGCAGCTTTCCGCTAAGGCTTTCCCCTTATGGAGCTCTCTACCAGCGATCGCTTTACCCTCTTTATTCCAATCGAGCCGACCCGCTCGACCAAGGGCGGCAGCGTGCTTGGCCGCTGCGCAGAAAAAGTGAATGACTGCTGGTGAATCGCGCCTCGCTGTGTCGAGCCAGCTGTTCAGCTACCACGGTTGCCCTTGAGCGCGGCGGCGATGTCGACAAGCCGCGTAATCCGGCGAAGTCGGTGACGGTCGAGTCAGGCAAATATTAGATGAAAGCTTGTTGTTTAGTCACCGATATGGCGCCCTATCACGAAGCGCGCTTCAATGCCGCTGCGGCGTTGGGCGATTTGCTCGTGTTGGATGTGGGGAAAGACATCGAGACGGCGTATGATCCTCCCGAGAGTGTGCGTTTTCCGATCATCAAAGTCGAGCAGGCGGCGATGGAAGCTAAACTTACAGAGATCCGGCCCGACGTGCTGGTGGTTCCGGGATGGGGCAGCGTGATCGCGCAGCGGGCGCTTCTCTGGGCGATGCGGCATGACTGCCCACTGGTCACTTTCTCGGATAGTCAGTTGGAAGGCCTGCCGCGTTCAGTACTACAGGACTTGGTGAAACGCCGGCTCGTTTCGGCGTTCTCTGCCGCGCAAGTGGCGGGGGCGCGCGCACGCCGCTATCTACAGCATTTCGGGCTACCGTCAGCGGCTATTTCGGAAGGCGTCGATGTGGTCGATAATGCTCATTTTGCGCAGCATGCCGGATTATCGGCGATCGACTTGTCAAAGGCACGTGCACGTTTGGCCTTGCCCGAACGCTACTTTTTTTCGGTCAACCGCTTCGTGCCACAAAAGAATTTGAGTGGGCTACTGAGTACGTTTTCTGACTATGTGGCTGCGGGCCAAGCGGGTGGGCTCGAATTGGTGATTGCTGGCGATGGCGAACTGCGAAGTGCATTGGAAGCACAGATTCTTGAATCCGGCTTGTGCGGAAAAGTCCATTTACTCGGGCGCGTCAGTTATTCAGACCTGCCGATGTTGTATCGTCTGGCAGATGCTTTTGTGATCGCTTCAAATTCTCATTCAGAGACATGGGGACTGGCGGTGAATGAGGCCATGGCAGCGGCTTGCCCGGTGCTGGTGTCCAACAGCTGTGGTTCCTCCGAAGATCTGGTGGAGGACGGTGCGAATGGCTTTACTTTTTCTGCCGATGATCCTGCGGGCTTGTCTGACATATTTTCAAAGATCGGTGCGCAGCAATTCGATCTGGCGGCACTGGGGGCTCGTGCGGAAGCGAAAATAGCCCAGTGGGATCTAGACTTTTTTGCGGCTGGTTTCTGGGCCGCGGTTCGACATGCAAAGCAACGCCCGGTGGCTCCATCGTTCCTCTCGAAGCTCCTGCTGCGCGCCCTCCTGTTTAAATCCAAGCTCAACTAATGCATATCCTGCACAGCGTTGCCTCCATACACAAAAAATCAGGCGGGCCATCCTACATGATTGCCCGCACCTGTCAGGCCTTGGCAGATCAGGGCCATCGTGTGACATTGGTGGTATTTGCACCGTTCATTGCGGCGGACTGTGTGCCGGTGGATCATGAGGGAATAGAAGTCTTGGCCTTGTCTAGCGCGGGCATGCGTCAAGAGTTGGTTAGATATATCCTAGAATCGAAGGTGGATCTGGTGCATGCCCATGGGCTCTGGGGAAAAATTAATCGTGTCACAGTCGCGGCCGCCCGGACCACGGCGCGGCCTTTGGTCTGGACCCCACATGGTATGCTTCGGCCTTGGGCGATGGCACATAAGCGTTGGAAGAAGCGCTTGGCGTGGTGGCTGTTTCAGCGGAGGGATTTAAAAGTCGCACAGCTCTTGCAAGCGACGTGCGAGGAAGAAGCCGGTGAGTTGGCAGAATGGCTGCCTCAATCGAAAATAGAAATCGTGCCGATCGGGATCGATTTGCCAGAGGTGATTGGGCTTGAGACTAAATCTGTCGAGCCAAGAGAAATGTTATTCATGGGGCGTTTACACCCAGTGAAAGGCTTGATGAATCTGGTGGAAGCGATCCACCGAGTGCGCCCTCAGGGTTGGGTTTGCGTCTTGGCGGGGCCGGATATTGAAGGTTATCAAGCGATCCTTGAGCGAAAAATCCGTAACTATCAATTGGAGGATTGGTTTGAATTTGCCGGCGAAGTTTCCGGAGCGGAGAAGGCCGACCTCTATCGGCGGGCATCCCTGTTTATCTTGCCCAGCTTTACGGAAAATTTCGGTGTCGTGGTTCCTGAAGCGCTTTCCTATAGCGTCCCGGTGTTGACGACCGATGCCACGCCCTGGACGCATTTGCCCGAGGTCGGATGCGGTTGGACGGTTCCTGTTGGCGTTGAGGGATTGACTGAAGTCATTGAATCCGTAGCGGCTATGGATCCCTCGGGATTGAATGCAATGGGCGAGCGGGGGCGTGCGTATGTCGAACAAGTGTTCTCTTGGCCTAGGATCGCGGCTCAAATGAGCGAGCATTACCAATCAATTAAATGCAGTCGCAATCATTCATGATAGACGTCAGTTTTATCGTTCTCACTTACAATGAGGAAATTCACTTGGAGCGTTGCCTGCGGAGTATCCGCGGGGTGAGCGATCAGGTCTTTCTGGTCGATAGTCATTCGACCGATCAGACATGTGAGATCGCTCGGTCGATGGAAGCGCAAGTCTTTAAAAACCCATGGCCGGGGAAACATTCAGAGCAGTTTAATTGGGCGCTCGATAAGCTGCCGATTCAAACCAAGTGGGTGTTCAAGCTGGATGCAGATGAATATCTGACCGATGAACTCCGTCAGGAATTGACAGCGCGTGTGTCGGGACTGCCGGAAGACTGCACGGGGATCGTCTTTCCGTTGCGCCGCGTCTTCATGGGGCGTCACATTCAACGGGGTACGGGCACAGTGCGTCTATTGCGTATGTTTCGATTCGGCAAAGCCCGCTGCGAAGCGCGCTGGATGGACGAGCATATACAGCCGGAGTCCGGCCACCTCGTCGATTTTGAGCACGAGTTTGCCGACGACAATTTGCAGGATATTGGCTGGTGGACGCGTAAGCATGACGGCTACGCATTGCGTGAAGCGATCGACTTGCTGGATATCGAACTGGGGTTGTTTTCGAAGGCAGGTCAGCCCGCAGAGTTGAGTCCTGAGGCGCAGGCCAAGCGCAAGCTCAAGGAGCGCTACTCAAGGCAGCCGCTATTCTTTCGTGCCTTCCTCTATTTTATCTACCGCTATTTCTTTAAGCTTGGCTTCACCGAAGGCGTGGAAGGCTTCCTGTGGAATTTCCTACAGGGCTGGTGGTATCGCACACTCGTCGACGCCAAGATTTACGAGATCAAGAAGGCTTGCGGTAAGGATGTGGATAAGATTCGAGCGCACCTGGAAGATCATTACTCGATTAATATCTAGCAGAACCTCAACGCTGTGATGCTTCAGCGAGTAATCGCCGTTACCCACTAATACAGACGATTTTATAATGTCTACACCACGACGGATTTTTATAAATGCGATGACTTCCTACGGCACGACTGTGCTGGGGATGGCTCTAGGTCTATTTAGTAGCCGTTGGGTTTTGCAAGGCTTGGGGGCTGTCGATTATGGTTTGATGGGGGTAGTTGGGGCATTAATTATATTCGTAACATTCCTAAATCAGGTGATGTCTAATGCTTCCGCACGGTTTTTTGCTTTTTCCATTGGTGCCGGTGACTTTGAGGATACCAAACAATGGTTTAATGTTTCAATTTTCATTCATTTGTTGCTTCCGAGTTGTTTGTTATGTGTGGGATGGCCACTCGGGGAGTGGGCCGTAGGCGGGTTTCTTAATATACCTGCTGAGCGTCTCGATACAGCTCACTGGGTGCTCCGGCTCTCTCTTCTGTCCGCATTTTTTAGTATGGTCACGACACCCTACATCGGTATGTGTATCGCCAAGCAAAAGATTGCCGAAATATTGATCTGGGGAGTTCTGGGCAGTATTGCTAATTTCGGCCTTGCTTATGCCGTGCTGATAACAAATCGAGACAGTTGGCTCTTATATTGCGCTGGCACTGTGTGTATCGTCATCACCATTCGTATGATACAGGTTTATCGTGCGTATATTATGTTTCAGGAATGTCGAATTTCTCGGGTCTTGTGGAGAGATCCTAAGCGTATTCGCAAGGTTCTTAGTTTTTCCGGATGGACTTTACTTGGTGCTATTGGCGGGCTACTCCGAGGGAATGGCATTGCGATTCTGTTAAATAAATACTTCGCCCCGTCTCAGTTCCCTCAAGTCAACGCATCTTACTCTATTGGTTCATCATTGTCAGGTTACACGCAAACGCTCTCTGCGGCCTTGATGACAGCGTTTTCACCTGAAATTACTTCGACAGAGGGGCGAGGAGACCGTTTAAGAATGTTGAAGCAAGCATCTCTTGCTTCAAAATTTGGCACCTTTTTAATTTTGCTATTGGCAATACCACTCTTTTTAGAAGTGGATTATGTTCTATTGGTTTGGTTAAAAGAGCCTCCGGCATTTGCGGCGTCTATGTGTACGCTGAGCTTGATTACCTTTATGATTGATCGAGTGACTGCTGGGCAAATGATCGCAGTTGCAGCGAAAGGCCAGGTCGCGAGTTATCAAATGATGCTGGGCGGCTTTTTGCTTCTGACCTTACCTATTGCATGGCTCTTTTTGGCTCATGGTTTTAACGCGGTTTCTGTGTTTTGGGCCTATATTATTACAATGACACTATGCTCGGTGGGGCGGGTATTTCTAGCGGAGAGGCTCGTGGATTATTCGCCCTTAGTCTGGCTGAAAGAGGTCTTTATTCCATGTGCTGTCGTTCTCGTGTGTGGTTTGTTATTCGGATATTTAGTCCAGACTTCGATCGGGGAGGCGTCTTTTATCAGGTTATTTGTAGTAACCTTGGCCACATTGATCTCTAGTTTTGTTCTGGGTTGGCTTTTTATCATGTCCGTGGATGAGCGGCGATATTTTATCTCTTGCGCCTTGAATTGGAGGCAGCGGTTGTTCTCGTAGAGTTACACCGAGTATTGCTGAATGAATGCAGTCGGCTGCTTCATAGAATTATGCGGTTATCAAGAATACAGAATGATCTTAAGGCGGGGGTGGTATTCGCCGTGTCATCTACGATGCTTGGCTCGATTTAAGGCTCATTTGATAAACCTAAATGAATGAAAAAGACTAAGATAGTCATTAGCAATATCGTGGTGCTGAATGGGGGCGACGGCGCACTCTTATTTGGAGGGATTAAAATCCTTAAAGCCGCCTTAGGCGAAGACATCGAGATCACTGTTTTTTCGACCGATCCCGAACGCTCTGCCCGGCTCTATCCTGAAGTGGACTTCAGGCGAACTCCTGGACTTATGGTTAAAGGGTGGCCGCATTGGCGCACACTTCCCCAGCGCCTGGCGCCGTTTCGGACCGCATTGCTGGTTTGGTCGGCTAGAGCCTACCGCAAGGGCTTCAGCATCTTTGCCCGCATGCTTGGCGGCAAGCAACTGCTGGAGAGTATGCGTATTTACTCCGAAGCCGATCTCGTGCTCTCCAGTGGGGGCACCTACCTGAAGGAGAGTTACGGGATGGACACGCAGATAGCCGACTACCGAATGACAAACGCGCTCGGCCGTCCGCTCGGTTTCCTGACCCAAACGCTGGGGCCATTCCATCGTCCGCGCTACCGCTCGCCATTGCGCCTGATCTTTCAGGAGGCGGCTGTGATTCTGCTGCGTGATGAGGCGTCTCTCAAGAATATCGTGGACTTGGGCTTGACCACCCCGCCGGTGCATTTGTGCGCGGACAGTGCCTTTGCCTTGGCTAATGCCGAGCAGTTGAATGCAGCGGCACTCCGCAAGTTCCCTGTCCGTGGGCCGAAGATTGCAGTGTCAGTCCGCTCCTGGAGTCATTTCCGCGGCAAGGACAATGCGCAGGGAATGGCAGATTATATGAACGCGATCGCGGACGGCGTGAGCCGCCTAATTCGTGAAATTGATGCTGAAGTGACATTTGTTTCCACCTGCCAGGGGGTGGATGATTATACGGATGACAGTGCGGTTGCGGCGGAGATTATTGAGCGAATCGCACCGGAATGCAGGAAGAATGTATCATTGGTTCGTGAGCATGTTCGGTTTGATGCTTTGATGGAGCGGCTGCCGGGGTATGATCTGGTGATCGCAACGCGCATGCACATGGCGATCCTTGCCCTTAGCTCTGGCACGCCCGCATTGCCGATTGTGGCGGAATTCAAAACCTCCGAACTATATCGGAATCTAGGCTTAGCCGATTGGACCGTAGAGATCGAATCGGTCACTGGCGCACAGTTGGCTGCGATGGTCGTAGCGATGTTGGAGCGCCTCGGGGAGATTCAACCTGCATTGATGGCGCGTGTCCTGGAGTTTCGGGAATCGTCCAATCGGGCTGGGGCTGAAATTCAACAATATCTAGCGGGACGCAAACTACGATAGTCTATCGGGTCGTTTTGGCATGAGAAACATTTCTAACGTTGTTAGCCTGCTTCAATTGAGCTTCTGAACCTACTAAAAGTTATTTATGAAAATCCTATTTGTAGTCGAACACTTTCCGTCTTTTTCGGAGACCTTTGTTTTGAACGAAGTCACTGGACTTTTGGATCTTGGCCATGATGTCTGGATCTATGCCGTTGGAAATCCATCGGCACCAGTCGAGCATCCCGACGTTGAAAAATACGAACTCAAGAAGCGCATCATTCCAAATGCGCAAGTCCCAGTCTCAAGACTTCAGCGCTTTGTGGGAGTCCTAAAATGGCTGCCCTCACTTTTATCTAAATGTGGCCCTGCTGCCTTGCATGTCTTTAATCCGTCGAGGCACGGGAAGAAGGCGCTCAATCTGGGACTTTTTTATTCCTGTATTCCTTTGTTACGCTGCGATACGGACTTCGATGCGATACATTGTCATTTTGGCGACAAGGGGGCGCTGGCGTTGGTGTGGGAGCAGATGGGGCTCATTTCGGGGCCTATTTCAACAGTGTTTCATGCCCATGAACTTTGTAGGCTCTCGGACGAAGAGGGGCGGCGCTTGTATGGCCCACTGATTCGTTCTAAAACACTGTTACTCCCCATTAGTCAGCGTTGGCAAGAACGGCTAATCAGTTGGGGTGCACTGCCAGAGCGAACGATCGTTCATCACATGGGCGCTGATTTGCAAAAATTTGAATGCACTTCGCACGTCCCTCCAGTCGATGGCCCGATTCGAATATTAACCGTGGCTCGATTGGTGGAGCAAAAGGGCTATGAATATGCGATTCGTGCGATTGCCTGCTTGAGGACATTAACTTCACGCGATCTGAAATACACGATCATTGGCGCAGGCGATGGAGGGGGAAATTTGGCAGACTCACTCAGACAATTAGTCAACGAACTTAAAATTGCGGACATTGTTACTTTTGCTGGCCCCCAACCGCAGGACAAGGTTCGAGAGTCTATTCGTGAGGCTAACATTTTTTTGCTTCCTTCCGTGACGACCACAGATGGATTTCAAGAAGGGATTCCAGTCGCACTCATGGAGGCGATGGCATCCGGCCTTCCGGTCGTCACCACGCGTCATTCCGGAATTCCTGAACTTGTAGAAGATCGAGTCTCCGGATTCTTGGCCGAGGAGCGAGCGGTGGCTCCACTTGCAGAGGCCATGGTTGGTGTGATTGAGGATCATGCTCTGGCAGGCCGGATCGCCACTGCGGCACGGGCTAAGGTTGAAGCGGAATTTAATTTGCTTTCTCTAAACCGCCGTTTGGGGCAAATACTAGAGAGCGAAGCTGAGATTGTCGGGTGATTTATTTCCGATGATCTTATAAATAAATTGTATGACTACAGCATTAGGCATTAAGCGAATAATGCGAGAACAGCTGCGCCGCTCGCCGCGCCTGTTTTCCTTGGTTCATCAGATCAAGTTCCGGCTATCACCCCAGCGGATCATGCATAAATGGATCAACCGATTGCTGCATTCGGCGCATCGCAAGAACAGCACGGTGATCGCCAGTCCGAATTATCTGGGCTACAAGGGCGGACTGTATAATCCCGGAGCCGTGCCTGTTGAGGGTGGCGCGACGCTGTTACTGGCGAAAGCCCAGACCTGCCATTGGTGGGATGCTGTGGGCGTCCATGCGGATGCCTATTACGGTGGCGATCCAGTGATGTTCATGCTCGATCCCGCCTTGCAGGTGATCAGCAGTCAGGTCGTGTCGATGGACGATTCCTATCCTACAGACCGCCCGGTCGGATATGAAGATTTCCGCCTCTTTCGGTACAAGGGTGCCATTTGGGCGAATCACGGGATGATCTCTATTGTAAAAAAGCATAGCTGTGCATCGACCTACAATGCCGCTACGCCATGCCTTTCGCGTCTGGATCCAGAGCAGGCGTGTCTTTCACTGATGGGCCATCCGCAACTGGACTTTGAAACCGCAACGATCGAGAAAAACTGGCTATTTTTCGAGTGCCGCGGCGAACTCTACTTGCTCTACTCCTTCAGCCCGTATCGCTTATTGAAATTGGTTGATCCTGCGAATCTTGCATTTGAAACGGTGATTCAGCAGGAACTGTCTGAGCCATTTTGTGATGTGGGTGGCTTCGGGACGATGATGTCACTGAGCACCAACCCAATCGAATATGATGATAAGAGCCTCCTCTTATTGGTGCACCAGATTGAGCGTCGTGGTATCGAGCGGTTCTACCATCACTGGGCCGTTCTGGTCGACCAAGCGACGCTCCTGCCGACCAAGATCACCCGGCAGCCACTGTTTTCCGGCATGGGCGGGCGTGGCCGACGCGCTGGCATCGTCTATGTAAGCTCCGTTATTCGGAGGGACAATCAATTCGTTTTCTATATGGGCGAGGGCGATGCTTATGTGACGCATGCTGCCTTGTCTCGGGAACTCATCGATTCCTTATTGATTGAGGTGTGACTTAATTTAGTATGAGTCTTTTACTCAAATGTTATAGTAATAAAAAAACAGGTTATGAATATAAAAAATGTAATATTAAGTTTTCTAGCAAAATACACTCGAGAGCTCGCACGTTATTCCAAAGAGCCAAGCAACGAACTTAATGTGCTTCGGATGGCGGTGCATGATCGTCTTGCCCGCGACTCAGAACCCTTTTTCTTTGTCCAGATCGGTGCAAATGACGGCTGTCGTGCCGATCCGATCAGGTCGATCGTTTTACGTCATCATCTTTCAGGGTTACTGGTTGAGCCGCTGCCGGATATGTTTGAATCGCTGCAGCAGAATTATGCCGATTGTCCAAATGTGCTTTTTGAAAATGCTGCGATCGGTAAGACCGCTGGAACACTTGCTTTAACTCGGGTCAAGGCGGATGCTAAAGTTCCCGATAGTATGCATGGCATGGCGACTTTCGATGAAAATAAATTGAGTAAAATTGTCAAAAAACTTGGTGCAGGCGATTGTTTGGAAAATGTTGATGTGCCAATGCTGAAATTTGCTGATTTGGCTGACAAATATAGCTTCGAGAAAATTGATTTACTCGTGATTGATACCGAAGGCTACGATCTTGTTGTGTTGGAGTCGGTCTTTGACGCTGGCTTTAAGCCAGTCATTATTAATATTGAGGTTGTTGGGCTGTCTTATGATGATCGGTTGAAGACAAAATCACTGCTGACTAACATGGGCTATCGTTTTACGGATGCTGGCGATGATGTTGTCGCCGCACTGTTCCCTTTATACTCGGATGGCAGTCCCTCTGATTACAGTATTCTGAATCGCTAAAAGCCCTGTTGTCAGTGGTAGTACCCAAATTCAAAAAGACAAAAGCATATCCCTCCACGATTTGCGGATTTGATAAAAACGATTGGGAGAGCATCACTCCGTCACGGCCGCTGCAATCATCAGAATAATGCCAGCTAAAGGACGTCCGTTACGACCGATGAATGAAATCGGTAATGGCAGACCTTTTAAAGCATGAAAATTCAACTGTTTACAGATCTTCGTTTTACGACGAATCCTCGGCCGACTGGCGTGGGGAAGCACATCGTGCAATTGGCGACTGGCTTGGCTTCGAGCGAAGCGCACGACCTGTCGCTCTTGGTCGCTGGCGATCAGGCAGCGCAGCATCAGGCTGGCGCTTTGGCTGCCATGGACGGGCATCGCTTGCCCTTGCCTTGGAAGGCTTCAGAAGCGGTATGGAACTTGACCGGTCGACCATATATGGATCGGTGGTCTGACCAGCCGGACTGGGTCTATTGCCCTAAAAATGATTTTATCCCAATCAAACACTCCAGAGTGGCTGTCACCATTCACGGAGCGCACGAGCTCGATCCTGAATTTCCTCAATCATCGAATCTCTCTTCCCGAATCAATCGTATCCGGCGGCGGCTATCCTACCGTCGTATGCTGGAGCAAGCGGATTTGGTTTTTACCGTATCCACTTTTCTGCAGCAGCAGATGATGGACTGGTTTCAAGTGCCCGAAGAGAAGTTTTGTGTGGTGGGGAATGGCGTGGAGTCAGAGTTTTTTGAAGCGGCTGAGCTTCCTTTCGGTCGCTCAGGAGAACGTGATCGCGGGCCGTATGTGCTGTGTGTGGGTGGGCTAAATCGCCTGGATGGGGGAGATCGTATGCTTCGGCTAGCCGCGGCTTTGCAAGCATCTGCTCCGGAAATGCGGGTCTTGCTCGCCGGGGCTGACCACGAAGCTGACTTATTAGCGCAGGCAGAGGCGCACCCCAATTTACAATTGCTTGGTTATACGCAGCCCCAGCAATTGGCAGCGTATATGAAGGATGCGGTCGCCCTGTTTTATCCGACCCGATACGAAACCTTTGGCATCGCTGCGGCGGAGGCGATGGCGGTCGGCACGCCGGTAGTCACCTGTCGCTCCACTGCGATTCCAGAAATCGTGGCCGATGCGGGGATCTATGTAAATCCAGACAATGCCGATGAATCTGCGGATGTTATTTCGAATCTGTTGCGTGATTCGAGCTTATGGCAGAACCATTCAAGCTTAGGCATTGAACGTGCCCGGGCCTACTCATGGCAGGCTTGTGTTGATCGGGTGGGTGATGCGTTTTTGACGAACGGGTGGCATGGAAAAGTAACATTAACGATCAAGTGATAGTATAAATAATGAAAGTGTTAATTTTAGGCGGCACCGGAGCTATTGGGAAACATTTAGTTGAACTCTTGGCATCGGCTGGGCATGAGGTTTGCGTTACATCGCGTCGATCGAAGGTGTCCGAGGGCAATATCGAGTATCTGCAAGGTGATGCTCATGATCTGGGCTTTTTAAATTCTATTTTAAAGCAGGATTGGGACGCTATTGTCGATTTTATGATCTATTCCGAAGCTAGCTTTGCTATGCGCGTTGAAAGACTTCTCGATGCGACTACCCAGTATTTATACCTGAGTTCGGCGAGAGTTTATGCAGATTCAAAACAACCAATCAAAGAAACATCAGCTCGCTTGTTGGACGTGTCGAATGACACGAATTACCTTAAGACTCACGAGTATGCATTGGATAAAGCTCGCCAAGAAGATGCTCTCCGGAAATCGGGCAGAGAAAAGTGGACAATTATTCGGCCCTACATAACTTACAGCGAGAATCGGCTACAACTAGGTGTTTTGGAGAAAGAAGAATGGCTTTATCGTGCGTTGAAAGGGCGGACCATTGTTTTCTCACGTGATATTTGTTCAAAAATTACAACCTTAACCTACGGATTGGATGTCGCTAAGTGTGTGGTTGCAACAATTGGGCAGTCAGAGGCAATGGGCCAGGTTTTTCATCCAACTGCGGCAGGAACGTGTAAATGGAGCGAAGTTCTATCGGTTTATTTGAATGAATTAGAAAAGCATCTAGGAGTGAAACCACAAGTCTTGCTTCAAGATTTGCCAGCTTTTATGGGATGGAAAAAAACGGAGTATCAAATAAGATATGATAGGCTCTTTGACCGTAAGTTTGATAACTCTAAGATCTGCGAATTAGTCAACAGAGACTCGTTAATATCGTATGAGCCTGGCTTGACCTCTTGTGTCAGAGCATTTCTACAAAACCCTAGTTTTTCATATATTAATTGGAAAGCCGAAGCGTTTAACGATCGTAGCACTGGAGAACTTGCGTCTCTAAGTGAGATTCGAGGTATAAGGACAAAGATTAGGTATCTTATTTATAGATTTTTGATCTCTCCTGAATTTCAAACCAAGTATGCACCGGTCTGGAGAAATTGTAAAAGTTGCTTATCGAAACTTAAGTAAATCATGCAGTCCTAAGACAACCTAAGCACGGGCACAGTCTTGGCGATATTACTTCGACAACTAAAATAAATAATCTACTATGGGCTTTTCATTCGGCAGTAAAATATATCGCACATTAACCAATGAATGACTCTGTGAAAAATTGAAGGTACACCTCATACGCTTATGTCAAAATACTATTCAGACGAAAAAAACGTACAAATTCTCATCGCCTTACTTAAGGCCCATGGGATCAAGAATGTGATCGCATCCCCGGGGACCACTAATTCGGCGTTGGTGGCGAGCTTACAGACGGATGATTACTTCAATATGCGTTCTGCCGTAGATGAACGTTCAGCAGCGTATATGGCCTGCGGATTGGCCAATGAATTAGGTGTGCCAGTTGTTATTAGTTGTACGGGTGCAACGGCTTCTCGCAATTATTTACCCGGATTGACTGAGGCTTACTACCGCAAGCTTCCCGTGCTTGCGATCACATCGCATCAGGGCTTCTCAAAGGTGGGGCACCTTATGGCACAGGTGATTGACCGTAGCTCGCTTCCCAATGATGTCACCCATCTAAGCGTTGAGTTGCCAGTTATTAAAGACCAAGGCGATGTGTGGGACTGCGAAATCAAAGTGAACAAAGCCATTCTCCAGTTGAAGCGAAACGGAGGAGGCACGGCTCACATCAATATTCCAACCATCTACAGTCAGTCATACGAAACAAAAGAGCTTCCTTCGGTCCGAGTGATTGATCGTATTGTTCCAGCCAGTGATTTTCCAGATTTGCCCAGCGGACGGATCGCTGTAGCTGTGGGTGCACATGTGTCTTTTTCACAAAGCGCTACAACTGCGATAGACAGGTTCTGTGAAGTCAACGATGCGGTGGTCTTTTGTGATCACACCAGTAGCTATAAAGGAAAATATCGCGTACTCTATTCGCTAGCCGCGTCTCAAGAGTCTTGTCAGTATCCCGAGAACTTTGCGGATCTGTTAATACACATAGGGGAGGTTACTGGCGATTATTCTATGCTTAAGATGGCGAGTAAGGATGTTTGGCGGGTCAGCGAAGACGGCGAGATTCGCGATACCTTCAATCGCTTAAAGTATGTGTTTCAAATGCCTGAGGCAGCTTTTTTTGAGAATTATTCGAAGGGCGAAGTCGCCCCTGATGCGAATTATCTGAACCGCTGTCAGGCAAAGCTTGAAGAGCTTTATGCAAAAATGCCAGAGTTGCCACTTTCGAACGTGTGGTTGGCATCTCAAATGGCGCATCGTATTCCGGAGGGTTCGACTATTCACTTCGGCATTTTGAATAGCTTGCGATCATGGAATTTCTTCGAACTGCCCAACTCCGTAGTCTCAGCATGCAATGTCGGTGGCTTTGGAATCGACGGAAATATGTCGGCATTGCTGGGAGCATCGCTTGCGAATAGCGATAAACTATACTTCGGTGTCATTGGCGATTTGGCATTCTTTTATGATATGAACAGCTTGGGGAATCGTCATGTGGGTGCGAATCTACGTATTCTCTTGGTGAACAATGGCAAAGGCACTGAATTTAGGCAGTATAATCATCACGTTTCACATCTTGGTCTTGGGGAGAGCGCAGATGAATTTGTAGCGGCAGGGGGACATTTTGGCCAAAAATCACCAGTCTTGGTCAAGCACTATGCCGAAGATCTGGGATTCGATTATATTAAAGCCTCAAGCAAGGAAGAGTTTGAGCAGGTATATGCGCAGTTCTTGGCGCCTGAACTATCCGGCAAACCAATCTTGTTTGAAGTTTTCACAGATAGTGATGATGAGAGTCAGGCGCTTAGGCTCATTTCTAATATCGAAGAAAATACTAAAGGTAAGGCGAAGGGGTTAGCTCGGCAGGTTCTCGGTGATAGTGGCTTTAAGAAACTGAAGAAAGTGCTGGGAAAGTAGACCAAATTCAGCGCTTCAGAGGTCATCGACAAGGGGCACTATTTCTCATTTCGAAATAAAAACTAATGAAAATTGGCATATTAACATACCATGCTGAATATAACTTCGGTGCAAACTTGCAGGCATATACAACGGCCCTGTATTTGCAAAGTCTAGGCCATGAGGCAAAGATTATAGATTACGGTCGAGAGGCTACGATTCCAAAGTACCAGAAAATAGTTCCCAAAGAACAATGGTCTGCCCATGATTCTTTTGTAGAGAACCGATTGCCGCTAACGCAAGCCGTGAATACCAAGGATGAATTAATTACCGTGGTTCGACGGGAGAAGTTCGATGGGATTATCGTTGGTGCCGATGCAGTATGGTCCTATGGCGAAACGGAAAAGCAAATGCCTGTTTACTTCTTGGATTGGTTTTTTGAAACGCCCGATATTGCAAATATACCCACAGCCGCTATGTCGGTAGCCAATATGAGCCTCGGCTTTGCGCATCTTAACGAGGTTGATAAAGCTAAGTTAAAAAATGTGATCTCTAATTTTAGTTATCTTACCGTGCGTGATAATTGGACGAGGACAGCAGTTAATGAGCATATCTTCGCTGGGGAAAACTGTGTGGAATTGCTAAACCCCGATCCTGTCGTAGTTCTTAAAGATTTACTGGAAGACAAACTCGACACTCTAGGGTTGGTTGAGGCGAATGACAAATATATACTATTCACTTTTCCAGTTGGAGCAAAAGCACCCGAAAAGTGGTTTAACAAATTTAAGGCGTACGCAAACGCACGCGGTTACAAAGTGGGCGAATTGCCTCTACCAGAAGGGGCATCTGGGTTTGATTTTGATTTTGTGATTCCTTACCCCATTGATCCAATACAGTGGTACTTATGGCTGATGCATTCATCTGGTTTTATTGGCATGCGTTTTCATCCTGTGGTCTCCTGTATTAGTGCTGGCGTGCCTTTTATTTCGATCGATAGTTATGGTTCTTCCTCGTCTTTTGTCAAAGTGCTTAGTCTGCTGGGCTTTTATCGCATCAGTCGGCTCTTTGACGGAAAAAGCAAAATATTTCAGTTGTTGCATAACACGAAATTTGAAAAAAACAGGTTTCCAGGTGTCAGAGGTTTGATCGCATCGAAGCCCAGTGACGCATTTGAAATGCTGGTAAACACGCAGAGGGAAGACATCACATTGCTATGTGATTCATTGAAAAAAGAATACACGCAAAATATGAAAAATATACTCGATGTTTTTAAAGCTTCAGCTCCAGAAACTTTAGATACTACGCGTAACCGTGAATGAACGGGCGTAATTACTAGCAAGTTGCAGGCATCACCCGAAGTCCGCTGATATCTTTTTCAATATGAAAATTTCCATCATTATCCCCGTTTTCAACGCCGAAAAACTGATCGTTGAGTGCCTCTCCAGTATTCAGGGGCAAACCTTGCCAGATTGGGAGTGCATTTGCGTGGATGATGGTTCGTCCGACAACAGTGTGGATGTTATCAACGGATTCGCCGAGAATGATGCGCGTTTTCGTTTAATCCGTCAGGAAAATGGTGGCCCTGGAGTCGCGCGTAACACAGGCTTGGATGCTGCAAAAGGACGCTATTTCACCTTTGTCGACGCGGATGACCTGATTCATGCGGAAATGCTCGAACGCATGGTTTGCTGCGCGGAAGAAACCCAATCGGATCTCGTGCTGGCTCGCTTCGAGGAGTTTGAAGGTGACGACGCTAACACCCGCGGAGCGCTTGCGAGCAGCCAATGGAGCACTGCCGCCGGTGGGATTGATGCTCAGTTGATCCAAATCATGGATTACAAGCGCCATTTTGCCCAGCCTTGGGGTAAGCTGTATCGCCAGGAGGCGCACAAGGGGTGGAGGTTCCCCGGGCTGTATGGCCCAGAGGATATGTATGTGATGGCGGACATTTATGCGGCTTCTCGCCGGACAACGGTTCTTGAGGATGTCCTTTATTATTATCGTGAAGAGGGCGGTTCGCTGTTTCGAAACGGCTTCAAAACCTATAAGACCTATATCGAGGGTGGCGGGAAGGTGGCCACTCATTACGAGGAAGTTTGTTTGGAGGCTGGTGCGAGTCGCGATTTGACGCTCAAATTAGTGCGAAAGTTCGGCACGGGTGCGGTGATGCTTCATCTTCTCGATGGGCTGAGCGCCCCATCACTGACTGAAGAAGAGAAGGAAATCTGCATTCAAGCGGCAAGAGAGTCACTTTCTGCGGTCTGTGCCAAGGGTCGCTTTGGCTGGCGTGCGCTACCCGTGAAATACTGGCATTTGTACCTCGGCTTCGTTCGAAAGGACAATCGAGGGCTGTTGGGTATGACGGTGGCTCTGCGAAATCTGGCTCGCACAACGATGCTGGAGGTCAAACGTGCCATGGGCTCGTAGTATTGTCATGATCTCAGTCATCATACCGACCTACAAACGCCCAGAACTCTTGCGGCGTGCTGTCCAGAGTGTTTTAAATCAAACGCTCACTGATTGGGAGCTTGTCATCTCTGATGATGAAGCTCCATCGGGTGAGGCGTGGGCGTATTTGAATGAGCTGGCTGCAAAGGATCCACGAATACGGATCACCCGTAACACAGGCGCACACGGACAGGTCGGGAATGTGAATCATTGCCTGCAACAGGTGCGTGGCGACTGGGTCAAACCGCTGTTTGATGACGACGTGTTGTTACCGAACTGTTTGGAGGCATTCCTTGAGGCAGTTGAGGGCCGCCCTGAAGTCGCTCTGGCCGGTTGCTTAGCGCACCGCTTTTATGATGGGGAGCCGCGAAGGGCCGAACCTGTTTTTGCACGGTCTGCGATGGAGATCACTTCACAGAGATATGCACACCTCGCGATGTATCTGCAAGATGGTGAGTGCGGGACGATGCCGACGCAGATGTTTATCAACGCTGCCGCCATCCGCGCAGGTGCGTTGATGGCGGAGGATGCCCAGTTGTTTTCCGCAGTCGACCAGTTATGGTTTGCGGAAATTTTGCGTCATGGCGATCGGCTGCATCTACCGTTGATTTTGGTTGAAGAGCACCAAGGCAGCCATGAGTCGGTGACCAGCACCATCTCGCGCACAGACTTGGATGCCGAATGCCTCGTGGTGAAAGAGCGGCTCTTGAAATATATTCCTGCCGATGTGAAGCGCCCGTCGCTGGCGGTTGCCTGCAAGATGATGTTGGGGATTCGTGGCCTGCATCGAATTGCGAATCGCCACTACTGCGAAGGTCTGAAATTACTCATTGCCTCCATACATCCGTATGCGCTCTGGTTGACAATGCAATGGGTGCTGCGGAAGCTGAAGCCAGGGTATTTTACATCCACGCAGCGTGTGCGTATTAATTAATAGAATCGAAAAATGTCAGAAGGTCATCTGTATCAGGACAGTGGATATTACAATCGTCATAGCTTGCGCAACAAGCTAGGTAGAATGTTGTGGGCGGTGGTGTATGGGCTACTCTTTCGCCTAGGCGTGCGCTGGTTCGGAAATACTTGGCGCAGGAAATTGTTGTGCTTATTTGGTGCAGAAGTGGGAGCAGGGAGCATGCACCCGAGTGTCAAAGTCTGGGCGCCTTGGAACCTCAAGATTGGTGCGGGCTGTGCGATTTCGGCAGCGGTCGATTGCTACTGCGTGGCACCCATTACAGTGGGAGGCCATGTGACTTTAAGTCGAGAGGTCTTTTTGTGCACCGCCTCGCATGATATCACTTCGCCGCACATGGAGTTAGTCACGGCGCCGATTGTGATCGGCGATAACGCGTGGGTCTGTGCGCGCGCATTTATCGGCCCCGGTGTCACGATCGGCGAGGGCGCTGTGGTGGCGGCCTGTGCGGTGGTCACCAAAGATGTCGAACCTTGGACCGTAGTCGGGGGGAATCCTGCACAATTTATTAAGCGACGTGAATTGGCTGATCGGGCGCCCGATCGGTCATAGTATTTAAAATGCACATTTTTGTAATCAACTTAGTCGAAGATGAAGCACGGCGCATGGCAATTGAGGCGCAACTGAAAGGTTTGGGGCTCGAATATGAGATCTTCCCGGCTGTTCGGGGCAAGGCCTTATCAGCAGCGGAGCGTGCGGCGAGCTACGACGAAGTCTGGTACCGGCGCAATGAGGGGCGCGACGCGACTCCGGGTGAGCTGGGCTGCGCGCTCAGCCATATTGGCATCTATCGCTTGATTCAGGAGCGCGGCATTTCTCACGCGCTAGTTTTGGAGGATGATGCCTGGCTCAATCCGAATTTGCCGCAGTTGTTGGCCGCGATTGAGGCGAAGAAAGACCCGAAGCGCAAGGAAGTCATTCTCCTGACTTGGTTCCAGTCGGTGCGTATGAAAGGGTTTGATACGCTTTGGTCCTGCTATCATTCGGCCGAAACGCGCTCAGCCGTTTGCGCCCACGGCTATGTCGTCTCCAATGCCTGCGCGTGCGCGCTGCTTGAGGAATTATTTCCGATCCGGCATGTGGCCGATTGCTGGAATTGGCTGGTCCAGCACCGAGTCGTGCGGGTACGTGCGGTCTTCCCCACATGTATCACAGCAAATATGGCACATGTAACAAATATTTCGGGTGACCTCCAATCGCCTAGCGCAGGATTATCGATATTTCATCAAATCAGGCGTAAAATTTGGCGCTTGTTCTGGATGGTTTATAATCGGGTGATGGGGCGCATTCATCGAGCGATACGTCGTGTTTAATTCGCTGAAGGGGGGATACGCCTCCTGCGTTTAATTTGTGATGTTAATTTTAGTCATAAGACCAACTAGCCATGCGGGTGGATTTGTTGTTCAGATACATAGTGGTTGTCAGGTCGCTCCACATACTCAACGGCTATGATCACGCTCAAAGTACCATTTTTCGTGACTTTGATGTGCCTGGAAAACATAGAAAGTAACATTTTCTGAATTCATGAAACAGCACCACCAAGACCCCAGCGGAAGCAATCGTGCATTTTCCGCCCCGCAATCGAAAGCCCAGCGCCGTAGCCTATTCACTTGGCAGAACATTTTCAAGAATTTGGTGCTGATCAGTTGTCTGGTCTTTATCAATAAAGCTGGACTGCCGGGAAATGCGATTTTTTATGGCATTTTGATCGTGATGGCGCTGAAAAGCTCCGAAGGGGCGCTAAAAGCGCTCTCCCTCAGTCTGATGGCCACCACGATTAATGGAGCGTTCGTCTCGCTCTCGATCGTGTTTGCGATCGGGCGGATGGGCATCTTGTTTTTGGTCGCTTGGCGTTTCATGTTGGATTTGTCAAAAATACGCGGGAATTTCATGGAGCGTGGCTATGTATGGCTGTTGTTCGGCTTTTGCGCGGTGGCCGCAATGGGCTCGGTGATGAACGGCTACTTCGTGGTGTTGTCGCTGTTGAAGCTGTTGGCCTTTAGTGCCGGTGTGTTTGCGATCTTACTGGGGGCCGATGTGGTGCGCATCCGTAGCTCGGATCTGACTTGCTGGTGCTTTTCGCTGATTGTCTTTTGTGTGTTACTGGGTCTTGTCGGCCTTGTGACGGGAGTGGGCTATGGATTGGAAGAACGCGTTACTGGTGAAACAGGGGTGTTCTTTAAAGGGGCGTTCTTCCACTCCCAATCATTGGGCGCGATTGGCGCGCTGATGCTGGTCTACCTCTTTACGCTGTATTTGTTCAGCCCCTACCGCTATAAATGGGCGACCGCTGGCTTGATGCTCGCGCTGATTTATCAGATCTATCTGACGGGATCTAGGACGGGGATGGGCACTGCTGTGATTGGCTGTGCTGCCACTTTGTGTTTGGCCTATGTGACTCCAGGCACGGCGCATCGGCGCGTGCGGTTTTACCTATCTAAGTTGCAATTAGCAGGGATGGGGGTGGTCGGCTTCATCCTGATGATTTTCGCTAATTCCTTTACCGGGAATAGTCTTGGCGAAAGATTTAGCGGATTCTTGAATAAATATAATGAAACGGGGGGCTTTAGTTTCGCAGGCCTGTTTGAGACCCGTATGCCGCTAATTGAGCAGGCATACGCGAACTATCTAACCAGTCCGTTGACCGGAATCGGCTTCGGCACTTCCTATGATCCTAAGTTTGTCGCAGGGGCGACCTGGTACACTGCGCCGACCGAGAAGGGCTTCTTGCCCACCGCGGTATTGGAGGAAACCGGCCTGAGTGGCTCGGCATTCTTCTGGGGCTTCATTATCTGCTTCCTTATCTACCTGATCCGCGAGCGCAATATCTCTGGCTTTGGGATATTCATCGCGTTGCTGGCCGCGAATCTGGGAGAAATGTTGTTCTTCTCTTTCGGCGGTGCGGGCGGGATGTGCTGGTTTGTGCTCGCTGCAGGCTTGGTGCTATCGGATCGTTGTTTGACCACCCAAGGCGTCGGGGGGCCGCGATAATAGCGCTGAGGGTCCAGCAGAGCTGGGCGAGACCTGAGGGCTGAGAGACCTATTTGCTGATTGCAGTGCCCCACGCTCGCACGATGTATGTTTCACCCGGAGCCACGGCGCGAAGCATTCATTATTCTTTTACCGCAGTCACTTAGCGCCACATCTATCCAGCTTAGCGCCACCGCGCCTCTGCGCGAGCCCCTGCACTTTATGGCGCGCCATTATGTTGCGGGCGTGAGGGCTCTACGTTTCCAATCAATCATCATTTTGAATACCCTGTTGAAGGCGGCGTGCAGCGATGCACAGTCGCCTTCGTTGTATCCGGACCGGGCGCGCCAGTGGCTTCGACTCCCGGGATAAACCCGGTCGCTACAGGATAAACCGGGTCGCTACAGGATTTGGTTGTGGCTTTGACTCCCGGGGTAAACCCGGTCGCTACGGGATTTGTTTGTAGCGAGCGGGTTTATCCTGCGATTTCTGTAATGGCGGATTTTGTTGGTTTCGCGCGCTGAATCGTCGTGTATCTTGCCAGCGTCTGGTCACCTTTGAATATTGACTCGGTCGTGCCTCTGAATGGAAATAGCTCTTCCCCTCCGATGTCACTTTCTAGCTCATTTTATCCACAACGACCGCAGGCCCAGTTTGACCGCTGCAACCGCTTGAAGCGGGCGCTGTGGAGCCTGGTCTGGCTGTGTCTGTTTCGTCCGAGCCCTCGTATTGCCTTTGCCTGGCGACGGGGGCTTTTGCGTTTATTCGGCGCCCGTTTGGCGGCAACTGCGCAAGTCTATCCGTCGACCCGTGTGTGGGCGCCGTGGAATTTAGCGATGCATGCGCATGCGGTATTGGGTGAGTCTGTCGATTGTCAGTCGGTCGGCCTAGTTGAGATTGGTGCGGATGTGGCGGTCAGCCAATACGTGCATTTATGCGCGGCATCGCATGCTATCGATAGTCCGGATCACGCGACCACGATCGGCACGATTCGCCTCGAACCCGGCTGCTGGGTGTTTGCCGGTGCGTTTATTGGCGCCAATGTGACGGTGGGCCGCGGCGCGGTGGTCGGCGCACGCAGCGTGGTGGTGAAGTCGGTGCCGGCGTTGCAAGTGGTGGCGGGCAATCCTGCAAAGTTCATCCGCCAGCGTGCGGCGGAGTGGGCGCTGCCGATCCATTAAAGTGATGAAAGTCGAATTCTGGTCGTCTTCTGAATACAGTGGTTTTATGCTCGGCTTGCTCCGGGAATTGCGCGCCTCTGGGCTGGAGGCGGTGCAGCAGTCGCACATCAAGGAGGCGACCTATCGAAAGTCCAATACTCGCTGCGGCCGCATGTTGCTGCGCTGCAGGCAGTATGTGGTCTACCCCGTTAGCTTGCTCGGCCATTTACTGTGGCGGCGCCTGACCGGACGCAGTGCCGACTTTGTCGTCATCTCGACCAATACCTTTTATGCGCCATTGTTGGCGACCTGGGTGCATCCGCAGGTGGTTCATTTAGTCTACGATCTCTTTCCCGAAGCGTTGATTCACTCGGGTAAGTTGCGCGCGCATTCGCCGACGGTTCGGCTGGTGCGTTGGATCACAGCTCGAACTATGCAGCGCGCGGCGATCAACGTCTTTTTGGGCGAGCGCTTGCTCCAGCATGCGCAGGCAGTTCATCCCTATCTGCGCCGGCCGGTGGTGATTCCAGTCGGCGCCGACCAGTCACTGTTTCCCCCATTGCCAGTGGCAGCGGCCGGTGCGGACGGCGGTGAGACCGCGGGCCGTGCCAAGCCAGTACAGATTTTATACTGTGGCAACATCGGCAATCTGCACGACACGGATACCGTATTTGCTTATCTGCAAGCTGAGTCTGCGGCAACCATGCCAGCGAGTGGCGGCGTGGCCTGGGCCTTTCGTTGCAGCGGGCCCAAATATAAGCTGCTGGAACGATTTTGCTCAGAACTGCCTGCCGCCACAACCAAGATAGAGCTTGGC
>Ga0206126_10001172_pt1 | contig 32374 bp, 31 predicted proteins | sample Helgoland_Spring_5_FD_148621 | JGI IMG/M metagenome (GOLD analysis project Ga0206126, IMG submission 148621) | Pelagic subsurface seawater microbial communities from Kabeltonne, Helgoland, North Sea - Helgoland_Spring_Bloom_20160412_1 | ecosystem: Environmental > Aquatic > Marine > Epipelagic ...
CTTTTTCCTCGCCGAACCGCAAAAAATCTAGTAAGGCAATTGGACGCGCTCCCATAGTGAATATATCTCGAATAATACCGCCTACACCTGTTGCTGCTCCGTTGTATGGGTCAATAAATGTTGGATGGTTATGACTCTCAATACGTATAGCAATACCATATCCACCTCCTATGTCCACAATACCCGCATTTTCACCTGGACCTTGAATAACGTGCTCACCAGTCGTGTGTAAGTTTTTCAAAAACTTACGCGTACTCTTATACGAAATATGCTCGCTATTCATCAGATTTTTGACCTCGTATTCAAACTTAGCACGTTGTTCTAACAAGCGTTTCTCCTTCCTATCTTTCGCAATGAAAAGTAACATTTCCTTTATTTCTTGACAATTAGTGCGTTCTGGGTGAGGCATCATTCCATACACTAACCCTTTAATATCGCAAATACCTGCTATATTGTGTACTGAACCATTCTCTTTCTGATATTCACAATTGTTGTAAGTAGCAAATACTTGCGATGGTTGAAGTGGATAATGCGCCACATCACATACATACCGTCCAAATGAATTAGCAACTTCGAGTGATATTTTTTTATCACCGGGATGTAAAAGACAATCTACATGCTTACACGTAAACCGTTTATTACTGTTAATTTCGAGATTTCCTGGAAGTAATCCCATCTTTGTTAATATCTGAAACCCATTACACACCCCAAAAATTGGAATTCCCCTTTCATATGCTTGATAGATGATTTTACTTACAGGAGATTCTAGTGCCTTTTTTCCTGGATCCATAGCGTATTCGTGTGTAGCATACTTGTAATCACGATCACCAAATGCGAATCCCCCTGGTAAAATAATAAGGTCTAATGGTCGCCAATCTATTTCCGTATGCCAAATAAAAAAACTACCAGGAAAATATTTCTGCATATCCTCGGCACAATTCGAACCAGGATAGACAATAATTCCAATATTAAGATTCTCCATAATATAGAGACTATTGGAATTATTCATTTAAATTCTATTTTTACAAATCAAACATTCGACGGCAAGCAAGTGCTACATTATTTGGCTCTAAAATTGTCATTGACGGCACAGCACTTGGCATCTGTGTACTGGAATGAATATTCACATACATATCCATTTTGTCTTTGAATGGTGGACAAGCAATAACTGGTGCCTTTGTATTACAAGCGACCACACCCGAAAGCGCATTGCTGCGACCTGCCACCGTAATATAAATAATACGGAAATTAGAGGCTTCCAAAATATCCAAAATTTCTAGCAACTGACGTGTCTTTTTGTGAGCCGAACAAATATGAGATTCGTATGAAATTCCTTGTACAGAAAGTTCATTCTGAATTTTATCGACGTGACCGGCATCACTTGGTGAACCACTCAAAATAACCGCCAAACACTGCCCCTTTACTCCCACCAGTCTATTATAGAGTTCCTGATAACAGCGCAAAACGTGATCCTTGCGCTCCTGTGGAATTTCAGGAATGGCGTCTTTGTAGGGATCACATTGCGATTTCACATAATCACGTACCGAATCCTTGTCTAACTTCTCGGGTTCTTCACCGTTCGAAAACTTACTGGCATATGTGGACGCGCGCCAAAAACGACTGCTATCACAAGTGTGTACTTCATCAATTAAAACAATGTCACCATTCTTATCATACCCAAACTCATACTTTGTGTCCACCAAAATAAGTCCGCGTTCAGACGCCTCCTTCTGTCCGAAAGCAAACAGTTGGAATACTGTACTTCTAATTTTATTCATCTCTTCACTATTGAGAACTCCACGGTCCAAAATATCCTGGCAGCTCAGTGGTTCATCATGCTCATCCTTAGTCGTTGGCGTCAGTACAGGGGCCGCCAACTTTTGATTCTTCGCCAAACCATCCGGAAAGCTCTCCCCGCAATATATACGCGCACCATTGTTGTAATGCGTCCAAAGTGAAGTGCTAGTCGAACCTGTAATATATCCGCGCACCACAAACTCAATGGGAATCACCTCACATTTCTTCACAATCAAGTCCTTTCCGTTCATAGCAACAACGTGGTTTGGAACAATCTGTCGTGTTTTAGCAAACCACCAAGCAGCCGTTTTACAAAGTAGTTCGCCCTTCCCTTCCACATCACATATATGGCGATCAAAAGAACTCAACCTATCCGAATGATGAATAATATAATGTCTATCATCTAAATCATATAAATCTCGCACCTTTCCAGTCTTCACTTTTGTATAATCGGTCATATTAAGTGTCATTGTAGTTGTCGTTATGATTAAAATATATTAAAATCACTTTAATATAATTATTGAGAGTGAATGTCCAATATACTAATTCTCGGAAACGGGTCCAGAGAGAAAGCAATTGCTGAATTTCTTGCCCCAAATAATGTAGAATTTAATACTTCTTCATTAAATATGGTCTTGGAACAAATTAAAAAAAGTAGTAAACCTCACATTAATATGGTCATTCCTTCGAGCGAGGAATTTCTATGTGGTGGCATTGTAGACATACTTCAAGAATATGCCAATGAAAATGCCAAGTCCTTGTTAGTTTTTGGACCGAATAAACAACAATCACAAATAGAAGGGTCAAAGCATTTTGCCAAACAATTAATGGACAAGTTGGGTATTCCAACGGCACCATGGCGATTTTATCCCGAAATTTCTTGTTTTGATGTTGATTATGAATCAGATAATAAAAAGGTTATAAAATATTCTGGATTAGCCAAAGGAAAAGGAGTCTATCTACCAGAAACGATTGATGAATTTAGAGAGAACCAAATTCAGCTCTATGAAACATATAAAGAAAAATGGGAAGGACTTATTGTCGAAGACCGCTTAGAAGGTGTAGAAGTTTCGGTACTTGCTTTCTGTAATGGAAAAGAGTGCTTTTTGATGCCACAGGCACAGGATTATAAAAAGGTGTATGATGGCGACATTGGACCTAATACTGGCGGTATGGGTGCTGTTGCTCCCGTTAATATTATTACAGATGATGAACTCAAAGAGATTAAATCGCACATGGACAATGTAGTCAAGGAATTAGGATACAAAGGAGTACTTTACGCTGGACTTATGAAGACTAAAAGTGGCATATACTTCTTAGAGTTTAATTGCCGTTTTGGTGACCCAGAAACCCAAGTCATTTTAAATCTATTAGATGGTGAGGCTTCGCCACTTTTTAATATACTTACTTCTTGTATCAAAGGAGAAACCCCACATATTGTTTGGAAAAATGGTACCTATGCTGCCAACGTCGTTATGTCACACGTGTTATACCCCCATAAAAAATTAGATAACCCAGTTATTATCGAACAAACATCCGGATTTACAAAAAATGCCTCGGTCAAGCTATATCCCGCAAATGTATTTGACATAGAGAATGATAACCGCGGTTCTTATACTACTGGTGGACGCGTTTTCTCTCTTGTATCGACAGCAAAAACGATGAGCCAAGCCTTACAAAATGTCTACAATAATATTCATAAGGTTGATTTTGATGGAGCGTATTATCGTCGTGATATTGGTTCCAATGCTCAAAAATTAAACGATGAAACCCCACACGATAGTAATGGACTAGACAAGCCTAAGGTTGCCATTTTGGCCTCAGGAAATGGGACATCTGCTCAGTACTTACTGGAAAAAACTGGCCTCGTCAAGGTAATTTTGACGAATAAAAAAAATGCGGGTATCTTGGAAAAAGCCCAGCGGTATGATTTACCATTTTTTTACGTAAAGGATGATTATGATAAAATCATTAATATTTTAACACTCTATGAAATAGATGTCGTACTTCTCCTTGGATATAACCGCATCGTTCCCGCTTCTCTCTTCTCCAAGTTTTATACGATTAATATTCACCCCAGTTTATTGCCCAATTACAAAGGAATGATGGATATGAATATACATAGAGCCATAGTTGAAAGAGGAGACTTCTTTACTGGTTGTACACTTCATGAAGTGACAGATGATGTGGACGGTGGATGGATCCTTCAACAAAAACAAATGAAGGTAGATACGAATGTACCGGAATTATTAAAAAGTAAGGTCCAAGAACTGGAAAAAGAATGTATCTATGATTTCCTGGTCAATTATGAGAAACGTATAAAATATGATGTGGATGTAGAAGAAGGCAATGCTTTCGTGGAACTATTAAAGAGAGAAAACCCTAATATCGGCGGATTTTGTGCGGAATATGAAATACCTCTGCCAACACCACGAAACAATGGAGCTTCTGTAAAAAACTCGGTGATTTTAGGCGCTGCTGCCGACGGCGTTGGTACGAAACTGGACTTGGCAATTCAATATAATACATTGGATAAAATTGGAATCGATTTAGTGGCAATGAATGTTAATGACCTCATTGCGGGAGGATGCCGACCCCTTTTTTTTATGGATTACATCGCTCTCGATAAAATGGATAAAGTGAAATGTCGCGCCATTATCAAGGGGATATTGAAGGGTTGCCAGTTAGCAGGATGTAAACTTATTGGCGGGGAAACAGCCGAAATGAAAGGTATATACCTTAATAATAAACTGGATTTGGCCGGGTTTTCAATTGGACAGAAAATCATGAATCTACCTCTTCTCTCACAAATCAAACCTGGTTATTGTATTTATGGTATAGAATCATCTGGAATTCATTCGAACGGATATACTCTTGTTAGAAAGTTGTGGAAAAACTGTGTAGAGAGAAATGCGCCAACACCACCAATAGAAAGTATTCTAGAACCCACACGTATATATAGCGAAGTATTAGATTATTGTAATACTCATCGTCAAGCTATATTAGGGATTGCCCATATTACCGGTGGCGGATATCACGAGAACTTAATACGAATCTTACCCAAAGATTTATATTTTGAGTTAGACGAATGGGAATTTCCACCTATTTTCAAATGGATTCAGAGAGAAAGTGGATTCTCGCGAAATGAAATGCTCGATACATTCAATTGTGGATATGGTATGGTTATTGTAACCAAACCTGACTCTGAATTACCTAATAGTTTATTACCATTACCATTCGGTAAAAAAATAGGCAGAGTGATCAGCAGATAATAAAAGGAAAAAAACGCGTAAGATAAAAAGGAAATCCAAAAAAAACAAGGCTCGTAAAAGTAAAAATAGGAAGCACTAAAATTATAAAAATTCAAAAATCAAAATTCAAAATTCAAAAATCAAAAATTATGTACTTTTTAAAATATTACATGGATGTAAGTAAAAATGTCAACCGAAAACGATCTATGGGAAATGAATTGGAATTTTGTTCAATCTATAAACGATTTAACAGAAGAAATTATTATGCTTAAAAAAATGGAAAATAACCGTAATTTGAAACAACAAGAGCTTTTAGAAGAAATGGAAGACCTTAAAAAAAAATATTATGTAGCCTTGGCTAATTTAGAACAAGAGAGAAATAAAAGTAAGAAAAAAAAATGGCGTTTGTTTTAATTATTGTATTAGTTCCTTTTTTTCTTACTACAAATGGCGCCTGTTTTACCTAATCCATATTTATTATCAATGTATTTCATATCGCGCGTTATTTTCTCACAATCCTTTGGGTTTTTATACCGACGATAAATGCGTAAAATATTTAATCGGCCTTTCTTGGCAATAGCCGCCTGGCGCTTTGTCTTTCCCATTCTCTGAATCTCTGATTGAACTCCTTCATCCAATGCTAATCGTCGTGTGCGAGCCGGGTCTTTTAACTTATAATGGTATTTCTTCCCTTCATAATCTACTGGTTTTAACTTAGGTAACAATTTACGTGTATTGCTTTTTTGAGACGAGCGTTTTTTCTGTGTCTTGGCAGTCATCTTCGACTATTCTATATATATATATATATTTCATTTGAAAAAAATTAAGTACCCATCCATTCGAGTGCCTTTTTAAAAGAATCACGTAAACGCGCTTCATCCATATTATTATAAGTTACACGCACATTAATTTTATCACCATAAGAAATTAGAGAATACATCTGATTTGTATCACAGGGTGTAACCATCGCATTTATATTTTTAATTGGTATGCCACCATTCAACGTTTTATCGGTATATTCCAGCACATAATTACTAATAACAAAATCAACACTCTGATTCATTCGTTTTATAATTCCCAATGCTAATTGTTTATAGAGTTTATGTAAGACCCATAATGTATTAGTAATAATAGGGACAGCAGGTGTCACCTTATAAAACTGCATAAAATCGTGTACTTCGCGAAGGACATCCTCAGGCATAGACTCCCGTTTTACTTTATTTGCTAATACTATGTAGCCTAACTTATTTTGGTTAATTAAATCAGTGCTTTTTGATCGCATGTTGAACATTGCCGCCGAATATATGTTTTCTCTCTCAAAATAAAGTGAATTCGTTTTTACGATGAGTGAATGGAGAATATCATTTATAGTTATGGTGGAGACATCGCTACAATTAAAATTTTCTCTAATTTTTTTCAAGGAGGCTAGAGAAAGTATCCCCAATTCGCAGAATTTTGATGGTTCATTTTTATCTTTCGTATTATTTTTATTTTTTTTTTTTAAAAAACGAAAAATAATTTGAAAAATAATTTTGAAAAATAAATAAATCTTGGCGAGAATTTTAATTTTACAATTTTTATTTTTTGATTTTAAAATGTTATTTTCTTCTGGATTATCAAAAATACAAGAGAGTGCCTTTGTAACAAGGACGCCATCACCATAAGTGTGGTCATTGACAAATATAATATATTTATCTTCTACAATAACACATTCCCACTGCGGTTGATTTTCTGGAAAAACACAATTCATCATTTTATCCAAATATTTTTGTTTTGTTATTGATTTTTTTTCTTGGTAAATAAGTTTTTCCCAATCTACCGATACGTCCATCCACTCATCATTAATAATTCGTTTTTTAAAATGCGCAAATTCAGGTAACGAAAAAGATTTTTGAAGTGTATCACGTAACCATTTAATATCTATTTTTGATATTTTTTCCCCTTTTGATAATTCCAATTCCATTAGAGAAATTATACGATGACCAATTTTATTTTCACTAAAAAGATGATAAAATAATGAAGTTGCTAGATCCAATGGCATTTTCTATTTCCTTCTCTCTTGCTAAAAAAATAAGTTAATAATTTGAGCATCAGAACTAATTACATTTTGTAGGTTTTTCACGAATTCATAATAACAATCTTCCAACGAAATGGTTGGATAATTAATATCAGTTTCTCTCTTTTTTCGTTGAAAAATTATTTTTTTCTGTGAAAACTTTGACAGATTTCTATCGAATTTATAGGTGAATAGAATATTTTTATATAAGATTCGGAAGAAATCCTCCCACGAATCGGACCAATTCCACCAATGACGAATCATACATATAAAATGAATAATAAATCCAATAATCATATGCCACCAATTACGTTTAAGTTCGACTTTATGAGGAAACAATTTTTTTTGATTTAAAATAAGGGGATTTACAATAAAATACTGATAAGCACGGTCGCGCAAAGTTTCTATACTGTCGCTAGATAACCATGTTTTAACATTTCCAGTTAAACAACAATGACGTATATCTGTGGATGTGTTGACTGGTGCTTTTTTTTCTATAATTGTCATAAGACAATCTTCTGCCACAATGTCTACTGGTACTGTATTTTGATAGTTTTCTCTGGTATGATGAAGCATAGAGAGAAGACCTGTTCCAGTTCCTAAAATGAAATAACTCATTGTCTGAATTTTTCCCCAACCAGGATATGGTGATTCCATAGCAGGAATAATAATAGATGGCCGAATAATTACCAAATGTTTATTTTTTCTCTCTTCATTTAACAAAACTTCTGTTAATTGTTTCGTATACACATAACTATTTTCATAATCGCCAAATGTTGTTTGTCTATTCTCTAAAATATTTTTCAATGTTGAATGATTCATATTTTTTTCCAGAATCTTTTCTGGAATTTTTCCACTCTGAATACGATGAAAATTGACAAAAGCAGTAGAAATGTATAGATATGTATGACCCTTTTCACATTGGTGGAATTTTCGCATCCATTGAACAGCGGTTACCGTATTATTAAGTGCTGCTTTCCGCAATTCGCGATTAAAATGAACATCTGCTAGCGCATTAACCAAGATGCTTACATTTTTTTTAATGTATATATCATCCTCAGCAGATATAGCAATATTTCGAAGATCATCATAGGATACTTGAATAAGTTTAATACGGTTTTTATATTCGTCATATGAAAGTTTAACGGATTTGAAAATTTCGATTACTCGTTCTTCAATAGATTTATTATCTTTTGTTCGTATAACAATAATTAATTCATCATTAGTTTCGCACAAAAGTTTATAAATTAGCGCTTCTCCCAAAAATCCTGTACACCCAACAAGTAATACTGACATATTATTATTAATTAACAATATAAGAATTAATATTATCTATCGCAAATAAAATTGATAGTTTAATTCAAAAAATTTTTTTTGTAACAAATACAAAATGAGAGCAACTTCGAAACTGGTACTAAGTTGTTGTAAAGCAAAACTTTATCTAGGCGAAACGTGTAGATGCCAGAGCATAAATATTGTAAAAAGAACAATGGTAAATTATATTTTTAAATTACGTTCCTTGTCGCCTGTAAAAATAGGAAAGGAAACGATTAGTTATATCAGTATAAATTCCTGGGTGGCGAGTGAAAAACGAAATAATGATAGTAATAATAAGCAGAGAGAAGCAATTATTGATGGAATTATCAATAATAAGATACCGAATGAGTACTTTATAAAAAGTAATCGTTGGAGATCACTGAAAAATGCTGTGGACCTTTTTGTCAGTGAGGTTTTTCCTGAAATGAAAGATGGTGAAAGTGTTGAATGTAAACAAAAAGGAGGACGCGGCTACAATTATGACTTTGATTTTATTTTGAACCAAGAAAAAACGCATATCGAATTAAAATTTAATGCCGCGAATGTAGACGAAACTCCACAATTTGCTTCTCCAATGAAACCAAGTCAATATCTTTCACAGAGTTTTGAGGAATATCACTATACACACGTTTTGCCGGAAATTACGAAATTGTGTGAACGCTTATCTATTCCAGATAAAGAGAGATATATGAAGGAAATCCACGGTAATCAACCAGCATGTATGATAGATTATCAGAAACTATATTACGAAGGATGTAAAGGAAGTAGTAAATTTACGGAAGATCCAATTGCTATTCGCTTTTATCAGGAATCAAGAGAGAAAGCGAAAAAAGGCATCCACGACTTTATTGAAGAAACCAATTTGAATAATGAAAAACTTAGCGAGTATTTATTGGAAAGTCAGAAGGGGAAAATCTATATGCTTTTCCAGAATGGGAAATTTCATTTACAAGAAGTGAATCTAGATGATTATAAGATCGAAGCCGTGGAAAAAAATCCTACAAAATTTAGGTATGAATGTACAACAAAGACAGGTATTACAATGAATGTGCTTTTAAGATGGAAGAATGGGAATGGTATAGCCTTCCCAGCCTTTCAAATAAGTGCTCAAAGATAAATAGGTAAAATGCTATTTAGCTCAGTTGTATTTATAGCATTATTTCCAAAATAAAGTGCTATAAATTTTTTGGTTTTTTCATTGTTGAATGATTGAATGAGCTGTGTATACATATCAATAATTTCATTACGTGTTTTATCATCTCCTGTATACTCGACACATATAACATGGTTTTCGAGTAAGTACGGCTTTTCCAGATCGATAATACAATAATCGAATGTATAAGGCCCTTTACCATATCCTCTATTTAAAGCAATCACTGGGTTTTTTACTCCATCTTTCTGAATATAATTCTTTTTATCATTATTTTTATAAGATTTTGGATTAAGATTACCCTTTGAAAAGTCGGAATTATATATGAGCAGTGTTTTTGAAGTGTCATTAGTTAATATGTTTTTACATTGATTCCATACAACAGTACCAACACTAACTTTAAATCCCATATTTTCGAGTGTAGAACTGCTTTGATAAAGTGACCGAATTTCATTTGAGTTACCCGTTGTAAAGATTGTGTAACCCGATATATTAAATACGTATTTATCCTGTACACTTGTACAAAGAGTAGCAGTGCGTTTTTTTATCACAATTGTAATTGTCTCTTGTTGTGTTTCCAAATATTTACCACTACATTCATAGATATCAATAATATCGCATTGTTCAGTGATATATTTTCGCGTCTTATCATAATAAATACAATTCAAGAAGTTTTTTGGCAATACAAAACATAATATACCATCGTTTTTCAATAATTCGATGGATTTCAAAATGAATAGCACAAATATATTGGGTCTTCCATCAAAATATGGATAATATTTTTTATTTACATCCTTTTTCTTTAAAACCGCAAAAGGCGGATTACCAATAATTAAATCAAACCCATTCTCATTATTACTCTGATCTTCTCTATAATCCAAGAAATCCATATTATAAAGAGCAGTCGTCTTATTGGAAAACGGTTCATGAATAGCATCAAATATTTTTCTGTTTAATTCAATTCCAGTTATTTCGGCATTCGTGTAGGTTTTGGATAATGCTTCAATAAATTCTCCTGAACCACAAGATGGTTCCAATATTCGCATTTTATCTTTATCTTGATTATTGTCCCCGATATCTATATAACATTTGATTTTTTGTAGAATGGATAATACACACATAGGAGGTGTGAAGAATATACCCATATCCTTTTTTTCTGTCTTAGATAATTGTTTAGTCAAAGAGCAAGAAAGGTCTGAATATCCATTTTGTTTGTGTGACATTATATGATTATTAATAAGTAATAATCATATATCTTAAATATCAATTTTTACTCTTATTAGGTTATCTTCTTACTATTACCATCTAGATGTTTTTTTCACATTGATACGTTGAGTGTTTTTCTTGCGACCAGCATCGGGGTCATATGGGTTATCGTCTTCATCATCGGATGCCAAATTCTTGGAAAGTTCCCAGAACTCACGTGAACCTAACTTGAAATCGCCGTGTTTTTGCGCTTTATACCAATACACTTGGTCTTGTAATTTATTGGATTTTGAATTGTTATCAATAACTAAGCATTCATAATTTTCTGTGCACTGGTCCATAACTTGTGCGAATGATTCAAAATTAGGAAACATACCAGCATAATTCTCCCAAATGCGCTTACGATTGTTGATGTAAGGTTCGCGCAAAATAAAAACGTAATCTATATTGGTGCGCAAATTTGGTGGGATACCAAGTGGGTACTGCATAGTAATTATAAGCATAATTTTCCAGTGGCGACCATTCATAAAAAGCATCCGCATCATCTTGTCTTTTGTCCAGCTAGAATCGAACAAACAGTCATCAAGAATAACAAAAGCACGTGGGTCAATGTTAGAGCGCTTATATGCCTCTATTTCTTTTTTCATTTGTTTTAAAACAGTCTTTTGGCGCTTCAAAATATTTTCAACAATGGCTGTATTGTATTCATCATGAATAAATAGTTTGGGTACATGGGAAGAGTAAAAACCGTTGCCGGCCTCTGTACCAGATATCACAGTACCAATAGGAATATTTTGATGATAAAAAAGCAAGTCTCTTACCAAGAAAGATTTTCCAGTATCACGACGACCTATAAGTACAATAACTGGACCAGCATTTTTATTAGGGTCAAAACGAATATTCTTCATATCAAATTTCTTCAATTCCAATGTCATATTATTTTTCTTTGGCTTATATGCTTGTTGAGAAATTAAGAGAGGGATAAAAACGAATAATTATTACATAGACCTTAAAGATAATGAGTTTAAAGTGAAAAAAACTTCTATTCTAAATAGTTAATGTCCTTTGCTCTAAATTATCAACCTGCTAATTTCAAGGTAGATGAAAATGTTAAAGAAGAATTTACTTCGCTTCAAAATTATATTCCTATCTATAAGCGATTTTTTAAATTAGATGAACAATCGTGGAACAAAATTTCTTTGAATTATGAGAGAAGTGTTCTCTCAATAAATGAAAAAAAGGGGTACAATATTTTTTCCTCCACAATGAGTGATGGCTCAATCAAGGATTGTTTTATTAAATTTTGTCCATTATTCGATCCTCTTAAAATTATGATAGGCAAATATAATAATTCAATAATAACAATACCAAAATGGCAAGAATGGAATGATGAAACATCTGGAAAAAACCCCTTAGATTTTAATGATCCAAATAATTCTGCCTATGTGGATAGTTTTTTTACATATTTAACATCCAAATTACTTAATCATCATAATTTTCATCATGGATTAGATTGTTACGGTTCCTTTTTGGCAATAAAAAACAACTTTCGTGTTGATATTCAAGATGATATAGAATATTTATTTGAGTCCGAGTTTTTCTTAGAGCATAAGGATAAATTTAATGTTTCGGAGGAACTTTATGATGTTTTTCAACCTACACAATCATGTAAATATAAAAAGAAAATTCATTTTGTCGATATGGATACAAAGGAAAGTGATGAGACGATTGATTTAGGTATTGAAGAATTAAACCCTGATGCTATTTCTCCATTAAACATACCTGATTCGACTTTTGATTTTGCTGATTGTTATAATGACACAAGTGATTTAGTGTATATAAAAGATAATACAGACAGTGAAGCTAATTCACCCCATCATACAAATTCATCAGATACAAGTTCATGTTCTTCACGAAGTTCTGTTACAACTGAGGACAACATATTAGATAAAGATGATACAGAGGAAGATGAAGATGATACAGAAGAAGACGACGATGAGAGTATCGATGAAGATAAACCAATATATGTACATTTACCAGAATTTCCAGTCAATATGGTATTTTTAGAAACGTGTAAAGCAACGCTTGATGATTATATGCTTGACGAAAATGTATGGATTTCTAAACATGAGTGGTCATCGATTTTAATGCAGATTGTCATGACGCTCATTGTCTATCAAGAAAAATTTTACTGTATTCATAACGACTTACATAATGCGAATGTTATGTATGTGGAAACAAATAAACAATATTTATATTACAAATTTGACGGAGTTAATTACAAGGTGCCCACATTTGGTAAAATATGGAAGATAATAGATTTCGGTCGTGCTATTTACAAATTCAGAGGTAATATTATTTTTAGTGATAGTTTCAGTCCAAATGGTGATGCTTCATCCCAGTATAATTGTGAGCCATATTTGGATTCTAATAAAAAGGTAGTCCCACCTAATTTCAACTTTGATTTGTGTCGACTGGCGTGTTCCTTGTATGATTATCTAGAAGATGAGGAGGAATTGGAAGATATATTCAATGTTGTTTGTAAATGGTTAACAGATTACAAGGGTCGTAATATCCTTTATAAGAAAAATGGTGATGAGCGCTATCCTGAATTTAAATTATATAAAATGATTAGTCGCACTATGGTAAATAACATACCTAAGAATCAGTTAAGTCTACCTATTTTCTCTCAATATTCCATATCAAAGAAAAATATTAAGAAAAAGCAAATGATTATAAATATTGACGAAATTCCTGAATATTTTTAGAATTCAGGTTTTGACACGAATGCAGCAGTAGCCCCCCCTTTTTGAACCGAAGAAATAGTAGCATATCCAAGACTATTAAGAAGATAATAACTTGAAAATGTGGCTAATCCAGCAACCATTGATTCAACCGCAATGTCACGCGAACTCTTGGGATCAGGTTTATTAAAACGATTGCGAATTACAGAAAGAATAGCATATAAAACTGCTACCGAAATAGTATAAACAAAAACAGAGTCCATCTTATTTATAGTGTATTATTAATAAATAAGAGAGTTATAAACGAAATTATAATTAAAGAGTCTCTACATCAAGAGAAATATTGGCATCTGTATTATCCATGATAGTAATTCGATCATTGTCCTCATCATCTTCATCATCAGCCTCTTCAAGCATACGTCTGATATGGTTTTCATCACTTTTGCGTTCCAATGTTGTAATATCCTTAGGAGCTAATACATTAGCAACACTTTTATCTTCATTTTGTGCTTGATCTATGTTTGAAAAGGTTAATTGTTTAGTAGGAGACGAGGGTTCGGGCTGTGTATTAAGTGACATCTCAGTTTCACCCAATGAGAGATGTGGGGGTGAAATAGATCTCACCTCTGATTCAAGGTCAGGCATGTCTATCGATATATCACTATGATGAGTATTATCAACTAATTCACTTATAGTACCGGTTTCACTTATAGTACCGGTTTCACTTATAGTACCGGTTTCACTTATAGTACCGGTTTCACTTATAGTACCGCCAACCTGAACGTTATCACTAACTACTTCTTTTCGCTCTTCCTTGACAGTAGTAACCATGGTTTCAACGTTCTCTTCAACAGTTTCGTCTAAATACGCTTTAAGAATAGTTTCAACAGGTACACTTTCACGGACAGCCTCCAAGATACACTCCTTAGTTAAAACTTCAAGTTCACGATTATTTCTCTGAATTTGAAGAGGAGGAACATGTTCTTCAAATAAGTATACATTTGTGTAAAGCTTACGTGCTAATTGAATATAAACCTTGTGGACAAACTGCCCTAATTTAGGGATATCAATATCAATGGTTTTATGCTTCATACCAACACGAATACATGTAAGAGCCTTTAACTGAATTACATGAACACATGTAATCAAATCCTCTAAATAGTCACAGCCACTTGTCGACTTGATACGTTGAACTTCCTTTTCAACAATATCATTATTCCACTTTGGAATTCGGCTTAAAAAATTCTGAAAAGTCATTAAATATTTTTCTTCTTCATCATTTTCAAGACAAAGTTTAAATGCTTCATGATAAAGCGTTTTACATCCTTCAATAATACAAGGTGTTAGAATTCCTGTAAGTCTACTCACCCATTCGTTGGTAGACTCCTGAAGACTAGTTATATTGTAATCATCCATTATAATGTAATTATGCTTGATATTTCTAAATTGTCTTTATTACGAAAAATATTAAATAGTAAATAATACATCAACATTTTTTCATTTTTAAAATGCCCTTTGATAAAATTAAAAACAATTTTCAAATTATTTGTTGATTTATAGTAATTTATTATATCATAGCCCGAATATGCCTTTTTATATAAGTCTTCAACGACATCGAATAAATCTGTATCATCATTTTTACAAACCGATAATCGCTTATTCAACTGGATATTTCTGTTTTGTTTAAATTTTGAATAACTTTTATTTGAATTTTCATAACATTGTCTATTATATTCATATAGATTAATAGGTTTTTGATTTTCATTAATTATCGGATAGTATACGTAAATATCGCAAAAGCGAGAGATGATTGGTCTAAGTAAATTCTGTTTTCTCTCCACTATTACAAAAAAACGACTAGTATTTGAAAATAACTCAATACATCGTCGCAACGCAGATTGGGCGTCTACTGTCAACTTATCAGCATTATATAATAAAATAGTTTTGAATTTATTTTTAGAAAATATATTGCTTTTGGCAAACTGTTTTATTTCTTCGCGAATAAATTGAATACCTTTCCCAAGAGCACAATCTACATTTATAACATTTTGACGATATTCTTCGGGATTAGGATATATAGATTTAATAAATTCGTTAACCAGTGTTTTTTTACCAGAACCACATGGTCCATAAAAAAGTAAATGAGGGACATTATTTTCTTTAAGAAAATTATTTAATTTAGCTTTTATTTCAGTATGAATTTCTAGCATTGATAACTATTAAATTTATAATATTTTATTTTTATATATGAAAACGATTCGATTTATAATAGTTATTTTTTTAGTTTCATTCTTATCCGATATAGTTTTAAACGACCTAGCACATATGAATTCTGGACAAGGTGAGATCATTAAATCATTGCGTCCGTATTTCGCCAATAAAACAATTACAAAGTCGGGGGTTTTTGCCGGACTTACAATTATATCTGCAATTATTCCAACAATATTTCTCTTTAATTTAGTAATTGGAGAGAGAAAGTGGACACCTTCATCCCTTAAAGAATTGATGATAATGTTAGTTATTGCCTTGCCAATTGGGTACTTATATGATTATCTTATTTATAAATGGCATATTTTTGGTGATACATTGAATGACTATTACAAAATAGCAGGCGCTGGATTGTGGGGTGCCATTTCGTTTGAGTTTGCAATAATTATTACATATCTTACTATAAATGTCCTCGGATGTTAGTCAAGAATTGAGTGAAATTCGTGAGGAAATAAGAGAAATGCGGCAGCAAATGAATCGTATTGAAGAACTTTTGTTGAATAATGTGGAAAAAAATTGTAAAAAAATGGGAGAGCATATTGATTTTGTGGAATCAGTTTATGAAAAGGTGAAAAATCCACTTTCGTATGTCTGTGGAAAAGTATCCAGTATGGCTAGTATAGTTGGTCATTCAAATACAGAGTATATTCACGCATTACCAGAAATAAATCACGATGAGGAATAAGAAGGTATTCTAAACCTCGGTTGTTTCGTGCAAAAAGAATGGATGAATAAGAATTTTTTCCGCCGAAATACGTTTTTCACATTCCCAACAGAAAAATGAGTCTATTAAAAAGTCGTGTAATTCTATACCGATTTTATCATTTAATTTCCATTCAAATGTGCCTGGTATTAGTTCTTTTCCATTTTTAATAACATGAGTAAATAAATCTCGTTTTTTTTGATTAATATAATTATTATCATCATATATCCATTTTAAACTAGGATTTGGGTGTCCTAACACATAAAAATAGTATATTAATAAGTCATATGTAGTTCTAGCAGGAAATAATGGATAACCTGTATATAATTCAAAAATAATACACCCAAAACTCCATATATCAGTTTTAACACCATAAGAAGTTTTAAATATCATTTCTGGTGCCCTGTAATAACGAGATTGAGCATAGTATTTTATTTCTTCTTTGTCATTATCATAAAGAGTACTCGACCCAAAATCTATAATTTTTAATTTTTTATTTTGGATTAATATATTTTCAGGTTTTAAATCCAAATGTACAATATTGAATGAATGAATAAATGCTAGTCCACTAGCAATTTGTCTCCCAAAATTTTTAACATCGTCTCTTGTATCATATTTTTTGTAATAACTGTATAAATCCTCGCCAAATATTTCATAGACAATAAATAAATTTTGTCTATATGTGAATAATTTCAACATCTGTAAGATGTTGGCACTGGTTTTTTTTGATTTATAAAATAAGTCATATATTTCAAACTCAATAAGAGATTGCCTTTTATAACGTTCATTATTTTTGATAACTTTTACAGCGACTAATTTATCGTATTTATGATCTACACATCGATATACATTTGAGAAAGTACCTTTTCCTAATTCATTAATCAGTTGATATCGATAATCTATTTGATCATCGTGATTAAGTTTTAACCGTTCATCATGTGTATATTCAGTTTTTTGTTTAAAACTAGTATTTAAATAATAAATTTTGTCCTTTTCATTGATTTCTTGCTTTTCTAATGAAGTAAGCCATTTATCATTTGTTTTTAATATTTTTTTTGCTTCCATGATTATTTCTACTTGTGTATATCTATATAGACCATTTTATATTCTTACAGAATTATAAATCATAAATGCGCCAATGAGAGAAACATTGCGAATAAATGGCATGCGGTGCTCTTTTTGAGTAGGAGGAAAATGATACATTAATGTTGCTAAAATAGTGAAGATAATAAGTGACCAGCTACCGATCTTTCCATATGGATACATTGTATATGGGTTGCTAGCAGAGTATAACATAGCAAGTGGTCCAATAATTTCAATCATTACTACAAGAGCAATGATAATTGGAGCGAATGGTGCTAAATTAGCGAATTTTTTGGCGAATCCCTCACACGTAGATTTGAAATTTGTGAGTTTGTTAAATCCAGCCATCAAGTAGAAACCAGTTAAAAGTAAGGTGCCTAAAATCAATTGGAAATCCATTATTATATATTATATTATAAACTCGTATAAAATATAATAATAGCTCATAATTATGTTTACCAGCTATTTAAACTCTTAGTGTATGGATTACTTTTGAAGGCATTCAACAAATCAGGGTTAATACGATCAGTGCCTATTTTTTGCTGATTATAAGATTGTCCTCCATGAAGAGCACCTTGATGTTTAACGGAAGGAGTTGCGTTAATGCGTGCGGAAGGAACACCCCATTCACGTGGATTATCACATGCCTTCAAATTATTATTTCTTTGATTTATTTCACCGTTGTAAACAGACATACTACCGTGAATGCTGGCTGGTACCTGGATTTTATTATTGTTGTTACGCTGTCTGGCATACTGATCAACAACAGCAAGTCCACTGGAATTTCCTGCGGCACCATAATCACTGTAATTGGTAGAATCGCGCTGATTGTATATAGCTTGTTGCTCAGAAACTTGATAGGCATCGGCTTTCTGATTTTGGACATTTAAGTGGAATGGCGAGCACTCAGTGGTTTGTTTCATTGTAACCTTAGCAACATCATTTGGATCGTAAACGTATTCACCACCACCACCACTCTTTTCGACATTAAGATGGAACGCAGAATTTTCGGTCGTTTCCTTAATTGTGGTTTTTGCTATCTCATTTGGATCGTAAATGTATTCACCACCACCACCACTCTTTTGAACATTGCCAGAGAGACGAATATTACCGACAACATTTTCCTTGCGTGATGGTCGTAAGACATCCATCACAGGAGCAATGACTGCACCAATAAGACTTCCAACAGCACCATATTGTTCACGTTGGGGAACAGTGCTGCGATTGTTAGGCAATGATTTGTGTCCTAAACGACCGTAATCTCCATCGGATGCTGGTTGAACACCAGCCCCAGCATGAGCCTTTCCACGCATTTCACCATAGGTGTGAGGAAATCGTGATGGCTCATAATTTTCAGGAGCCTTTGATGCTAATTTATCACCGCGTCCAGCAACACCACCATATTCAGCTGTGGAATCAAGACGATTTTGGTATTTAAGTTCTTCGATGCCACGAGCGGTCTGTGCTTTTTGAATACCTGTAGTAGTAAGGTAGCGCTCAGGACTATTAATATAATAGGTATCGGGCAAGTTTTTATTGACTGTTCCTAAATGACCGCGTTCTTTAATAACAGCACTAGCTGGACCCTGATGATTATCAAGATCGTATGTCACCTTAGGATTAGTTAATGTACGTAATTCATTTACATTTTTTGGTAACCAAGAGTTACGTGCTTCCATTCCAGAGTTAAATCCACCGCTGCCATCGATAGTAAATCCTTTTCCTAATCCTGGACCAACTCTTTCTTCTTCAAATGGTTTTACATTATTCATTGCCATAGAAGGATTGACGCGACTTTGTAAAAAGTCACTATGGTTAGGCATTCCATGACCCCACTGCATGTTCTCTTCTGGTCTAAATAATGGAGCTTGTTCCTTCTTAGTAATAATTTGAGAACCATTACCATTCAAGTTATCTAAAACGATTTCTGATTGATCGAAATCGGATCCACCTCCCTTGATTTTACCACCAAAAAAAGGTTTCATGTGATCATAACGAAAGTCTTTCTTTGATGGTTCAGGAATTTCAAACTTCACCTTTTTCTTGAATTCGGATTGTGTAACATATTTATCGCTTGCCTTTTGATTAGAAACATAGCTATTTCCTTCCGACTCAGAATTACTTTTAGAGACGTTGATACTTTCTGGTTTGGGTAAAGCACTTTGTATTTGTTTCTCATCCTTTCGGCGTTTATTGTCTTTTTCTTGGCTATTGATAGCATATAAGCCACCCAATCCAACCAATCCTAATATAGCGGCATCCATTGTTATTATACTTAAAAGAGATTATTTATTACTTAATTCCTTAAATAATAATAAAGTTAAATTTATTCATATTTGTATTTTTTACCATAGTTTTTTTTATTTTGGACTCGTGTGCTTACTCCACCGTAGTCTGGTGTACTAATCTGGATATGTTGCTGAGGATCTTTATGTAAAATATTCCATCTATCATTATCAATTCGTGCGTCTTTTGTAGTCCATGGTGGCAAAATTGCGCGCGTTTCTTCTGTATAACCAAATGTAGTTCCATAAGAAAGTTCCTCATTATTAGTGCGCATTTTATTGTGTTGATTCAAATCAACAGAATCTTTGGTGAGGGAACGGGTTAAACCAAGTAAATCACTTTCGGCGTTAATTGTATTGGTGCGTAAGTTGGCACCCCATCCCTGTAATCTAATGTGAGGGTCTTCAACAAAACCAACGTCAGCACCAGGACCAGGCTTATCAATCATATAGCGACCAATATCAGTCATTTGTTGTAATTCTTTCTTAATTCGACATGGTTCATCATGAATTCTTGTAAATGACATTTCGGTATGTATTATATTAAAATAAGATTTTTTATTTAATATAATAATGAAATTAATTACCATATAGTCTTTATTACTTTGGATCAGGGCAGCGTGCTAATTGTTCTAATAATGTTCTCTCGCGTGATGCCATAATAGTTAGCCTTTCGTTTAATTCGCCGATTCGTTGGCGTGCCATTTCGAGTTGTCTCAAAGCTTCTTGATGTTTTTCTTTCAACTCGATACAAGAGACGCGATATTCAGATAACCTATTATGTTCATCACTCTTTAATTTTCTTTCTCTTTCTATTGCTCTTTGTTCTACTGGTGATAATTCAACGAATTTTTGCCGGGTCATTTGTTTAAAATATCCTGGGCCTGTGGCACTAACTGGTTCTTCTGGCTCTGGTGCTGGTACTGGTTCTGGCTCTGGTGCTGGTTCTGGCTCTGGTGCTGGCACTGGCTCTGGTGCTGGCTCTGGTTCTGGTTCAGGAGAAGCTGGCACTGGCTCTGGTTCAGGAGAAGCTGGCACTTCTTCTTCTGGTCGTGGTGCTGGTCGTGGTTCAGGAGAAGCTGATCGTTCAGGAGAATCTGGTGGTTCAGGAGAACCTGGTGGTATACCTCCTCTCTTATTTTTTTTTCTGCTCACTCTTACTCTCCTGTTTTTCTGTTTATTTAATGACTTCCCCCTTTTAATTTTGGGAGGAAGTTTTTTCACTCTAATTTTTTGAGTTTTACGACGGGTGGATTTTGGCATATTATATTTATATATTAATTAAAGATAAAAATATAAATTTAAAAATTATTTTTTAGCAACAGGGTAAGCACGCTGATTAGGTTGTACAACAAATGTCTCGGGCATAATAACATTTTTTGGTCGCTCGTAAAAAGAAAGCATTGGCAATTGTTTCATTTTTGGACAAAATTTAGTGCGTTTTTCTGGACAATCTCCTAAACGCTGATCCAAATTCATTAACCAACTTTCTGTATCAATAGGATTGCCTGAAAGCTGATCACGCCAAATGCGACTTGGTGGCACACTACCTGCTTCTGTAAATGCTGGTTTGACTGCCATACCGCCAGCACCGTGTGGATTCAAATTCCATTCCACAGTCTGCTTATTTTTTTTTTGTTCTAAACAATAATCAGATGGAGTATTGAGATTTTGCGTGGAAATAGGACCAAACTTCATATAAGGTAAATATGGTTTATCACTCATTGTTATATTACCAAGATAATTTAATTTTATGTTCATTTAAAAGGTTATGAAATTTGGGAAAATGGTCATATGAAAACAAAACGGCTAATCCTAATTCTGGATCATCAGAGAGAAAATAAGCGGCGGCGTTCATCATTTCCTCTTTAAATACAGGAATATCCTTGATTATTTTGTAAAGTTGATTCATATATTGCGATAATACATCTTCATCATAATCATCGCGATTGAAAAATTTTAAAATTTCCGAACGATATTCTTCGTCACTTGAATACGAAATCATATAAATTCAAATAGGATCAAAATTTTATATGATTTTTTACTTAGTTTAAGTGTATTTTTACATATTCATAGCCTCCTCATTTTTGGCCATTTCACGGGATGGTAAACCTCCACGAACCCAACCCTCCATAGCAACACTCTCTACGTGGTGAACTGGATTAGTGATAGTCTTGGCAAGCGATGGAACTAATGGTGTAGTCGAATAAGGAATATGCGACTGCTCAGTAGTTTGGAGAACACTTTTCTTGCCCGATTGACGGTCGCCCTGCTGAAGCTGGGACTCTAACTCTGGATGGCAGGCACCACGTCCTAAATAAGGAACAGTAGCAAATGGACGCTGATAAAGGCTGATACGGCATTTTGGACGGTTCCATCCCTGGTCAATCAAAAGTTTAGAATTATGGTCAACATTGCATCCACCAACACCGACCTGATGCGATCCAGTGAAGTTAATCGCTGGCTGAGAAAGAGCAACATTGAGACCATTACGCATAGCGCAATCGGCGGAGAAGTAATTCTGTAACATATAACTTCCTGATTCAACATTTTGAACATTTCTTTGACTCATGGCACATGCGTCGTCGCCAATGCGAGACATGTTATGAAATTTATAATCTCCAATCGAAGCCATTATTCTTTCTATATCATTAGATTATATTTTATTTGAATTTACATATGCGCCTCTTTAAAAGATGGCATATCACCATAACAAAATTTAGCAAAAGCATTCTGATTATTTGGAATTTCAGTATTAGGATTACTATTAAAAGGAATCATCGAATTATGCAACTCAATGTTATCGCCTAAATCTCTAAAAAGTTTTTTATCAATATCTGGGAAATCAGGATGACACTCACTGACCATTTTTTTTACATTTTCGTCAATTTCTTCTTTTGTTTTATTGTTAAATGCTGGTTTTGCCTCATGTCGCTTGGGAGTATCTTGAATTTCAGGTAATAAAATATTTCCCAACGGATTGTTCATATTTGAATCATAGTATGTCGCAGCATAATCATTTGGAATTAAATCTTGTAAGGAAAATCCTTCACGTATTTCCGATTGAAGTGTTTTTTTCTGTTGATACATAAAGACAATAACACTAAGTGTTGCTATTCCAGTGAAAAGCAATCGGGAATTATTCGTGTAAAGATAACCTAAAACGGTAAGTATAATAACAAGTCGCGAAATGGCGTTTAATTTACTATCAAAATCCATGTTAGGCATAGGCCAGATGTCTAAATTCTCTATCAATACTGCTGGATGTTGAAACCAAAACATAATTATTATATTTACTATATACAGTTATTTTTTTTTCGCTTTTTTCTTATGATTTTTCTTTCCTACTTTGCTTCGTTCGGGTGTTGACCCATCCGTGAAGGTTTTGCCATCAAAAGAACTTCCGTCACTCTGTGCCTGTGCCTGTGCCTGTGCCTGTGCCTGTGCCTGTGCCTGTGCTTGTGCCTGATTTGCCATCATTTGAGCACGCCTCTCTTCCAGTTTTCTATGTAATCGTTCCTTTGTACTAGCAGTGCGCATATTCTGATTCATCATCTGTTTTGCCATTCCTTGCTTACCTTTTGACATATTCATGTTTTTTAAAAGCGATTCAATATCGGGCATACCTGGCATACTTTTCATCTTATTCATTAACTCACCTGCCTCCTTCATTAATTCATTTTGATTTAAATCACCACTCTTCATCTTAGAATCAAGCTTGCTGCTAATATTATTCACTAATCCCATTAACTTTCCTGGATTTTTGAAAAGCTTCTGGAAAACATCACTAACGTCACCTCCTTCCTTGATATCAAAATCAAATTCTTGTGCGGTCTCTTCTGCGATCTCCGATGCCATCTTTCCTAATTTACCCCCCATTAGCGTATTTAAATGCTCATGCATAGCATCTGGGTTTGGAAGATCATCTAAATTAATACCTTCGCCGCTAGTACCTTCACCATCTAGATCGGGCATATTTCCACCAAACATACCTTTCATCTGCTCAATAGTTTCTTCCATTTTATTCTTCAATTCCTCCTCATTAATAGCTTCAAATAACTTGGCTGTATCGCCAAAACTATCGTTACTCTGAATAGTCTCCAAAACGGAAAACATTACAAGTTGTAAATACTTCCAAATGGTATCACGTATATTATCAGAAACATCATCCATCCTCCAAATCTCAGCAAAATCTATACCTGGTAAAAATTCAGTATTCTTCTCTGAATCTTCAAATATATCAGTGTTTTTGTAAAGAATATCGAAAAAACGTTCGGGATAAACTTTCTTCACGTGTTCAAATACATAATCAACTGGCACATCATCATTGTCACATTCAATAATAGCTAATACTAACGGGTCTAATGATTCGCGATATTCTGGAAAACTAGTCAACAAATCGTTCAAAAAATCACGAACGATTTGACGGAATTCGTTTGGAATGACAGAAATGTCTTCTTCACTCATTTTGATAAATTAATCTCACTTTCTGTTTAAGTAATATAATTTACTTAATTTTGTGAGATTTTGAATATACTTCATTGATTTTTGCTGATCGTCATAGCCCATAGATTTAATTGGTTCACGCAACTTGTCAATTGCTTCCAAAACATTATTTTTGTTATCCATTGCTACTAAATCTGAACCATACTCTTTATCCAAAAAGAAACTAATCTCTCCTGCTTCAATTTGATCATTATATTTAATAACAATATATTCATACCAAATAGAAACAATAAGCTTTGGATTAGCCTTACGCATTGCTCGCAACGCATTGGCTGTTGTTTGAATTTCTAAACTATCATTAAAATAATTCGCGATATCTTCAACAAAGTCAATAAAATGATTATTAAATGCTTTTAATACTTCCATTTATATATAATAATATAAATGAATAATAATTTTTATTGTTTAAGTTGATTACGTTGTTGTTGATATTGTTCAATTGCCGATTCATTCACTTTATCAGGCGAATAATCATCGGGTGGAGTTTGAATATTCATTCCCATACCATTATCCTCTACCATAGCGTAATTAAACATTTGTCTTGTACCACCGCTACCTTTTGCCAATAACTCGTCCGCGGGCATATCTAGAAAACTGTACTGGTCAGAACTTATCCCACTTGTAGAAAAATTATTAAATGTAAAAGCATCTGGTTCTCCTTGAAAGTTCGTGGCTTGATTCTGAACAATTTTTTCTTTGGGTTGAAGATGCTGGTAGATTTGGTCACCAAATAAAATATGAAATCCATTATTAACAAGCATAAGAGCGGGAACTTTTGTAACGGTGGGTGGTAGCAATACTTGCGAACCATCTTTTAGAATGACATGTATACTTCCATCAGGCATATTAACTCGTTTATCAATACAGATAAAGTGGATCTCTTTTTGAATCGAAGTTTGACTTAGTATTTGAAGAAGTTTCTTACTATTGTCGCAATAATTACTGTAATACAGAATATTTTTGCTCATTGATATTCTTTATAAACAATAAATGATTTCTTTTTAAACTTATACATAAAAATTGATTTATGAAAATAATATCAATATATACCAAAGTAGCAACAACCATGATGCTTCCTGAAATTACCACCAAGCGTGAAGAAGATGATATTTTGAAATTTGTGGTTAAAAATATTAACGTAAGTGTTGTCAACGCTTTGCGACGTACCCTTTTGAGTGATATCCCTTCTGCTGTATTTCATACTTTTCCTTATAATGAGAATCAGTGTACAATTAATAAGAATACTACTCGATTCAATAATGAGATTATCAAACATCGCCTCAGTCTTGTTCCCATTCATATTACAGATTTGACTATTCCATTAGAGAATTATCTACTTGAAGTTAAAAAGACAAATACATCAGGAATTATTGAATATGTTACGACCGAAGATTTTCAGATTAAGGATGTCCAAACTGGTAATTATCTTTCTAAGGGAGACCGTGATCGCATCTTTCCAAAAGATGGGGTAACTAATTACTATATTGAATTTTTGCGTTTGCGACCAAGATTGGCAACTAATTTGGAAGGTGAAGAGATCGACTTGACATGTAAGTTTCATATTTCAACCGCAAAAGAGTCGTCTACTTATAACCAGACCTCAACATGCTTTTACAAAAATACAGTTGATGCGGTAACCGCTAATAATATTTGGGCTAAGAAGGCAAAGGAGCTTAAAGGAGAGGGTATGGATGAAGCCCAAATTGCCTTTGAAAAGAAAAATTGGAACCTTTTGGATGGACAGCGTATTTGTGTTCAGAATAGCTTTGATTTTATGTTGAAAACCATTGGAATTTATCAAAATAAGGAGCTTATCAAGAAGGCATGTGATATTTTGAACGAGCATATGGCCATAATTCAGCAAGCACTCGATGTTGATGACAATTCGGTTGTGGCTATTCAGAAGACTACATCCACTATTGAAAACTGTTATGATATTCTTTTGAAGAATTATGACTATACAATAGGTAAGGTATTGGAGTATTATATGTACGCTATTCATTATGAAGGTGATGCAATGCTCTCTTTTTGTGGCTTCCATAAAGAGCACCCGCATGATGATTATAGTATCCTGCGTATCGCTTTTAAGAACGCGAGCGAACCTACTGTTGTAAAGCAGTTCCTTCGAGACGCTCTTTCGTCAAGCACTTCGGTATTCGCTCACATGAAGTCCTTGTTTTAATCAATAAAAATTGATTTTAAAATAACACTATTAATTAAAGGTAAAATAATGATCATTCCAATTAAGTGTTTCACATGTGGTGAGGTTCTTGCGAATAAATACCGTTTTTATCTTGAACAAGTTAGGAAATTGAAAATTCAACGTGGTATTAAGGAGGATAAGGTACTTTATTTGACACAAGATTTTGCTGAAAAAACCCCTGAGGGTGAGGTAATGGATCAACTTAAACTTACCAAGATGTGCTGTCGACGTCATATGCTAACACATGTCGATATTGAATAAAATAAAAATATTGTTTAATAGTATATGATTAATAATACTTTTAAACCCGCGATAGCAAAAGTTGGAGGTCCTTGGGATGGAGCTAATCCCAAAACATGGCCAGGTGTTGGAGGCACACCAGGTACCACCAACTATTATGATTATAATACAGGTCCTTCTTTACCAGACCCGGAATCTACTCCTTTAACACATTACAATTCTGAAACTCCAAAGACAGGAATGAGTGGTGGTCGTAAGCGCAAAGGAAAGACAACCAAGCGTAAGTCAAAGACAACCAAGCGTAAGTCAAAGACAACCAAACGTAAGTCAAAGACAACCAAGCGTAAGTCAAAGACAACCAAGCGTAAGTCAAAGACAACCAAGCGTAAGTCAAAGACAACCAAGCGTAAGTCAAAGACAACCAAGCGTAAGTCAAAGACAACCAAGCGCGGCGGAGGTAGTCATGGTAATACTATTGTCCCACAGCCTGTTGTAAATTTAGGAAGAACTGTAACATATCAAGGAAAAAATTTATGGAATTCTTTTGTTGGAAATTCGCCAGCCATAAATCCTGATCCGTTAGTTCAACCTATTGTGAAATAAAATTTTTTTGTTGTCTTAATTTATAAAGATAATGTTAAAGCAATTACAAAAATTATGTACACCAGCTCATCTTTATTTCATTTTATCTGTCATTTCATTAGTTCTCATGGCAATCCAGAATTTAGGAAATACTGACAAGTACTGTGTAGGTAACTACACCTGTGTTGTTACTAGTACATTAGGCGTTTTCCTTGTCAAGATGATCTATGTTGCTTTCTGGACATGGGTCTTGAACACTCTTTGCCGCGCTGGATATACTAATCTTTCGTGGTTCGTTTTCCTCTTACCATTTATTGCGATGTTTATCTTGATTGCCTTATTGATTATTCATTAATTTAAGAAAAACTTATTATATACTTATATTAATGAATTCCGAAATTATTTGGAAGATTATTGACACATATTTCGAAGATAATCCATATGCTCTGGTCTCTCATCATCAAGATTCTTACAACTTGTTTTTCAAAACGGGGTTGCGCCAAATTTTTAAAGAAAAAAACCCTATACAAGTTCTTAAACAACAAGATGAAGAAACAAAGGAGTTTAATTTAGATTGTAAATTATATCTTGGAGGCAAAGAGGGTGATAAAATATATTATGGTAAACCTGTGATTTACGATGAAAACTATGAGCATTTTATGTATCCCAATGAGGCTCGTCTGAGAAATATGACTTATGGATTTTCTGTTCATTTTGATGTTGACGTGGAATTCAAAATAAATTCTGACACACAAATTGAGCATACTATTACACTTGAAAAGGTATATCTTGGTCGATTTCCAATCATGTTACAATCTGATATGTGTATTTTACAGAATTTAGATCCAAAAGTGCGATTCGAAACGGGTGAGTGTATCAATGACCCGGGTGGATACTTTATTATCGATGGGAAAGAAAAAGTTCTTATTTGCCAGGAAAAATTTGGCGATAATATGTTGTATATTCGAGATAATTATAGCGATATGTATGAATATTCGGTAGAGGTAAAATCGGCATCCGAAGACGCAGCTAAACCAAAACGCACCACAGCTGTACGCATGGTGTCGCCTCTTCCAACTCAATCAAATGGGCAAATTGTTGTCACAATCCCCAATGTCCGTAAACCAGTGCCTCTTTTTATTGTGATGCGCGCCCTTGGAATTGTTTCTGACAAAGCAATTATTGAGACTTGTTTGTTAGATATGGAGAAAAACGACAATTATGTCGATTTATTCATTCCCAGTATTCACGATGCCAGTATAGTTTTTACACAAGAAACCGCACTTAAATATATTGCCACTTTCACAAAGGGGAAAACGGTACCACATGTTTTAGAAATTTTATCTGATTATTTCTTACCCCATATAGGAGAAATGAATTTCAAGGATAAGGCTTATTTTATTGGTCATATGGCATTTACATTATTACGTACTTCGCAAAAAGAACAGGCCCCAACTGACCGTGATAACTTCAAATACAAACGCGTGGAAATGTGTGGTTCTCTCTTGGCCGATTTATTCAAAGAGTATTATGCCATTATGCAGCATAAAATTTTTCAAAAAATCGACAAGGAATACTATTATCACGAATCGCAATACCAGGGTGAAGCATTCATTAATTTAGTTGAAAATAATTACAAAGAATTTTTCAAGGAGCGCGATGTGGAAGTTGGATTCCGAAAAGCTTTCAAGGGAAACTGGGGAGCCGAAGCTCACACCAAAAAACCAGGCGTCGTTCAGGATTTAAATCGCCTTTCATTCAATTCTGCCCTAGCACAGCGCCGAAAAATTAATTTGCCATTGGATGCCAGCGCGAAAGTCATTGGTCCTCGTCTTCTTCACAGTTCTCAATGGGGTATTATTGACCCACTGGATACACCAGATGGTGGAAATGTTGGTCTTCATAAACATATGTCTATTGTTGCTAAGATAACAAATGGATACTCACCCAAACCCCTTGTTCAGTTACTTCGCAGTGAAGGGTATTTGCGTTTTTTGACTGAAAGCAGCCCAAAATATATGGCTACCAATACAAAGGTTTTTGTCAATGGTGCTTGGTTAGGAGTTACTCCTAACCCAATTGGAATGACTCAAAGATTTCGTTTCTTACGCCGATTGGCAGTTATTCCTGTCTATACCAGTTGCGCTTGGAACAAACAAACTAATGAGATAGAAATTTACACTGATGGCGGACGGTTATGTCGTCCAATTTTCTACATTGATGAAGAATCTAGACAGTTATCGCTTTTAATCAAATCGGCATTTGAATATGTTGAAAAGGGTGCTATAACTTGGGAAGGTCTCATCAGTGGATTTGCTGATAAAAAGGTCGAAGGTTTTTCCGTCGATGCTAATCGCGTATATACCATTGCTTCTCTCTATGGTGAAAACCCAAGATCTTTATCGGATAAGCAAGCCATTATAGAATATATGGATTCCTCTGAGGCCAATGTGGCATATATTAGCTCCACACTTCAATCCTCATTTAAAGGCAATGATTACACCCATGTGGATATTCACCCTTCACTCTTACTTGGTGTAATGGGTAACCAAATTATTTTCCCTGAAAACAACCAATTGCCGCGTAATCTTTTCTCTTGTGGACAAAGTAAACAAGGTGCTTCTTGGTACCACACCAATTTTCAGAACCGTATTGACAAGATGGGTGTTGTTTTGAATTATGGCCAAAAACCTGCTGTTAAGAGTCGTTATATGCATTATATTAACAAGGAGACACAGCCCTACGGAGAGAATCCAGTTGTTGCCATTATGTGCTATGGTGGTTACAATGTTGAAGACTCTATTTTATTTAACGAAGCATCAGTGAAACGTGGAATGTTCCGCACCACATATTTAAACAGTTACGAAGCGAGAGAAGAGGCTGTTGGCGTTGGTGCTGGGGCAGTTGATTCCACCTTTACAGATATCCAAAATGCTAATGTTATTGGTACTAAACCTGGGTTCGATTATGGATACTTAGACGAATATGGTCTTATTAGAGAGAACACAGAACTAAATGATAAGATGACCGTTATTGGTAAAGCCACTACTGATTTAGATGATCCCAGTCTTAAAATAGATGCATCGGTTTATCCTAAGAAGGGTCAATTAGGTTTTGTTGACAAGGCATTTATGACAGAGGGTGAAGAAGGTCGACGCATTGCCAAGGTTCGCATTCGCGAAGAGCGTGTTCCAGCTGTTGGCGATAAATTCTGTTCGCGTTGTGGTCAGAAAGGTACTATTGGACGTATCATTCCTGAACGCGATATGCCTTTCACCGCCAATGGTATTCGTCCTGATATTATTGTTAATCCACACGCATTCCCAAGTCGCATGACCATTGGTCAGCTCGTTGAGGTGATCGTTGCCAAAGCTGGCGTTAACTATGGTGCGTTCGGAGATTGTACTGCTTTCTTAAACCAGGGTCCAAAACAAGAACTTTTCGGTAAGCTTTTGACTGATGTTGGATATAATAAAACAGGAAATGAAGTTTTATATAACGGATTAACTGGCGAGCAGTTAGAAGCCGATATTTTTATTGGTCCGACCTATTATATGCGATTGAAGCATATGGTTAAAGACAAAATTAATTACCGTGCTCAGGGCCCAAGAACCTTATTGACCCGTCAGACCGTTCAAGGTCGCGCAAATGATGGTGGTCTTCGTGTAGGAGAAATGGAACGTGATGGAGTTATTGCGCACGGAGCTGCTAAGTTTTTAGAAGAGTCCATGACAACCCGTGGAGATGAATACTTTATGGCTATATGTAACAACAGTGGTACAATCGCAGTGTATAACGAGAGTAAAAATATCTTTTTGAGTCCAATGGCAGATGGTCCAATTAAGTTTAATGGTGAAGTAGATGACAAATTAAGTGTCGTGAATATTTCCAAATATGGTCGCGATTTCAGTGTTGTTAGAGTGCCTTATTCTTTCAAATTACTGATGCAAGAATTATTGACAATGAATATTCAGATGCGTATTATTACAGAGGATAACGTTGACCAATTGACGAGTATGTCTTATTCCAACAATATTTCTCTTTTATTGAAGGATGATAAGATTACACCAAAGGGTGTACAGGAAGTAAACGAAAAGATGCGTTCTGTAAAAAGTGGTGAAGTCGATGCCACTAAGGGTGGTCCGTTCACACCACCTTTACCAGCCGGTCCATATGCGCCACGTTCACCAGAGTATGTGCCACGTTCACCAGACGGTCCATATACGCCACGTTCACCAGAGTATGTGCCACGTTCACCAGAGTATGTGCCACGTTCACCAGACGGTCCATATACGCCACGTTCACCAGATGAGTTTGCGATTGGAGATTTGGTCAACCTGACAAACCACGACATTGCCCCTTGGAGAACTTGGAAAATTTCTAACATCAATAAGGAAAACGATGAATATACATTGATTACACGTGAAACATATGATTTGCCTAAATCTGCTACTCTCAGTGTAAATGGCAAAGTGGCTACATTTTTAGCTAATAAGCACGAGTTAAACAAGGTTATTCCATATATTCCATATAAACCAGATGGCCCACGTTCGCCAGAGTATACACCACATTCACCAGACGGTCCATATACACCACATTCACCAGACGGTCCATATACACCACATTCGCCAGACGGTCCATATACACCACATTCGCCAGATGTGCCAATGTATGTTGGTGATATTGAATATTTAGTTGGCGATACAGTCAAATTAAGTACTGATTCGCAAAATCCTAATAGACCTTGGACAATAATTAACATAGATCAAAATTCAGGTAATTACACATTGACAACCAGTAATTTATTAGGATTACCAAGTTCGGCAAAAATATCTGCTGATGGATCATCATACGCAATTATTATAGCCAGCAAATTGGAAATTTCTTTTGTAAACAGTCCAAGATCACCAGAAGAATCGCCACCACAACGACCAGTAGCAAAATATGGTGCTGTTCCACCGCCTCCACAATTGACTGCAACTG
>Ga0206126_10001178_pt1 | contig 32324 bp, 33 predicted proteins | sample Helgoland_Spring_5_FD_148621 | JGI IMG/M metagenome (GOLD analysis project Ga0206126, IMG submission 148621) | Pelagic subsurface seawater microbial communities from Kabeltonne, Helgoland, North Sea - Helgoland_Spring_Bloom_20160412_1 | ecosystem: Environmental > Aquatic > Marine > Epipelagic ...
ACCTTAGGGTCATTCAACCATGGCGTTTCCGCCGGCAAACTTAGTTCATTTTGTCGGTCCATGCCCGCAGCATACGCGCAGTCGCACCCCAGATGTAATAGGGCCCGTAAGGTACAGCGAAATATGAGCGCATTTCACCACGCCAGCGACGCGACTGAATGCAAAAATTCTCTGCGTTCAGGACATGAGACAAAGGCACACGAAACACTTCTTCAACCTCACCCCGCTCTGGGACCAGAGTAAATTCTTCTCGAACAAGACCAATCACAGGCGTTACCTGAAACCCCGTAACTGTTTCATGGCTAGGCAATGTGCCCAAAACCTCAACCAAATCTGTTGGTAAGCCAATTTCTTCACGCGCCTCTCGTAAAGCAGCCGCAACTACATCGGCATCCCTTTCATCCTGTTTTCCACCAGGGAATGCGATTTGACCTGGGTGATGCTTAAGTGCTGAAGATCGTTTGGTCAGGATAAGCTCAGCAACGCCATTGCGAATTATAACCGGCGCAAGGACACCAGCAGGGCGTAAAACACGATCCGCTGGTTTGGTGAAGTCTGGGTTTAAATCAAAATCGGACGAGGGGTTTCCCCCTTCGCCCAACGCTGACCGGATCGATGCGATCAGATCACTCACTTTTAGCTTTTTCAACTTCCAATCCAACAGATGCTGGATCAAGATCGTAATGCGCACCACAGAACTGACAGTCCGCGGTGACGCGACCCTCATCAGTCGTCATCGTCGCAATGTCTCGTGCCGAATAAATCGACAAACTCTGACGCACGCGATCTTCCGAACAGGTGCACCCAAACTGAATGGGTTGCGCCTCATAGACACGCGGTTTCTCTTCACTGAACAGGCGCACCAATAGATCATTTGGCGGAATCATCGGGCCAATCAGTTCCATTTCTTCAACCGTATCGAGTAAAATATTCGCTCTATTCCAATTCTCAGAAGCATCCCCGTCCAACAAATCTTCAGCCTGTAAAGATCCACCAGACCCTTCAGCATCTTTCGCATATGGCGATGCTTTTGGCATGTGCTGCAACATCACGCCTCCAGCACGCCAAGTTTCAGGCTGGCCAGCCTCCGTTGAGCGACCAAACGATAAAGAGAAGCGCGTTGGCAACTGTTCGGACTGTGCAAAATAAGCTTGGGCGCTTTCGGTAATAGATTTACCATCCAATGCAGCAATTCCTTGATATGGATTCATCCCCTTACCTTGGTCGATCATAATCGCAATGTAGCCTTCGCCAAGTTGCTCAAACGGATCCGCATCGGTAATACGTTCAGCATCATAGCTCGCATAGGCACGAATACGTGCCGGTTGGCCTTCGTCATCAGGGCCGTAATAGTCAGTCGCAATCATGCGCACTGCACCCTTAGTCTGCACCTGCATAGACAGCTTCCAACGGGTCTTTACCGTTTGGCCAATCAATGCGGTTAATACAGCCATCTCAGCGACAAGGGCTTCGACCTGTGGCGGATAATCGTGTTGATCCAAGATACCGTCTAACACACCGTCCAGACGCGCTACGCGTCCACGGATGTCCGAAGCATCAAGCTGAAATGGCAGGACTGTGTCGTCCCACGCGATCTTAGGTGCAAGTGTCATAGGGGTTTCCTTAGTTGCCGGTCGTTGGCATATCGCGTCTATATAGCACTAGAAACCCAAACAAAAAGAGGGGCACGTCAAATGATACGCCGTATCGGTCAACCGCCACTACCCGATCAACGTTATACATTGCGTGCCGGTGCCTACGCTATCCTACCTTTGCAAAAACGATTGTTGCTAACAGCCCAAGTTAGCGATTTTGTTGATATCCAACTTCCAGGGGGTGGAATTGACCAAGGAGAATCCCCAATCCAAGCCCTACACCGTGAGGTAATGGAGGAAACTGGCTGGCGCATCGCTGCTCCAAAACGTTTAGGAGCCTTCCGTAGGTTTGTCTTTATGCCAGACTATAATCAGTGGGCCGAAAAAATTTGCCACATTTATGTCGCCAGACCCACGCAGCAAATCTGTAAACCTTCAGAACCTAGCCATTTTACCACTGTTATGGATCCGACTGAGGCCGCAATTGCATTGGGTAATGATGGGGATCGCATGTTTGTAGAGCAATTTTTTGGGCTTTGATATTAAACACTAAATTCGAACAGTATTCCTGAAACGTCATCAGAGAAACCATCATTTTCCGCAAAACCTGTTAGGTTCCAAATCAACGCATCAAAGAACATAGCACCTTTGGTGTTCCGTAGGTCGTGCATAAGTTCCTCCAATCCCACAATCCCGTTTCGCCAAAAATGCCCACATCTCAACTTGGGCAATCCGCAACCTCATCTAAAAGGATCAAAACCCGATCGCCTTTATTTAAATTTATTCGATACGGTTCAAAGGTAACATTGGGGAGCAAACCCTTATTCGATCAGGGTGCCTCGATTAGTATCTCTTAACACGGCCTGCAGTGGAGCTAATTCACCAAGAATTCTCGCAAACGAAATGATGGGGCGATCAGCTACAAATACTATATCGTTGGGTCGCAGCTCTGTTTTTGATGCTACCAAAATCCTGGATACGTTTTGTGTATCCAAATGATAGGCAACAGAGGGACTTTGTCCTCTCAACAGGTAAACTTCAGAACGTTTAGCTGAGACATTTGATAAAGCGCCGTCTTCTGTGAAAAGAATATCCGCTAAACTTTCTCTCTTTGAGGGATCAATTAAGACTACTTTAGCTTTCCCAGCACCGCTTAATGCAAACACTTGGCTAGGCTTATATTCAAAATCGATCAATTCTATGTGATCACCTTCCTGGATCTTAACATATGATCCTCGCCCATTTAACGCTTCTGGCAACGTCATCCGGTACGAGTTTTTATTCCTGGTCAGTTTAACCACTGTAAGTTTGCTATCGCTCAGTTGACTTTCAGAGTTATCTGCAACTGACATATGCCCAAGAATAGCGTCTTTCAGATGTAGGTCCACACTTTCAAGAGGTACCACTTTACTGCCATATTTTTTTGAAAATATGGAAAACTTTTTACTTTTGAAGCCAGTCACTTCGAGTTGGAAACTTGGGATAAGACCCTGCTCAGTCAAAACACGAGTGATATCCGCTTGTACCGCAAGAAGTGACCGATTTTCAGCCTTAAAACTGCCAAGGCCAGGTATTAAAATTCTCCCTCGTGAGCCAACGACCACTTCACTAGATGAAGCGACTTCTTTAGCTTCGTTTATCTCTATGATATCTTTGTCTTGAATAATTATGGGTGGAGTTGATCTATCAAACAATTCTCGTGAGGTTATGCGGTGAGTGAAACCATTACGTGATAGAACAACAATACCCTGGTTCCGAGGTGCCGGAGACACACCATACTTTATGGCTAATTCCTTTAAAGTTACTGGTAGATTAGTGATTGGAACCACATTTTGACCAAAGACTTTTTCTGGATTTGGAAACGTAACAAAAGCTTTTTTACTATTAAAACCGGTTATTCCGAGCTGAAAACTGGGAGCAAGCCCATTCCGAATTAAAATGTTGCGTACTTCGGTTTGTATATCGTTGAGTGACCGATTTTCAGCTTTTATGCTGCCTAAGCCCAACAATAAAATATTGCCATCGCTGCCAATCAAACCGGATGTTTCTAAAACACCTTCGCTAGCCTGAATGTTTCCAGCTTTTTCACTATTATCATCTGTAAGAATATTAGAAATTTTAACGTTTGACCCACTGGCGACCTCATTAAGCTGAATCAACGTCAATTCGTCGCCTACTCCTAAAAGGTAGTCCGTCTCAGCTGGCTGAGCTGGAGTCCGTAGCAATGTCGTCTCAAACTCATTCAGCTGCATGTACTTTAGTTGGTCACCAAGACCGAGAAGATAATCCTGGTTTTGCGCAGAAGGTGGAATATCTGAAGTTATCAACTCAACTTCATCGAGAAGGTCGGCTTCAGATCCGATCCCAGTCTGCATGAGCCACCTTTGATAAGGGGCGTTGCTGACTTCCTGAGCGCTTTTAAATGTTAGACTTTGAATCTTTATCTCAAATTCTTCTTGAAAGCTCTCAACATCCAAGCTCTGATTGCCCGTTACAAGAGAAACTGGCTCAAGGATTTCGCCACAACCATGCAGAACTAGAGCAGAAGTAATACCTAATAATAAAAATCGAAATTTAATCATGAAGCAGTCCTTGAATTGGAAGACGTAAACGCATCTCTGCTAAAGTAGCAGACTTCGTGTTTTTGGTTCTCGCAATTGTAATATGGAACGAGTTTTGTTCTTCTGCAGCTCTCAACAAGCTGATTGCATCACCATTATCCGCACATAAAAATACCAGATCAAATTTCGCAGTGAGCGACTGGATATTCTCCCCAAAACCTTTTTGACTTAACAGTTCCATGGCCTCCAATTCGCCATGGGGTTTCAAAACTGATACGTGATCTGAATGTTCGTCCACAAAAAACGATCCAACAGAAAGCCTCTCATCATCAATATTTTGTTTTTTAGCATTTGATGAAAAATCAATCAGAGCAATCTTCAGAGATTTTGATTGCATATAACTCGCAAGCGATCGCGCCGCAGCAATACCTGAAAGCTTTGAGCGTGAAGATGTCATAATTACAATATTTGAACCGCTCTTATGTATCTCAACTGCCAAGTCTCTTAGAACGGCCCGGGGTTTTCTTTTAAGTAAGGAGCTTACATCACTCAAACTTTTGTTGCGTAGGGACAGAAGGGTTTTAGCGCTGGCTGTGAACTGCGCCTGCGCACCAGCTTTGAGAGCGTTTTTTGAGTAGTATACACCCCGGCGAACCGCCAAAAGTAAGGAAAGCGAAGCCCCAATGAATAAACCCAGAGCAGCCCCTAGGGCCAAAATCAGACTGCGCTTTGGTGCAGATGGGCTTATTGGGACTGAGGCGTATTCAAAAATTTCAGTTCGATCAGGTCGGTAACCCGCCGACATGCTTTGAGCCTTAACCTGCTCAATAAGAACAGTATATGTTGCCTCAGCAATTTTGGCCTCGCGTTCAAGTTTTGCGTACGTTTCTAAGGCTAAGCCAGAACGCTCGGCATCTATTTGCGCAGCAAGTATTTGAGACTGCAGTCTGCTCTTACGTTCCAACAATGTCTCAGTGACTGCATCTACAGAGCCAGCTTCAGGCCAGCTCCAAGAGCTTATAATTTCATTTTGGCCCAAGACCCGACGAAACTCTACTTGATCAACAATTGGAAATTCTTGACGCAGCGTCTGATAATTGTCTTCATCTGTGGTTTGATTTTTCAGCATGACGGCGAGAGCTGAGACCGCCTCATGTAATTCTGAGGTTCGGCTCAATTGTTCACGCAAAGCATCGAGCTGCAAGGAGCTTGCAGCAAAGCTTTCTAAGGGTAGCGCACTGTTATCAAGAGCAAATTCTTTTAGATTTGACTGTGACGCCTCTAAATCACTCAGGGCTTTTGCCAATGTGCTGGACAGGTAGGACAGCTGTTCATCTTGCACTGTATTTTTCTTAATTTTTGTAATGGCAATAATCTCCTCCATTACGGCATTTGCAATTTCAGCAGCGCGTTGGGGTTTCTCGTGCGTTACAACAATTTTAAGAGATCCATCTGGTGTCGTATCGATCACGACGCTTTGAGAATACTGCCTAATAATGCCTTGCCAAATAATTTCTTGAGGATCCGAAATGGATTTCTGCCAACCGATGGCACGCTTTATTAGGGACTTCCAAATCGGGTCAACTGATAGAGGATTATATGTGTTAAAATAGGGATCTTCCTGAAAATTTAGTTTACCATCAAGTTCTTGTATGAAAATTCTACCCATCACTTGATCTGTCGGCAATGCCGCAGCGCTGGACCCACCACCAAATCCAGCAATGGCGGCGAATACGCCCAACTCCCCACCCAGCGAAATACCAGATGATTGGTCTTCCAATTTAAAAATTGCTGAAGACGTAAATTCCTTATCCGCATTTAGAGCATAATACCCACCGAGTATAATTCCCGCAGCACAAGCACACACGATAAAGAGTTTATGGGCCCATAGAGTTAAGAACAACTCGCGAAGATCGATTTCATCGTCTGTGATTGAATTTTGAGGGTCTTGCATTGTGAGCCTATAATTTTGGACTTAAGTACCACTACTTTAAATCGCAAGCAAAGTTAGATAGTGAGATTTTAAACATTTTTTCAAATCGTCTGTCATAAAATTTTCCTATAATACATTTTACAAAAAGGCTACCGCACCTGAACGGCCAAGCTCCTGATTATCGGAAACCTTCTGTCGGGACGATGAAATATCTGAACACAGAGCGCTTTTTTGTAACCAATTGCCTCAATACAAGACGCATATGCGCAAGTGCTTATAATTACCTCTCAGGCTCACCGTTTTGAATTTCCCAAACACCGCTTTACGTGGCGCAACAGAACTGCGACGCTAAGCAAGTTAATAAGTAGTAAGTGGTTTACCCGCCTTGTAAATTAGTATCAAATTTATACAATGTGCTGAATATCTACGACTGGAAAGCAATTAAACGTGATTTATTCAAAGATTTCCCTTGTAAGCGCAATCTTCTGCACCGTCATGTTGGGTGCCACGCCCACTAAAGCCCAACAGGCGCAAGATCGGTGGCCTTACGAAGGCACTCCCTCCAGTTTCGTGGGCCTAGAGACCCCATACCTGCAAACGCAAAACAGTTTCGAGACCAATATCGGATCCTTGCAGACCACACCTCAGGTTTCTGGTGGGCAATCTGGTCGGCAAACCTACTACGGCGGAGCAAGCTACCGCGGCGCTGGAAACTGGGAACTTGGTGCAAATCTCGTCATCTTTGATGATGTGCCTGGCCAAAGAGTTAGCAATACAACTGAATCGATTACTTACATTTCATCAGGTGTGAACCTAAAGTACAAATTTTTAGAGACAAAAGCTATCGACGCAGCGGTCAAGCTGAGTGTTGACCGCGTGTATTACAGCCGAGGCGGAAAAATCACCGACCAATCCGGTGTCTCGCCCAGCCACAAGTCAACATTCATAGCCAGCACCCTGGAAATGCCTCTCGGGTTGCGCCTGTCAGAAAATCTCACGGGGACCACAACCCTAAGCTGGACAGATGTCCAACAGGGCTCGGCAACCTTAGAGACGTTTAGCGATCGCCTTGCAGCCGAATTTGGGCTTATTTACCGTTTGTCTGAGCGTTTAACGACCTATGGCAGCACACAACAGGTTTGGCGCATGCAATCTAACGCAGCGGACGCCACGGACGGTAAAAAATCCACTCGCATCTACACCCTAGGCATGCAGTATGCCTTAACACCACAGGCCGTCATAAACGTCTTCGCAACCAACTTATTTGGGCCTTACGGGAGTGCGCGCCACCTTCCCTTTTTTCCCGACGACGATGCACCTACCTTTGGCGTATTGCTCAAATACAGCCCAAGCGGTCGGGGCGTCGGCCCCAATGCCCCGCGCTTCCACACACTGAGATATAATTGTGGCGAGTGTCACACGTCGCTAGAGAGTGGAAATCTTCAAAGCGATACAATTTCTGTCACTGCTACTGCAGGCCCCAAACAGTCTGGGGCAATCAACTTGCAGTACTCAATAGATCCCGACATTCAATTTGAATTTGTAGCCGAACAATACCACAGCGGCGAAACCTCAAGATTTCGCTCTCGCAACAATGAGGACCTGCGCGTCACAGTTGGTGGCCGCTGGCAAGCGCTAGGTGAGCGCTACGGGCACCCATTTGACTTAAGCTTTGGAGTTTCGGCTGGCCGCGACCTGAAGGACACATCTATCGGTGCCCTTGTCGCTGACGCCCGGCTCTCAAAAGATATCGGGCCCTACAGTATTTCTGCGCAGGCTTCCGGAGCAATATTTGCAGACGTATACGTCCAAGGCTTCGGTATAGAGGCCACGCGCGCAGTTGCCAAAAACTTTCACATTAACTTGGGTACAAGATTTACGAATAATAGTGACACAATCTGGACGGCAGGGGTAACTAAGACGTTTGAAGATTCACCGTTCAGTATTGGGTTGGAAGCCACCAATGCGATGGGAACGACGGGCCTGGGAACTCTCTATGAGGCATCCAAGCCGCATCTTAAGGTGTCAGTAATGTGGGTGACGGCTCTCGATCTGCTTTAATCAGCTAAAGTCCAAATTAACGAGGAGTGGTCACACCACAAAATATTGCACGTGTTGGTCTTTGTTTCGTAAGCTTGAATTTTTAGTCATTTCTATTGGGGTGTGTGACCTTGGCTACTTTTTTCGTCAGTTCTGTGGATGCCTGGAGTCTTGCCTTATCGGAATACCTAAGTATCTGAACCTAAACGATTTGGGTTGAGCCATGCTTTAGCCAGACCCCAAAGTTTTCGTCGCTGATTGCGCCAGAGGCTAGGCCCTCCATGAACTCAACACCCTCCCCAGGCTCAGTTTGGAAATGCCATCCGTTCAGTCGCAGGAAGGTGGCGCCACTCACAAAAGCGGTCCGCTTATTTCCGTCAACAAATGCGTGTGCCTTGGCAATGCCGTAGGCGTAGGCCGCAGCACATTTGAACAGGCCTGCCTCCTGATACTGCAGCTTGTTTATGAGCCACTGCAGCGCGCTCGCGAGCAGGCCCTATCCCGCAGTCTTGATGCACTTCCCCGAAGTGCCATTGGCGATAGTGAATGATTTCTATGGCGCTTTGAAATCCAGGTTGGTTTGCTCACGCGAGGGCCTTAAGCAGGGCGCGGTTCTCATCCATGACATCCTCGGCAGCCTTGAGGGCGGCCAAGAGTTCTGGGTCGTGTAGCTGAAGCTTTATGCCGTTGCCGTCGGAATGGGTAACATAGACTGTGTCGCCCTCCTTGGCGTCCAATGCTTCAAACATTTCAGCAGTGAGTGTGACGACGAACGAGGTACCAACTTTGCGGATTCCAGTCTTAAACATTTTGAGATCATCTGCATCCTTTTCTTGATACACAAGCTCAGCGAACGTATTTCAAGCACTTAGCATACGCCCCCCGGTAATCCCCCCAACATTGGCGGCCGTGGATCAAGCCACCCGCACTTGTTATCCCCACCAGGCACATCTAGGACGCATAGCATGCGCAAATATTTAGACATTCCGCTGACACTTATTGTCGGCCTCGCCCTGACCGTCGCCATGCTGTGGCCGCTTGACGCTCCGCCGCCCTTCCCCGAAGGCAGCGACAAGCTCGTGCACCTCATAGCCTTCGCGGCACTTGCCTTCCCCCTAGCCCGCACGGGACGCCTCGGACTGCCCAGCGTGTTTATAGGGGCAAGCGCCTTCGGAGGCGCTATTGAGCTCATCCAGCCGATGTTCAACCGCAGCGCAGACCTCAATGACTGGATTGCAGACACTATCGGCATAGGCTGCGGCATAGGCTGCGGCCTCGCGTATCGGCGAATGCGCAAGCAGTAAGCATTGTTTGCGTGCTCAATTTTCATTGGGCTCGGCCTTGAGTTCGTTTCGGGAATTTTGATTTGCGCGTGCTTGTAGCTCACACCAAGCCCTCAAGGCCTTCCTGCGCTCGGAGCGCGCCTCGCCAAGGTAGCGCTCTTGCAGCCTGCGGTGACGCTCAGCTTCAGCAGCCAGTGGCTCAAGTTGCTCAAGCATTTTGTCTATATAATCCAAGGTCGCTAAGTCGGGCGGCGCTCCCCCCGATACGGCCTCCCTGTGGTCGAGGGCGGTTCTCATTTCTGTGTGAACTTTGTTTGCAGCCTGCCGCGCCGACTTAGGTGCCATTGCGTGTGCGCAGAGGGCGTGTAGGGCGCGGTGGTAGCGCACCTCAGCTACGGCGAGACGGTGTGTTGCCTCGCGCAGAGGGTCACGTGAGCTCGGCTCCTCAAAGGTGCCAGCAGGGCTGCCTAGGATAATGTTAAACCAAGCCGCAACGCTGCCAACCAGCGGCTCTGCTGTGAGCCCATGCCTGAGCGCGTTTCTTGAGGAGACTGCCTTGCCCTCGGCTGTCGTCGGGCCTGTGGCGCGCCTTTGCGGGCTCATAGCCTCGGCAGGCTCAATTCTGCGCCATGGGGACGACGTCGATTGGCCGCGCCTTCTGAAGTTCACGATACTCCGCAGACATAAGCCGCACACGCTTCTCAAGCTCAGGCAGAGTGCGCGCGTGCCGGTTGTAGTTGGAGTTCTGCATGAACTGCGCGCTCAGCACGAGCCTTGGGTCGACGCCGAGTGAAATCGCCTCCGCCGTGGCGCGCTCGCGCTTCATAGCGTCTTTTGACTTGAGGTCAGACATGAGGGTTTCGATGCGAAGCTCTATCGCATCCCAATCAATGGGATCCTCAAAGTCGTCTTCATCCCCACCCGCCTCAGTGAAAGCGTAGAGTTGGCGGTTGAAGTCGCGCTCGCCGTCACCTTCGAGTTTACGGGTCAATAGCTGCCTGACAGTCTTCTCTGTGCCGGTTGAGAGCTCAACCTGCGCCGAGGCCTTAAGCTGGAGGATGGCCCAATTTAGATCCACCAGCTGTAGGGCTTGAATGTACTCGTACTGCGTCATGGGCGCCAGATCCGCCACAGTGACTTGCCTGTATGCCTCGTACGCGGGGCTGAATTCGCCAATGAGTGCCGGACGCTCTGGAAGGAGGTCGTTGAGGGCCATTGGCCCCGTGTGGTCAAGGAGTGCGGAATTGAGTGCCTGTGTCATATGCCTGCCAATGTCGTAGCTATTGGGCAAATTTTATCAAAAGACGGGACGCAGACATAACGAATTCTTTTGAAAATTACTTCGCGGGGTTCTTGACAATTTATTTGGTCTTCGGAGCGGCCTGGCGCCACAGACGTACTCCGGGGCCCTCTGCGGCGTCGCCGATGAATTCTATGCCTGCCTCTTCAAGTGTGGAGCGGATGAGACGTAGGTTGGCCTGGGTTGCTTTATTCAAGCCACCTTCAGTTTCAAGCCTTTTGATTGTACTTACACTTACTGATGATTTTAGGGAAAGGGTTGCGATGCTCCACCCCAGTGCAGCGCGTGACATACGAATTTGATCACAAGTCAGCATTGACAATATGTTTCCTATGGTCTAAATGAGCTCATATGAGCCATAATTGCAAATCTTTAGAAAACGCTTTTAAAGCGCTAGAGGGTGCCTACGCACCAAATACCCTTAGGTCATATTACGTCGATGCAAGGACATTTGTCGACTGGTGCGGTACCCAAAATATTGAGCCGTTTCCACTGACGTCCGCTACGTTCTGTAGCTTCATCGAGCATATGCAGTCAGCGTATAGTTATAGCACAATACGGCGGCGGATATCGGCGCTACGGAGAGTAAATAAACTTATGGGCTTTGAGGATCTCACACACACTGACGAGGTGTACCTTTCGATACGCAAGCTTAAGCGTTCAAAGGGTTTGGAGCAGCGGCAGGCTGTCGGAATTAACCATGACATTCTGATTAAAATGATCGACGCTCAGCCAAACACCCTTGCAGGAACCCGCAATAGAGCGCTGCTGTCGCTGGGCTATGATTTCCTCGCACGCCGCTCTGAACTGGTGGCTATGAAGTGCGATGATCTAACGTTTACGCCAGATGGAGGCCTGAAGGGTATAATCAGAAAGAGTAAAACCGACCAGTATGGGCGTGGTCGGCTGGTATTTGGATCAGACAGGAGCGCGAAGCTTGTAAAGAAGTGGCTAAAACTGAAGCCTCAGCAAATTCAGTACCTATTCTGCGCCATTAATCATAATCAATGTCTAGACCGCGCTATGTGTGATCGCAGTGTAAATGAAATCATCAAGCGCAGCATAGTAAGAGTGAAAAGATGCGAGCGGCCAAGTGATGTGGATGTTTCAGGGCATTCACTGCGCGTAGGAGCAGCTCAGGACTTATTGACCAAAGGATTTGATCTCGCCGCCATTATGAGGGCAGGGGGATGGTCTGATCCAAATACCGTCTCAAGATATCTGAAGTTCACGCAGCATAATATTTGGCAGTGACGGTTCTTACAAAAGTCGTTACTCGCCCGCGCGGGATGAACTAACAGGCACTATTTGTGTAAATGGATTTGCAATGGAGAGCGTGATTACAAAATATTGTTTTTAAAAATTATAATACCAAAGACTTCGGTGTGTATGGAAATGTGTAAGTCCGTGTGCTGTAGTAAAGCGAGAGTTGTGCGTTGAACACGTTGATTGTGATTAAATAAACCTTTGAGAATATTACGAGATGTGAGTTGACTGTACGAAAACTCTTAAAATTTTGTTATAAAAAATGTTCGTCTGAAAGTAATACGCCTAATTACAACCTAAAGGCGATAAATTATCCGGTTCAGTGAAAAACTTTACGTAGTCGCGGGCTAGGCCTCGAGCGTTCGCCGGCGGCGGTCCAGAGCCTCGCTGTGTCATAGCGCCGAGAGGTTCGCGCGGCTCTGTATCAAAAACCGCTCGAAGAGGTCCATCCGCAACAGGCGGCGTGCAGCCTCGCTGCTTTACCTGCCATTGAGTGACCTCCCTTTGCGTTGCGCCTCCACAAAATTTACCGGAGCTAATTCATGGCGGCCAGACCGAGTTCCGTCAATGAGCAAATATTTTTGTCAGAAGTGGGTGCCGTACTAGGCGCGGCGGGGATAGACAGTGGCCAATGCCCCACACTTGGCGCAAAGACTTGGTACAACCACTGAACGCACTTGCATTGAGCCGAACCCCTGAATAGCTACGGAGTAATACCGACATAAACCGAATTTGATGTCCTCCATGCGTTTTATCTGATCCGCCCCGCCGCTACCATGGCCATCCTCTCGGTGGTTGCTCTAACGGCGGCTGGCGGCGCACGTGCGCAAGACGTGGGCAGCGCGATGCCCTACGCCGGCGCTCCTACCTACACACCTAGTGGGCCTGGAGACACCATACCTGCAGGCGCGCAACAGCTTTGAGGGAAATATAGGCTCGCTCCAGACCTCCTCCGGCGTGAGCGACGCCCAAACGGGGCGCCAGACCTACTACGGCGGCCCCAACTACCGCGGCTCCGGCAACTGGGAGGTGGGCGCCAACGTGGTAATATTCGATAACGTCCCCGACCAGGCAGTGGGTGCCAAGACAAATGACGTGACATACATTTCCTCCGGCGTTCACCTTAAGTATGGGATCCGGCAGGATAAGCCTGCGATTGGGGCCGTTAGTGCGGCCGTGAAGCTGAGCGTCGACCGCGTCTACTATAGCCGCGGCGGCCAAATCACAGACCAGTCCGCCGTCGGGGCGGATCAGAAGACCACATTTGTAGCCACCACAGTCGAGCTACCTCTGGGCCTGCGTCTCTCCGACCGACTCTGGGGCTCCGCTACGCTGGGCTGGACGGGCATACCAAAGACCTCGACAACACTGGAAAACTTTGGGAACCGGGTCTCCGCGGAATTGGGCCTGGCATACCGGGTATCGCCGCGGATATTGGCGTACGGCAGCGTGAAGCAAATCAGGCGGGCTGAGGTCGATGCCGCGGACGCCACAGACGGCCAGAAATCTGCGCGCATTTATACGCTAGGCGGCCAGTACGCCCTCACGCCGCAGGTTGTGGTCAACGCCTTCGCGACCAACCTCTTCGGGCCTTACGGCAGCGCGAGGAACATGCCGTTCTTCCCCGACGACGACGCGCCCACAGTGGGTGTCATGGTGAAGTACACCCCTAGCGGCCGCGGCGGCGGCGCGCGGGCGCCACGCTTCCACCGTACCCAGCCCAACTCCTACAGTCGCCGCGCGCCAGACGTGGGCCACCACCTTCCCAGTGACACGCTCTCCTTGACCGCTACCGCCAGTGCGGACCGCGCGGGTGCCATTATCGCGCGCTATGCGACAGACCCCGACATCCAATTTGAGTTCGCAGCCGAGCAGTATCACAGCGGAGACACCTCAGATTTCCGAAACCGTAACGTGGAGGATATCCGTCTCACGGTTGGCGGCAGCTGGCAGGCGCTTAGTGAGAACTATGGGCACCTTGGCAACCTTAGTTTTAGCGTCTCAGCTGGACGCGATCTGGATAAACCCTCCATAGGCGCGCTATTCGCCACCGCGCGGCTGTCTAAAACATTTGGTTCTTATGGCGTCGGCATGCAGGCCTCTACCGCGATCTTCTCTGACGTCGAAGCTAGGGGTCTAGGGCTCGACATCACGCAGAAAATTAAGCCACTCTTGAGCGCCCAATTCGGGGCCACTTTTACTAATACTGGCGAGCACATCTGGTCTGCAGGCTTTGCAAAGGCATTTGAGGAATTTCCCGTAAGTGTAAGCTTGGAAGCTACAAATGCGATGGGCGTGGCAGGCATTGGAAAGCTGTTTGCGGCGCCTGATCCGCACTTGAAAGCTTCGGTGACGTGGACAACAGAACTAGATCTGTTTTGAAAAGTCGCCCATTTGGAAGTGTTTAAGAGAAAAGTCAAATTAACCGATCTACACTGTCTTTGTTACTTGCACTCAATGATTGTATCCATTGTATATCTCATGCGACCTTCGGCTTGTAAAACCAAGCAAGACGCAATTATGCTTTTCTCATTTCGAAGTTGCTAGTCACCCAATAACTGTTTGATGATGAGATCGGCGGCCTCCTCAGGGGCTATTGCTGTGGTATCAATGCGAATTTCTGGAACATCTGGTGCCTCATAGGGGCTATCGATGCCAGTAAAGTTTTTCAACTCACCCGCACGCGCCTTGGCATAGAGCCCTTTGACATCACGCTTTTCGGCTTCGGCCAATGGCGTATCGACAAAGACTTCGACAAATTCACCTGGCTGCATCATGGATCTCACCATGTCACGTTCTGATCGGAAAGGCGAAATAAAGGCCGTAATCACGATCAAGCCTGCATCGGTCATCAATTTGGCGACTTCGCCGACGCGACGGATGTTTTCGATGCGGTCGGCATCAGTAAACCCGAGGTCTTTGGTCAAGCCATGCCGCACGTTATCACCATCCAACAAGAAGGTGTGACGGTTCATGTGCGCCAGCTTCTTTTCAACGATATTGGCGATTGTGGATTTGCCTGATCCAGACAGGCCTGTCATCCAAAGGACAGCAGGCTTTTGGTTTTTAATTGCAGAATGGCTTTCGCGCCCAATGTCCGTGGCTTGCCAGTGAATGTTTTGAGCGCGGCGCAGGGCAAAGTTGATCATCCCTGCGGCCACTGTGGCATTGGTCATTTTGTCGACCAAAATAAAGCCACCTAATTCGCGGTTTTCCGTGTAGGGGGTAAAGGGAATGCTGCGATCCGTTGTGACATTGGCAATTCCAATCGCATTTAGATCGAGCGTTTTCGCAGCCGCTTGTTCAAGTGTGTTTACATTCATTTGGTATTTTGGTTGGGACACTGTTGCGGAGACTGTCTGTGCGCCCATTTTCAAAACGTAAGCACGGCCGGGGATCATGTCCTCTTCGTCCATCCAGACGATGGTCGATTCAAATTGATCCGCGACTTCTAAGGGTGCCTTGGCATCGGCGATGAGTTGACCACGAGAGCAGTCCACTTCGTCCTTGAGCGTTAGCGTGACAGATTCCCCAGCAAATGCCGCGTCTTTGTCACCGTCAAAGGTGACGATGCGGTCAATTTGGGATGTTTTGCCCGATGGCAGAATGCGGACTTCGTCGCCTGGTTTGACGACGCCAGCGGCGATTTTGCCCGCAAATCCGCGGAAATCAAGGTTTGGACGGTTGACCCATTGAACAGGCATGCGGAACGATTGTTCCTGATCCGCGTTTTGGTTCAGCTCGACCGTTTCCAAGTGGTTTAGTAGGCTTGGACCCGAATACCATGTGGTGTTCTCGCTTGGACCCGTGATGTTGTCCCCTTTGAACCCAGAAATTGGGATGGCGACAAAATCGGTGATAGCAATCGCTTTGGCAAAGGATGTGTAATCTTCGACGATGCTGTCAAATGTGCCTTGATCGTAATCGACCAAATCCATTTTGTTGACCGCCAAGACGATGTTTTTGATGCCAATCAAGTTGGCCAAATAACTATGACGACGGCTTTGGGTTAATACGCCTTTGCGCGCGTCAATCAAGATGACAGCGAGGTCGGCCGTTGACGCCCCTGTGACCATGTTGCGGGTATATTGCTCATGGCCTGGTGTGTCGGCTACGATGAATTTACGTTTTTCAGTGGCAAAGAAACGATAGGCAACATCAATTGTGATACCTTGTTCGCGCTCTGCGGCAAGGCCATCAACCAAAAGCGCAAAGTCGATGTCCTGACCTTGGGTTCCGACCTTTTTACTGTCGGCCTCCAGCTGAGCCAGCTGATCTTCGAAAATCATCTTGCTGTCATAGAGCAATCGCCCAATAAGTGTGGATTTCCCGTCATCAACGGAGCCGCACGTGATAAAGCGCAAGAGGCTTTTGTTTTGGTGGGCTTCCAAATAGGCGTCGATATCTTCGGCGATAAGAGCGTCTGTTTTATAGATTTGATCTGTCATTGGTTCTCGCCTCCTTAGAAGTAGCCCTGTTGTTTCTTTAACTCCATCGATGCGGCTTGGTCGTGGTCAATCGCACGGCCTTGGCGTTCAGATGTCGTGGTTAACAACATTTCTTGGATAACTTCAGGAAGCGTTTTTGCCTCAGACTCAACGGCCCCCGTTAACGGATAGCATCCCAAGGTGCGGAACCGAACGGACCGCATAACGGGCTCTTCGCTATCCTTGAGGGGAAAGCGGTCGTCATCCACCACCAATAACATGCCATCGCGTTCCACAGTTGGGCGCGGGGCCGAGAAATAGAGAGGGACAATTTCGATGCCTTCGAGGTGGATATATTGCCAAATGTCCAATTCTGTCCAGTTTGACAATGGGAACACCCGCATGCTTTCGCCTTTAGTTTTGCGCGCATTATAGACGTTCCATAATTCAGGGCGCTGTTGTTTTGGATCCCAACGGTGTGAGGCTGTGCGGAAACTAAAAACGCGCTCTTTGGCACGGCTTTTTTCTTCGTCACGACGTGCACCCCCAAAGGCGGCGTCAAACCCATAATGATCCAAGGCTTGTTTCAGCCCTTCGGTTTTCCACATATCTGTATGCATTGAGCCGTGATCAAAGGGATTGATACCCTTTTCTTTGGCTTCGGGGTTTTGATGAACCAAAAGCTCCATGCCCGCATCTTTGGCAGCCTTTTCGCGCAGGGCGTACATGGCCTTAAATTTCCAAGTCGTATCAACATGGAGCAATGGGAATGGAGGAGGAGATGGATAAAACGCCTTTTTAGCCAAATGGAGCATCACCGCGCTGTCTTTCCCAACAGAATAGAGCATCACAGGATTTTCAGCTTCTGCGGCGACTTCACGCATGATGTAAATCGCCTCAGATTCTAGGCGTAATAGGTGAGTGTCAAATGTGCTTTTCATCAGAAGTACAATCCTCCAAACTAGCCAAATTGCAAATTATAAATTTGGGTATTTCCTTAAAAAATGTTTATAAACAAAACTGTATAAAAATTTTCTGATTTACTTTATTTTAACTAAGTGATTGATGTCACCCTGATACATCCTTAATCTCGAAGATAAAGAAAGAAAAGAGATAATGGCGGCACAAAATTTATCAATTATCAAAAATCTTTTAGCTCAGCACATGGCAGTAGTTGAGCAGCTACATAACAACACCTATCTAATTCAGCAGATCCAAACCGCGATTGATTATTGCGTCAAGGCAGCTAATGCAGGTCAAAAAATACTTTTTTGCGGGAACGGTGGGTCAGCGTCTGACTGCCAGCACATCGCAACTGAACTAACAATCCGTTTTAAAAAAGATCGCCCAGCTATTGCTGCGATAGCGCTCACAACAGATACATCTGCGCTGACCGCTGCAGGCAATGATTTAGGCTTTGATCGCATATTTTCGCGTCAAGTTGAGGCGCTTGGCCAGCCCGGGGACATTCTTATCGGTTTTTCAACCTCGGGTAATTCGGCTAACGTTATAAGGGCGTTTGAAGAAGCAAAGCGCCGTGATCTTACAACAGTGTTTCTGGGGGGCGGAACAGGTGGTGCACTTGCAGATATAGCTGATGTTTCACTCATTGTGCCGAGCACTGTGACGGCCCATATCCAAGAATGCCATATAATGATGGGTCATATCATCTGTGAGGGTTTGGAAACTTCTCTCGGTTACGCGACCTAGGTGATTGCTATGACCACTTATCCCTTTACGTTGCAGTTTGAAGAGACAGAAATCTTGTGTGTCGGTGACGTGATGCTAGACCACTTTTATTCAGGTGAAGCCCTTCGCCTTTCCCCGGAAGCGCCTGTCCCGGTACTTAAAGTGCAAGATAGAATTTCCATGCCTGGCGGCGCGGCTAATACAGCGCTAAACATCGGTTCATTGGGCGCAACCGTGCATCTCATCGCACCTGTGGGCGACGATGAGGCGGGGCGCGATCTGATTAAGGCGGTAAACAGTAGATCTAACGTGACATTGATGGGTCCGCCCGACCCGCGCGGTACTATCGTGAAATCGCGCTATTCCGCTCAGGGGCAACAGCTCCTGCGTATTGATAGCGAAGACACTTCACCGCTCTCAGAAGAGATCAACAACGCGATCTTAGAAATGGCCCTGCGCAAAGCTGCCACCTGCAATCTGATCGTTCTGTCTGACTACGCCAAAGGCGTTCTCGACAAGAATATTTGCCAAAAGCTAATTCAGTGGGCAAAGGCTAACAACATTTCCTGCGTGGTCGACCCGAAAGGCACTGAATATAGCAAGTACCGAGGTGCGACCGTCATTACACCTAACGAAATGGAATTGACCGCGGTGTCCGGTCGCCGCGCGTCCTCTGATGAAGAGCTTATCGCCGATGCCGTGGCTCTCATCGAGTTTCACGATTTTGAGTATGTCGCCCTGACACGCGGCAAGATGGGTGTGACGCTGATAGGCAAAAACGGCCTCGTTGAGCACATTCCTTCTTTTGCACGTGACGTGTTTGACGTATCGGGTGCAGGGGACTCATTTGTCGCCGGTCTGTCCTGCGCGATATCCTGCGGCCAGCCGATCTATCGGGCTGTCCATTTCGGTAACGCAGTCGCCGGTGTTGCGGTAGCAAAATCTGGTACGGCTCTTGTCGCGCGACAGGAGGTTGAAAAACTTATCAAAGAGCGTGGGCGGACGATTAATGCTGCAGTGACACGCAATTTCAAAGAGTTAGCGCAGACAATGAAGGCCTGGCAAGACCAAGGCCTTAAAGTCGGATTCACTAATGGTGTGTTTGACTTGTTGCATCTCGGACACCTGCGCATCCTTAACGAGAGTAGCAGCGAGTGCGACAAACTGGTTGTGGCGATAAATTCCGACGCTTCTGTCAAACGGCTAAAAGGCGACACACGCCCCTTTCAGAACGAAGAGCTCCGCGCGCAAATTTTGTCCAACATGCAAAACGTCGATCTTGTGGTCATCTTTGACGAAAATACGCCCCAAGAACTCATCAGCACTGCAACGCCAGACGTGTTGGTGAAAGGTGGAGACTACGTCGCCAAGGAGATCGTCGGCTACTCGGAAGTAAAAGGCCGTGGCGGCCGCGTAATCATAGTCCCGACGCTCCACGGGTATTCGACCACAGCAACCGCCCAAAGAATAAAGTTTGAAAATGGCTGAAAGAGGTAATCCACTATTAAGGTTTATTGATGACGTGGCTGGGCCGCCACTTTTGCGGCTGAGCGCTTTTTTGAAACGTAAGAAGACGCCCTCGAATGATCCCAAAAAGATCGGTGTCATGTGCTTTGGTGCACTCGGAGACATGCTTTTATTAAGTGCCATTGTCCCAAGCCTTCAAAAAGCCTATCCGAAGGCTGAGATCATCCTGCTTGGTTCTGGCACGAACAAATCCATAGCACCTTTGTTACCGCTTTCTAATTTTGTGGAATTGCCAGTAAAACGTCCAGATATCGCCCTAAAGAAACTAAAATCGTTGGGGCTTGATATTATTTTAGATTCGACTCAATGGGCGAAACTTCCAGCGCTACTCTGTGCACGGTCAGAAGCCTATACGATCGGGTTCAAGACAGAAGGTCAGAGCCGACATTTCGCCTACGACGTAGTGGTTGATCATCTGAATACCCGGCATGAGATGGAGAATTTCAATGCGCTCGCGGCGGAAATCGCTCCAGTGATGCAATCAAGTCCCGTTCTAGTCGTAGAAGAAACTGCGCGCGCAAATGTAACCCATGTTACAGAAAAGCCCTTTGCCGTGCTTCATGCATGGCCGTCCGGCGCCAAAGCCGAACTTAAGGAATGGCCACTCGAAAACTGGGCCAAGCTCGCACATCATCTTCATGCGCAGCACGGCCTCAACATAGTACTAACAGGCGCGCCAGTGGATGTACCTAAGTCAGATACGCTTGCAGAAGTTATTGGCTGTCACGACTGGCTTTTGAACACCACCGGCAAAATGCAACTTCCGAAAACCGTAGCGTGCCTGGAGCAGGCCACCCTGACAGTTTCGGTCAATACCGGCATCATGCACATGGCCGCAACCTTCGACGTGCCCCTCGTGGGCCTGAGCGGCCCAACAAATCCTCTGCGCTGGGGGCCTTTGTCGGATCGCGCGGAAAACCCAAAGCCCAATTGCGAGGACTGTTGGTATCTCAACCTCGGCTTCGAATACCCCGAGAACCCAGCCGATTGCATGGGCGCGATTTCTTTGGATTCAGTGATCGCCGCAGCAGATCGCGTTTTGAAATGACTTATAAAGTGATTTACCTCGATCGAGACGGAACGATCAACATCGACAAACATTACCTGTCAGACCCAACCGCATTCGTGTTTTGCGCAGGTGCTCTTGAGGCTCTCAAACTCTTGAATGATCAGGGGCTCGATTTGGTAATCATCACCAATCAGTCAGGGATTGCCAGGGGCTATTTGGATCAAAATGTCCTTTTGGAAATCCACAACATAATGTGCGAAAAACTTGATGCAGAGGGTATCAAACTAGCTGGAATCTACGCGTGCCCGCATGGTCCTGAAGATCAGTGCAAGTGCCGCAAACCGCTCCCCGGCCTGATTCATCAAGCCGAAGTAGACCTTGGAGTGCGTCCCGGAATCATGATCGGAGATTCAAAACGCGATGTTGAAGCTGGCCAAGCAGCTGGTTTGGACACGATCGGACTTTTCTCAGAACAGACCGCAAAACAATTAATCACACCTCCGAGCGCCCTCGCCGATAATCTTTTAGATGCCGCATATTGGGTTTTGGACCGAATGAAAGCACACGAATGACGCAACCTACTTTTCTTTTCATCGGACCCGACAAGAGTGGCTCAAGCTGGATGAGCTATATTCTTTCGCTACACCCCGACTGCTACGTGCCGCCCGCGAAAGACACGTATTTCTTCGACCGATATTACGACAAGGGTTTGAATTGGTATCTCAACCACTTTGCCCCTGCTCCATCGTCGGCTAAGGCCATTGGAGAATTGTCGCACGATTACCTGTTTTCGAAAACAGCAGCAAAACGGATCAAGACACATCTACCCAAGGTGAAAATCATCGTTTGCCTTCGCAACCCAATCGAGCGCTCTCTGTCGCAGTTCCAATACATGCGGCGCGGTGGCGAAGTGGACTCGGATTTCTACCAAGCCGTTAAGAAATTCCCCAAAATCATCGGCAATAGTCAATATTTGGCCAACTTGCAGGTCTATTTCGATCTTTTCGGCACAGATCAAGTCGAGGTCCTTATTTTTGAGGATTTGAAAGCTAATGCAACGGCTTTTGGGAAGGATCTCCTGATGCGTCTTGGACTTAATCCCGAGGTCGATTTGCCCTTTGAGGAGCGCGTGCGTGAAGCCGGTATGGCGCGCAATCGCTACCTCTCTCTGGCCCTAAAGAGCGGTGCGAATTTTTCACGCACGCTCGGATTCGCCAATTTGGTCGGGCGATTCAAGAACGGCTCGATGGCCCAGCTTGCCTATCGAGATGTTCGAAAAGATGAACGCGTAACATTGACCAAAGCACAGCAACTGGAACTTTGGAAAAAATATTTCCAATTCGAAAATAAGGCATTGTCAACCCTTCTGGGGCGCGATTTGTCTTACTGGAACCCTGACGGAGTAAAATTATGAAGATTCTCTATGTCACCACCCGCCAATGGAACCCCGGTGACGAGTTCATCTTGCGAGGGTCGCGCCGTATTCTGAAAGAATGCGGAGTCACAGAAGACGTTTCTTCAATCTACAACAAAAGCCCTCAGACTACTTCCCTGTTCGAGAGTTGGAACTTTTGGAAGAAGCCATACTATAAGAGTCTCGCGTCGTCCGTCGACTTTGCGTTCAACATCACGCATTATGACAATTCGTTTAAGCGCTCGAATGATATCAACTTTTACGACATGGTTGTTTTTGCCGGTAGCCCAGCGTGGTATGGAGGTCGCCTCAAGCCGCTATACAAAAAGCTCAAGAATTTCAAAGGAAAGATCCTGTTCCTCGGTATCGGGACGCCGAACAAGCCCCTCGATCTGAGCGATGATGAAAAAGACGTCCTGCGTCGTTCGACAGTGTTCTGCCGCAACGAGACCCTAGTGGAGAACCTCCGCAAACAAGACATTTGCGCGCGCTATCTGCCCTGCCCGGCCTTGCTTTCAGCTCCGTTTGAGCGCAATAATATTGATGGAATTAATGTCGTTGGACTCGGCTTTAACACGACGGAAACACATCGCTACCAGAGAATGTCCAACGAAAAATTCGGGCTCCAAACGCGCCTGTTTGAAGTCCTCCAATCCCGCTTCGATTGCCGCATTGTCTGTCATTATGTTGATGAGCTAGAACATGCCTCCGCGCTCTATGGTGCAGAGAACGTACGCTTTGTTTTTGATGCAGTCGACTACCCCGACCTCTACTCCCAGTTCGACTTCGTGCTCTCCAGCCGGGTACATGGATGTGGTGTATCGAGCTCTGTAGGGGTGCCGAATGCAGCGATCACCCATGACGCGCGCGGGGACACAGTCAACGGGTTCCTTTCTGCTCAGGTCGCCTCCAAGAGCGCTCTGGCCAAGATTGTTGATCAGAGCGTTGAGGATTTGATCGCTTGGCAAAACCGGATCAAAGATCAAAAGAAAGCAACGCTGGCGCAATATGCTGAAGCCCTGTCTCCGGTCCTGGAAAGCTGAGCCCCCTAACATGGAAATTTTTTCGGCGCGCCTTTCCAATCTGGTCATCCATAAGCTGGATCTGGCCTTCACCCTCGGGCGCGTATTTGGCCTAATGCCGGTGTTGATCATGTCCCGCGTGATCACCGAAACCGATCCTCTTGCGGAACAGGTGTCTAACTATCAAATCGCGCTCTTTCTTGCCACTTTAGTGCTTTATGGGGCACCCCAAGTTTATCTTGTGAAACAGGGGTTAGAGCAGCGGGTGTTTGTCTATCACCTTCTGATTTCCTCGGTGATAGTACTTTTGGTGCTATCCGTCTTGGCTCTTATGGGATGTGCGACAGGTGTTATGCTTCCATTCGCCTTCCTTGTGTTCTTCCGATCCTATTACTTACTCTATGCAAGTTACCTGAAAATGGCGAAGGGGCGGCAGTCGCTCTATTTGGTCGGCATCGCGCTTGTCACGCTATCGTTTTTTGCTGTAACTCTGAACTTTTTTATGGCGACGCTGGCCTGTGGGGTTCTCACCGCCGGGTTTACGATCTATCTCGGCTATGCCAAGCTGCGCTACGCTGTCGCTGCTGCCCGCGCGTATTTCCGAATTCTGCGTGCCAATGCCGGGTACTTCACGACCTACCTGTTTCAGCAAACCTATACCCAGATCGCCCTCGCTGTATATGCATTCATTGAGAGTGGGACCCAGTATCTCTTAGCCACTCATATGGTATACATTTACTCTCTGTGCTTCATCTTCCACGGTATGCTATTCCGGTTCTACCTCTCCAAAATGAGCCGCCAGAAAGATATATCGGTTCTCCGTACATCCCTCAAACAAAGCCTCAAGTATTCAATGATCCTTGGCATAGCTGCTACAGTCACCGTAATCTTGGGATATAAATGGATCGAGTATCTGCTGTTCGCAAAGTCATTCCTCACAATGCCAACAGCGGTGATGCTTGGGATGATGATATTATTAAACGCAATTAATGGGGGATGGTCCCCACTTTTTCTCGCACTGCGTCGACCCTATGAACTCACCCTCATCTCAAGCGGCTCAACCTTAATCGTTATTTTAGGGATTTTAGCATTACATAAACTGGAAATCGAAAATCCTCTCATTTATGCGATGTTGCTGGGGCTGGCGTTTCAGGCTATATTCAGGTCGTTTCTAGGCCTCAAGCTTCTCAAACAGCATTAAGGAGAAACTTGCGATTGCCTGTGTTGGCAAGCACCAGGACGTAATTACAAATTACTTCACGTGTAGCCTAAGTGTTGAGATTATCTAAAGTTTCAAAAAACGATCTCAGCACTCTGTAGATTATTCACCGTTACAACCCAATTGTACGAGCACGAGCCTGAAAGAAAACCGAAACTTCATGGCACTATTTGTCGAATTTGAATAATCTTTGTTCAAGAAGGCTCCGATCGGCGTTCGGCGGTGAAGAAGGAAAACACACGCTCCTTCGCTCGCGCGATTTTATTTCATCCCGACGCGCACCACTAAAGGCCAAATCAAACTCGTGTTTATCCAAAGCTTGTCTCAGTCCTTCTGTTTTCCTGATGTGCTTATGCGATGCGCCATGATCCAACGGAGTTCATCCCCTTTTCTTTGGCCTCGAGGTTTTGATGCGTCATCAATTCGATATCGGCGTCCTTCGTGGCCTTGCCGCGCGATTTTTAAATCTCTTGGAATTTCCGAGTCGTCTTCACATGCGTTAAAGGGAATGGAGAAAAGGAATAAAACGCGTTTTGCACCAGACGCGACATCACCGTGCTGTCTTTGTCGGCTGAATATAGCATAACTGGATTTTCAGCTTCTGATACGACCTCGTTCAAAATCTCAATCGCCTCAGTATCCAACCGCAGCAAATGAGTTTGATCATCCTTCACTTTATCCACAGCTTGGTGTTAATTCTTTTTTTCTTTTCGGTTAACAGCCGTATATGCCCAACATATTGCTACAAAGTTACTGAAACCAAAAATAGGAGCACCAATAGAATGCTGTGTGATACCCATTAATAACAACATTATTAAGTTCAACATCCCAAATTCAAAAAAGAATCTGTTCTCGTTCTTAAGAAGTGATATCTTTATATAGAAATAGCGAAACAGCATTGCTATTGTCACCAACCCAACCAGACCAGTTTCAGCCAAAATTTGCAAAAATGTATTATGAGCTGTGAAATTACTTGGTGACGGATTATCGGAAGTATAAGCGACATAAAATAACCCCTTTTCACCTACAAATTCTTTTCCCAGATCATTGAAACGGCCAAAGCCCATCCCAACCAATGGGGATCTAGAAAAATGTCCAATCGCCTGTCCGAATAGATAGCCTCGTATCGCTACATTGGCATCAGCGCTCGTATCCGCATATTTCGAAGCATCATAAGCCCTCGAAAGCTCTACTTTTTCATTTATTATCGCTGAATAAAGGTTTGCCTTAACTACGTTAAAAATAACTGGATTGGCTAAATTTTGAATCCTTTTGGTTTGGTCTTCAAAAATATTTATTGCAAAAATAAAACATAAAAATAAGGCCAATGTATATTTAAATGTCTTAACCAAATTCAGTTGCCGTAAATTCATAATTAATACAGCTATAAAGATCGCAATTAATGAGGTTCTGGAATTTGATCCTAATAGTCCTAGAATTGATATTAAAAAACCGAATATATGGATCGCACAATACTTCTGCCGTAACATACATATAAAATATGCAGTCGTAACAGTGCTAAAAGCACCAGCTGCATGATGTGAAGTAAATAGTTGGTATCCAGTTATTTTCCGCAAGAGAATAGCAACGAAAATAAATAGCGAAACAATCAGAATAGATTTTGACCAATAATTTTTCACTTTTACTGACTGTAAAATTGCCAAACCAGGTAAAAAATAGACGAAAACTCTGCCTTCGTTAGCTATCCAAGTTACAATCCCATCAGTTTTTATCGAGTCAAAGCCGCCGAAAACTAAGCCGCTTACAAAGCATTGGATAAGATATAAATATATCAGCATTGTGGGAACTGATATTTTCTTGAAATAAAATAACTGGATAAACTGAATAAAGATACTATACAAAAAATATAATGCGGGAAAAATAGGGTTCACACCACTCAAGCTTCCAAGTAATAAGGGCCATGAGATTCTTACTTTTTTTTCACTATTCATGTATGCACACCACTAGTACAATGATCCTAAATATTAAAGTTTGTAAACTAGCTACCACTATAAAAATAAAAAAGTAAAAAATTCTACAATACAAAAAATTTGCTACGCAGGAATAAAAAAGCTGTCCTTTTTCTGATCCTATCAATTGTCCCAACGATAGGTGTGTTTCAATATTTATGAAAATCATCAAGCAAAGTATTTCATAATTCAAATCATTTTATAGTAAATTGCTAAAATACTGCATTCAAAAAATTCAACTGACCACCACACCTTAGCCCCATAGATGATATTTATCATCACCAATTTTTTAGGGGTTAAACGTTATCTGGCTAAAGTACTCTTTGCTGCCATCAACGAACACTGAATTCCAGCCTTCCATATTGCAACGGCACCGGCTCTATGAACCAAATAATGATAGCATAGTGATCAAAGCCGAAGGTGAGTGTAATGGCCGCATGCATAGTGGTTCCAAACTTCACATCTGGAGCACGATACACATAGGCATCGATGAGCACACACTGGTAGTTTTGGCTATCTAAGTGATCAGGAGCAACATAATTGACCCGCCAGTGTTGCCCGACCCTTTAAACAAATTTGGCCCAACCTAGACATCGACAGTGTCACTGCAGACGGGTCATAAGACAGGCACAAATGCCAAGACACTATTGCTGCTAGTGCTCACGTAGTGATCCCCCAATGCAAAAATGAGTAACTCTTGCAACCGAGGAGCGGTGTAGCTCTCGCTCAGGGGCGGTCTGCGCAAACTATCTGAGACGCACTGTGTGGCAACGCTGGAACAGGTTTGCCGAGCCTAAAACAGATCGGTCAATCTCCCATGGTACTGGACTTCGATAGGCAGGTCTCTGAGGCCCAAATTCGTATCGCCGTGTCCGATCACTATGCTGCGCTTTCGCCACAGCGATTTAGCCCGGAGGCTAGATCTACCCACTTTCATAGGAAAAAAATTCGCTATACGATTTGTGCAATGAGGTCGCTAGGCAGTGTGAGCTCTCAACTCGCTTGAGACTAAATCGGTTTGTTTTTTAATTTCCATTTAATGTATTTTGCCAATCGGCAACTGCATTGCGCAATCCATACTTATAGTCGTATGCATTTTCAGATAGGGTGGCTGAAGTAATATTATTTGATATTGTTAACTTTTTGACTCTATCTGGGTGTATGCCAATCTTATTTCTTCCAAAAGTTTGAAAAATAATTGCAATGGATTTTAAAATTAATTCGGGCAGTACCAACTTAATAACTTTTTTTGATTTAATCTCTGACAGTAATTCTACTAGTTCATCAATTGTTGGTGCATTTAGATAACATCCATTTACTATAGTTGAACTATAGCTTGATGTACCAGCTGGTGTATACTGCAAGATAATATCCACAAGGTCTTTTACATAAATACACGCTTTTCTTGTATTTTTTCTTCCAGGATAAATAAAATATCCCTTATTGATAAGTCGGTTTAAACGATCAAAATTCCCACCCTCACCTTTTCCAAAAACAACACCTGGTCTTATAATGGCCAACGGTTTTTGTTTCGCTTCACAATGCGCCTCAAGAAGTCTTTCAGCCTGCAATTTCGAGCGACCATAGTCACTAGTTGGTGCGACTGGACTCCTCTCATCACGATGTTGCTCGTAAGTGCCATAAACTGAAATCGAACTCGTAAATATAATTGGCGCTGAATCTTCTTTGTCTATATACTTCATTAGGTTAAGTGACCCAAGAACATTAGCATCATAATACTCGTGTGGTTCATGCCCAGGCGTTGTGTGAACGGCGGCCAAATGATATATTGTCGAGTATCTAATTTGCGGAAGATTTTTAACTTGGCTTTCATCAGCTAAGTTACAGACAAAGTGTTGCAGTTTTTCGTGCTCAAATGAAATTCGCTTGCGGTCCACTGACACAACTTTCTCACCATTTAGCAACAATTCCTTTATCAGATATCCTCCAATAAAACCTGCCCCTCCAGTTACCAAAATAGTCATAATCCTTGTCCCTTTAACATCAGCCGAATACCCATTTTTATCACCCAAAGATCTAAGGCTAATAATCGGAATGTAGTCGCGCCTTTGTACATTTCAGCATATTCTAGTTCAAATTCAGGATCACCCATTTGTGCGGTGCCTTTTCGAATATGGCCCAAACCCAGGACCCCTCCGGTTAATAACGTCCGGGTGACATTTCCCTGTTTCAAATCTCTATTGTAATGCAGGGTAGATAGAGGGCGTGGACCAACTAAAGACATATCACCCATTACGACGGAAAAGAATTGAGGTAATTCGTCCAGGTAATAACTTTTTGCAAATTGACCCACTCTTGTCCTTGCTGACTTATTCCATTCGGCTTTATGAGCTCGCCAATCATGTGCTTTCTCTAATTCTAATTCAATAAAGCCGCGTTGGATTACCCTAATTTTAAATTTTTTTATTACCTTCCCCCTACTAATCGCATTATAATAATAAAACACATTTCCTCGACTTTTCTTATCAAAAACGCCTTCTATTTTGTAAGCCACGTATAACAACGAGAGAAGCGGAATTGATACAAATAAAAAGATTGAACCACCTAAAATAATATCGAAGCATCGTTTCAGTATACGCTTCCTCAGAACAAGATTTGGTTCAAATATGTCTGCATAACGCTTAAGTTGCTCTGTACTTGGCGGCTTGTACGGAAAAGCTTCTTTTGGTTCATTATCAGCTGCGGCGTCTGTCATTTTCATACCATTTCATGTTTAATTTGCACAAGTTTCTTTGTGTTTGATGTAGGGGGAGATAGATCAAAGTCCCTCAGTTTGACGAGATCCCATTTAGTGTTGCGATATTTCAATGTCTCTCCCATTACAAACTCCCTAATAGCTTCGCTATAAAGAGATTTTGGCATGTCTTACAATTCAAAGCTATATGTTCACTTGCCCATAATCTTAAATTATCGGCATACTTAAGCGACTGTGCCGCCAAGCAACTTTGATATGTCCGCAACCCGCAATTTAAGGCTCTCAGACCCTCCGCGTGCTTCAATATTAAGGCGCACCAATGGCTCGGTGTTTGAACGGCGCAAATTAAAGCGCCAATCCTTGAACGCAAGGCTCACACCGTCAGTTTCATCCAAGGACAATGCATCTGCACTGTAAGTGGACAACACGCGGTCGATGGCCGCGCCAGCATCATCAACGCGGAAATTAATTTCACCTGAACTGGGAAAAGCATCAAAGCGGTCGCGCACCCAATCACTCAACGAGCGCTTAGATTTAGACACAAGCTCGGCAACCAGAAGCCACGGGATCATACCACTGTCGCAGTAGGCAAAATCGCGAAAGTAGTGGTGCGCCGACATCTCACCACCATAGACGGCCTCATGTGCACGCATGGTTTGCTTGATAAATGCGTGACCCGTTTTGGATTGAATTTTGATGCCACCCTTGCTCGCAACAATATCCTGTGTGTTCCAAATCACGCGCGGGTCATGGACAATTTTACCGCCCGCCTCTTTATCGAGGAATATCGCCGCCAAAAGGCCCACGACATACTCACCCGGCACGAACTGTCCCGCACCATCAAAGAAGAAACAGCGATCGAAGTCGCCATCAAAGGCAACGCCCATGTCTGCACCCGCGCGCATCACAACATCTGCCGTGGCGGCGTGATTTGCGGGCAACAGAGGGTTTGGAATACCATTTGGAAATGTGCTGTCTGACTGATGATGCACGCGAATAAACTCTAATGGCGCGCCCTGCGCCTTTAGGCGATCAATAATTGCGTCAACCGTTGGGCCTGCGGCACCATTTCCTGAATTAACAACGATTTTCAGCGGGGACAGTTCTGTAACGTCAACAAAAGTTAGCAACTGATCTAGATATTTATGGCGCGCATCAACCACAACATCCCGTTTCTGACCAGCAGATGAAGCTTGTAGCCAGGCTTGAGATCCAACGAGCATTTTGATTTTTTGAAAATCCTCGACGTCGTCCAGTGGGCGAGATCCAGATTTAACAATCTTCATGCCGTTATAATTAATCGGATTGTGCGAGGCCGTCACTTCAATCCCTGCGCAGGCACCAAACTCCGTCACCGCCCAATACATTTCCTCGGTACCGGCCATTCCAATACTCAACACGTCTGATCCCGCATCCATAACTCCCCTCGCAGCAGCAGCCGCAAAGGCAGGACTGGTTTCGCGCGCATCAAAGCCGATCACAACCGTTTTGGCTTTTAGATGCTGTGCGGTGGCGCGACCAATCCGGTAGGCCATGTCCTCATCGATATTAACACCGATTTCACCGCGAATATCGTAGGCCTTGAAACACGTTAAATCGATCACATTTGCTTCTCTTCACTTTGGGCGGCTGTTGCTTTACCAAGCCCCACATCTTCTTCTAGTGCTTGAATTTCGACCCTTAGATCCTCAAATTCTTGCCGCTTGCGTTCGATAAAACTGTGGGTCAACAATGATTTTTCTCTGATACCACTCGGGGTCAATAGATATGCATACTGCCCCTTGCGTGGGCTTTGTTTAAAATTGCCAAGCTTGACGAAACCTTTTTCAACCAAAGCCGTCAGGACGTAGTAGGCAGCACCGTTTGAAATGCCGACTTCGCGCGCAACATCACGCGTGGACAATTCGGGGTTTCCCGAGATCAATCGCATGACCTTGAGGCGGACTTCACGCTGCTGTACGTCGCGCCGGCTAGCCATTATGACACATCATAACGGCTACCGCACCGAGCGTCGCTGCGTTGCAATGCTCAGTGTTTTTAATTTTACAATGTTGATCAGAGTTACTCATCACCGTTCAACTTTGAGCGTTAGGTCATGTCCTATAAAATTACAAGATATTAAGTTTAGTTTTGAGACTTTAATTGGCTTCTGATAATATTTTCTTATGAATTTAATGTTATTTAAATAATATTAACCTTCACCACACATGATATACCTGATCGTGCTGATACTCTTTTTCGCTGTTTACCTCGATTGTAAACTGCTCTCATCTCAACTATTGTTCAAACATGAGCAAAGGGGCGGTAATGCTGAAATGACACAGTGGTATCTCATTCAATTCAAACCCAATTCACATCGCTTGGCAGAGCGAAACCTTCAACGCCAAGGTTTTGAAACATTCCTCCCATTACATGAAGTCGCTCGTCGAAAGACATCTCGCTTCATCACAGATCTCAGACCACTGTTCCCTGGGTACATGTTTGTTGGCATCGATATGAATTCCGCGCCATGGAGCAAAATTAATAGCACCTTGGGTGTGTCCCGGCTCGTAAGCTTTGATGGCATTCCGAAGCCTTTGCCATTACAGCTGATCTCAAGCCTGATGCTTCGCTGCGATGAAGAGGGGAAGATGTTGCCGCCTGCGGCTCTGAACCCCGGCGATAATGTTGAAGTTTTAACCGGACCATTTGCGCACTTTGTCGCGACTGTCGAAACGATTGATGCACAGCAGCGTGCTTGGATTTTAATGGACTTCATGGGCCAAAGCACACGAATTCAAATTGCGCCAGATCAAGTCCAGCTCACTGATTAACGCAGTCTGCCTATAATATAAATAACTGAACTAATTTGATATTTCAGGTCATCTATTTCGCCAACTGATCTTAATATTTTGTTATTAAAAGAAACAGGTGGCACCCTACTCTCAATCACCCATAAAGCTTGAGAGCAGTTAAACGTCTCACGATACAGTTTTGGAAAATTAAACTTTAGTCTTTTTCGGTTTTGCGACGGCCCGCTACATGCATGATCGCATCCAAGTATCCCTCAACACTGCCACAATCAAATCGCAAGCCATTGAGGTTAACCGATTGAACTGCGCCGTTAATAGCTAGAGTATTGATTGCATCTGCCAGTTGAACTTCGCCACCAGCACCCACTGGCTGAGTGCGAAGAATATCAAAGATGTCCGGTGTCAGGACATATCGCCCAATACTGGCCAAATTTGATGGTGCTTTGTTTGCGTCAGGCTTTTCCACCAAACCCGCAACAGAACCAGATCCGCCGTTTGGAACGACAACACCATATTTAGAGATATCAGGTCCATCTACTTCCATAACGCTCAGTTGGGTTT
>Ga0206126_10001191_pt1 | contig 32144 bp, 30 predicted proteins | sample Helgoland_Spring_5_FD_148621 | JGI IMG/M metagenome (GOLD analysis project Ga0206126, IMG submission 148621) | Pelagic subsurface seawater microbial communities from Kabeltonne, Helgoland, North Sea - Helgoland_Spring_Bloom_20160412_1 | ecosystem: Environmental > Aquatic > Marine > Epipelagic ...
GTAACTATTATTATTATTACGAATTTATTTTTTATAAAAATAAATTATTTGAATGGAATAACTTGAATACGGTTCACATTTTTTGCTATTTATATTTTTAAAATAATTTGGACATTTTAAAAGCCGTTTATTCTAAATCAAGTTATTCCTAAAATCTATTTTTAAAAATTTTGTTGCTATAAAATTAAGAAAACTTTTTACTTTTCTCAATTTGCCAGTTACAGGTTGTTTAACCTCGCATTACTGCTAAGTTTTCAATAAGAATAGAACCTCGAACTCGATAATAAATAACAACAATTGCTAAGCCAACAGCTGATTCAGCAGCTGCGATGGTTAAAATTAATAATGAAAAAACTTGTCCTAATAAATCATCTAAAAATACAGAAAAAACAATAAAATTTAAATTAACTGCCAGCAGTATTAATTCAATAGCTATTAATATTAAAATAATATTTTTTCGATTTAAAATAATACCTAATACACCTAATAAAAATAAAACAAAAGAAATAAACAAAAAATCTAATAGCATAGTACTTTTTTTAATTTTTAATAATAAAAATGGTAAAAGAACGGACTTGAACCGTTGACCTCCAGAATCACAATCTGATGCTCTACCAACTAAGCTACTTTTACCCACGCTTACCTCTGATAGGATTTGAACCTACAACCTCACGGTTAAAAGCCGATTGCTCAACCAGGTCGAGCTCCAGAGGCATTTAATTATCTATAATTAAAATTAATTCGTTTACGGGTTTATTTAAATTTAAAATAAATGATTTAGGACTTAAAATATTTAATAGCTCAGTCTTCGAATTTTTTCAATTTTTTGATAAAAATGACTTATCATAAATTTTGTTATCAATTTTAAAAGCTAATAAATTTTTTTTACCGATTAACTTATTAACTAATTCAATTTGATTTTCACTTTGAATGGAAATTATTATCAATGAACCCGTAAATAAATTGATTTGTTTTGTTGAACACTTGAATATAAAACAGCCCTCATTTTTTAATTGAACTTCTAAAGCTTGTTTAGTTTTAATCTTTATATTTGGTTCTTTAAATATCAAAACGTATTTATTTTTTTTAATAAAATTTTGAAATAATTGATTTTGATAGTTTTTTCAATAGCGTTTTTTCATCTAATTTTAATTTTAGCGAATAGCGAGAATCGAACTCGCACGATAAGTTTGGAAAACTTAGATTCTACCATTAAATTATATTCGCTTACTTAAATTTAGGAGAAGGCGGGATTTGAACCCGCGGCATAAAAGAATGCTAAAGTTTAGAAAACTCCTACTTTCGACCACTCAGTCACTTCTCCCCAAATGATAAATAATTTTTTTCCTATATAGGAAAAAAATTATAATTAATTATTGATCTAAAATAATTAATATTTAGGGGATGTAGCTCAGTTTTGGTAGAGCGCCTATTTTGCAGGTAGGATGTCATCAGTTCGAATCTGATCATCTCCAAACTTAAAATATATACATATGAAAGCATCTTTTATTAAGGATCAAAAAATTCGAATTAAAATAAATAAATCTGAGTTAAAGCGTCAGTTTTTAAAAAGAATCATTCGAACCGAAAAATTAGATTTAAAAATTCGCCGTATTGCACAAATTAAATTAGATTCTAATAAAAATAGTTCAATTACTCGTGTTCGTAATCGTTGTGTTTTAAGTTATCGAGCACGTAGTGTAAATAAAAATTTAAAAATTTCACGTATAAATTTCCGAAAATATGTAAGGGTTGGAAAATTACCTGGCATAAAAAAAGCAATCTGATAAATAATAAAAAATGAAAAGATCACAATTAGCTGATATGTTAACAAAAATTCGAAATGGCCAAAAGCGAAATAAAAAAGAAATTTGTATTGGGATTCAATCCAAAATATGCCAACAGGTTTTAGATTGCTTTGTACAAGATGGTTGAATTAATTATTGGTATTTTAAACCCGGCTTTAATGGAAATGATGTTTATGTTTGTCTTAAATATTATGCAAAAAAAAGTGCTTTTGAAAAATTAAGTTTAATTTCAAAACCAAGCCGAAAAATTTATATTTCAGTAAATGAATTAAGTTTACACCTAAACAATAGACCAAAAGCAACCAGTCTATTTAAGAATCAATTATTAAATGAGTACCATCCTTTTGAAACCTGGGTTTTATCAACTTCAAACGGTATTTTAACTTGTAAAAATGCTTATAAAAAACAAATTGGCGGTCTTTTATTATGTTCTGTTTATTAATTAAATTGCTTCTATATAGATAAAAATCGGCTTGATATATTTTAATATCAACGCCATATAAAAATAGTGAGTTTGATCCTGGCTCCGAATAAGGTTAGTGATTAATGGAGACATGCTAGTTATATTTTATATAGCGTCTAGGTGAGTAATATAAAAGAATTTACCTTTTTATAAACTTATAAAAAGATAAGCTTTTATAAGATTAGATTGTTGGTAATTTAAAAGATTACCAAGTCAAAGATCTTTAGCTAGTTTGAAAGAATGAATAGCCACAGCGGAATTGAAAATCGTCCGTCCTTTTTTAAAGGCAGCAGTCCAAAATCTTGGGCAATGAACGAAAGTTTGACCCAGTTATATCACGTGAATGATGAAGGTTTTTTAATCGTAAAATTCTATAATTAAAGAAGATAATGACAGTATTTAATTAATAACGCTGACAAAGCTTCGTGCCAGCAGTCGCGGTAAAACGAACGGCGTAAATCTTATTCAATATTATTAGGCGTAAAGGGTTTGTAGATGGCTTGAAAATCGAATTTTCTATTCAATTAAGAATTAATTAGGTCAAATATTAAATCCCAATTCTCAAAATTGGAAGTGTATTTGAAACCAATGAGCTTGAGTTAAATAGAAGAAATTAGAATACTTAGTTTAGCGGTGAAATGCTTAAAAGTTAAGTGGAATATCAATGGCGAAAGCAAATTTCTAGATTTATCTGACATTAAAAAACGAAAGCGTGGGTAGCAAATAAGATTAGATACCTTAGTAGTCCACGCCGTAAACGATCGATATTTAATATTAATTTTATTTTTATTTTTTTAAATTAAGTTTAAAAAATAGATTTACAAATTTATAAAATAAATTTTAATATTTCAGCTAACGCATTAAATATCGCGCCTGAACAGTACGTTCGCAAGAATAAAATTCAAAGGAATAGGCTGTGTTTTATACAAACGGTGGATTATGTAACTTAATTCGATAATACTCGATCAACCTTACCAAGTTTTGCATTTAAATGTGTTATATGTAATTATATAATTAAAAAAGTTTAAACAGTTGTTGCATGGCCGTCGTCAGTTCGTGTTTTGAAATGTTAGGTTTGGTCCTTTAACGAACGCCCCTCTTTTTTTTAATTGCTAATTTTTAATATTAAAAATGCACTTTAAAAAAACAATCTTTGATAAAAAGAAGGCAGAAGAATGAAGACAGGTCGTCATGACACTTATAACTTGGGCTGTTATACGTAATACAATGATAATTACAAAAAGTTACTAAAAAGAAATTTGGAATTAATCTTTAAAAATTATCGTAGTTCGGATTGTAATTTGCAACTCAATTACATGAAGATGGAATCGTTAGTAATCGTAAATTAGAATATTACGGTGAATTTGTGCTTAAAACAAGCACTCATTGTCCGTCAAATGTGGAAAATTTTTTAGACTTGAAAATTTTTTTAAAAAAGAATTGAAAGTAAAAATAATAATCTACATTAAGTCGTAGCAAAGTAATTCTAAGGGAACTTGGATTTGGACTTATACTTTATTTTATTAATTAAAAATAAATTTAAACTTTCACTTCGTTGTGAAAGTTTATAAGCATAAAAAAGGCATTTAAAGAATACCTTGATTTATATATAATAGAGGCGTATAAAACTACGAAAAGTAATTTTTAGTTTTTAAACTGTGAGAAATTAATACCTCAAAGGAAAACCTAATCATTAGGATTAAAATATTACGCAATGAATTGAAACATCTTAGTAATTGCAGGAATAAAAATCAAAAGAGATTCTTTTAGTAGCGGCGAGCGAATAAAGAAAAGACCATAGATTTAATCAATAATATCAAAAATGTATTAAGTGAAATTCTTAAGCAATAATTAGGTGATAGCCCAATAATTTTTTATATTTTAAATTTTTTGAGTAAGATAATACATGAGTAATTTTGTCTGAAGTTATTTGGAAAACCATTTTCAAAGTCTAAATATATATATAAATTCGATAGTGAACAAGTACTGTGAAGGAAAGGAAAAGAACTGACGTTGTTCTTATTTTGAAATTGAATGCTAACAAGCAATAGAAGCTTTATAAATAAGTAACTATGTACCTTTGGCATAATGGACCAACAACTTTATTTTATTAGCTAAAAGCTTAAGCTGTTAAGTGAAGGCGTAGAGAAATCAAAAATTTGTTTTAAAAGAACAAGTTGTTAATAAAATAAAACCCGAAACAATGTGATCTAATCATGACCAGGTTAAAAAATAAATAAATTTATTTGGAGGACCGAACTTGTAAGCGTAGCAAAGCTTTAAGATGAGTTATGATTCGTAGTGAAAGGCAAATCGAACATTGAAATAGCTGGTTTTCCACGAAATCTGTTTTAGCAGAGCATCTTATATAACTTTAAATTAGGGGTAAAGCACTATATTGACTAGGGGATTTTATAAAATTTACCAAATCATCGTAAACTCTGAATACTAATTTAATTAAAGATAGTCGAACTTAAAATGCTAAGGTTTTAAGTTAAGAGGGAAACAGCCCAGATCGATAAATAAGGTCTTTAAATTTAATCTAAGTGAAAAAGTTGTTAAAAAATGATTACAATTAGAGAATAGGCTTAGAAGCAGCCATTTCTTAAAGATAGCGTAAATGCTCACTAATTTATGTTTTTTAGCGCTGAAAATTTATAGAGACTAAGATTAAATACCGAATTTTCGAATTAATTGATATAAAAATTAATGGTAGTGGAACGTTGTGTATATTATAGATGAAAAAAAGTGATTTTTTTTGGAGATATCACAAGTGATAATGTTGGTATGAGTAATACAAAACCATGTACAAAACATGGTCACCGAAAATCTAAGGTTTTCTACGCTAGGTTAATCCACGTAGAGTAAATCGGCCTCTAAAATTTATAAGTGAAAACTTTGATTGATGAGATAATAAATTCATGACAAATAAGATGCTTTTACTTAGATTAAATGATTTTTCTAATTAAAAAGCTAATTTTTTCAAGAAAAATGAATTTTATAAAATAAACCGTACTAAAACCGCCACAGGTAGATAGGTAGAAGATACTAAGGTGTTGAAAGAACAATAGCTAAGGAACTCGGCAAATTTCTATTGTAACTTCGGGAGAAAATAGACCATTTTTGGTGTCACAAAATTGCAGGGAACGACTGTTTAATTAACACATAGGTTTTTGCAAAAATATTTTGAAGTATAAGAACTGACACGTGTCCGGTGTTTTAAATTAATTGACAAAGTTCACGCTTTGAAAAAATATTTAAAATAAACGACAGCTCTAACTATGAGAGTTCAAAGGTAGCATTATTTGTCATCTAATTAGTGACGTGAATGAATCGTGTAACGATTCCCTGACTGTCTCGGCTATTGATTCAATGAAATTGAATTCTAGGTGAACATGCCTAGTTATTAATTGTAGGCGAAAAGACCCCGTGAAGTTTTACTGAAAGTTAGTATTGTTTATTTTTCAAAAATGTATAGAATAAGTAGTAGCTATTAAAATTATCTTACGCTAGTAAGTTTCAAAAGCAACAAGTGGAATACTACTCTTTTTTGTATTAATAACTTACCAAATAAATTTTTGGGATAGTGCTAATTTGTTAGTTTCTCTGGGGCGGAGACCTCTAAAAGCGTAACGGAGGTGTGCAAAAATAAAGTTCAATTAGCGATAACGAACTAATGTAGAGTATAAAGGCATAAACTTTATTGACTGTAAGAATGAAAGTTCAAGCAGGATTAGATTAAATCTAATGGTCTTAGTGATCCGGTATTTTTGAATGGAAAAGATATCGCTCAACTGATTAAAATTACTCCGGGGATAACAGCGTAGTCAGACTTTAAAGTTCTTATTGACGGTCTGGATCGCGACATCGATGTCGGCTCAAGCTATCCTTGAGGTGAAGCAGCTTCAAAGGGTGTGGTTGTTCGCCACATAAAAGCTTTCGTGGCTGGGTTAAGAGCGACGTAAGTCAGCTCGGTTTCTACCTCAATTAATTGTTTAAGAGATTGAAAGAACTTACTTTTAGTACGAGAGGACCAAAGTAATTTTTCCTCTGGTGAATTTGTTATTAATAATCATTAGTAAGCAAAGTAGCTACGAAAAAAATGGATAAGTGCTGAAAGCATCTAAAGTACGAAGCTGATCTTAAAATAAATCTCTAATCCATCATTTAAGATTAAAATGTGATAGGTAAATTATGTAAGTTTTGTAAAAAATTAAGTAAATTTATACTAATATGGATATTAAAAGTATAAGAAAAATGTTATTTTTCTTATACTTTCATTTTATAATTGCCAAACAGAGTTACTTAATAAAAAACGAAGGCTACGCGTGTAAATAAAGACATTGTTACTCAAATATGTATATCAAATTAAGGTGAGTGAGATTTGAACTCACGACAGCTATCTTGTAAGAATAGCGCTCTACCGCTGAGCTATCACCCTAATTCGTTATTTTGGAGAAAGAAGGATTTGAACCTCCGATTGAAATTTCAAATAGTTTTACAAACTATCGCCATAAACCACTCGGCCATTTCTCCAAAGTTTCCTCGAGCAGGAATTGAACCTGCATCAACTAATTATGAGTCAGCTATAATAACCATTATACTATCGAAGAAAAATTTAGTTATTGATTTTTTTTTTGAAAAATAATTTTTTTCAAGTTCAAATTGGATTATTTTCCGATCTTTGCTTAAAAACTATATTAAATTTCGTTGAAAAACGATAAATTGAAATTGCTCCGTCAACATTTTTAATTTTGTTTCAATAATAATAATTTCAAATCATATTTATTTTTTAATTCATTCCTATATAGGAATGAATTAAAAAATAAAAATGGTTAGTATTTTAGGTTACTTATTACCAGAAAATAAACAAGTTCGTATCGCTTTAAAACAAATTTATGGACTTGGAAATTTTCGATCAAATCAAATCATTGAGATACTAGGTTTTGATCAAAATTTAAAAGTTAAAGATATAAGTGAAATAGAAATTTCAAAGCTATTAGATTTTGTTTTAAAAGAAAAATTAGTTGGTTCAGAATTAGAACGTGAATTAAAAAATAATCTTTTAAAACTACTTGAAAATAATTGTTATCGTGGTTTTCGCCACCGACAAAAATTACCAGTTCGAGGACAAAAAACAAAAAATAATGCAAAAACACAACGTAAGTTAGCAAATAATCGATTAAAAAAGTAATAAATGGGTTCTAAATGAAAAGGTTCTTATATTCCAAATTCTCTTTTTCGATGAATAAAATCAGATAAAAAGTTGTTATCAAAGTCAAAAAAAATTTGATCTCGTAGAGCAACTATTTTACCTTGCTTTATTGGTTTTGAATTTTTAGTTTATAATGGCCATCAATTCAAAAAAGTTAAAGTTAAATCCGAAATAGTAAATTTTAAGTTTGGTGAATTTGCACCAACCCGTCGAATAAAGCGACGTAAACATTAATTGTTAAAATGGCTTCAAAAATTAATCCTATTTTATTTCGGTTGAGTATTCAAAATAAAAACTGTTGGTATGATAATTTCAAATTTAAAGACTTAACTTTAAATCAATATCAAACATCAAACCAATGATCAAATTATTTAAATTCAGACGAGGTAAAATCATATAAAGAAAATCTACAATCTAAAAAACGAATTTGATCATCACAATGACCAAGTATACCACAACAAAGATCCTATAGATCTTATTTTCAATTAGATTTAAATATTCGCTATTTATTAAAGATAGCTTTTATAAAAATCAATGTTTTTATCTATGATATTAGGGTCGAATTTAAATCCTCATCAAATAGTGATGTTAAGATTCAAATTTATACTTATCCAATAAATAAGAATGTTAGTTCAAAGGTTATTGAAAAAACACGATTAAAATTAATTAATTGGTTTCAAATATATAGTGGATTACGTGTTAAGTTAGTTATTTTTAACAGGTATAATTTTTTAAAATTAAACAAAACTTATTTAATTAGTCGTAGCGAAAAGGCAAAAAAAATAAGCTTTATTAATTTTAGAAGTAAAAATTGAGAGAAAGAAGAATGAGTCTTTGAAATGATTAATTCCATTTTTTTATTAAAAAGTGCTGAATTATTAAGTTCAATGATAGCTTATGATTTGATATTAGCTGGTAAAAAACATTTACAATCGTTGAATTTTATTGAAAAAAGGTTACAAGCTTTTTGAAAATTGAATCAACAACTTGAAAATCAAATAAAATTTTCTAATAAAGATAGTAACAGCCGATTAACAATGAAATTAAAGGGGATTAAGATTCAAATTAAAGGGCGTTTGAATGGTCAAGATCGAAAACAAAAAATAAGATTTTCAATTGGTTGCTTAGCATTACAAGATTTAAACACTTTTGTTGATTTTTCTTCAAATAAAGTTTTAACACGTTATGGTGTATTGGGTTTAAAAGTATGAATTACTTTTGTAAATTACCAAAGCATTAATACTTTCAAAAGAAAAATTAAAAAAAAACAATCTAAAAAATTGTTTAAATTATTATCAAACGAATTGCCTTGAATTTTATAACTTAGTTAAAAACGGACGAAAAAGCTCCCCAAATAATTCAGGGCGAAGCTTAAAATTATATAAAATCTTCAGTAGCTTAGTTGGTTAAAGCGTGTGGCTGTTAACTACAAGATCAAAGGTTCAAATCCTTTCTGGAGAGATAAAAAAAATAAATGTTATTGAACAGATTTTTTAATTCTTTTACTTTTTGTGATCATGCTGAACCCTGACAATTAAGATTTCAAGATCCAGCAACACCTGTTATAGAAGGTGTAATTAGCTTACATAATGATATTATGTTCATTTTAACTGTAATTATGATTTTAGTTACTTGAATATTATACCGAGCAGTTGTATTATTTGAAGAAGATGTAAATGATAATCCAACTCCAATTGTACACGGTACAACTTTAGAAATTCTTTGAACAGTCGTTCCAGCAGTTATTTTAATGTTTATGGCAGTGCCATCTTTTGCATTACTATATTCAATTGACGAATTAATTGATCCAGCAGTTACAATTAAAGTTGTTGGTCACCAATGATATTGAAGGTACGAGTATACTGATTATTCAAATGAAGATGGTGAAACCATTAACTTCGATGCTTACATGCTTCCTGAGGATGATTTACAAGCGGGTCAATTACGATTATTAGAAGTTGATAATCGAATTACAGTACCAGTTAATACCCATATTCGTTTAATTATTACTTCCGCTGATGTTTTACATGCTTGAGCAGTTCCTTCATTTGGTGTAAAATTAGATGCTTGTCCAGGCCGATTAAATCAAACTTCAATTTTCGTTAAGCGAGAGGGTACCTATTATGGCCAATGTTCTGAATTATGTGGTGTAAATCATGGATTTATACCAATTGTAGTTGAAGCTGTTTCGTTAGATAATTACGTTTCGTGAATTTCTTCTAAATTAGAAGATGCTTAAATTATTTACTTATTTTACCTCTTTTTTAAAATAAAAAGAGGTAATAATTCCTTATTATTAAAAAATTAAATGGTTCTTCAAAAAAGAAAATTAATTAAAAAAATTAGAAACTATACTATTAATATAGGTCCACAACATCCAGCTGCGCATGGGGTTTTACGATTAGTTCTTGAATTAGATGGTGAGATCGTTGAGCGAGCTGATCCACATATTGGTTTATTACATCGTGGAACAGAAAAATTAATTGAAAATAAAAGTTATACACAAGCTTTACCTTATTTTGATCGATTAGATTACGTTTCAATGATATCGCAAGAACATACCTATGTTTTAGCTGTTGAAAAATTATTAAATTGTAAGGTACCGCGTCGTGCACAATACATTCGAGTAATATTTGCAGAATTAACTCGTATCATAAATCATTTATTAGCAGTTACATGCCATAGTATGGATGTAGGAGCTATAACACCAATGTTATGGGGTTTTGAAGAGCGTGAAAAACTATTTGAATTTTATGAGCGAGTTTCGGGTGCACGCATGCACGCTGCTTATTTTCGATTTGGTGGTGTATCACAGGATTTGCCATTAGGTTTATTAGAAGATATTTATCAATTTTGTATACAATTTAGAACTCGAATTGATGAAATGGAAGAAATATTAAGTGGTAATCGTATTTGAAAGCAACGATTAGTTGATGTTGGTATTGTTTCTGCAACAGAAGCATTAGACTGGTCATTTAGAGGTGTAATATTACGTGGATCAGGTATTCCATGGGATTTACGAAAAACACAACCTTATGAAATTTATGAGGAATTAGAATTCGATATTCCCGTAGGTACAAATGGTGATTGTTATGACCGGTATTTAATTCGACTTGCAGAAATGCGAGAAAGGATTCGAATTGTTTTACAATGTTTAAATAATATACCAAGTGGTGAAATTAAATCAGCAGATTTTAAAGTAACACCTCCATCACGTAGAGAAATAAAGCAATCTATGGAAGGATTAATTCATCATTTTAAGTTATTTACAGAAGGTGTTGTCGTACCAAAAGGAGAAACATATCTTGCAACCGAAGCGCCAAAAGGTGAAATGGGTGTTTATTTAGTTTCTGATGTAGTTCGAAACCCTATCGTTGTAAAATTAAGTCACCAGATTATTGCCATTTACAAGGTTTAGATTTTATATCTCGAGGCCATATGATTGCTGATGTTGTAACTTTAATCGGGACAATGGATGTTGTTTTTGGTTCAATTGATCGATAACTACGCTAATTAAAATTTTAAATGAAAAATAAAAAAATTCAAATTCAAATTAATGGTACTTTTGTTAAGGTAACTCCACAAATTACAGTTCTGCAAGCTTGCGAAAATGTTGGAATTGAAATTCCACGTTTCTGTTTTCATGAGCGACTTCAAATTGCCGGGAATTGCCGTATATGTTTAGTTGAAATTTTTAAATCACCTAAACCCCAAGCAGCATGTGCTATACCTGTTGCTGATGGTATGCAAGTTTTCACTGACAGGCCACTAGTTAAAAAAGCACGCGAAAGTGTTTTAGAGTTAATACTAAAAAATCATCCATTGGATTGTCCTATTTGTGATCAGGGTGGCGAATGTGATTTACAAGATGAAGCTTGAAATTTTGGTAGGCCATGATCTCGATTTATAGAAAAAAAACGAAGCGTACTTGATAAAAATATTGGGCCGTTAATTAAAACAGTAATGAATCGATGTATTCATTGTACACGATGTGTGCGTTTTTCAACTGAAATTGCGGGTGTTGAAATTTTAGGAACAACTTCACGAGGTGAAACTACAGAAATTGGAACGTATATTAATCAATTATTTGAGAGAGAATTATCTGGAAATGTTATTGATTTATGTCCCGTAGGTGCTTTAACATCAAAACCCTATTCATTCACTACTCGACCATGAGAATTAAATTCTGTTAATAGTATTGATTTAACAGATGCAATTGGCAGTAATATTCGATTGGATTCGCGAGGTAATGATTTATTACGTATCTTACCACGCTTAAATGAAAATATTAATGAAGAATGAATTACTGATAAAGCCCGTTTTTGTTTAGATGGTTTAAATAATCAACGCTTATTAAAACCAATAGTCAAAATTAATGGATTATTAAAAGAAATTAGCATTAAGCAAAGTATAGTTTATTTTTATAAATTATTACAAGAAAATCTTAACGCAAAAAATTCCATTGGTTTTTTTGTTGGTAAAACTGTTGATTTAGAAACTTTAACTTTTACTGAAAAATTATGTGACAGTTTACCTAATTCTTTTTTAGGGTACCATAAACCAAAATCAACTTTTTCAACAGATTCGTTAGATAACTTTGGTTTCCAGTCAAATTTTTATCAAGTCGAAAATGCAGATTTATGTCTATTAGTTGGTACTAATCCACGAACTGAGGGTACTTTAATTAATACCCGTTTACGTAAAGGTAAATTAAAAGGTAATTTAGAAGTCTATTATGTTGGGCCTTCTATAAATTTAACTTATAAATCAAAACAATTAAGAAATAATTATAAATGATTATTAGATTTAATTGAGGGTAAAAATAAATTCTGTACACAATTATTAGTAGCTAAAAAACCTATTATTATTATTGGTAGCGATTTATTTTCATCAAAAAATGGCAAGTTTATTCTAAACTTTTGTGAATTATTAAAATCTAAGATTCCTAATTTACAAATTAATCTTTTACATAATGATGCTAGTGAGATAAACTCATTATTTTTAGGGGCAGCTTCAAATAAATCTGATAAAGCAGTTGGTTTAGGAATTGCTTTAGAAAAAACAAATTTATCTAATAACGTATATAATTGAATCTATTTTGGGTCACATTTAAATCAAGAAGTATTAAGCAATCCAAACTTAAAGTTATGTATTCCAATTAAAACTTTTGCTGAGAAAAAGGGTACTTTTATAAATCTAACTAAGGATTTACAAAAAACTCACAAAATTATTTCGAATTCAAGAAGCATTGAATCTAGTTTAATAAATATTCAAAAATCAATTTTTATAACTGAGTTATTAAATGTAAATTTTAGAAGTTTAGTAAATTTTACTAAAGCTTTTAACAGCGATAAATTGTTCTCAAATAATGATTGGCAAAGAATTAAATTAAATAGGTCTTATATACAAGCGGTTAATGTTTGTTTAATTGATCCAATCTCTACATTAGATAATGAAAAAATACTTTTTCAATCAAATATTATTTGTCAAAATTCACATACACTAGCGAAATGTGCAAGAATTAAATCTTGGACTAATTTTTAAATAATCAAATGGCATTCTTAATTTTTTTTTTAGAAAATTTGTTGAAAATTCTAGGTATTATCGTACCTTTATTAATTGCAATCGCTTATTTTACTTTGGTTGAGCGAAAGTTAATAGCTGGAATTCAGCGGCGGCGGGGACCAAATGTAGTTGGATTATACGGTTTATTACAGCCCTTAGCTGATGGTTTAAAGTTACTATTAAAAGAAACTATCTTACCAAGTAGAGCAAATATTTCATTATTTTTATTAGCTCCACTTTTAAGTTTTACTTTAAGATTAATTGGGTGAGCCGTTATTCCTGTTAGAGAAAATTATGTTTTTTCTGATTTAAATGTAGGAGTTTTATATTTATTTGCTGTTTCTTCTTTAGGAGTTTACGGTATTATTTTATCAGGATGAGCAAGGAATTCAAAATACGCTTTTTTAGGTGCTTTACGATCCGCAGCTCAAATAATTTCGTATGAGGTTTCTCTTGGTTTTATCTTAATTACTGTCTTATTATGTGTCGGTTCTTTAAATTTAACCACAATTGTTATGTCTCAAACTCAGATTTGGTACTGTATCCCTATATTTCCAATATTCGTAATATTTTTTATTTCGGCTTTAGCAGAAACAAATCGACATCCATTTGATTTACCTGAAGCAGAAGCTGAATTAGTTGCTGGTTATAATGTTGAATATAGTTCAATAGGTTTTGCCTTATTTTTTTTAGGTGAGTATGGTAATATGTTATTAATATGTAGAATAACAACCATTTTATTTTTAGGGGGTTGATTACCCATCATGAATATTTTACCCTTTAATCTTATTCCTGGCGTTATTTGATTTGGATTAAAAGTTTGTTTATTTGTTGCAGCTTTTATTTGAGCTCGAGCAGCTTATCCACGTTATCGATACGATCAATTAATGCGTTTAGGATGAAAAATTTTTCTACCATTTTCATTAGCTTGATTATTATTTACAGGCTCAATTTTAATTAGATTTAATTGACTTCCACTTTAAGAAATTAACCAGCCCCCTAAAAATTAATTTTTAGGGGGTTGGTCTTTTTAACCAGCCGATTTAGATTAAAACGTACCCGTATTTTAATTAACCCGAGTACCTATTCGAGAACTTATTTTACAGGCTATTTTAGCCCTGAAACATAAGGTAAAGCTTAGCATATAAAAAATTTAAACTGTGTGAAAACAAAAATATTACTTCTATTTTTGCATTTGTTGTATTTGAAATATTAATATCCCCCAGTATTTTGTGGAAAATTTTGACTTGCCGAGCCGTTTCTATAGAATAAATTAGATAGTTTTCTAGAATAGTCCTAAAATTATAAAATCGGGTCTTTTACTTACGCTATCTAAAATAAAGTAAATTTTGCATAAACAAGAGAGGGAGGATTTGAACCCCCGACCTGCAGTTTTGAAAACTGTTATTCTAACCAAGCTGAACTACTCTCTCATTAAGAAATTTAATTGCCTTCAGTAGGACTTGAACCTACACGTTTAAAAAACGGCCGATTTTAAGTCGAGCTGTGTCTACCGATTTCACCATGAAGGCAGTAAAAAAAAATTTAGGATAAAGAGGGATTTGAACCCTCGGCATTGAAATGCTTTGGTTTTCAAAACCAACACTTTCGACCACTCAGTCATTTATCCAAATTACGGCGTTGACGGGATTTGAACCCGCGACCTTTTCTGTGACAGAGAAATACTCTAATCCACTGAGCTACAACACCGATAAAAAAATTAATGTAAGTTTATTGCATCATTAATATAGATACAAGTTAAAACTCTAAAAACGTAAGCTTGAATAACTGAAACAGCTAATTCTAACCCAATTAATATGAATACAATACCAAGTGGTAAAATATGAGCAACAAATAATATTGCTCTACCAGCTGTTATTATAGTTCATGCAAAACCAATTAAAACCTTTAATAAAATATGACCTCTCATTATATTTGCGAATAATCGCACAGAAAGACTGATAACAGTTATAAAATATGAAACTACTTCAATAATAACAAGTAAAGGTATTAGAGCTAGTGGAGTACCAGCTGGTAAAAAAAAACCAAAAGCTTCAATTTTATGCTCTCGCACCATAATATAAGTACGACCTAAAAAAACACCTAATGATAAGCATAAAGTTACGATTAAATGACTAGTTACTGTAAAACTATATGGTACTATACCAATTAAATTTAAACACAGGATAAACATAAATAATACAAAAACGATTGGAAAAAAACGTAAACCGGTTTTAGCTCCAATATTATCTAAAGCTATACCTAAGACAACAGCATAAATGTTTTCAATGATTAATTGTCAACGATTCGGAACAATTGATCCACCACCATTTAAAGTTGATAAATAAACTAGTAATAAAAAGACAGTTAATCTTCAAACCATAAAAAAAGTTGAATTTGTAAATGAAAGATCTAAATCACCTATTCGAATTGAAATTAAAGGAACTAATTGAAATTGTTCTAAAGGATTTGATAAGTTAAACATTTTTAATTTTAAAATATAGGCTGTAAGATGCAGATTAAGCGCCACCTCATCAATAGACTGCAACAAATAAGAATAATCATACTACATCAACAAAATGTCAATATCAAGCTGCTGCTTCAAAACCAAAATGATGTTGCTGTGTAAAGTGATATCTTAGTAAACGAAATAAACAAACGGTTAAAAAACAGGTTCCAATGAAAACGTGGAAACCATGAAAACCAGTTGCTATATAAAAAGTAGAACCGAAAACTCTATCAGAGATATTAAATGCCGCCGAGCAGTATTCTAATAATTGAACACCAGTAAAAATAGCTGCTAAAATAATAGTTAAAATTAATCTAAAAATAGCACTTTGACGTTCACCACTAAGGATAGCATGATGTGATCAAGTACAGGTTGCTCCTGATGATAATAATAAAATTGTATTTAAAAATGGAAATCCTCACGCATCCATTGTTTCGATGCCTTTTGGAGGCCATACAGAACCTAATTCAATAGTTGGGTTTATTCTAGAATGAAAAAATGCTCAGAAAAAAGCAAAGAAAAATATAACTTCTGAAGTAATAAATAAGATTATACCCATTCGCATCCTTAACTGAACTATTGAAGTATGTTGCCCCTCAAAAGTAGCTTCACGAATGATATCGCGTCATCATGTATATATAATACAAACAACACCGAATATTCCAAAAATTAAGGTAAAACCACCGCCATTATAACCATGAAACCACATTACGGCACCACTTAATATTGTTATTGCTGAGATTGATGCTACTAATGGCCAAGGTCTTGGATCTACTAAATGAAAAGGGTGTTGTTGATAATTTTTTTGTAAATTTGCCATTTTTAGATTAAAATATTATTAGTGTCCTCAATTAAGTATATGGGCCAATCTAATAGAGATAAAATTCTTTAATTAATAAGAAACCTGTTCATTATATAACAAATTTCCTAAAGTTTCAATTTGTAAAATTTAAGCAATACCAGCTATGTGGATATGCTCTAATCATGCTATAACAGATATATGCATAGGGTCTAAAAAAATTTTAGGATAAAGACCCATTACTAAAGTTAAAATAATTAAAGGGAAAAAAGTTCAAAATTCCCGACGATTTAATTCTTGAAACTCATTAATATACTGGGTTTTTAAATTACCAAATGAAAGTCGATTAAATAACCATAATGAGTATGCACCTCCTAAAATTATACCTATCGAAGTAAAGAAACAAACGCTTGGATTAGCTTGAAAAGCACCTACTAAAATTAAAAATTCACCAACAAAACTCGAAGTACCAGGTAATGCAATATTTGCTATTGTAAAAAAAAAGAAAATTGACACAAATACAGGTATAATGTGTGCTAATCCTCTATAATACTTAATCATTCGGCTGTGATGCCGATCATATAAAACACCCACACATAAAAATAAAGCACCGGAAACTAAACCGTGACTTAACATTTGTAAGATACTACCTTCTACACCTTGAATGTTTAAAGTAAATATACCAACTAAAACAACACCCATATGGCTTACTCTTGCATAAGCAATAACACGTTTAATATCAATTTGACGAATTGCTGTTAATGCAGCGTAAATAACACCAATACTTCCTATAGTATAAACTAATGGAATAAAATAAAAAGTAGCAATCGGAAATAAAGGTATTGAATACCGTAACAAACCGTAAGAACCCAGTTTTAATAAAACACCAGCTAAAATAACTGAACCAGCCGTTGGTGCCTCTACGTGAGCTTGTGGTAATCAAATATGAAATGGAATTAGTGGGAACTTAGCGGCAAATGATATAAAAAAACAAAGTCAAAGAATCTTTTGAATATCCCCATCTAATTTAGAAGTCAATTCGTATAAAGTTTGATAATCACTTGTTCCTATTTGGAAATATAAGAATAAAATTGCTAATAATATTAAAACAGACCCAACTAAAGTATATATGAAAAATAAATAAGCAGCTCGAATTTTATTTTCTCTTGATCCTCAAAAACCAATAATTAAAAATATCGGAATTAAAACCCTTTCAAAAAAAACATAAAATAAGATTAAATCTAAAATACTGAAAACAGCAATTAGTATGGCTTCTATAGCTAAAAAGGCAATAAAATACTCTTTAACATTTGTTTTAATACCAACCCAACTACCTAATAAACAAAGAGGAACTAATAAAGTTGTTAATAAAATAAAAAATAAAGAAATGCCATCAATACCAAGAATTAAATTAATATTCATTGATTTTAACCATTCAAATCGCTCAACAAATTGAAAGTTAGCGGTTCTTTGATCGAAATAAATTCATAAAAATGTTGATATAACAAAGGTAATTAATGAATAAATTAAACCGGTAACTTTAACGTCATCTTTATTTGATGTTAAAAAAATAAGGTGTAAGCAGCCAGTTAATGGAATGGTAATTAAAATTCTTAAAAGATGTGATTCAAACATTTCATTTTATTTAAGAAGCTAAGTAAATTTATTTACTTAGCTTCTAGTAATATTATTTAGAATTAGATAAAAAATTTACAAAAATAACTGAAAAAATAAAAATAAAAATTAGACGTACATCTAAAATATTAATTCAAAAAGAATTTAAACCAATGAATAAAATACCAAATGTTAGTCCTATTAGCATTAAAAATGCATAATGATAAATTAACCCAGTCTGTATTAAAACTAGTCGAGAACTAAAACTATAAAAAGCTTTTGAAATACCAAATGGACCAATTAATTCAATTAAACCCCGATCTAGTATTTTATAAGTTACTACATAACCACTTGTTATTAAAGGTTGGTTAATTCATTCATTATAAACTTTATCAAAGTATCATTTTCGATTTAAAAAAGTGTAAACTTTGATAAATAAGTTTGGAGCGACCATTGAATTTAAGTTAGTGAAATTAAAACCAATTGTTCAAACTTTTGGATTTGAATACAGTATAAATGCTCTAATAGCCCCTGAAATACTGAAAATAACGGGAAGAAGTTTAACTTTATGTGGGATGAATTCTGAATCAATAATAATACTATTTGTAGGGTTTACAAATAAAGCATTACCTCAAAAATCAGTTCCTAATCCAATAATCATATCACGAGTTAGATAACCAATAAAAATAGCACCAAATCTTAAAATAAACAATGGCAACCTTATTTTAAAAGGCGATTCATGAACATTTTTTATGATTGGCTTAAATGAATTAGTATTTGTTAAAAAAGTTAAGTATAATAAACGTATTGAGTAAAAAGCAGTAAAAAAAGCTGCTATTGTACCAAATCAATGAGCAAAATGACCATGTACGCTATATCTTGCATATGCTAATTCTAAAATAACATCTTTAGAATAAAACCCGGTCATAAATGGAAACCCTATTAATGACAAGGAACCGATAAAAAATATAGCATAAGTAAAGGGTAATAGCTGAACTAATCCGCCTATTTTTCGTAAATCTTGTTCATCACTTATGGCATGAATAACTGATCCAGCTCTTAAAAATAATAATGCTTTAAAAAAAGCATGATTTGCTAAATGAAAAACACCTACTGAATAAGATGATAAACCACAGGCAAAAACTATATAGCCTAATTGCCTACAAGTTGAATAAGCAATAACACGTTTTAAATCATTCTGAACTAAACCAGTTGTAGCAGCGAAAAAAGCTGTTATTGCTCCAAAAAATGTAATGGTTATTAAAGCAAACGGAGCTTGCTCAAATAATGGAGAACAACGACAAATTAAGAAAACACCCGCTGTTACAAGCGTAGCTGCGTGGATTAAAGCACTAACAGGTGTTGGGCCTTCTATAGCATCAGGTAATCAAGAATGTAAACCTAATTGAGCTGATTTACCAACTGCACCAATAAATAAAAGGATACAAGTTAAATCTAATACTGATACACCTTGGAAAAATATAGATAAAAAACTAATTGGAATAATGTCTTGCTTAATTTCATAAACAGTTGCAAAAACCGTAGCATAATCAACAGCTTTAAATTGATAAAAAACTGCAAAAATACCTAAAGCAAGGCCGACATCACCAACTCGATTTACAATCATGGCTTTGATAGCTGCTTTATTAGCTTGTAAACGTGCAAATCAAAAATTAATTAGCAAGAAGGAAGATAACCCAATTCCTTCTCAACCTAAAAATATTTGTAAGAAATTATCAGCACTTACTAAGATTAATATAAAAAAAGTAAATAAAGATAAATAAGATATAAATCGCGGTAAATGCGGATCATGGGATATATACTCTAATGAATATAAATGAACTAATGCAGAAATACTAGTAACTACCACTAATATAACAGCAGTTAGTCTATCAAATAAAAAACCCCAATGTGCAACAAACATTTCAGATTCAATTCAAGGTTTTCATTGAAAATAACAAACTGTTCCTGATAAAGCTACTTCATAAAAAATAAAATAACTTAATAAACAACTTATAAATAAACAAAAGGTTGCAATATAACCTGAATATTTACCTAAATATCGACCACCAAATCCAGCAATTAAAGAACCAAATAGTGGAATAAAAATAGCTAAAAGATACATTAATTTTTATTTTTAACTGAGATGAAAGGATTCGAACCTTTAAATTTTTCACACCAAAAATGAATGCCTTACCAATTTGGCCACATCTCATATGTAAGAAGATGCCCGAAAGTGGATTTGAACCACTGGCACAAAGATTTTCAGTCTTTTGCTCTACCCCTGAGCTACTCGAGCAACCTTTTTATACTAAAACCCACACAGCAATTTCGTGAGATAAAATAAATAAAGGACTTGGAAAGATAAATAATAAAACTAGAAAAAATAATGAGGCACCTATAAATATAGATTTATCTTTATCAATTTTATCAACTAAGGTTCAAGATTTGGAGGCATCAAAATACATAATTTTGATAAATCGTAAATAATAAAATGCAGATAAACAACTAGTTATAATACCTAAGAAACTTAAAACAAATAATGAACTTTCTATCGCACAAAAAAAAATGTTTAATTTTGCAATAAATCCAGCTAAAGGGGGTGTACCTGCTATTGAAAATATAATAACTGTTAATGTAAAAGCTAATAAAGGATTCGAAACACCTAAACCATTTAATTCACTAATAAAAAAAGGTTTTTTGTTCTTATTATCTTTTCGTAAGTTTAACGACAGTATAAATGATCAAACACAAATACTAGTAATTAAGTAAATAAAAATATAAACTAAAATGGATTGTAAACCTTCGCTAGTTCCTGTACCAAAAGCTAATAGCATGTAACCAACATGACCAATTGAACTATAAGCTAAGAACCGCTTTAATTTTCGCTGATATAAAGCTGAAAATGCAGCAACAACTATTGAAATTAAAGCTGTACATAAAATTATCGGTTGTCAAATATTGAACATATCATAAAATGTAAAAAAAAAAAAACGACAACAGAAGATAATAACTGCAAATTTTGGTAAAATAGAAAAAAAAGCAGTTACCGATATTGGAGCACCCTCGTAAACATCAGGTGCTCAAGCATGGAAAGGAGCTGCTGAAATTTTAAATAAAAGTGCTGCTCTTAAACAAAAAATACCTAAACATAGGCCTGGTGAGATGTAATCTATACCAGAAAAAAAAACAGTTAATTCTTCAAAATTAGTAGTCCCCCTAAATCCATAAATCATAGAAGCACCAAATAATAATAAACCCGATGAAAAAGCACCTAAAATAAAATACTTTAAACCTGATTCTGTTGAAAAAGCTGAATTTTGATTAAATGCTGCTAAAGCATATAAAGATAATCTTTGTATTTCAATAGCAAGATAAAATACAATTAAGTCTTGAGATGAAATTAACAACATCATACCTAAACAGGCAAACAATTTTAAAATAATATACTCAAAAGCGTTGATTCGTTCGGTTTTTATATAATCTAAACTTATTCAAATTAATAAAGCTCTTCCAATAACAATTACTAATTTTGTTATTTGAATGAAAGGGTTAATTAATATTCTATTATGAAAAAAAGTCTGACTTTCGAAGGGCCTATTAATAATAATTAATCTAGTTATTATTAAAATTAAAATTCTTATTTTACCAACTAAACGTGATACGATGATGGAAGATTTTAAGTTTTTTTTTTTCTCGCTTGTAAATGCCCCAAACAATAACAAAGCAGATAAAGCCGCGAATAAGAATAATTCTGGTAAAATACCAATTAAGCTTCGTTCAAATGTGGAAATTCAAATATTCATTTTTTTTTTTAAATTGACCCCTACGAGATTTGAACTCGTATTTTTACATTGAAAATGTAGTGTCCTAACCTAATTAGACGAAGGGGACAAAAAAATTTAATTTCTTGTTTTTATTAATTTATATAAAACCCTCTTTTTTGCTATTAGATTTGCACTAGCATTTAAACAGTTTTGAGTTTCAGAAGCTAAATTAACTGAAAAAATAGTTTTTAGATCTTCATTAATTTTTAATTCAGAATTTTGATCTGATTTTTCAGCAAGTTGTCGAGCGGTTGTACTGGTTGATAAAAGTAAAGAATCATAATTAGCTATTACAGATCTAACCTCATCTTGATTTCCATTTACTCTATTTGATGAATTAATTTTTTTAGAACGTACTTTTAAAATACGAGCTAATTTAGGTAATACCTGTGATATAACTAAGCTATAAAAAACTAAAAAACAAATTAATAATCAAAATAATTGAGAAGCGAAGGTTAAAGTATCTATTTGTGGCATTTATAATTTTTAAAAGTTATTATTCATAATTTTACATTTACAAGGTAATTTTGATGAAGCTGCAGATAAAGCAGCTTTGGCTTTTATAAGCCTGAATTTCGGCGATGAAGATTTATATTTTGTATTTTCGATTTTATAGATGACAGTCCCTGCCTTAAGTTGTGTTGCTCAATGATCTAAGTTTCCTTTTCCTTTTCCCATTCGAACCTCGCTTGGTTTAGATGTTACAGGGGTTCTTGGAAAAATACAAACTAAAACTTTGGCATTTTTTTTAATTTTACGAGTTAAGACTCGATAACTTGACTCCAGTTGCATTGTTGTAATACGTACCGGCTCAAGAATTTTTAAACTTAAAAAACCAAATCTTATTTTTTTTTGAGTTTCAAAATTAAACTTTAGTCGCTTTTTACGATATTTACGAAATTTTATTTTTTTCGGTTGTAACATTTAATTTTTTAGTATCGGCGCCCCCAATTTAAGATTTCTTTTAAATTTAACTTAAAAGTAAAATTTACATCAGTTAATTTAGGCTGTTTAGTTATTAGCAAGTAAATAAAATTATTTTTTTCAAAAATTTTGAAATATCTTTGAGAAAAATTAGAATTTACCAGTTTAACGTTAGATTTAATCTTAAATAAGTCTCCAATTTCAACCTGATAATTTGCTTTTCTAATTAAATTGAAGCGTATCTCGTTTGGTTTACATAATCAAATTTTTTTATGTAAAATATTTTGACGGGATGCAAAGATAGAATTAAAAATATTACTACGTTTTAAAAAAGTATCTAAACGTAATTCTAATTTTTGAACTAATATTTCTTGTGAATTTTGTTTAGTTTTATTATTTAGGCTAAGTAATAAATATTTACGAAAATTTTTTTCTCGTAAAGGACCATAATAAAATTTTAAAGCTTGCTTTATGCGCAATTCTTCATTGTAACGACGTCGTAACCATTTCTTTTCAAATTTTAAGCTTTGATCAATAGTTTTAAAATTTTGGGGTCTTTTTAATTTTAAAAAACTTCATTTACCTTGATTCAATTTTTCTAAATTTAAAGGCCGAACAAAGTCATTTGTTTGGTAGTTAATTTTTTTTTTCGGGTAAAATCGTTTAAAATTCATTTTTATTTAAATAATTGTTATTTGACATGCTTTTTATAAATAAATTGCAACAAAATGAAATTGCTTTTAAGTTATCATCATTTATCGGAATAACATAAGATAATTGATTTGAATTCAGTTTAAAATCTGAATCTATAAAAATAATTGTTGGAATATTTATTTTTTGCGCCTCTAGCAATGCTGTATAATTTTCTTTTGGGTTTAAAATAATTAATAAATCGGGTAATTTGAAATCACCTTTTGATTGGAAAACATAATTCAAGAAATCCTTAAAACGATCGCCTTTTTTACGCTGTCGAAACATTGATAAGTCTAGGCTTTGAAAATTTTTAGAATTTACATGAAATTTAGTGTTAGATTCTAAAATATCTATGTTACTTGAAACAAATCGTTTCCTTATGTGTTTAAAAACTGATTGATTAGTAATTAATCCAGGATTTCAGGCGTGTTTAAAAACTTTAGAATTCGGCTGAAAAATTTCATTGTTAGCTAAATCAGTTAAAATTTTTTTTGAGATATTATTTGTTCCCAATCATCAAATCTCGCCTTTATTAGAATGAACTTGTTCAATGAGTAATAATACCCGACGAAGTAAACTAAAAGTCTTTTCTATATCAAAAATATATTGTTTTTTACGGCGGCCAAATAAATAAGGGGATATTAAATTTGAATTTTGTAAATGGCCAAGATGAAAATTTAATTCAATTAATTTATTTAAATTTAATTTACTCATATATATATATATTTAATTATTTTTCTTATTTTCTTTCAGCACAATAACTTCATTTTCAAAACGAATACCCTTACCTTTATAAACTTCAGGCTTACAAATTTCACGAATTTGAGATCTAAATAATGTAACTGATTCTAAATCAAGGCCAAATAAAGTTAATTTTTGATCTTTAAAACCTTTTGGAATAAAGATTTGGATATTTTCCGGAATATTTAGAGTAATGCTATGGCTATAACCTAAATTTAACTTTAATTGGTTATTTAATTGCTCAACTTTATAACCAATACCAACTAATCTTAGGTAAGTAAAATTACCAAAACACACAAATGAGATACATTTTTGAAAATTTTTTTTAAATAAATTTAGCTCAGAGTTAGAGAGGTTTAAGCTTATTAATCAAATTTTAAAATCAAATTCATTTAATTCAATAATATCTTGCTTAGATAATAATACACCATCTAAGATACTCTCAATTTGTATATTTGTAATTAAATCTTTTGTAGTTGTAATTTTAATTGAGCCTAACGGCCCTGTAATAAAAAAATTATTCTTAAAGATTGAGAATTTTACATTATAATATATCATTTTAACTTTTTTATTATTCTATATAGAATGGTCAAATTGTATAAATGGTTAATATATTAAATTGCAAATTTAAAGCTGATGGTTCAAGTCCATCTTTGACCTTTATTTATTATTTTGTAAAGTTTGTTAGTAAACTAACAAACTTTATAAGAAACTATTTTTGAAGTTTAGTTACAAAAACAGCATTTTCTATATTACGTGATAATTGTTGAAAAATAAGTTGGCGTTTGGATTCTTGTTGAATTATTATTGTTAGAGCAATTGCAGCAATTAATGCTACTAATAAAACTGCACCAGCTAATAAAAAATAAAGTAAATAATGTGTATATAAAACCTGACCTAAAATTTCTAAATTTGTTAGATTATCTAGTTTTGATTCTCATGCTAAATAACTTGGATTAATTTTATCATTAATTAGCGGTGTGAAATCTTGACTTAAAACAAAGAAAGCTTCTAATAAAAATAGAACACCGATTAAACCACCAATTGGTAAATAATTAAAAAATTCATCTTCTATAGCAGATAATTTAATCTGTAAAAGCATAACGACGAATAAAAACAGTACTGCGATAGCACCGACGTAAACTACTAAAAAAATTATTGCTAAAAATTCAACACCTAATAATAAAAGTAAACAAGCTGCTCTGCAGAAAGTTAAAATTAAAAACATAACTGAATGAATCGGATTGCGCGAGATAATAACCATTGTGGCTGCGAATAAAGAAATACCGCCAAATAAATAAATCAATGGAAAAACTGATAAAACATCTGTTTGTAAAATTTGCATTTTTGTTTTATTAGATTAACACCAACAAATGTAAGTTGGTGTTAATAAAGTATAAAGTTATTTAGCGGTTTCATAACGGGTCATACCTAAATTTCATGGATCAGAAGTAACTCGTTCACCACGGGTTATAGTGATATATAAAATAAAGAAAAAGAAAACAGCTCTTAAAGCAGATAAGTACCTACCATAAGAAGAAACGGCATTTCAGCCAGAGAATGCATCAGGATAATCCGGAATTCGACGAGGTATACCCGCTAAACCTAAGAAATGCTGAGGGAAAAAAGTTAAATTAACACCTACAAAAGTTAAAACGAAATGAATTCGTCCTAAGATTTCAGGGTAAAGGAAACCTAATATTTTAGGCCTTCAATAATAAAAACCAGCAAAGATAGCAAATACTGCTCCCATAGAAAGAACATAGTGAAAATGCGCTACAACATAATAAGTATCATGCATAGCAAAATTAATACCCGCATTTGATAATATTAAACCAGTTAAACCACCTAAAGTAAATAGGAAGAAGAAACCAATTGTAAAAAGTATTGAAGTAGTTATCATAATAGAACCGCCTCATATAGTTGCAACTCACCTAAAAATTTTAATACCGGTTGGTACAGCAATAATTATAGTTGCAGCAGTAAAATAAGCACGAGTATCAATATCTAAACCAACTGTATACATATGATGAGCTCATACAATAAACCCTAAAATACCAATTGATAACATTGCGTATACTATTCCTAAGTAACCAAAGATTGGTTTACGTCTAAAAGCTGAAACAGTATGACTAATAATACCAAAACCTGGTAAAATAATAATATAAACCTCAGGATGCCCAAAAAATCAAAATAAGTGCTCGTATAAAACAGGATCTCCCCCGCCTGCTGGATCAAAAAATGTAGTATTAAAATTTCGATCTGTTAATAGCATAGTAATTGCACCTGCTAAAACAGGTAAAGATAGTAGTAATAATACAGCAGTTACTAAAATAGATCAAACAAATAACGGTATATTATGTAGAGTAATCCCGGGTGCTCGTATATTTAAGATAGTAGTAATAAAATTAGCTGCTCCTAAAATTGAAGAAGCACCTGCTAAATGTAATCTAAAAATAGCAAGATCAACTGATGGACCACTATGAGCTTGTACACTTCTTAAAGGCGGATAAACAGTTCAACCAGTTCCTGCTCCAGATTCTACTATTGATGAAAATAATAAAAAAGTTAGTGCCGGAGGTAATAGTCAAAATGAAATATTATTTAATCGAGGAAATGCTATATCAGGTGCACCAATTATAATGGGAACAAATCAATTACCAAAACCACCAATTATAGTTGGTATAACAAAAAAGAAAATTATAATAAAAGCATGGGCAGTAACAATTACGTTATATAACTGCCTATTACCTGCTAAAATTTGAACTCCAGGTTGCGCTAATTCAGCTCGAATTAAGACAGACAAACTAGTTCCAATTACTGCAGAAATTGCACCAAAGATAAAGTATAAAGAACCAATGAATTTATGGTTACATGAAAAAAGTCAATTAGAAGATCAATTATATAGTGAAATTGGCATAATATTTTTATATATTAATTAAATTTAAAAATTTTATCGCTTGAAAAACAAAATAATATTATTCAAAATTTATTAAAAATCGGAATGGTAAGATTTGAACTTACGACCATTGATTCCCAAAACCAACATTCTACCAACTGAACTACATTCCGATTTGTCTAAATAAAGTAAAAAAACTTAACTTCATTCTAATGCACCAATTCGTCAAGCATAAACTAGACCAAGAACTAATTCAAACACGAAATCAAACATAGATCATCAACCTAATGCAGTAATTTTCCTTAAACTAACTGCTCAAGGAAAAAGAAATGCCGCTTCTAGATCAAATAGGATAAATAAGATAGCAACTAAATAAAACCGTACATCAAATGTAGCTCGTGCATCACCAAATGGATCAAATCCACATTCGTAAGCTGAAACTTTTTCTCTATCCGGTCTTTGAATTGCAATAACTCTTGAAGCCCCTAAAATAACACAAGCTAAAATAATCCTAATAACTAAGTAAATTAGAATAGGGCCATATTCTGAATATAAAAAAAACATCTTATTTTTGATTTATTAAAAAAGCTTCAAATTTACCTAAGCCTGGAATAATTACTAAAAAGAATGCAAAATAAAAAACGGTTCCAATTTGACCAACTAAAATAAAAGGTTCCTCTACAATTTGCTGCCCAATTCATAATAAGATTAAAAAATCAGCAACGAATAATCAAAATACAATTCGATAAATTGGTCGAAAACAAGAACTTTGGATTTCAGAAGATTGGGTATATGGAATAGTATACAAAACTAAAATAGCACCGAATATAGCTAAAACACCACCTAATTTATCTGGGATAGAACGTAAAATAGCATAAAATGGTAGAAAATATCATTCAGGTACGATATGTGGCGGAGTAACTAATGGATTAGCTGGAATATAATTATCTGGGTGACCTAATGAATTAGGTGCGAAATATACAAAAATCGAAAAGATTAAAAAAAAAACTACTAGACCAAAAATATCTTTTACAACTAAATATGGTGCAAAAGGAATTTTATCTGATCTAGAATCAATACCTAATGGATTAGAAGATCCATCTTGGTGAAGTAATGCTAAATGAACAACAGCTAAACCTGCGATTAAAAATGGCATTAAATAGTGTAATCTAAAGAATCGATTTAAGGTTGCATTATCAACTGAAAAACCACCTCATAATCATAAAGTAATTTGATCTCCAATAAATGGGATTGCTGAAAATAAGTTAGTAATTACGGTTGCCCCCCAAAACCTTATTTGACCTCATGGTAAAACATAACCTATGAAACCAGTTGCTATTATTAACAAATAAATTGTAACACCCGAAGCTCATAAATGCTGACGTGGTTTTATATAAGAACCATAATAAAGCCCTCGGAAAATATGAATATAAACTAACATGAAAAATATTGACGCACCATTTGCATGAGCATATCGAATTAATCAACCGTAATTTACATCTCGTATAATATGCTCAACACTAATAAAGGCTAAGTCAACATGGCATGAGTAATGTATTGCTAAAAAAACACCTGTCAAAATTTGAATAACTAAACAAATACCCGCAGTTGAACCGAATCCTCAAAAATATCTTAAATTACTTGGAGTTGGATAATCAACTAAGTGATTATTTATAATGTCTAATGGTTGAAATTTTCTTCAACGAGTACGCATTTATTTTTTTTTATCTAAATTAATTAAAATCTGAGATTTTTTTCTTTCTCAAGGACTTTCAAAGTCAAATGATCGAAATTCCTGAGCAAATCTTGATAATTCATTAACAACTGTTTTTCGTGAATCATCGTAACGTGTTTCAACAAAACCACTTAAAGGGAAATCTTTTCGGAAAGGATGGCCATTAAAGCCATAATCTGTTATAATACGTCGTAAATCCGGATGTTCATGGAAAAAAATACCAAATAAATCTCAAACTTCCCGCTCCATTCAATTCGCAGATGAATAAATACTAGTAATTGATTTTACAGGTGTAATTTCATCAACAAATACTTTAACACGAATTCGGACATTAAAAGTTAAAGAAAGTAAACAATAAACAACCTCAAATCGTTCTTTGCGACTTGGATAATCAACGCCACTAATTTCAGCTAGTGATTTAAATTGACAATTGCTGTGATTTTTTAAAAAGAACAAAACTTCGTAAATATTATCAGGATAAACAACTAATGTTAATTCTTGCTTATCCACATATATTGAATGAATTGCTTTTGATAAATAAGTTTGTAATTGTTTACCGTAAAAATATATTAATTTTGGAGGCATCTTTTTTTATATTAAAAGTTGAACAATCTTTAAAATGTTATAAGAATTATTCTGTTAGAAAGATAATATAGTTAAAAAAAAAATGGTTTAGATTTCATCTAAACCATTCTTTAAAATACAAATATCTATTAAAAAGTAAATAAAATTAAGAAAGCTATCATTAAACACATTAAAGCCATAGCTTCAGTTAATGCGAAACCTAAAATAGCAATTCGAAATAATTCTTGCTGCATAGATGGGTTTCGAGAAGTTCCGATAATCATAGAACCAAAAACAGAACCAATACCTGCTCCTGCTCCTCCAACACCAATAGTTGCTGCGCCTGCACCAATTAATTTAGCTGCTTGAACGATCATTTTTTTTTTACAATTTCTTGTAAAATAATCAAAATAAAACCATTTTGATTTATTTAAAGTTAAAAAACTTTAACAAAATTTTCAAATATCAATTATAGAAAATTAGCGAGAGAACGGAATTGAACCGACATCTCGAGATTATGAAACTCGTGAGTTACCTTTACTCCATCTCGCTAAAATAATAATTAAGCTCCAGAGGAATCGAACCTCTATCTTACGAGCCGAAATCGTAAATTCTACCAATTAAACTAGGAGCTCATTGAAATAGCCTAAAGTGGACTTGAACCACTGACCTTATCGTTATCAACGATACGCTCTAACCAACTGAGCTATTAGGCTATGACTTATTAACGAATTGGGATGCGATAAGACGAACTTAAAAATTTAGATTGTTTTTTTGAATTAAAAACAAAGGTAATAGTTAAGTCCTTTAATATGTGAAAATGTTGGTAATTCAGTTCTAACTGCGTGAAGCTTAATAAGCTAGACAAATAAAGAGTTAAATTACCTTTATTATCTATTTTATGAATTGGTTTTAGATTTTTGATACGTGGGGCAACGAAATGAATAAAAAAATCAGCAAAATTGATCGCTGCTTTTTTTTTCAAAATCAGTGTTATACCGCTATAATCTTTTTTTTGTAATCGAAGTTTTAAATTACTTTTTTTTGCAAAAGTTAATTCAGGTATAGAACCCCTAATCAAATAAAGTGCTAATAAACTGTCGATAAGTTCTTTATCAGTTTTATTTAAAATACTTGTTTTTAAACTTAAATTTAAAACAATTTTTTCTAAATTTATTAATTCGTGAAAATTTAAATAATCAAATTTATGAACTAGTTCTTTTGAAATTGTTTTATTATAATGCGAAGTTATTCGTGAATCTATCATTTATTTTTTATTAAAACTTTAAATTATAATTTTGGATAAAATATTTAATTTTAGAAAAAGCTCATTTTGACTTGCGGTTTTAAAATTTATTAAATTTAAATCTATTTTGTTTTTATCTATATTTAAACGAATAACAGAAGAAAAAACTCGATTACCAATTGGATTTATCTGTCTATTTAGTAAAATAATACCGTTAAAATTTTGTTTTAAACGACTTCCATCATTAAAGCGATTTCTTTTTTTTGTTTTAACTAATAAAGCTGTATGGATGCTGCCTTTTAGAATTCGACTATTTCTTTTAGTGGATCGAATGGAAACAATAATCTTATCACCAATTCCAGCAACTTTTTTATTACCAAGTACTCGAATACAATACGCATTTAATGCACCTGAATTATCGATAACTTGTAAGACACTTCTTGATTGAATCATTTTTATTTTTTATTTACTACTAAATAGAATAAGAAAAATTGTTAATTAAGTCCTGGGTTTTGATTATTTTATTTAATAAATAAGAGTTAAGGGCTCAATTAACAATTTTTCTTATTCTATTTAGTAGTAAATAAAAAATAAAAATGGTTACCATTAATCAAATAATTCGTAAAAATCCACGAAAAAAACAATTAAAAACTAAAAAAAATGCTGCTTTGGGTCAAAATCCATTTAAGCAAGGTATCTGTCGCCGTATTTTAGTTATATCACCTAAAAAACCAAACAGAGCAAATCGAAAAATTGCAAAAATCCAACTTTCGAATAACCGACTAATTACAGCTGCAATTCCTGGCGAAGGAAATCATAATTTGCAACAACATTCAGTCGTATTGGTTCGGGGTTGCCGAATTAAGGATTTACCAGGGGTAAATTATAAAGTTGTGCGCGGAGTATTTGATTTAATTCCTGTAGCAAACCGAACACGTGCGCGATCCAAGTTTGGAACACGTAAACCAAAAAATTAAAAAAGCAACCACTGTGATGAAATTGGTAGACATGCGAAATTTAGGATTTCGTGTTAATTAACGTGCAAGTTCAAGTCTTGCCAGTGGTAAATGACTTTATTTGAGTTTATATATATATAATGAATAAATGTGGAATAACCTGATTTAGAATAAATGGCTTTTTAAATGTCCAAATTATTTTAAAAATATAAATAGCAAAAAATGTGAACCGTATTCAAGTTATTCTATTTAAATAATTTATTTTTATAAAAAAAAATTAACAATTTTGGATTCCAATTGCTAATTAAATTGTTTCTGTACAAATAAATAAATTTTGATGCATTGTGTAGTTAATTACTAATTAATTCTATAGATTAGACTAATTATATTCATTAACTATCGTATCAATAAATCATAACTTACTCATTAATCCTAAGCTTAGATGTTTAATAGGACATCATGTAACGTATAATTAAGTACTAATATGTATATTTATAATTCCATAAGATAATTAAAATATAAGCCATTGGAATAGCTTATGGGGGGAGGAGAATTCTCCGCTGCATGACTTTTTAAAAACGTAAGG
>Ga0206126_10001192_pt1 | contig 32134 bp, 40 predicted proteins | sample Helgoland_Spring_5_FD_148621 | JGI IMG/M metagenome (GOLD analysis project Ga0206126, IMG submission 148621) | Pelagic subsurface seawater microbial communities from Kabeltonne, Helgoland, North Sea - Helgoland_Spring_Bloom_20160412_1 | ecosystem: Environmental > Aquatic > Marine > Epipelagic ...
AGGCGCTGTAATTACAAAAGATGACATTGATAACGGTTATTATGATTATGATTATAGTGAGGGCGATATATTATCAGCTTATGACTACAGAAAAGACGTGCTAGAAACAACATATTTAGTACATAAAAATGATTTAGATGATTTTGATTTAAATGATTTTTATAAATGGGATAATGAATATTATAGATTATCCGAAACAGATTACAAAAAATTACTAAAAATCAACCCTGACCATATGTGCGAAGGTTTTGCGATTCTTGTTGCATTTGGCGGCCCTAACATCTGGATAAATACAAAAGACAGACAAGTTGAGGGTTATTGGTGGGGCGATAACTTTACCTTATCATATAACAACGACGAAATGGGCATTCATGATTGCGAAATTGAATTGATAGGGTGCTAATAATGTTAGATTATCTGCAATCTAAACAATTTTTAATTGATATGCTTAATGGTTTATTAATGATTGCATTCACAGCCATTACAACAGTCTATTTTATAATGCTGACAGTCTAAAAAGAAAGGGAATAACTGCCAGGCTTTAATGCTTGGCTTTTATTTGTGCTGTAAAAGAACAAACCATGAACAAACGTTCGCTATCTGTTCACCCTTTGTTCGCCTTATGTCTTGGCCGCTGAGAGAGTTTTAAGCTTTTTATATAGTAAGGTAAGCAAAACCTTGAAATCTTACCCAGGCGGCTTAAATCGCTCATATGAGCCGTTCTTGTTTTGTTCTTTTGTTACTAGCTCGGCTAACATTAGTATTTCTAATGTTGACCATAAGTAGCTAAAAATGCTAATACTTAGACAAGGCAATAAAGCCATTTTTTAAGTGTTGCAAAAATGCAACAGAAAGAAAAGACAATGACCAATAGTAATGAAAAAACAAAAAATGACATTAATGTTTATGACATAGAAACAATTGTAAAAGTTTCAAAAATGTTCGCAAAAAATAATATGACCTTGCGGACTTTATTGTTAGAAAATACAAAATATAAATTTATTAAAAAAGAATTAGATTTACATGATTTGTTCGAGTTAGGCGTTACAGCAGTAGTTCACTCTAGAGATGAAAATGTTAGCAAAACGCAATGGTATAAGTTAAACAGATGGAATGCCGCGTGCTTTGAGCATTGGGTGCTTAAATCTGAAAGTATACACTATAAATAAAAAAAACATAAACGACCTAAACCGTAACAAATTAAACCAGGGGGGCATTGCCTCCCTTTTTTATTGCCCGACCCCACCCCACCATCTTATATATATTTATATCTTTAACTTTATATATACATCACCACCTATTTTTATATCCCCATTTTTTTTTCTTGAATTTTTTTTGCCCTGTGGTAATTATACAACAGATGATGCCGCGCGTTCAACCAATATTGAAGCCTCGCACCTCGCCTTTTATCAGGGCCTATGGGGGTATTGCGTCATTTTTTTTTGGAAAAATTTTTTATGAAACCTTGTAAGTCATGTACCAGTCCTAAGACCTGTCAGAAGATGGGTAAATGTAGAAAGCGTTTTAGTAAGCGTAAATCAAGCGGTTATAAGATACCTGGGTATTAGGAGTATATTATGTTTGGTAGACCTGGATTAGATAGATTTAATAAACCTGGCGGTGGTCGTCGTAATAATATGGGTACAGCACCTTTGCAACGTGCAACTAAACAACCTGGTTTTGCTGGCGGTATGATGCGTCAACAACAACCAATGCAAACACCAAAACAACCTATGATGCAAAATTCTGTGCCAGACTACATAAAATCAAGACCTGATGTTGCACAAATGCCACAGCCTACAATGCCAAACATAAACACAATAAATGATAGAGATATGTTTATGCCTAAGCAGCCAGAGCAAGGATACATAAAATCAACACCAGGTATAGGTGATATGCAGCCAATGGGCAGCGAAAACATAGGCATGAGCAATCCTATATCCGACAGCAGATTATTTAATCGTGCTAATATGCGGCAAAATATGGATATGCAAAGAGATGTAATACCTAACGATTATCAGCCAACAAGAGAGGCTATGCCACCACGCGCAATGACAAATGACATTGCACCACAAAGACCACAATTTAACAGACCGCAATTTATGGGTAACATTGGTGGCGCTAATAGATTTAATCCACAAATGCAAAATCCATTTAATAATTATAATCGCATGATGCAACAACAAACATTAAACAATCAAATAAGAGGTATGGGTTCAATATCTGATGCAGAGTTAAGGCAACGTAATGGATATTAGACCTAAACGTAAAAAAACAGGTGGCCGACAAAAGGGTACACCTAACAAACAAACTGCATTGTTAAAAGATGCAATACTACAAGCTGCTATTAAAACAGGTGGTGGTAAAGATGGACTTGTTAAGTATTTACGTGAACGTGCAGAAGAAAACCCTGCCGCATTTATGACGTTGCTAGGCAAAGTATTGCCAATGCAAGTGGCTAATGATGATAGCGGTGAGCCATTTAAAATAATAAATAAAATAGAATTGACAGCACCAAAAAGTGACAGCGATTAACATAGAATTACCGCCTAAGCTTATACCTGTATTTGAAGGTAAAGCTGATTTTAGAGGCGCATATGGCGGCAGAGGCAGCGCTAAAACACGCAGCTTTGCTATGATGACGGCTGTAAGAGGTGCAATGCTTGCAAGTAATGGCGAAAGTGGACAAATACTTTGCGCTCGTGAGCAGTTAAACAGTTTGAATGATAGTAGTTTTGCCGAGGTAAAAGCAGCTATATTAGGCAATCAATGGTTGTCACAATGTTATGAGGTAGGCGAGAAGTTTATAAGAACTAACCCTAAGATGCCAGGGCGTGTTGATTATAGCTTTAGCGGACTAAGGCATAACCTTGAAAGTATTAAGTCAAAAGCGCGTATTATGCTGTGCTGGATTGACGAAGCAGAACCTGTAAGCGAATTAGCTTGGAGTAAACTACTCCCTACAATTCGTGAAGAAGGCTCTGAAATATGGGTAACATGGAACCCAGAACGCAAAGGTAGTGCTACAGACCAACGCTTTAGGCAAGAACCACCTGAAAGCAGTAAAATAGTACAAATGAACTGGAAGGATAACCCTTGGTTTAACAAAACGCGATTAGCTAATCAACGTGTAGAAGACCAAGAAAAGCGACCAGATAGCTATGAATGGATATGGGAAGGCGATTATGCTAGCGTGCATGAAGGCGCATATTTCTCTAAACTACTAGCGCAAGCTGAACGTGATAAACGCATTGTTGATAGTCTACCTATTGACCCAGCACTGCCTGTATATGGTTTTCACGATATTGGCGGCTCTGGTGCTAAAGCTGATAGTTATACGATTTGGTTAGCGCAGTTTGTAGGTGATTGGATACACATACTTGACCATTACATAGCACAAGGTCAGGTACTTAGTTATCACATTAATGAGATGCGTAGACGATGGCCTCACGCTATTATGCAACTACCACATGATGGTGTTAATGAGAATAGCTGGACAGGCAAAAGAATAGAAGACCATTGGAGAGATGGTGGATTTGAGGTGTTAAAACCATTAACAAACCAAGGCAAAGGCGCAGCAATGCAACGTGTTGAAGCTGTAAGACGCATACTACCTAAATGTAAGTTTGTTAGAGAGAAAACACAGGCTGGCCGAGTATCACTTGGTTGGTATCACGAAAAGCGCCCTGCTGATGGCCGTGAAATAGGACTTGGCCCTAATCACGATTGGTCATCACATGATGCTGATAGTTTTGGATTAATGGCAATAATGTCGGATAGATTTGTTAGACGTAAAGCAAAACCACTGATAATGCCTAACTACGGAAGTGCAATATAATGCAAGAATATAACGCAGACATATTTGACGACGATGAAAACAACACTGCTGATGGTGTTGATGATGCTGGCAATGACGATGTACTATCTATGGTACGTGCTGAGTTTGAGCAATCTATTGGTATGTCACATGACAGTGACCTAACAAACAGTCGTGAAATAGCATTACGTTATTACAATGGCGATGTGTTTGATGTATCTGTATTTGGACAGCGTAGTAAGACTGTTAGTACAGATATTGCTGACAATGTTGAATCTATACTGCCTGACCTTGTAGAAATACTGTCAGGCGAAGATGTTGCTGTATTTCAGCCTGTAGGAATAGAAGATGAAGAAGCTGCACAGCAAGAAACAGATTATATAAATCATGTGTTTTTTGAGCAAAACAACGGCTTCCAGGTGCTATATGACGGCATCAAAGAAGCATTATTGCTAAAAACAGGTATATTTCGTTGGTATTGGGAAGAAGATAGCTACGACGACAAACAAACATATGAGCAGATTGATGGCTTTGGCTATATGTCAATGCTTGAAAATGGTTATGAACTAACGGCTGGTGAAACAGAAGAACGTGAAGATGGCCAAATAACTATAACAGGCGCTGAATTTACAAAAACAACTACAAAAGGCCGTGTAAAAGTAGAAACTATACCTGCTGAACGATTTGCAGTAGCAAAAGATACTGTAAGATTACGCGATACAACATATTGCGTAGCACAAATACAAACACGTAAACAAGATTTGTTAGAAAAAGGTTATGACCCTGACAAAGTAGCTAATTTAACTAATATTGACGCTGGTGACAACGAAACTGTTACTGATGCACGTAGTCTTGACACTGAAGATGACCAATTTAACAATTCTATAGGTGTTATGGAGCAAGTTACTGTTTTAGAACATTACATACGTGTTGAAGGCCAAATAAAACGACTTATAACTAATGATGATGCGTCTGTAATATTGGAAATAGAAGATGCGGACTATATACAATACTCTAGTATATGTCCATACCCAATGCCACATAAATTCTATGGATTGTCATTAGCTGACAAATTAATTGAAGTACAGCGTGTAAAAACAGGCATACAACGTCATATGCTAGATGAACTGTCATTTAGCCTTAATCAACGCATGGAAGTATCAGAAGATGGTGCAAACGAAAACACTATATCTGATTTGCTTAACAATACGCCCGGTGCTCCGATACGTTCACGCAATGGCGGTGCTGTAAGACCAGTTAGACTGGCTGGCAGTGGTTTTGATTACATGACAGGTCTTGAAACGGCAAATGTCATGGCAGAGCGTCGCACAGGTATAATGCGCGGTGAAACAGGTATAAAGGCTGACACATTGCACGAAACGGCCTCAGGGGCGCTTACAATGCTTTCTGAGGGTAAAAAACGTACAAGATTAATGGCACGTATTTTTGCTGAAGGCGGCATCAAAGATATGATGATAGGAATACATTGTCTTATTAAAGATTATGCAACAGAAGCTGATTATGTACGTCTACGAGGTAAATGGACACAAGTAGACCCTACAAAGTGGGGTAGACGACATGATATGACTATTGAGATTGGTGTTGGTGCTGGTGGCAAACAACAAGAAGCATTGTTGGCTAAAGAGGTTATAAATCTGCAAGCTGCTATTGTTAATCAGCAAGGCGGTGCGGCACAAGGTTCACTTGCAACGCCTGAGTCAATACACGCTGCATTAATACGATACGCTACAAAAGCTGGTATAAAAGCGCCTGAAATGTTTTTCCCTGCACCGCAACCTGGTATGGGTGAACAAGGACAAGAGCCGCAAGATAACAGCGAACAGATAAAAATGCAAATGGAAGCGCAAGCTAAACAACAAGAAATGGAACTTAAAAAATACGAAATAGACAGCAAAATGCAGTTAGAGCGTGAAAAAATAGCTGCAAACGATGCATTGCAACGTGAAAAAATTGACCGCGAAACAGCACTTGCTGTGCAAATGCGTGAAATGGAAATGCAATATAAACAAGAAGTATCATCATTCAGACCAGGTGGTAGCCTCATAACATGACAACAATAAATGGCGCAGAAGCAAGCACGAACGCTACACAGGCTAAACGTGAATTAAAGCTGACAACTACAGCACTAAAAAACATGGAAGAAATAGCATACGAAGCACTACTAAAAACAGGTGCAAAAGATGAAGATAAACGACGTGAACTTATAGCACTTATCAATGTGTGCCGTGAGATTCCACGTAAACTAAACAACTACATTGACACTCATAAGATTAACCAAGAAGGAGTCTAAAAAATGAGTAATGAAGCCCCCTTAAGTATCGACCAAGCCGTAAGCGAGCTAACACAGTTAGAACCGCCAAAGCCTGAAGAAGCAGAAACTACAAATGCTGTAGAAGAAGTAGAAACAGAAGATACTGAACTAGATGGTGAACCAGAAGCCATCGACGACGACGAGGAGCCTGACGATAGCGAGGTCAACCTTGAAGATGAAGAAGTTGAGGAAGTTGAAGCGGAAGAAGATGTACCGTCAATCGACGCACCCCAATTCTGGACTGATGGCGCAAAAGATGTTTTTTCATCACTGCCCGCTGAAGCACAGTCTGTTATTGCAGATGAAGTTAAGCGGTCACAAGCTGAAACAACTAGAGCGCAACAAGCTGCGGCTGAAGTAACTAAACAGTCAGTGCAACGTATGGAACAACTACATAATGTTATTGAGTCAGTGCAAACTGAAACAGCAACATTAGATAGATTGTTTGATGAGCGTTGGAATAACATTGATTGGGTAGCTATGTCGCAAAGAGACCCATCAGAATACTTGCAAAACAAAGCGTTGTTTGAAGCCGAGTCGCAAGCCTTAGAGGTTCATAAAGAATCTGCGGTCAATGCACAAAAAGAATACGAACAACAGATATTGCAAGAAAACTTTGCAAATGTACCTAAACTATTTCCAGATTTATTGGATGCTGTTAAAGGCCCAGAAATACAACAAACATTGACTAAGACATTGTTGGATTTAGGAGCTACACCAGAAGAACTTAGGTTTGCAAAGCCAGGAATGTTAGCTTTGGCTTATGATGGTATTAAATACCGCAATAGTCAGAAAAAACTTTCAAAAACTAGCGCAAAACCTGTGCCTAAGACAATCAAGTCAAAAGGCAAATCAGCGGGTAATGCAAATTCATTAAGAAAAGCTCGTGCTGCAAAACGTTTCAATAAGTCTAATTCATTAGATGATGCTGTAGCGTTATTGTTATCGAGTTAGCTATCAACAGGAGATATTAAGATGGCTGCACCAACAAACACAATCGTACCAGCAGGTGTTGCTGGCAACAGAGAAGACCTCTCAAACCTCATCGAGCGCGTTGCTCCTGAGAAAACACCATTCTGCTCAAACATCAAAGGCGGTGGCGTAAAAGTTACGGCTACAAGACATGAGTGGCAAACAGAAACACTAGCAACTCCAGACGCTGCTTCAGCACAAGTTGATGGTGATGATACTACATCATTCGAAGCTAACACAAGAACTCGTGTTGCTAACCGCGTACAAACTAAAAAGCGTGCGGTAGTTGTAGCTGGCATACAAGAAGCTGTTGACTCAGCTGGCGTAGCGTCAGAAATGGCTAGACAAAAGCTTATCAAAGGTATTGAGCTAAAGCGTGACTTTGAAGCTCGTTTTATTGGTAACTACGCTTCATCTGAAGAATCAGGTGTAAATGGCCGTAAAGCTGCTGGTGCATTAGCATGGGCAACTTCAAACGTGTCACGCGGTACAGGTGGTGCTAATGGTGGATATAGCGGAACAGATTGTGCTGCTGCTACAAATGGTACACAGCGTACTTTCACTAAAACTATCATGGATGCCGTAATCCAATCTGGATTTAATAATGGCGCTACATTCTCACAAATCTACATGAGTGCTGCTCATAAAGCAATATTTGCTGGATTTGCTGGACTTGCAGCTAACCGCTATGAAATCAACGGAATGGATGAAGGCGTAGTTGTTGGCGGTGCAGACGTTTATCTGTCTAACCACGGCAAACTAACTATAATACCAGTACAGTATGGCCTAACACGCGATGCTCTATTTGTAGACCCATCCATGTGTACTTTAGGTACATTACGTTCACCACGTTATGAAGAACTTTCTAAAACTGGTGACAACGAAAAAGGTCAAATCCTTGGTGATATGACACTAATCGTTAAAAACGAAAAAGGTCTAGGCGTAGCCGCAGACTTAACCTAGTTTTAGGTAACAAATGGGGGTTGGCATTTGCCAGCCCCTACAATTAGGAGATAAATATGCCAAAAGCAAAAGCACCAAAGATTAAAGCAAAAATACAAAAAGATGACAACATTGAATGCATTGTCACTAAAAAAGGCGGTATAGCGCAAATAAGAACTGGTAAATCAAATGCTGATGGTAGTGAAATATGTTATAAAAAAGGCGACATATTTAAAACAAATGCAGCGCAAGCTAAGTTATTAGAAGAAAACGATTTGGTAGTAGCAAGGGATTAACATGAGTAGTTTTAAACCATTTTCATATGATGCAGCAACAGGCATGAAGCATAGCCTTGCAGTCGATAGTGCAACAGATGAAATGTATGTAAAAACAGAACAAGATGTCACTAAAATACTAGATGACAATAAAAGACAACAATATGATGCTAAAGGCACATTAGGTAAAGCTGATTTAGTTAAAGTTGGCACAATACCATTAGGGCTAATACAGCATTGGAAAGCAACAGAAGGCATTGATGTATTTAATCAAGACCATTGGCCTCGTGTTGTAGAAAAATTAAACAGTAATGAGTTTCAGGCATTGCGAGTAGCGCAGTTTAAGGTGTAGTTATGGCATTTGCAAATCTAGGCGAATTAAAAACAGTTATAAATGACACGTTAAATCGTGATGATTTGACTGCACAAATACCTAATTTTATTAAAATGAATGAAGAAAGCGTTAATCGCAAAGTCAATGTATCTGAGATGGAAGAATACACTGAGTTTACTATAAACGTAGGGCAAACAACATTGCCTACAAACTTCTTAGAAATGCGTAATATACAGATGAAAAGCTCTGAATATCCATTGCAATATGTACCGCATAACTCATTAGATGGAATAGGTGCTGACTCTGGTATACCTAGATTTTACTCCATACAAGGCACTAAATTATTATTTTATCCATTTCCACCAGATGCTACTATTGGCATTATGAGGTACTTGGCTGAAGTAACGCCTTTAGTAAATAATGTAGATACAAATTGGTTACTAAGTAAATCACCGCAGATATACTTGTATGGCACATTATTACACGCTGCACCATTTTTAAATGACGATAGCAGATTACCTGTATGGAGTGCGTTGTTTGAAGATGCTGTTAAAGCATTGAATGACCAAGATAAGCGCAGAATGTCAGGAACTAAACCACAAATGATAAACGCAACAGCAGGATACTATTGATATGCCTACAACAACTAACTATGGCTGGACATACAACCTACCGAATACTGCACAGGATACATGGGGCGGTGATTTAAATAACACGCAGATAGCGATTGATGCGCAAGTAAAAACTAATGAAAACCTTGCTAACTCAAAAGCACCAATAGCCGACCCTACATTTACAGGCACAGTTACAGGGCCGACATTTGATGGTAATTTAACAGGTAATGTTACAGGCGATGTATTTGCAAGTGATGGTACAAGCAAAATACTCGAATCTGGTACAGATGGCACTGATGCTGTATTGACAGGCAATGCAACGTCAGCGGATAAATGGTCTACTGCAAGAACTGTTACACTAACAGGCGTTGTTACAGGCAGCGTAGCATTTGACGGCACAGGTGATTTTACATTAGCTACAAGCGTTGGCACAATAGCAGATGATACACTAACAATAGCGCAAACAAGCGGTCTGCAAGCAGCATTAGATAGCAAAGTAGCACACGCAAGCGGTAATGGCAGAACAATAACTGTAGGCAATACAGCGCCTACAAGTCCACTAACAGATGACATTTGGTTTGATACAACGGCATAATGGCAATAAAAACTTATAACGGCACTGCATTTGCAGACGCAACAGCTAAGTATTACAATGGTAGTGCGTGGGTGGAACCTAATAGTGGTGTTAAGCGTTGGAATGGTAGTGCATGGGAAGTTGTTTCTACTGCATTTGAGGCAACACTAACGCAAACAGCACTATCTGGCTCTACATCATACAACTCATCACTGGGTAGCTATACAGGCGTTACAAGTAGCCCCGGCACTGGTTACACAGCGGTAACAGTCACAGGTGGTAAAGCGCCATTTACATATCAATGGTTTTATGTATCTGGCACTGTAAGTAGTATAAATCTATTCCCACAACTGCCAACGCAGTACACTACAAGATTTAGTTTTAATTATGCGTTATCAGCAGGCAATGCTGTTTATAGATGCCAAGTAACAGATGCCGATAACAACGTAATAAATACAGACACAGTTACAGTGAGTTTTAGTTAATGTTAGTACCATTAAACATTCCGCCCGGTGTTTACACTAACGGCACAGAGTATCAGTCTAAAGGCCGTAACTTTGATGCTAATCTTGTGCGTTGGCAATTTGGTGCATTAGGGCCAATGGGTGGCTGGAGACAGAGAACAACTACAACTGTAAGCGGCAAGGCAAGACGTGTTATATCTTGGCGTGATAACAACAACCAAGTATGGGCTGCGATAGGAACAAATAGCCATTTATATGCTATGACAGCTGGCGGTGCTGTAACAGATATTACGCCTAGCGGATTAACTGCCGGGCGTGCAGATGCAGATACAGGCGCTGGATTTGGCACAGGTTTGTATGGGCAAGGGCCGTATGGAGTTAGTAACCCTGCTGTGGTAAGCACTACAAACCCTGCAAGCATATGGTCACTAGATACATTTGGTCAGATATTGTTAGGTGTATTACCTGATGACGGCAAACTGTACGAATGGAACGTAAATGTCAATGTTGATGCTACACAAGTAACAAATGCGCCTGTAGACAACAGAGCAGTATTAGTAACGCCAGAACGTATTGTAATGTGCCTTGGCGCAGCAGGAGTGCCAAGAGATGTTGCTTGGTCAGACCAAGAAGATAGAAATGAGTGGACAGCAGCGGCTAACAACCAAGCTGGTAACTTTAGTTTGCAGACCGCAGGAACAATATTAAATGCGGTCAATGTTAAAGGTGGTAGCCTTATATTTACAGACAAAGACGTATGGCGTGTTGTATATTTAGGGCCGCCATTAGTATACGGATTTCCACAAGATAATGCTGGTGGTGGTTTAGTATCTGCTGGTGCGGTGACAACGGCTGATGGCGCAGCATATTGGATGTCACATGAAAACTTTTATGTTTATACAGGTTACAGCCAACCTATAGCTTGCGACGTACATGATGCAGTGTTTAAAGATATTAACAGGGCGCAAATTAGCAAAGTTACTGCTTGGCATAACGCTTCATTTGGTGAAGTTTGGTGGTTTTACCCTAGTGCTGATAGCACTGAAAATGACAAATATGTGGTTTATGACTACAGAGAAAGACATTGGAATAAAGGCAGTTTATCGCGATTATGTGCGACAGACAAAGCGCCATTACCATATCCAATAGCTGTAGATGCTACTGGCAAGATATATGACCATGAGTTTGGATATGACCACAATGGAGATGTTAGTTTTATTGAGCATGGCCCTGTAGAATTAGGTACAGGTGAAAATAGCTCTAATCTTACGTTTTTATATCCTGATGAAAGCGCTCAGGGTGACGTTAGCATAACCTTTAAAAGTAAAATGTACCCTAACGGCACAGAGCGTAGTTTTGGCCCTTACACAGCAACTCGGCAACCTGTACCAATAAGAGTACATGGAAGGCAGATGCTAGTAAAAGCAATAGGTGCAGAGTCAACTAATTGGAGGCTTGGTGTACCACGTATTGAAGTTAAACCAGGGAGCAAACGATGAGGCTACCTGATGCAATGCCAACATATGACGTTATAAATGAAACAGAAACACGTCGTAATATTACATATGAAATGACGCAAACGCGCAAGATAAATGAAGATATAAATATAAACGCAAGGAATAGATTAATACTTACAAGTCCTAATGGCACACGTTACAGCGCAAGTATTGATAACACTGGAGTATTGTCTTGGACAGCATTGTAAACATAGATAATCATAAAGAACAAATCGTGAACGCTTTAGTACGTTCAGGATATGAGCATACATATGAAGAAGTTAAACAGGCTGTCATAAACAAAGAAGCGCAGTATTGGCCAGCAAATAATAGCGCTGCAATAACAGAAATAGCTAACAAATCTGATGGCACTGTTGGATTAAATGTTTGGCTATATGGTGGAGATTTAAAAGACTTTTATCTTCTAGTAGATGCCGCAAAAAAATATGTAAACGATTTAGGTGGTAGTTACATTGAAACATTTGGGCATCGTAAGGGCTGGAACAGATTATTAAAAAAACTTGGTTTTGTTGTAGATGGCAAAACTTTAATATGGAGGCCGTAATGGGCAGTAAAACAAAAAAAGAAACAAAAACAAATCAAACACCCGACCCATTTACACAAAATATGATTAATACTGCTGCATCAAATGCAAGAGCATTTGGTGAGCAAGCATACACGCCATATACAGGCGAACGAGTTGCTGGCATGAGTGACATGGAAACAGAAGCATTGTCTAATTATATGTCAAACAATGTCAGTAATCGTGGTATTATGGAGCAAGGTTTAGAAATGGCACAACAAGGCGCACAATATACGCCAGACCAAATACAAACACAAAATTTTACTGATATGGACATATCTGGCTATATGAATCCATACATACAACAAGTTATTGACAATACAGTCAGTGATATAGAACGAAAACAAATGGGAAGTGCTGAAAATATAGATGCACAAGCTGCTAAATCTGCTGCGTTTGGTGGTTCTAGACAAGCAATACAACAAGCTGAAAATGAACGTAATTATGCTGACATTACTGCAAAAACTATAGGCCAGTTACGAAGTCAAGGTTATGAAGATGCAGCGGCTAGATTGCAAGCAGATGCTGCAAGGCAATTACAGGCTGATTCATATAATCAAGCTGCTGGTTTACGTGGTGCAGATTTACGACTGCGTGGTGCAGCACAAGTTGGTAATATGGCAGGACAATTATCTGATGCAGATTACAGAGCATATGGAGTAGAAAATCAATACGGGCAAACACAACGCGGTTTAGACCAAGCGCAATTAGATGCACAATATCAAGAAGCTATGAGGCAATATGATGATTTTTATAGAAGAGCAGGTATAGAAGGTGGCATACTCGGTGCTACACCTAAATATACAGATACTACTACAAATGAAACAACATCTAAAAGCGGTGGTGCAGGTAGTATGATAGGTAAAGGATTGTTAGGGCTTGCTATGGGGCCAGCAAATCCGTTTGCAGGTACATTACTTGGCAGCGCATTAAATAAATTTAAGTAATAGTAGAGTAAATTATGTCACCACTAACGAATATGTTTGCAATCAGAGCTAATCCACTAGGTATATTACAGGGTGCACCAGCATACAGAAAAAAGCCAGATGACGAAGAATTATATGGGCCTGATTCAAAGGTAGCAAAATTAAATCCAGGTTGGACAAACAATAGTGGTGGTGTAACAAAAAAAGGTATAAATGAATATTACGCTAAACGCCCAATTAATATGGAAACTGTAGAAACAGATTATCCTTTTTTAGCAGACCCAAATTTTCAAGTAGAGTTGAACAATATTTTAAGCCAAAATCCAAATATAAATAAAAAAGATATATATCAAATAATGTCAGGTGAAAGTAGTTTTAATCCAACTGCAAAAAACCCAGATTCAAGTGCAACAGGTTTGTTTCAATTTATAGAATCTACTGCAAATAATTTAGGTACAACAACTGACGAAATTAGTAAAATGACACCAGCACAACAATTAAATTTATATGGTCGTTATGTAAACAATTATATGCGCAATAGCGAAAAAAGTCCTGATTTTGTAATTAACATAAATGAAGATGGCAGTTACGAAGATTTTGATGAAGAAGCATTTGAAAAAATGTTTCCGCCACTAGATAAAAATGCACAAGACGACAGCAATAACATAGTGTCAGTACCGATTTCTACTAATAAACCAACAGAACAAGAAGCAAATGTATTAAAACGCGCACAAGATGTTAACCAGCAATTTAACAACGAGAAAAATAATATGATAAATGCAGAAAAAGGTTACATACCGCAACAGACTACATATTCACCACCAAATCGGGCAGGAAATAAATACAGTCAAAGAACAGGTCTTAATGCTGTAGATTACAATGGAACAGTAAATCCTAATGTAGTATATGACAGCCAAGGCAATCCATACGATACGACGTATAACAATAAACAAGAAAAATACGACCCAACAGGTGGGCAACTACAATCACGACAAGATTTAGCTAAATTAGCAAATTTTGACATTTCTACAATAGATGGTAAAGAATTTGTACACGAAAGAGGTCTTACTGAAGAACAAGTTATGGCCGAATATTATCGTAGAAACGAAAGTGATGGTGCTGGTGATGGTGCTGGTGATGGTGCTGGTGATGGTGCTGGTAATGGTGCTGGTGATGGTGCTGGTGATGGTGCTGGTGATGGTGCTGGTAATGGTGTTATGCCAACAGGTGTAGGCATATTACAGGATATGAGTAACGCTGTTGAAGTACCTTTTAATCAAAGTGAAGAACGTAAACCTAATAATTTACGTTATCTCGCAGGGTTATTGGGCAGTATTATGGCAGATAGATATGGCAATCCATCACAGCCAGAAGATAATTTCTCAAAATATATGAAATATACACAAGATGCAATAGAGCAACAAAGATTAGATAAGCAAGCTTTAGAAAGTACAATTGGTAATTACACTGATAGTGAAGGTAATATAGTGCTTGGCGGAGTAACACCAGGTGGTGGTTTTCAACTTATACCAGAATACACTGCAATAGACGGTAGCGATAGTAATAGCGGTTTTCCAAAATCTGTAGCTATGGGTAATGATTCATACATATTAATGGATGAAGACCAGTACACAGAACATAAGAAAAACCAAGGTAAAAAAGCATCTGAACGTGTAGAAAAATTGTCTGCAATAAGGCAATCAAATTTTGAAAATAGTAAAGATTTTAATGAGTTATTAGCCTACAGCGATGACGATTTAAATAAATTATTTGGCCAAGGTAAATACTTTGACACACAATTACACAGAGATATGGTAAGTGGTACTAATCCAGAATACAAATCAATAAGAGACCTGTGGGAATTTATAAGTGATAAGAGAGCAAAAGAAGCATACGTTAATATATTAAAAGGTGCTGGTTCAATATCAAATTATGAAACAGACATTATGGCTAAGACTATAAATAATTTAAAAGTAACTATGCCAGCTGCAAAACTTAAAGAAGAAATAGCTAAAATACAATTCTTAGGACAATTCCATGAGCATAATACAGCAGCAGGAATACCAAATTACTCTGATAGTAAAGGCACTTACAAAAAATTAAATACTAAAGAAGCATATAGGCTGTTTTTGAAAAATGAAATTAAAGATTTAAATGATTATCTTAACTATAAGAATAGGCAAAAGTAATGGGCTATAATATAGATACAAAACGTAATGCACCAATCCCAGATTTAAGTGAGACATTATTAAATCAATTAATTGCATATCAAGCAATACGTGGTGCTACAGCAAATTTATCAGACCCTATAACGACACGTTTTTTAGCAAGTAAAAATAATATATCAAACGAAGATGCAAAAAGACTGTTAAGACAGCTCAATAAACAAGTATATGAACAGGCAAGTAAAAGAGCACTTGCTTCAAATATTGGTGGCTCTGCACTTGGTTTTGGCAAAGTAATGAAAGCTGGTATGTTGCCATCACAATTACTTAAAAGAGGCAATTTAAAAGTAAATGCTGGCGGTATGGTAGTGCCAAAACTAGCAAAAAGCAACCAATTAGCAAAAGCAGCTAATACAGGTAAAGGCGCTGCTTTAGATAGTGCTGTTTACAGTGGGATAGCTACAGGTGTTGATACAGATTTTAATCCAGCATTGACAGCACAAGCTACTGCAATAGGTGGACTCTCAGGTGGGCTTGCACAATATGGACTTAACAAATTTGCAAACAGTAGAATTGCTAGTAAAAATACTAAATTGCGTAAAGAAAACGAAGCAAACACAGTAGATATAATTAAAAAAAGAGATAATTATTATAAAGAAGCACAAGATAGTAGTGCTCCAATAGAAGATTATGTAATTGAAGGAGCATTAGAAAGAGTAGATATAAATAGACTAGCGCAATTGCCTAATGGTAGCGAGGTAGGCAAGTATTTTACAAAATTGCGCCAACAAACTGCACCAGCTAATCAACCAACAAACAATATGATACCTGAAGATAGTTTGCAGGCTGAATTTAAAGCAATGGGATTAAAACCATACCCAAACAAAACAATGTCAGAAAAACAATTTACAACTAATGATTTATTTAATGAGCAAACAAAAGTAAATAGTAACTTTAGTAAATTTAATGAAAATGAAAGGGAAGTGCTTAGACAAATTAATAATAATTTAAATAAAAATATATTAAAACGTAGTAATCCTGCGGCACGTTTTTCACAATCACGATTTATTTTAGGAAATAAGAAAAACGCACAATTTGCACAAATCGAACCATTAGAAAGACTTGTAGGAAGGCCAAATAATTACGATGAATTTGGCAATCCAATTGCTGGAACAATGAGTAAACGAAGTGAAGTAAAATCTGCACTAAGAGATGTACAGCAAGCTAATATGGCCATGCAAACAGCAAAAAATATACGCGGAGTTAGACCTGACAAAGATAAACAACAGCAAGTAATTGCAAATGAAGTATCAGATATAGTAGACTCTAAAGGTGGAATGACTGATATGGTTGCAGATTTGGCAATAACTAATCAAACAGCAGCAATGGGGCCAATTGGTGCGTTATCATTATTAGCTGGTGCAGTTTCTGGTAAAGCTGGATTGGCTGCAACTTTATTAGGTGGCGCTGAAGCTGTAAAATTTGTTGTAAATAGACAAGCAAAAGCTGATGCACGTAAAATAATTAATTTATTACAATTAGAAGGTAAAGCTAGAGTATTAACGCAAAAAGAAAAAAATATAATTAATAATGCTAGTAGAGTATTAGGCGCTAAAGTAGGTCAGGCACTCACATTAAAAATAACGCCAGATGCTTACAAAAAATGATTAGCCGCAAACCCATACTAAAAGCTAAGATGAAGTGCAACAAGCCTAGACGTACGCCTGGGCATAGTAAAAAGTCGCACGTTGTAAAGTCGTGTTATGACGGCAAAGAGAAGATAATACGTTTTGGGCAGCAAGGTGCTAGTACAGCAGGAAAGCCTAAGTCTGGTGAAAGCCAACGTATGAAAAAAAAGAGAGCTAGTTTTAAAGCGAGACATCGCAAGAACATAGCAAAAGGTAAATCAAGCGCAGCCTATTGGGCTAACCGCGTAAAATGGTAATGGAGAGTTAAATGCCAATAGCTGAAGATAGTGCTGGTGGTTCACCCGTACCCATTCCTACAAACCTGACAACAAACCTTACTGGGGAAGCAACAGGTAGTGGTACATTAGATTACACTACAGGCGATATAGATATTGTAGTTACTGTTGTAAATAATGGTCACAATCACATACTTGAAAACATTACAGACGTACAAGTTAACAATGCAATTAGCGGTCAAGTATTAAAGTACAATGGTAATGTATGGGTAAATGGCACAGATGAAAATGCTGGCATTACTGCTATCGTACAGGATTTGACTCCCCAGCTTGGCGGTAATCTTGATTTGAATAATCGGAATATTACAGGAACAGGCAAAATTGCAATAACAGGTACTATTGATGGGCGTGATGTATCAGCAGACGGCACAAAGCTTGACGGCATTGAATCTGGAGCAACAGCTGACCAAACAGCCGCGCAAATCAAAACTGCGTATGAAAGTAATGCAAACACAAACAATTTTGCTGACGCTGATGTAAGCAAATTAAGCGGAATAGAACCAGGCGCTACGGCAGACCAGACAGCGGCACAGATTAAAACAGCATACGAGAGCAACGCAGATACAAATGCATTTACAGATGCTGACCACACAAAATTAGACGGAATAGAAACAGCAGCTGATGTTACAGATACAACAAATGTTGTGGCGTCATTAACCGCTGGTACAAATGTAACGATATCCGCAGGGGGCGTTATTAGCTCAACTGCAAGTGGTGGACTAGCACACGTTGTAGACGATACTACACCGCAACTTGGCGGTAATTTAGATTTAAACAGCAACGATATCACAGGCACAGGTAATTTAAACTTTACCGGGAGCGTAACCCTATCAGGCACAGTAGATGGCCGCGACGTAGCCTCTGATGGTACTAAACTTGATGGCATAGAAGCATCTGCTGATGTAACGGATACTGCTAACGTAACCGCCGCAGGAGCCTTGATGGATTCTGAGGTTACTAACCTAGCACAAGTCAAAGCATTTGATTCTTCTGATTATGCTACTGCCGCGCAAGGTACTACTGCTGATGCTGCGCTACCTAAAGCTGGCGGAACTATGACAGGTGCATTAACTGTGCAAGCTGATGCAACCTTTACAGGTGGTGGTACAGGCTCAATCGTTATTAATGACGAGGATAGCTCACTATGCCCTACAATGACATTCTTAAGAAATGGTGGTGGCACAACTACTAATGACTTTATCAAGTTTGAAAACAGTGGTGGTGAAGTAGCCTCTATAAATTCAACAGGCGGTGCATTTCTAAGTGCATTAGATGTAACAGGTGATATAGAGTTAGCTGACAACGGCAAATTATTACTAGGAGCTTCTGATGATTTACAAATCTATCACGATGGTAGTAACTCATATATTTCAGATACAGGTACAGGCGACGTTATTGTCAAAGGTCAGTATATACGCCTACAAGATGAGGTCGGTACTAACTTACTAACAGCAGATGGTAATGACGCGGTGTCACTATATTTTGGTGGTGCATCTAAACTCTCGACTACGACTTCTGGTATAGATGTAACAGGTACAGTTGTTGCTGATAAAATGTTTGTTGAAGGTACAGCTGGCTCAAGGCAATGGGAAGCAGGTTCTGCAGGACAGAAGCTAGCTATATACGCCTATGATAACAGTACGTTCTATCACAGATTAGAAACAGGTAATGCTACTAATTACCAGTGGGGTACGTATGATAACATTCCAATCTACACTATTACGAATAACAGCATTAAGACAACTCTATCAGCTAATGGTAATTTTGGCGTAGGTACTACAAATCCGACTCAAAAGCTTGAAGTTGCAGGTAAGATACAAGTAACCTCAACAGACCCAGAGATATTCCTAACAGATACTTCAACAGGTGTTGACCATTCTATTGATGGCAATAGTGGTGTTGGCAATTTAAATATACACGTCGATAAAAATAATGAAGGTTCAGACCCTAAGTTTATTGTTAATGTTGGTGCAGCAGACAACCTAATTGTAGCAACTGAAGCAGGTAACGTGGGCGTAGGCCACACATCACCAGTTGCTAAAATGGCAATACTAGGTTCATCTAACTCAACTATCACTGAAGCTAACTCCAACCTATGTGTTGAAGGTGGTGGTGGTAATGGTATGTTGTTCGGTACATTAAGTACAACTGGATTTAAAAGCTATATACAATCAGGCTTTGTATCAAACTTAGGCACAGCAACTTATGACTTATTGTTAAACCCAGAGGGTAGTAACGTGGGCGTAGGTTTATCAGCACCGACTGCTAAAATGCACATTAAAGACGTTACAAATACGTCAGCTAGTACAACAGGCTCTACACTACTAAGATTAGACAATGATGTAAATGGTGATTTATCACAACAAAAGACATTTATAGACTTTGCACTCTTTGATACTAATTCAAATGAGGTTCCACAAGTAAGAATAGGTGCAGAAGTTGGGCCTAACAGTGACGCTAGCAGTCAAGAAAAAGAAGGTGAAGGCGCATTTGTTATTTATACAAATAATGCGACTACAGGCGGTACAACACCTACGGGTTTAAACGAACGAATGCGTGTAGATTATTTAGGTCGCGTGGGCATAGGGACTTCAAGTCCTGCACATGAACTACACATTGAAAGCACATCACCGACCATACGTATGGTTGATACAGATGGCAGTAATACGTTAGAAATCACACAAAGTGGTTCTGCCTCTTATTTAACTTTTGATAACAATATGCGCTTTAGAAACGCATCTGCTGTTGAGAAACTTAGGATTGATAGCAATGGTATAGATGTAACAGGTGATTTAACAGTATCAAGTACAATAGAAGTTGGCTCACTAACACCTAACCAAGATGGTGCTATTGAGGTTGGTGTAATAGCATTAGGAACGCCTGCTATATCATCTACAACTGATAGTACATCTTTACGTAACCATATCATATTTGATAATCCAAATGGTGCAGTAGGTAAAATAAACACACTAAATTCAGCAACTAGCTATCTCACTAGCTCAGATTACAGACTAAAAACTGATGTGCAGGAAATGACAGGCTCTATTGATAGAGTTAAATCACTAAGACCAGTAAACTTTGAATGGGTTGTTGATGGCACTAGAGTAGATGGTTTCTTGGCACATGAAGCACAAGAAGTAGTGCCAGAAGCAGTTGATGGCGAAAAAGATGCAATGCGTGACCAACAGTATGTTGAGAGCGAGGCAACAGGTGACATATACACCCCTGCTGTTGACGCTACCTATGAAACAATACAAGTTGAGCTAACCCCTGCTGTTGATGCAACTTATGATGAAGATGGCAATGAATTAACTCCTGCTGTTGACGCTACATATGAGGAGCAACAACAAGAGCTTACACCTGCTGTTGATGAGGTTATACATAGCTCAGATGTTGTAGAGCCAGATACACTTGAAGAAGGTCAGCTATGGCGTCAAACAACAGAAAAAGTTATGGCAACAAGGCAAGTACCAGATTACCAAGGCATTGACCAAAGTAAGATTGTGCCATTGCTTACATCAGCACTGCAAGATGCTATTGCTAAGATTGAAGCACTAGAAACACGCTTAGAAGCGCTAGAAAGTTAATATCATGGAAAACCCAGCAAACGTAGATGTTAAGACACTATTAACTTTTTGTGCATTATTAGTTACGTTTGTTGGCGGTGTTATTGCTAGGGATAGACAAGTGTCGGCTAAGATAAGCAATGACAATTCTAAAACGCATGGGCGTATAGATGACTTAAAAGATGATATGAATGAAAATTTCGCAAGGAAAGATGATGTACGTGAATCTGTTAAAAGAGTTGAGCGCAGCATTGAGTCTTTGGGCGTTGAAATGCGTCAAAACCATAAAGACCTCACTGCACTCATTATTAAGAATGAAAACTAAACATTACATAAAAGTCGATTGGGATGGTGACAGATGGCCTAACTTTAGTGCCAAAGAGCTATCATGTAGACACTGCGGTCAATATTACCATGACCCAGAGTTTTTAGATAAACTGCAATGGGTACGCACAAAGATAGAAAAGCCGTTGCATATAAACTCTGCACACAGATGCTTCAGGCATAACTTAGCTGTTGGCGGTGTGCCATTGAGTCAGCATAGAAAACTTGCTGTAGATATATCCTTGCGTAATCACAACAAAGAAGAATTAAACTTTATGTGTAAGTCTGCCGGGTTTACAGGCTTTGGTTATTATCAGACATTTCTGCACATAGATACAGGTCGTCGCAGACATTGGTTTGGCGGTGATAAGTCATTGGAGTTTTGGTCAAATGATTGATATTTTATCCCCTATTCTATCAACAGGCGTTGGTATCTTTGGCGCGTTCTTGCAGCGTAAACATGAGCGCAATATGTTTAAACATGAAACAGAGCGTATGCGCTTAGAGTTTGAGCAAGAGTTAGCACTGACTGAAATGTCAATGAAAGCAAAGCGTGAAGAAACTGAGCAAGAGATTGCACTAACAGAAATTGCTGGCAACATATCTGCGTTTACCAACTCTCAAGACGCTGAAAACAATCTGAGTAAGATTAGGTGGGGCAAGTCAATGTTAGGCGACATTGCTAACTTTATGCGCTCTATTACTAGGCCAGGAATAACCTGGTATTTAGTTTTAATGACAAGCATACGTACTAGCGAATACTACGCTATCACAGATAAGCTAACGCAAGATGTAACTAACTTGAATGACCAAGTAGCATTAATTGGTACAGCGTTTGACCAGATGCTTGCAAATCCGTTTGACTTAGCTCTTGTCAACATGACAGCAATGGTTGTAGGCTGGTGGTTTGGTAGCAGAGGTCAAAATACTAGCTATGAAGATGAGCATTACAAAAGAACTGCGTAATGAAAACACACACAAGTATTGAACGCGCTAAAAAAATAGCAGAAGTTTGGCCTAACAGCACATCACTTGCTGATGCTATGAATCAGGCTGGCATTAAGACAAATACAGAGCGCTCAATGCGACAACATAAAAGTAATGCGCAACGTATTTTAGGTATTAAATTAGAGCCACATAATCCAAAATATAAAACGAATGACGTAGAGTGTCCGAGCAACTTAGATATAAAAGCTGCGAAGAAGTATAAGTCATTTTTGATTACATCTGCAACAAATAACAGCACATTAAACCAAAAGTTTTTTGATACGCTAGAGTTGTTTAGTAAACATCATAAAAGCCAGCTGTTAATCATTCCCCTTAAATACAGACACAATACACTGATATCTAAAAAAGATTATCAATGGCCTGTAGCTATACACAACTATGCATTGCTTGATGACCTAATATTGAGCAAGTCATTCATGGTGTCTGGATTACGCTTGGTAGCTACCGCTGTAGACCCTTTATCTGGTATGCAGGCTCATAGCGGACAGAGGTCAGTTGTTTATGGCGCTACATCACTGCACTTGCGGTTAGCCGCAACACCAGGTGATGAACTACCAAAAATGCTACAAACCACAGGCAGCTGTACCAGTAAAACTTATACTAGGACAAAGTCTGGTGGTAAAGCTAAATTTAATCATGTATTTGCGGCAACATATGTTAAGCTTGTTGGTGATAAATTTTATCACACGCAGATAATCTGGGATGGTAAGGGTTTTTACTTCTTAAACGAGTATTGGACACCAGAGGGATTACAACCTGGTGAAAACGCAGCGGCTATTGTTAGAGGTGATGACCACGCGGCTATGCACGATAGAGTTATACTAAAAGCTAGAGCTAGTCTGTGCGATAGACTTAAACCAGATATACACGTATTTCATGACGTATTTGATGGCGTATCTATATCTCACCATCACAAGCTACTTGATAAGATAAAAGTCTTTAATATGCGTATGAACAGTCTGGCATGGGAGTTAAAACACACTGCGGCACATATAGTGCAGACAGGCGGTAAAGAAAATTGGATAGTAGACAGCAATCATGACAGGCATATTGAGCGTTACTTGAATGAAGGCAGACACCTTAAAGAGCCACACAATGCAGCTATAGGTTCTGAATTGCTTGCTGAGATAGCTTACAAAAATAAATCAGCATTAGAATGTGCGTTTCAAAAATACATACCAGGATGTTATAAGTTTGTTAATGCAAATAAGCGTGCAAACATAAAAGGCATAGACGTATCACAACATGGTGATAGAGGTGCTAATGGCTCAAGAGGCAGTATTAAAGGTTTTGCCAATGCTATGTATAAAACTGTTATAGGTCATAGTCATTCGCCTGGTATTAGTGGCGGTGCATGGCAAACAGGTGTATCTACCTTAAAGCAACCTTACAAGGTTGGTCTATCGACATGGGCCTGTGCTGATGTAATTATTAATGCCAATGGCAAGCGTTCAATGTATTTTTATATTAATGGTAAAAGCCTAGCTGACGTTATTAATCAATAACTCGAACTACAAAACCATTACTAACGAGACCTGGTATCAGATTACTATCAAATTTAACACATTCGCCTTCTTCACATATACCTTTTTCAGTATGTAATTTTGCGTCTGCACCTTTTTTAGTAACAATGCATTTATAATATTTAATATCATAAGGCACTGATTGGGTTAATTCTACGTTTTTTTCTTGCATTGCACGCAAAATTTTAGATTTTTTGCTTATTTTATGGTAATCAGACTCTTTTATTTTAACACCACAAATACCGCAATGTATGTTTGGTGCAAATATATGTTCATCTTGTGTTTTATCACTACCCGTATCTAATACAATATTTAAAAAATAAGTAGGCGTGTTTTTTTTATTATTACAATGGCAAATTTTCATACTGTGTATCTTAATTTTTTAATTTTTTTAATAATGTCTGTAATTTTTTTTTATTGTGTTTACCCGTAAAACTATTATGCACTTGCGTTTTGTTTGTTTCTACAATGTATTTGTGTACTTCTTTTTCTATTATATCTTCACTCTCTAATATAGACATTGGCATTTTTTGCGTTTTATTATTTATTGTAATTGTTGGATTGTAACTCTCAATACCCCTGTAATGTATGTAGTTAGTAACTTTTTTTGTGTTAATAATATGATGCGAATAATGTGTTTCTGTTGTGCCATCTATGTTTTTTATTATTATTGGCTGCTTGTAAAAATATGTAATAACATATAAAACTTTCCAACTAAGTAAATAATTTGCACTATCTACTATAGAGTTGTTTTGCTTAGATAATTCATATGTTATCGTATCTACAATATTTGACATTACTTATCAATTCTAGTTATGGCTTCGTACCTATCATCAATTACAGAATTGTTTAACATAGCATCTCGCAGTATAATAAGGCCAGCTATAGCTTTAGTTATATGTGATAATCCCGAATCCTGGTCACAATCCTCACCACCATAAAATGCCATTAGATGTCTTAGTGCTGCGCTGTAATAATCGCTGTAATGCAGTTTTTCCCATCTCCAATTATATGTACCATATTTGTCAGCACCTTCGGTCATGGCATCTGCAACCTCATTCAGCACCTGGACAGGCATATGATGATACTGCCTTTTCTGTAACCCTGCTTCTCTCTTTTTATTTTTCAAGGTCTCTCACTCCTATACCAAACCTTACAGCAAAAGCTTCTATAAGCGCCTGTAGCTCATTGTGTTCGTCTTTAGTCATGCTTCTGGTAGACATACCAACAGGTATCTGCTCACGCCCATGTTCGTCTGGCATAAATTTATTGCCGCGTAACATATGGCAAAAGTAATCCTTCCATTCTTCTGGGCTATACTTCTCACCTGACTTTAATCCTGTGTGATAACCTTCAAATTCATTCCATCGCATAGCTACTGATATAGTTGATAGCAATGCCCATAGCCTAGAGTTTTGCGGTATGGTTCTGACATTCCTGGTATAACGCACATATGTACCAATAGGTGAGTGGTCGATAAGGCGTTTACACTCCACCTTATCTGCTTCACATTTTATCTGTACTGTATGCTGACCCATCTAAAATGGTATCTCGTCGTTAAGGTCTACAGGCTTCGCCACAGGAGCATAACCACCTCTGTCTGCACCAACACTACCAAAACTGTTCTCACGGCTATCCAAGAGCGTTATAACGCCTGTAAACCCCTTTAAAACTATCTCAGTCATAGATTTTTCGTTGCCAGACATATCTTGCCACTTTCTTGTCTGTATTTTGCCTTCAACATAAAGCTTACTACCTTTAGTTACATAGCGCTCTACAATGCCTATCAATCCCTCTGAGAACACAGCTACTTTATGCCATTCGGTTTTAGATTGCATTTCACCTGTGTTGCGGTCTTTCCATTTGTCAGTCGTTGCCAGGCTAAAGTTTGCTACTTTATTGCCATTAGCAAATGTCTTTATTTCTGGGTCGTTACCAACGTTGCCAATTAGTGTTGCTTTGTTAATCATGTTTTTTCCTTTTTTAGTTGATTAAGTTTTTCTACAAGCGCGTTTACTTCTTCGTTTGCACTTTGTATTTCTGATAATATTTCTGCTTGCATTTGCTTGTCAGCTTCTACACGGCAGACAGCAAGCTGTAAACCTTCTGGAAACCTTGGGTCGTACCCAGCGATATCTACCCACTGCCTACCTGTAACAAGTAATTGATGCTGTAACTGTATTTGGTATTCTTTAGCGTGTGCATCTTTTTCAAGGTAGCTTACCATTTTAGCCATACTTGCAGGGCATTTGATTTCTACTAAACCATCATCTCCCACTAAGCCATCTGGACTACAGGTAATATGCTCATGCTCTGGATGTATGACCATACCAACCTCCGTTACGATTACATCTGTTTCAAAGGAGTAAAAATTTCGCGCTTCTGGTTCGAGCTCGTTCCCTCTCTGCATGGCCGCATTACTATAAGTTTCCTCAATCTCGCCTGTCATACGCTCTAAGGCCAATTTCACAATCATGTTCTTGCGTGATGTACTATATCCAGATTTTGTCTTAGCAAGTATGTCTTTAACGCGAGATGCAGTAAAGTTACCACACCTCGCACTAAACCACTCTGGGCTACCTTGCTGTACGTCTACGATTTTCACGCTTCTGCTTTCTCAACAGCAATTAATGTAGCTTTTTGTTCTGCCCAGGCTTGTCGCAACTTAGCTTTTGCATTGGCAGGTAACTTAGCAGATTTAATTTCCTTAGCAACTGTAGCAAGGGAATCATTATCCATAGATTCTGATATCTTTGTAAGCATAGGCTCTAGGTCAACTGACTTAACATCGTCTTGCTGTTTACCTAATGAACTGCCGTTACCATCATCATCTTCTGCTGGCATATTAACAGCCGCCATTAATCCATATCTACGCAAGTATGTGATAGAGCTACCAATGTCTTGTGGTGTAAATGACTTAGGCTTTGCCTCGCAGACTGTTTCTAACCATTCTCCGCTAGTATGTAGCAATCGTGTAGTCATAACGACTGTATTGCTTTCAGTAATACCGCCTTGGCATTGTATCACAGCTATACCATTTTCTAATAGCGGCAACCTAGCGGCATCTACAACACTTGATAGTGTTGCATAGCTAGACCTAAAGTGTGGGTTCTTGCCGTCTTTAGCGGCTCCCTGGATAGAACCTATAGCCTTCACAAGCGCAGGTGCAATTTTAGTTATTGTTTCTGAAGTTTTCATAATGTTTTCCTTTATTAATGTGTATATACTACGGATTTATTTTACGTTGTCAATTTATTTTTTTCTATATATTTTTCATAAACGCTCTTACCCTCCTCTTTTGTTATTTTAGCATTCAAGTACCCTGCATATAATTCTTTAATACCTAAGCAAGCAACAATACTCGCTGCATAAGCATAATTGTTTTTCTTTTGTTGTGCATCGTTATAATAGCCTCTAATAGCATTAGCCAACGTGTTAGGGTCGTGTTCATTACATAGCTGTACAAATCTAGCATATGCTCTTTTTTTACCGCCCTGCCTAGATTTAACTAGCTTACTATTAATCTCACTCCAAACCTGTTCAAAAAGCTCTTTATGTTTACTTGTTTGTTCAACTTGTATGTTAGTATGCATCTCCTGCACTATCGGTGGTGCAACTCTTGCACGCAGGTCATGCACCTCCTGCACAGGGTAACAAGCAGTATATTCATTGCTATCGTGTCCACCATTGTCACTTTTCTTCTTTGTAATTACAACATAGCCAGCCTTCTCCGCTTTCTTTAAATGTGTAAATACGCTTCTCAAACTCATACCACTGCTTTGTGCTATTTTCTTTGCACCTGGAAAGCATTGCTCATTCTTTGCATTCATGTAAGTACGCAATGTCAGCAACACTAATCTAGTCATTGGTTCCAAATTGCTTTTTGTAATGGCATCTTCCCATCCCCAAATCCCTTTTTTCATTTTCGACTCCTATAATCTTGGTTTGGATTATCTATAAACATTCTTGATAGCTCACAATATAAATTGACTTCACCTATGTTGCCATGTCTGTTTTTTGTTACAATCATTTCAAGTTTGTTTTGCCCTTCGGTTAATCTTGCTGTTAAGTCATTGTCATTACCTCTGGCGTTTCTGGCTTCGCGTTCAGCATAGTAGAAATCTCTATAGATACCTATCACGCAACTTGCATCTTGTTCTATATGTCCAGACTCTCTGAGGTCACTTAACTGTGGCCTCTTATCATCTCTTTGCTCTACTGCCCTGGATAGTTGGCATAATGCCAGTACGGGTACTTCGTACTGCTTTGCTATGGATATCAGCGCATTACTAACTTCAGTAACCTTTTCATAGTTTGATTGCCCTGGCCGCGTTCCAGCAACGTGACCGATATGGTCAATAATAAGTAACTTCAAATCACTACCGCTTGCACGTAACGAGCGTATAGCTCTATTGGTCACTAACTTGATGTTGTTGAGGTTTAATCCAACACCTTCTTCCCATTCAATAGGTAGTTTAGCAAATGTATCTGCGGCTCTCTGTATCTTATCTCTTGATTTGTTTTCGCGCCATGCGTGTCGCAACTGACTGTAAATTGGAAAATTCTGTGGCCCGTATGCAGTAGCGCCTATGCTACTGATAATTCTTTCACTTTGTCCGCTGTTAGTCATCTCAAGTGATAAAAACACTACACCTTTTCTCTGCATAGCTACATTTTTTGCAATGTTTAAGGCTACTGCTGACTTGCCCATTGATGGCCTTCCCGCCATTATATAGACTCTCCCAGGAACAAATCCACCGAGCATCTGGTCAAGATGAAAGTAACCAGAGTAACAGCTTGCTTGCTCTTTATCTGCGTTCAAGTCTGCTATAAAAGTATCTGATAACTGTTTTGATGTTTCACTTTTGGTTAGCTGTTTGTTTCCATCAAGCATAACTGCATCAATATCAGCAACGTAATCTTGCAAGACAGTATCTATTGCTTGCTCATTGTCATTCAATTTGCCTTGCAAAGCTCTGGTAAGATAATCTGCCTCTCTACGTTTAGCGTAATCTATAACTATCTCGCTATATGATTTAACTACATTTTCGTCACCAGCAAAAGTATGAACACACGTTGCCAAATATTCTGCTAGGTCAACATCAACTTCTAACATTGTCAATTGGTTCTTTACGTATATTGCATCGACGCTGTGTCCAGATGTTAGCCTGTCGCTGATGATAATATATATCTTACTGTTTATTGGGTTGTAGAAGTGTTGTTGCGCTAGGCTGTTGCTAACTACATCGTAGTAGTCGTTATCGCGTAATAGACCGCCTATAATGGCCTGTTCAGCCTCTGGTGAGTGATAATCTTGCATTTTTTAATCCTTTTTGCTTGCAATATGTTATATTGTATTTATTATTATGTAAAGCCATTGGTTTCCCCAATAGTGATGGCATCTGGGCGGTAGTTTTCTAATCCTTTTCTATCGCCCTATTTTTTAGTACACCTCCAGGATAGTAATCCCATGCACAGCTTTCATAAGCTTCTTCACTAGCCTATATCGCGCTTGCTTGGCAGTGATAGGTGATTTAACATCTTCCACTATCAAAGTGCCTTCTTTGTTCTTGTATTGGCTGTCAGCAGTGTATCTACATATCTTTTGGTCATTAACCAGTATCTGATAGACTGGGTGTATTTCTAACTCTGATATCTCACCATCTTTTAACCTTTGCTTGTTGTGCAGGTATCTTGCGTGTTCACGCTTACTGTCAAATGTCATACCATCATCTTTGACTTTGATGGCGTTGTATTTGTTACGTTTATACATCAATCAATTTCTTTAATATTAGGTTTATAACTACTATCGCCAAATCCACGCGATTGGATTTTTGTACGGCCAACAATTTTTTGTTTAGGCTTCTGACTTTTCTTAGTAGACTTTGTTAAGCTTCTGACTTTCCTGCGGTTAGCCGCATCTCTCCTGTCTTTAGCGAGTCCGCAAGGCTTAACGCACCAAAGCGCTATGTTGCCTTCTTCATGCTTGCCGCCAAATGCTCTTTGCATAATATGCTCAATGCGTATTTTACGTTGTTCAAATTCCAAATCTCTACCACAGCCACAGCCACACTTACCACATTGTTCAAGAGCTATCTTGGCGTACAAATAATTAGGTATTGTGCGGTACTTGACGTAATCTGGGTGCTCACTAAACTTCATTTAATAGTCTCCTAAGCGCCTCTGTAGTTTCTTTTATTACCAACTCCTGGAAGTGATGTTGCCGCCTTGTATCGCCTCGTTTTTTAGCACGTTGTAACATCATGCGATTGAAGTAGGGATGTTCAGTGTAAAAGGTTTCAGTGACTTCGCCTTCATGTATTTGTATTCTCATGTGAAATCACCTCTGCAAATCTTGTTTAGTTTGTGAAGTCTATTAGGTGACAATCGTTTTTTATGTAACCTTATGATTGTACTCCAGTGTCGTTCTGGGATTCCAAATATTTTCCATTTCCTGACGCTATCGTATTTAAGGTTTTCGATGTTGTTAGCGATGGCCTTTGAGCCACCGCAATTTTCTATAATTGATTCTATTGTATGTTTCATAGTTACTACCTTTATTGCCTTTTATAGTAATTACACTCTATATTATGCAGAAACATATGTCAAGGAAATAAATTCCGCATTAGCAATACTTATAGTATAGTATTAGTAAAATTAATGTTAGAAAAGTGTTGCATTAGGGTAAATTTTATGTAAGTTTAAGCAAAACAAAAGGAATAACTATGACAAATGACGAATATAGCAGATTATTAAAGAAATTAGGTTTTAATTATGCAAGTTTTGCAACTTTTTGCGGGTGCAATAGGTCAACTATTATAAGGCATTCGCAAGGCAAAATAGACCCAATTCCCCAGGTTTATAAAAATGTGTTGACATGGATAGAAGAAGGCAAGCTTGATAACCCAAATGACTAGTTGGATTTGGACAGAAGAAAAAATACTTTTAGCTACCAAGTTGTGGGGTGATATGTATATGTCACCTGAGCAGATAGCAAAAGAGCTAGGTGTAAGTAAATCAAGCCTCGATAAGTTTGCTCATCGCAATCGTGATATATTGCCCAAGCGTGGTTTTACTAAAAAGAAAAAAGAGTTAAAGCTTGTAGCGCCTAAATTTGAGCAATATAAAAAATATGCAGATATAGCTGAAATACATAAATGTAGGAAGTTGTGGTTTGAAGGACTGCCTGTATTTGAAATATTAGAGAAAGCCGATATAAGCTACACTACTTTTAACAAAATGCGTAAATATGCACCTAATCAATTTCCCAAACGAAGCAACAAGAGCGAAAATATTATATCCGCGAGCTTTGTGCCAAAACCTGGCAAGGGTTATTTTTTAAAGTCAGCAGGTGGTTATTTACATTGCTCGACCAAGACACTAACATTACAGGCAAAACTGGCATGGCGTGGTAACTTAGAGCAAGCAAAAAATGTAATGGATAGCAGTAGTTTTAAATTAATACCAATCAGAGAATATTAATGCTGTGGCAGATATTAAAAGTTAAAAGTGATGCAGTATTAAATGTGCATGATTATTTAAGTGAAAATGATATCGAAGTATATACGCCATTTGAAACCAAATATTTAAGGACTAGCAAGCAACAAAGAAAAAAGCGCGTAAGGATTAGTTATGTCGAGCCATTATTCAAAGGATATTTAATAATAAAGGTGAAAGGCAATACAAATAAACTAGCTGAATTGATAGCCAAAAATGCTAACATATATGGTTTCATAATGCATAATGATGCGCCATATTGTTTAAGCTTAAATGCCATTGATGACTTAAAAGAAATATATCCTACAGGTTATAAAACGAGTAAACATTCAAAGAAAAATAGACAAAAAAAATATAAACCTGATGTGTTTAAGCAATACAGCCAAGGTGAGTTAGTACAGTTTAAAACGGGGAGTATGGCTGGCTTACAGTTAAGCGTTCAAAGCCAAGTAGATAATAATTTAATACTTATGTTAAATATTTTAGGTACGCCTCGAAAAGTTGAAACAGCAATAGAAAATATAAAGCCTGTTACATAGTATAAGTTTTTCTAATGCTGTACTATAAGTAGTTTCTATATTAGTCATGTAGATAGGCAATTAAGCCACCTCGAAAGGAAACAAAATGACTATAGTAAAAGAAACAAAGTTAAGTAGTTTGGACAGTGATGATATACAAAACATTGTAGAACATAATATAACAAATGAGAAAATAGCAGATTTAGCGCGTGCTACTGTT
>Ga0206126_10001196_pt1 | contig 32019 bp, 31 predicted proteins | sample Helgoland_Spring_5_FD_148621 | JGI IMG/M metagenome (GOLD analysis project Ga0206126, IMG submission 148621) | Pelagic subsurface seawater microbial communities from Kabeltonne, Helgoland, North Sea - Helgoland_Spring_Bloom_20160412_1 | ecosystem: Environmental > Aquatic > Marine > Epipelagic ...
CCAGCCACGGCATGGCAGTAACGCAGCAGCTCTGCTTCCGTTTCCAGTGCGGTGGGGTGTTGGTCTCGGAGCATGCCGTCGAGCAATTCTCCAGCTGCCTCAAGAGGGATATTGGCTTCCGTGGCTAGGACAATAAACGCCTCCAGCTCGGGAATGGTTGCCACAGCAGAATGTTGAGGGTCGCTTAGTCCGGCGCGAATATCTTCCAGAGAGTCGAGTCGGTGGGGCAGGTCACCATCGGCTAGGTCATCGACAAAGCGGCAGAATTGATAGAGACGCGCGGCGCGATCGGCTAACTCGGAGCCAAGGAACAGGCTGGCCCAATAGAACGACTTACCATTTCGAGCGAGAACCTGCTTGGCCTGGGAGTTTTCCATGGATTATCCGCCGGAACCTACCTCGACCCCGGTCAGTAACTCTTCAACCACTTTGGCCGAGCTGACTACGCCCGGCAGTCCAGCGCCCGGGTGAGTGCCAGCACCGACAAAGTAAAGGTTAGAGATGGCGCGGTCGCGATTGTGAAAACGAAACCAGGCGGACTGAGTAAGGCGCGGTTCGATGGAAAATCCGGCACCGTGCATAGAGCGATAATCCTTGGCGAAATCTTCTGGAGTCATCCAAAACACTTCTTCGATCACCGAGGACAGGTCTGGCAAGATGGTTTCTTCCAGCGATTGCACAATGCGGTCGCGCAATTTCGGCCCTTCGGTTTCCCAGTTCACATCGCCGAGCAGATTGGGCACTGGGCAGAGCACATAAAACGATTCGCAGCCCTCAGGGGCAAAACTGGTATCCGTGGCCGTGGGTCTGTGAACATAGAGGGAGTAGTCTTCACTCATAGTTTTGTGATCAAAGATCTCAGTGAGCAATTCTTTAAACCGCGGTCCCATCCAAATGCTGTGGTGGGCGACATCGGGGTAGAGTTTGCGAGTGCCGAAATAGAGCACATAGAGGCCCATGGAATACTGTTTTTTGATGGTCGGCATACTGAAGGTTTTTTTCGCCGGCAGCAGATGCTTGTAACAGGTCTCGGGATCGCCGCCAAACACCACTAGATCCGCGTCTAAGGTTTCCCCTGAGTTCAGTCGCACACCGGTGGCACGTTTGCCGTGGAGAATGATTTCATCAACATCTGCACCCATTTGCAGCTCGATACCCTGGCGCTCCATCAACTTGCCTAATTCTTCTACCAGCTTGCCGGTGCCGCCCATGCAAAAGAACACACCCCAGCGCCGCTCGAGATAGTGGATCAGTGTGTAAATCGCGGTGGTTTTGAAGGGGTTGCCGCCCACTAATAGCGGGTGAATCGAAAACGCCTGACGAATCAGCGGATGCTTGAGGTGGCTGTTAACCATCTGCGACACGCTGCGATAGCACTTCAACATCAGCAGTGCCGGAATCTGTTTGACCATATCCCAGACCCTTGTAAAAGGTCTGTGCACCAGTTCTTTGAAACCCACATCATAAACTCGCTTGGATTTCTCCAGCAGCTTTAGATAGCCATCGGCATCGTCAGGATTAAAGCGGCGGATTTCGGTAAGAGTATCTTCAATGGAGGCGCGATAATCGAACTGGCTGCCATCGGCAAAGTGAAAGCGGTAAAAGGGATCTAAGGGCACAAACTGCAGATGGTCTTCGAGTTTTTCATCGAACAACTCAAATAGCTCATCAAACAAAAAAGGTGCGGTTATAACCGTGGGGCCCGCGTCGTGGCGATAGCCGCCGCGCTCAAACACCTGGGCGCGACCGCCGAGACTTTGCAGCCGTTCTAATAAAGTAACTTGATAGCCGAGTTTACGTAATCTGAGTGCTGTGGCTAATCCGGCAAATCCTGCTCCGATGACTACTGCTCTTTGAGCGTCCTGCTGTGCGGTTTGTGTCAAGCGATCTGCCCTTGGTGTTTGATAATGTTAGTGTTGGTGGTCATTTTTTTAACCGAGGCAACGAGCCCGGCGGTAACAGATTGCAGCTGTGGCGGTACAGATAAAACCAGTAACTCCGCTTGCAGCAACCAGTAATCAACCGATTGGTTGGCCTGCAAAATCACATCACTAGAGGCTATGCGCTTTTGCCAGTGACTCAGTTTACTCAGGTCATCGGACTGATACCAGAGATTGAAGTCATCGGCACTTGGGCCCTGTTGAGCGAAAAGGCTGACCACTAAATTGGGTTTGCGCCCATCGAGATCACTGGAACGGCGGCTTGAAGGAATAATATCGTCTATATCGTTGCGCCCCTGATAGGCTAGGCCACAAAATCCGACGAGTTTTTCAAGGCACTGCAATTCTGTCTTGAGTTTTTCGTTGTGTTCCGCATTCAAGCCTGCAGCAATTGCAGCACCTTTGATTGGAGCAATTAAGAGCGGCGCGGTTTTGCCTTTGGCAATGCGCTGCCAGTCTTCTATGTCAGCGCATTCACGCTGGGTAATATCTGAAATCTGGCCACTGCACGTCTCCTGCATCGCCTGAGCTAACAGGGTCACCAGTTTGCCTCCCTGAAGGGAGTTTCTGGCGCCGAGCTCGAAGGCTTTAGCCACCATCCAGTCGCCGAGACAGAGTGCCATATCAGCGCCGAAATGCTGATGGATACTCTCCTGCCCGCGTCTGTGGGTACTGGCGTCGCTGATATCGTCGTGTATCAGTGAGGCATTGTGCAGCAGCTCGCAAGCGGCAGCCCAATGTAGATTGTCTTGTGGATTTAGACCTAGTGATAGACCACTGGTCAGCGCAAGTTGCGCACGGAATGACTTGCCTGGATTTTGAAAGTGGTAGCGAGCGGCTGGTGCAAGAGTACTCTGGGCGTCTGGCATCTCACGCTTATAGAGAAGCTCTAGCTCTGCTAAACCCTTTAATCCGACGGTATTCGTTGTCGATGTTTTATTGAACTGTGCTGGGGACATTGTCAGTACCCTTATAATTTTTATATGCGGTTAATTATCTTGTAACCTAATTGTTTTAACTGTTCTATTTGGTCTTGGCTCTTGACTCTCGGCTGTCGTGAGTCTGTGTGGCAGAGAGAGAAAGAGCCAGCAGTGCTGGCCCTTTCACTTTTACCACTGTTTCAGATTACTCTGAATCAGCTACTGCTGCTGCCCAGATAACTACACCGAAGGCAATCTTGTTCCAGAAGTCAGCTACGTTATAGATAACGTTCAGCATAACTGGATCTTGGGTACCCATGAAGTAACCGAAGAAGTAACCCAATGGGTAGATTGACCAACCGACAGTGACCAACAGAGTCATAGTCTTATAGGCTTTTTGGACGTTAGCATTGGCTAGACCAGCATTGATCTGGCTTGCTTCACCTTTGAAGATTTCCCAGATGATGTAGAACCAAGCTGCCATTGATGGGATAAACGCCATCTTTGCATCCATCCAACCAGCTTCACCAGCATAGCCGAAGCCAAGCATAGCGATTGAACCGATCAGTAAGCGCCAGAAAACACCGGCTGGTACTTTAGTCACGGCAGACAGAATTAAGTAAAACTCGATCATCAGCAATGGCACAGTGAGTAACCAATCGATATAGCGGAATACAGTTGGAGAAGTGCCAGTTGATACCCAGACATCGCGCATATAGAAATAGTGCACTGCAGCGATCAGAGTAACCAAACCAGATACTGTCAGAGAAGTCTTCCACTTGCCCGCAACACGATCGCGTTCAATGAAGAAGAATGCTGTGGCAGCAACCAGAGCCATAGAAATCAGCCAAAAGGAAATGCCAACGGGATCGCTGGCGGTTAAGTTGTTTGTCATGTGTAACCCCTACAGTTAGATAGTATTTTTATTATGGGCACTAGAGTGCTTCTTATTATCCGGAGACCTCACGTGCCCCAAGTGCAGATTTTCTTTTTTTTGTATAACTAGAATAAACTGCGATGATGAATGTATCGCTATTTTAAAAAAAGTGCAAATAATAGCTGTGCAGGGATTTGTGAGGCCAAAACCTTATTATGGGCTTATACTCTGGATAAAAAAGGAAATGCCATGCTTCGATTGAGCTTCTTTGTGCGTACTTTTGTCGTTCTATGTTTCCCGGTTATGGGTCTCGCTGAGCATCATTCTGACATTGTCAGTAAAGCGCCCACCAACTCGGCCCTTGAGTACCCCCAGCAACAATGGCAGACGAAAAGCGCGGAAGAGCTTGGTATTGCAGGGGAAAGAATTAATCGGTTATTTGATTTATCCTTCGCTGATTCTGCGACTCAGGCCGCAGTATTGATCAAAGATGGTTTCCTGATTGGCGAGCGCTATGCCGAGGGTTTTGACCAAAATTCCTATGGCACATCCTGGTCAATGGCAAAAAGTTTTTATGCCTCACTTATAGGCATATCAATTGATCGCGGCGAAATCGCCAGTCTTGACGATAAGGTGGCAGCGTATCTGGGCTATTTTAACGATCAGCGCGCTGAGATTAGTATTCGTGACTTATTGGATATGACCAGTGGCCTGGAGATGCCCGATCACGAGCATGAAAAAATGTTCTTCTCCAGCGATCATCTGGCTTATGCCCGGGCGGTGGGGGTTGAAAAGCCGGCTCAAGAAAAATTTGAATACAATAATGTGAACTCGATGCTGTTAGCGGATATTCTCGAGAGCGCCACAGGGCAAAAAGCCGATGTGCTGTTAAAGAAGCGCGTCTTCGACAAGATTGGTCTCACGGATGCGACACTTTGGCGGGACAGTGCCGGCAATCCATTGACCTATTGTTGTGTGGATACCACGGCGCGTCAGTACTCTCGCTTTGGCTTGCTGTTTGCCCGCAGTGGCAATTGGAATGGCGAGCAAATTATTTCTCAGGACTATGTCAATGAAACCTTTTCTAAAGTCTGGGCCGGCCTTGAAAGCTCAACCATAGAGCAGGATCGCGGCTACTCGCTGCACTGGTGGATTTCGCGGCACGACGAGGAAGCAGTGATTTTTAATGCCAGCGGGAAATTTGGTCAGTATATTTTTGTCGACAGAGAAAACGATATTGTCTTTACCCGGATCACTAAATATCACCCCACCGGCGGATCGGTTCAAGACTGGGGCGTGCTGAGTTACATTAACTGGCTAGGCTCTGTGAACTTTCGGCGCAAGGCTGCAGAGGTGCTTGATTACTTGGGTATAATCGAACTGAACAGCGCGATAAAAACCCCAGTGACCTACGACGATGGCACCTCAAAGGAGTTCTTTGAAAACTACAGTGCGATTATTGATAGTCTGGTAGATATCTCTCTGTCGGAGTAAAGTAGTGACACAATTCGAAATTTAATCAGGCTTTGGGGTCCCGCAGGGAGTTTCGGTTAATCAATAAAGGCTCAACAACAATGACAAATTTTTTCAAACTAGGTTTGGCAGTGTGTTTCTTCATTTTGGCTGGCTGCAGTGCGCCGGTGAGTACAATGTCGCCTGATAGCGAAGATGGAGGTGCTAGGGAAGCTGCAGTTGTTGCAAACTCATTTGCCGATATTCCGATTGCTGCAGATGATGCAATTGATGTGGAGAAGTCACTACTGATCAATTCCGGGGACTACTGGCTAGGGCGAGCAGTTCTTCGATCCTCTCTGGATAGTAATGGGGCGTTTGAGTACTACCAGTCGAATATGGCGCAATACGGCTGGATCAGTATCACCTCAGTGCAATCAAAGGTATCAGTACTGAGCTTTGAAAAAGCGTCTCGTGTTGCAACTGTGCAGATTGACGGTGCCGGTATGCGCGGAAGTTATATTATGATTACCGTGTCTCCGCGAGAGGCGATTCGTTAAAGGTCATTTATATTTTCTAGGCAATAGTCGGCTCTCGCCAGCAGGGCCCGCTTTACCTCTGTATCCATTTTGTCCCAGGTTCGGTAGGCCATAGCAGTGCGCGGGTTTCGTGAAAAGCGCTCGCTGTGGCGCTGCATAAAGTGCCAATAGAGACTGTTAAAGGGACAGGCATCTTCAGTAAATCGCTCTTTGACACTGTAATGGCAGCCTTTGCAGTAATCGCTCATCTTATTGATATAGCTGCCACTGGCGGCATAGGGTTTGGTGGCAATCAAACCGCCATCAGCAAACTGACTCATGCCTCTAGTGTTAGGCATTTCAACCCATTCAATTGCATCTATATAAATTCCCAGATACCACTGGTCCACCTGATCCGGATCTATACCCGCCAGCATGGCAAAATTGCCCGTGACCATTAGACGCTGTATATGATGGGCATAGGCATAATCCAGTGACTGATCAATCGCCTGTTTCATACAGGCCATCTTGGTCTCGCCATTCCAAAAATAGCCCGGCAGATCACGATCGGCATCGAAGCTATTGCGCTCGCCATAGTCAGGCATATTGACCCAATAGGCGGCGCGGACATATTCGCGCCAGCCGAGTATCTGGCGTATAAAGCCTTCCACCTGGGCCAGATCGACGCCACTGTCTGGGTCGGCAAAGCGCGCCAGTGCCGCATCAATCACCTGCATGGGGTGAAGGATTTTACTGTTTAGAGCAAAGGAGATACGCGAGTGGTAGAGACTCCAGCGGGATTCTCCATGCTCGGTCATGGCATCTTGAAAGCGGCCAAAATTTGGCAGGCAGTATTGACAGAAAAAATCCAATAGCTGCAATGACTGCTGGCGATTGACCGGCCATAACAGCTCTTCTGTGGCGCTTCCCAGAGTGTCTATACCGTGCCGTTGAATGCGTTCTAAATAACTGCTCACGGGATTGGCGAACAGCAGTGGTTGGGGAACCATCTGTATATCTGCCGGTTTTAATTTATTGCGGTTTTCGCCATCGAAATTCCAGCGCTCGCCAAGGGGCTCTGCACCATCCATTAAAATATCAAAGCGCTTGCGCAGCTTGCGATAAAAGGACTCCATGCGATTGTGTTTGCCGACCTTGATATAGCTGGCCAGCTCATCATGGGTGAGTAAAAAGTGCTCACTCTCCCAGCAGGTTATGGGAATGCCCAGGTCTAAGGTCTTTAACTGTTCCGCGAGGCGATATTCATCGGGCTGCTGATATTCAAACTGCGCAATGCCGTGCTCTGTGCACAGTGCTGCAATCAAAGCATTGAGGTCGGGGAAGTCTGCGGTGTCATCGAGGGTCAGATATTTAACCTGATGTCCCGCGGCAGTTAGTGCAGTGGCGAAACTTTCAATGGCGGCAAAAAAAGCACAGACTTTTTGCACATGATGGCGCACATAAGACGCTTCCTGATGCAGCTCGGCGATAAGGTAGAGCACTCCGTCGTCCTGCTCTCTATACCAAGAGTGACTGGCATTGAGTTGGTCGCCGAGAATAAGTCGCAGGCTGTGATATTTTTTCATGGCTATGGATGCTTTTTAATGACGCAGGCTAATGGTTAATAAATCCCTCTGTGCAGCTTAACATGGGCTTAGATCGGCCAGTCCGCTGCATCCACAGAATCTAGAGGCTGTAGCGTCTGATCGCCGGCCCAGCGCTGTATAAACTGCTTTTTGGGGTCGTAAATTTGTGCCTGTTTTTGCAAGTCAAAACGGCGATGTCCACGAGGGTCTGCTCCTACGCCGGCGAGGTACTGCCAGTTGCCCCAGTTAGAGGCCACATCAAAATCTACCAGTTGCTGTTCCATATAAGCCGCACCGTGCCGCCAGTCCAAACCCAACTCATGAACAAAACAGCTGGCCACTAACTGGCGACCGCGGTTGGAGAGGTAGCCTGTGACATTTAGCTGTTTCATACAGGCATTAATTATGGCGTAGGGAGTGTTGCCCGCACACCACTTTTTAAATCGCTCGGGATAAAAGCTGGTGGTCGGCGCTGAGTCGCTAATTCCAGAAAAAGCATATAGCCGTTGCTGGTGTCTGTGGCCGTACCATTGGAAATACTCACGCCAGAGAAGTTCAAAGAAGATCCAGTAGGTTGAGTCATTGGCTCCTACGCGGGCTTCATATTCTTGTAATTGCTGGACTATGCGTCGCGGGGAGAGCGAGCCATTGGCCAGCCAGGGAGAAAATTTTGTCGAGTAATCCATGCCATCGAGACCATTGCGGGTCTGTTTGTAGCTGCTGGCAAGATTCTTTGCGAAATAACCTGTGAGATGTTTCTCGCCGGCACTGGCGCCGCCTTTGAACAGTGCTGGAGGCATATCTTCATTGGCGCTAAGTGGAAAGTGCTTCTGCCACGAGGGTTGCCAAGCTAAATCTGCGACTAGGGCCGGTGGTGGTAATGTAATCGGTGCATCTAGGGGGGCGGAAATAACCGCATCAAGATCCATTTTTTCAATTAGACGGCGAAACTTAGAAAAACTTCCCGGCAGCTGCTCAACGGTAAAGGGTAACTGAGAAGGGTTAAACAATGTATGGGTGTGGCTCTGAGTGAACTCAATCATGGCGTAGCGCTTGCGCAGCGTATTCCAGATTCGGTTTTCATAGCTGCCCACATGCTTGGAACTGTAAAGGTGCGAGACATTGTGCACCGTAATTAGCTGAGCAATGGCTTGCAGTGGCGGTTCCATGCGCACCACCAGTTTCTGACCATACTGACTGAGTTGAGTTTCCAGATCTTGCAGTGACTCAAATAAAAATTCTTGCCGTCGTGCCCCAAGCTTGGCCGGTTTCTGCCAGCCGGGCCCAGCGCTGGAGGTATCCACGCAGTAGAGGCAGATAAGCTTGTCCACCTCGGAGGCAGCGCGCAGCAGGGCGGCATTGTCATCCATGCGAAGATCATGGTTAAACCAGAAAATACCAACTTTTTGCATACTGAGCTGTCTCGTTGTTGTGGATTTTAAATTGATCGTTACAGGCTTTTAAATACGCTTGATGGGCAAGTTTAGACTTACAACAGCGCCTCTCAGAATCATCTAAATAGCCGTGCCCCACGTACCATTGACCAAGCAAATAAACCTCTTCACTCAAAAGTAAAAGCGAAGTTTTATGACTGATCCAGTGGCCTCAGCTGCAAAATATAACCTCACCTCTCTGCTGGGAGATCTCGGCTCGCTGCCGTTTATTCTGCTCGCGGGAGTTATGGCTGATGCACATTTTAATGGCCCGGGATTACACAGCGCCTCGGTTTTGGGCCTCTATGCGCCCTATATATTTATTGCTTATAGCGCGGTAATCCTGAGCTTTTTAAGTGGTGCGCTCTGGGAGAGGGAGAGGCAGCGCAGCCGCCAGGCCGAGCCAAATAGGCTAGCAACAGTGACTATTCTGTTTAGTAATTTTATCGCCCTCAGTGCCTGGGCCTGTTTACTGTTAATCTATGTCGCACCCATTATGACCGTCTTTGCCATCTGCTTACTGCTGGCAGGCTTCTTAAGCTTGCTCTGGGTCGAGCGATTGACCGGAGCGGCGGCGCTTTTTAGCAGCAGTTATTGGTCGATGCGCTTACGAATCACAATTTTAGTCGTGTTGTTGCACGGGCTAGTCGCTGCACTGATGCTTGGAGACATATTAATATGACCTCAGTTTTAAAACCTGAACTCACGATTTTCTACGACGGCGGCTGCCCACTCTGTGTCAACGAGATGCGCCACCTGAGTCGCCGTGATACGGCGCAAAAAATTGCCCTGCAAGATATTCACGCTGAGGGTTTTGCTGAGGATTTTCCTTACATAGACCCTGTGCGGGCGGATCAGATTCTCCACGGCCAGTTGGCCAATGGCGAAATGATCTACGCCTTGGACGTGACCTACGAAGCCTGGGCCCTAGTGGGCAAGCGTCATTGGGTTGCCATACTGCGCTGGCCAGTGGTCAAGCAGGTATCTCATCAGGTCTATCTGTTTTTTGCCAAGCACCGCTGGCGGATTTCGAAGCTATTGACCGGCAGCGAACGCTGTGAAGTCTGTGAGATTAAGCGGGGTGAGGTATGAATGATATCACTGAAGGCACTGCGGCATTGGTGCTGGGTGCCAGTGGCGGACTTGCTCAGGCGATTATCAGCGAGTTAATGGCAGATGCGGGCATAGACACTGTGATTGCTGTAAGTCGAAATGCCGCCCCAGAACATTTTGCTAGTGGCCCTGCTACACCAATGTGGATTGAAACCGAATACAGGGAACCCGCTATGGCCGCCGTGGTTGAACAGCTGCAACCCTTTGCTGGTCGCATTACTAGAGTGGTGATCTGTCATGGCATCTTGCACAGTGATACTCTGTGGCCAGAGAAGCGCTTGGAAGATATTAATGCCGAATCACTGCAAACCGTATTTCAGGCTAATACGGTGGTCCCTGTGCTCTGGTTAAAGCTACTGCATCGCCTCTTAAAGAGTAAGCAGCGCTGCGTTGTTGCCGCTCTGAGTGCCAGAGTCGGCAGTATTGGCGATAATCAGCTCGGTGGCTGGTATGCCTACCGCAGTTCCAAAGCAGCACTCAATATGATGTTGCGCACCCTGTCTATCGAATATGGTCGGCGAGTGAAAAACGTTAAAATTATTTCCTTTCATCCGGGTACTACAGACACGGCGCTATCGAAGCCCTTTCAAGCTTCAGTGCCATCGGATAAATTGTTTACACCGCAGTTTGTCGCGGAACGATTGTGCGGGATTATGGCGGACGCCGAGATCGATGGGGAACTGTCCTATTTGGATTGGGATAATAAAGCGATTCCCTGGTAAGCATGGGTTAGTTGCTACACTGGTGTCTGGTCAGTGAGCAACAGCAGGTGAAATAATGCATGTCCAAGTAAAACCCCTCAATCAATACCCCTGGTATATTCGCCCGTTTTTCTGGAATCAGAAACGCAAATATGGCGCTGTACTCGACCCCGGCCGCCTCTGGGGGCGGTCGCCAAAACTGTTTGCCAGTGTAGCAATTATGTACGGGGTGCTGGATCGCAAAGGGTCGCCCCTAAGTCCGGTGCTGCGCTCGCTTGTGACAGTGCGGGTCTCTCAGGTTAATGACTGTCATTTCTGTGTCGATATCAACTCTGCCACCCTGGCCCAGCGCAGCGGTTCCATGGATAAGATGCTGGCCCTTAGTGATTGGCGCAATCAGGATCTGTTTAGCGAAGAGGAGCGCGTTGTTCTCGAGTACACCGAGGCAGTGACCTATACCCATGGGGTGGTTAGTGCTGAGTTGATGACAAGGTTGCGTGGATTTTATGATGATGAGGGAATAGTCGAGCTGACTGGATTGATTGCCTTTCAGAATCTCTCGAGTAAATTCAATAATGCGCTGGATGTACCTGCTCAGGGTTTTTGCCCTGTGTCGGATTCACAGGGCTGAGTTACTGTTTGCGAGCGACTAGTTGATAGCTAATTTCTAACCTGTCTTGCACTTTGAGCAATCCATTAAATACCGAGAACGGTTCTATGCCGAAGTCGGTTTGCAAAATCTCGAAGCTACCACTGATCGTTATTGCGTCGGCATTTGATTGAGTCACTGTCATAGTTAACTGTTGTTCTTGAGTGACCCCATGCAAGCCGATGCGAGCTGGAACAGGCTGTCCATCCATAGCGCCAGAGCAATCCAGACTCTGCAATTGCACAAAAGGGAATTCCGCAGCTTGCAGGCTGATCAGCATATTGGTTTTGGTAGCGGTGATATCTTTTTCTGTGGGGGTGGTAATTAGGTTGGCCTGGTCTCGTAAAGCTGGATCATCGACAATTAGTTGGCTTAGAGCCGCATAGAAATCCCCTCGGCAGCTGCCGTCATCACCCAGCAATAGATAGCCCTGAAGGTCTCGGCTGGCCACTATATGATCGTGACCGAACTTGGCCATAGCACCGCCGCGCAGGACTTTGATCCGAACTATTGAGCTGGCGCTGTCCAGTTGGTAGAGGTTGCTCTGTGGGTCTGGGTTTGCATAGAGAGTGGCTGGGAAGTCAGCGGGTCGCTGTTGTGTGCTGAGATCTTCCCTGGGTGCCGAGCAGGCGCTCAGTAATATGGAGGTGAGTAATGCTGTGGCGATAAGCTTTTTAATTATTTAGCCCCTCAACCTGCCTGAGCATTTCAACAACGAAGTTAACTCCCACATCAATGCCGATCTGTTCGCCACTGGACCAATCACCAATGCCGATAGAAAAGTCGTTGCGCTTAAGGATCAGCTGGCCGCTCATAATCGCCCTATCTGGATTTTTAGCATCTTGCTGCCAGAGAAATGGCACATCCACTGGCTCGGAAACACCTTTTAATTTTAAGCTTCCCTGAGCAGTAAAGTGTTGGCTCGAGTTACTGTCAGCGACCAATGTTTTACTCCTAAAAGTCGCTTCGGCAAAGCGCCCAGCATCAAACCAATCGACACCGGCAATTTCACTGTTGAGCTCATCGTCGCTCATATCGGCACTGGCAATAGCCACGGTGACCAGCAGTTTTTCGCCTGGGCTGTAGCTCACGGAAAACTGCTTAAACTGGCCCTCTATGGGCAGGCCTTGAAAGGTCACTTGATACAGAAGTTGGCTGTTGGTAAGCGCTGACTGCCATTGCTCGGCAGCACTGGGAAGACAGACTAGAGCGAGGCACAGCAGAACCGCTTTGGGAAAATATTTCATCAGTTTAAAACCACATGCGTTTTAGCACGCTATCGCGAAGTTTAAAGTGATGCCAGAGAGCCGCACCTATATGCACTGCAAGTACAACCAGCAGCAGGACTACTGATACCTCGTGAATCTCTTCAGCAATTTCTTTCAGCGCTTTGTTGGGCCCGGTTAGTGCCGGAAGCTCTATCAGCCAGAACCAATTGATCGGTCGATTGGCCGCTGAGGACATTAGCCAGCCACTGAGGGGCAGCAGCAACATAAGTCCATAGAGCAGGCTGTGAACGAGATTGGCCAGTCGTCGCTGCGCAAGGCTGGCGTCCGGCAGGGTCGGAATAGAGCCTGCCATACGCCACAGCAAGCGCATAATGGCCAGCATTAGTATGAGGATGCCAAAGGACTTATGCCAGCCAAATAGCTCAAGCTTGAGTGGCGAGTTGGCTAAATCATCGGCGTAAATACCCAGGGGAATTTGAATCAAAATCAGCAGCGCCGTCAGCCAGTGCAACAGCTTGCTCGGCAAGCCCCATTGTTGCTCTGTGTTGCGCGTAATCATAAGATTTCCTCCGTGAAGACAGATCAGGTAGAGGGTGATTATCAGCTGAATAATCTACTATGTAAAACAATCAAAAGCGATTACCTCAATCTGCTACTATAGGGCCCTTAAATTTGACCACACAAGATGCCACTATGGCCAACGAAGCTCCCTTGATCTGCGAAATTGTTGATTTGATTCACGACGGCCGCGGCGTCGGTCGTCCCGACGGTAAGGCCTGCTTTATCGATGGCGCACTGCCCGGTGAGACGGTTGAATTTCGTCGCCACAATCAGAAGCGCAATTATGACGAAGCCCATGTGATAAATGTTGTCTCGGCCTCTCCAAGTCGCGTCGATCCCCTGTGCAAACATTTTCCCCGCTGTGGCGGCTGCACATTGCAGCATCTTGAGCATGGGGCACAGATCGCCTTCAAACAACAGCAGCTCCTCGACAGTCTCGAGCGCGCTGATCTATTGTCTGAAATTATTTTGCCCGCATTGAGTGCGCCGCAGTGGGGCTATCGCCGCCGTGCGCGCCTGGCTGTGCAGCGGGCCAAAGACGGCCAGATTATGGTGGGCTTTCGCAATGCCGGTAGCCGCCGAATCGAGCCGATCACTGAATGCCATGTATTGGTGGAGCCGCTAGCCAAAATCGTCGCGGCGTTGCCCGGTTGGATGGTTAATTTTCCTACCGGCATTCGTTTGTCTGAGGTTGAGTTGCTCAGTGCCGATAATGCCGTGGCTATCGCCATTGACGCTAGTCGTGTGCCCTCTGCCAGTGAACGTGAAGTTATGTTGGCGGAGCTGACATTTAGCGATGCCCAGCTGTGGTGGAAAACTGAAAAGCAGAGCGCCTACAAACGCATCGATGGGGGTGATAAAGCTTTAAATGTTGCCCTAACTGATAGCATTCAGCTGCAAGTAGAACCCGGGCAATTTGTTCAGGTCAATGGCGAGATTAATCACCAGATGATTGATCAGGTATTGGATCTGGTGCGTAAGACGACCTCTGACAGGTCCTCTGTTGCGGTTGATCTGTTCTGTGGTTCGGGTAATTTCTCTCTGCCCTTGGCGGCGCAGTTTGATCGCGTGATTGGTATTGAAGGACTCACCGAGTTGGTCGAGAAAGCCGAAGAAAATGCCCAGCGCAACAATATTACAAATACTGAATTTGTGGTTTCCGATCTGAGCAATTGGACTGGTATGCGCAAAATTAAAGGCAAAGTCGATCTAATATTATTGGATCCGCCGCGAAGCGGCGCTGCTGGCGTGATGCCATGGATTGTAAAAACCAAGGCTAGGCAGGTTATCTATATCTCCTGTCACCCTTCGACCATGGTTCGCGACCTAAAAGTACTCGCCGACGCCGGTTATAAAATGACGGCGGCTGGGGTGATGGACATGTTCCCTCACACCGCCCATGTCGAGGCGATTGCGTTGCTCGAAAAATGATTTCCAGTGAGACTTTTGACTGTTAGCCGCATCAGCTTTCGGTTAAACTTCCCACCTTTTTTACTTTGCTACCTTTTTAGACTTACAAAATTTTAGACTCGCTACATTTAAAAGCCACCAGCTACGGGAATGTCCTAACCATGTTTGATAAGAACCAGACTATCGAAAATTTTGATGCCGAGGTATGGCACGCCATGCAGCAGGAAGATCAGCGTCAAGAACAGCACATTGAACTGATTGCCTCTGAGAACTACACCAGCCCGGCGGTTATGGCAGCTCAGGGTGGTCAGATGACCAACAAATACGCCGAGGGTTATCCTGGCAAGCGCTACTATGGTGGCTGTGAGTACGTTGATATCACTGAGCAGTTGGCGATTGATCGTCTGAAAAGCCTCTATGGCGCAGCCTATGCCAATGTGCAGCCTCACTCTGGCTCCCAAGCTAACAGTGCCGTATTCCTCGCGCTGATCAAAGGTGGCGACACAATTTTGGGCATGAGTCTGGCCGACGGTGGTCACCTGACTCACGGTGCCAAGCCAAACTTTTCCGGCAAGCTCTACAATCCCATTCAGTATGGTCTCGACGCCGAGACCGGTCTAATTGATTACGAACAGGTTGAAGCCCTGGCCATTGAGCACAAGCCAGCAATGATTATTGCCGGTTTCTCCGCTTACTCTGGAATTATGGATTGGGCCCGCTTCCGTGAGATCGCCGACAAGGTCGGTGCCTATCTGATGGTTGATATGGCTCATGTCTCTGGCTTAATTGCCGCTGGTGTTTACCCAAACCCAGTGCCGCATGCTCACGTGGTAACTTCAACTACTCATAAAACATTGCGTGGTCCACGTGGCGGCATCATTATCACCAACGACGAAGCCGTGGCGAAGAAGTGTAACTCTGCAGTTTTCCCTGGTGGACAGGGCGGCCCTCTGTGTCATGTGATTGCAGCCAAGGCAATTGCCTTTAAAGAAGCAGCCAGCCCAGAGTTTGTTGAATACCAGAAGCAGGTTGTGGCCAATGCTAAGGCCATGGCGGCGAGCTTTATGAAGCGCGGTTTCAATATTGTTTCCAACGGCACTGAAAACCACCTGATGTTGGTGAGCCTGATCGGTAAAGAGTACACAGGTACAGACGCCGACCGTGCCATGGGTGAAGCCTTTATCACGGTGAATAAGAATGCGGTTCCCAATGACCCGCGCTCGCCCTTTGTGACTTCAGGTTTGCGAGTGGGCACGCCAGCTATTACAACTCGCGGTTTCGGTATTGACGAGACTGTGCAGCTGACTGAGTGGATGTGCGATATTCTTGATAGCCTGGAGAACGGCACCTCTGAACAGGTTATTGCCGAGGTTAAAGCCAAGGTCTTGGAGATCTGTGCTCGCTTCCCTGTCTATGGTTAGTCGTTTTTAATAGTTAGCCGTTTTAAAAGCAGTCTCAATTAGGTTGCTTGCACAAACGAATAGAAAAGCCCTGTTTACTGCAGGGCTTTTTTGTTTTTAACTGTGGATACTAATAATTAAAAAAATAGAGGCGTCATCTTGAGTGACACACCAGCAGATACATTACGTAATGCCGCAACCGTTATGATTTTGCGCCAAGCTCAAACTGGCATCGAAATATTACTTCTGCGGCGCAATGCCAAACTCGCCTTTGCCGGCGGTGCCTGGGTGTTTCCCGGCGGTGCAGTAGATCCGGCTGATTGCGTAGGTGCTGGTACCCAGGATGAAACACTGACGGCGCGAGCTGCTGCGGTCAGGGAATCTGCGGAAGAGTGCGGTCTTGCGCTAGATGCCGAACAGCTGGTGCTCTTCTCGCACTGGACCACTCCGGAGAAATTAAAACGTCGCTTTGCCACATGGTTCTTTGCCGCAGTGGTGGCAGAGGCTGATTCAACGGTGGTGATTGACGATGGCGAGATTCACGATTTTCAGTGGCTGAACCCCACTCAGGCGCTGGCAATGCATGATGCAGGTGAGCTGGATATGATGCCGCCGACTTACATGAGCATTAAGTTAGTAGATCAGTTTGCTAATGCTGAACAGGCATTGGAAAGCCTGCACCATTTTGAGCCCTACTGGGTTACTCCGCGATTTGCTCGCGACGGCGAGGTTGGCCTGTTGCTCTACCCGGGAGACGCCGGTTATGAGACCCAAAATGGCTCACTTGTGGGCCCTCGCCACCGCTGTGTAGTCAGCGACAGGGGTGTCACTTATATCCACTCTGGCAAGGATGTGGGAATAGCGGCTATGGATAATCCACAATAGCTTTCAGGGCATTATCTTGTGGTAGAATGGCGCCCCTTTTTTTTGATCTAACGCCATGTATTGTCCCTTTTGCAAAGCTGATGACACCAAAGTTGTAGATTCACGTCTAGTCGCTGACGGTGGTCAGGTTCGTCGCCGTCGTGAATGCCTTAGTTGCAGTGAGCGTTTTACTACTTACGAGATGGCCGAGCTGGTCATGCCTCGGGTGATAAAAACTGATGGCACGCGCGAGCCTTTCGATGAGAGCAAGCTGCGCGCCGGTTTGCAGCGCGCCTTGGAAAAACGTCCGGTATCCATTGAAGAGATCGAAGTTGCCCTAACTCAAATCAGATATTTCCTGCAGGTCACCGGCGAGCGCGAAGTGCCATCGCGGATGATTGGTGAAGCGGTGATGGCCAAACTGCGTGAACTGGATGAAGTGGCCTATGTGCGCTTCGCCTCGGTCTATCGCAGTTTTCAGGACCTCAGTGAATTTCAAGATGAACTTAACCGCCTCAGCGCACTAAAGCCCAATGAGGCCGAAGACTGATGGCCTACTCTGTGGCAGATCGCGAATATATGTCCCGAGCGCTGGAACTTGCCGCTCTGGGTCGCTTTACCACGGCGCCCAATCCCAGTGTTGGCTGTGTGCTGGTTGAAGATGGCGCGATTATCGGTGAGGGCTATACCCGTCCCGCCGGCGGTAATCATGCTGAAGTTGAAGCGTTAAATACTGCAACAAACGCAGGGTCAAATACAAAAGGTGCCACGGCTTATGTCACGCTGGAGCCCTGCAGTCATACCGGCAAAACTGGGCCCTGTGTTCAGGCGCTGATCGACGCTGGTATCAGCCGTGCCGTTATAGCCTGCGAAGATCCCAATCCCGAGGTGGCCGGTGAGGGTATTAAGCTCCTCCAGGATGCAGGTATCGAAGTCGCCTGTGGTCTCTATGAAGACCAAGCGCGAGAGTTAAATAAAGGTTTTATTAAGCGCCATGAGCAGGGCCTGCCCTGGGTCGTGGTTAAGATCGCCGCCAGCCTCGATGGTCGCACGGCCATGGCTAGTGGCCAGAGCCAGTGGATCACTACACCGGCATCACGCAAAGATGTGCAGCGCTTGCGCGCCGCCAACTGCGCGATTATTACCGGTATTGGCACTCAGTTGATGGATGATCCCTCGTTGACTGTGCGCATTATTAATGCAGATGTTGGGGTTGAAGATAGCTTGCGCCAGCCTCTGCGGGTGGTGATCGACAGCAAATTACAGATGAGTCCTGAGGCGCGCATGTTTGCCCAGCCCGGTGACACGTTAATTGCGACTATTGATGGCTTGGAGCAGCGTGAAAAAGCAATGGCTTTGGAAGCTGCGGGAGCCGCAGTAGTATTTTTGCCGGCTCGTGATGGCCATGTGGATCTCCATGAACTATTGCTCGAATTGGCTCGCCGTGAGTGCAACAGCGTGATGGTTGAAGCTGGCGCTGGATTAGCCGGTGGCTTTGTCGCCGAGGGACTCCTCGACGAATTGGTTTGTTACTGGGCGCCGAAGCTATTTGGCAGCGATGCGCGGCCAATGTTTGAGTTGCCGATTCAGACTATTGATGCTCATTTGGCCCTGGCAGTAAAAGATATGCGCCAGATTGGTGAGGATATCCGTATTACTCTGAGGCCGGATAAAGATTATTGATTTTAGGGTCATTGCATGACCCTAAAATCATCCTGAGAGCGCGCGGCGAACCGAAAGATCTCCCGCAGGATTGCAGGGGATAGGGTGGCACACCGATGAGATCCTTCGGCTGCGCTCAGGATGACAGGGTATTTTGAGCGAAGCGACGAGGGATCTCAAAATCGACCGTCGCCAAATATCAGCACAGAGCTGGTTAACACAGAATTAATCAACACAGGTTATGAATATGTTTACAGGAATTATCAGCGCCCTCGGCGAGCTCACTAATCTCGAACCCCGCGGTGGCGACGCCCGACTTCACATCAATGCCGGCAATTTAAGCATGGCGGATGTTCAGCTTGGCGACAGTATTGCCTGCAACGGTACTTGTCTGACCGCCGTCGAGCTAACCGAAAATGGCTTTGTGGCCGATGTTTCCGTTGAAACATTAACATTGACCACTACCGGTAACCTAAAGCTTGGCAGCCGTATCAATCTGGAAAAAGCCATGCAGGCTACAGACCGCTTTGGCGGTCATATTGTCTCTGGCCATGTGGACGGTATGGGTGAGGTGGTATCTCTGCACGAAGATGCGCGCTCATGGCGCTTTCGTATTCGTGCGCCCCAGGAGCTGGCCAAATACATTGCTCACAAAGGCTCAATCACTGTGGATGGCACAAGCCTGACGGTAAATCATGTGGACGGTGCTGAATTCGAATTAAATATAGTGCCACACACCATGGTCCACACGATTATGGGTAATTACCAGGTCGGCACTAAAGTAAACCTTGAGGTTGATCTAGTTGCCCGTTACCTTGAGCGCTTATTGCTGGGTGACAAGGCCGCAGACAGCTCTAACTAAAAACTAACACTTAAACGCCAGTAGTAATAAACAGTCCGGATTGGAAGAGAATAATAATGGTACTCAATACAATAGAAGAGCTGATTGAAGATATGCGTCAGGGCAAGATGGTTATTCTGATGGACGATGAAGATCGTGAGAATGAAGGCGATCTGGTCATGGCTGCACCAATGGTGCGTGCCGAAGATATTAACTTTATGGCCACCCACGCTCGCGGATTGATCTGTTTGACCCTGCATCAAGATCGCTGCACGCAGTTAGACCTGGCGATGATGGTTAACTCAAGCCAGAACAATGCCAGTCACGGCACGCCGTTTACGCTGTCAATTGAGGCTGCCGAAGGTGTGACTACTGGTATTTCAGCTGCAGATCGCGCCCGCACAGTACAGGCTGCTGTTGCCAGCAGTGCTCGCCCTGAAGATATAGTTCAGCCGGGACATATTTTTCCACTCAAGGCTCAGCCCGGCGGCGTACTCAGTCGTGCAGGTCACACTGAAGCTGGCTGTGATATGGCAAAAATGGCCGGTTTCGAACCCGCTGCTGTGATCGTTGAAATTATGAATGAAGACGGCACCATGGCGCGTCGCGATGACCTCGAAGTCTTTGCCCAAAAACATGATCTAAAAATTGGTACCATCGCCGATTTGATCCATCACCGTCTGGTGACTGAAAAGACCACCACTTGCATAAGCGAGCGCGAAGTAAGCACTAGCTACGGCGATTTCACTCTAAAAACCTACCATGATGATGTGCATGGCGAAAAACACTTTGCGTTGGTGATGGGCGATGTCAGTGGCGAAGAGCCGGTTTTGGTGCGAGTACATACCAATAGGTCCGCCCGTGATTTACTCGCCATTGAAGATTCCAGCACCTTTAAAAGCTGGTCATTCCACAAGGCCCTTGAGCGTGTCGCCGCTGAAGGTCGCGGTGTTGTGGTGTTGCTCTACTACCCCGAATCCTCCGAGGACATCGATCGCAGTATTGAGCAGATCCTCAATCCAGGTCAGGCCCGCGGTCAGCAGGCCAGCGAAGTGGTCTATCAGCAAGTCGGTACCGGATCGCAGATTCTGCGCGATCTTGGCATTCAAAAGATGCGTCTGATGAGTGCACCGTTTAAATTTACCGGTATCTCCGGCTTCGATCTCGAAGTCGTAGAGCATGTCGACTACGAATAAGCACAGGAACAGAGCATGAGTGAATATAGACCCGAAGAGGGAAGTTTTAATACAGGTAAGGTGCGCATTGCGGTTATAGCTGCGCGCTGGAATGCCGAGATCACCGATGGTCTGGTTGAGGGTGCCGTGCGCGCCTTTGCCCGTCACCAGATCGACGGCGATGCACTGGATGTGTTTCGCGTGCCCGGCGCCTTTGAGCTGCCACTGGCCAGTCAGCGTGCAGCGCGCAGCGGACGCTATGATGCCGTCGTTGCCCTAGGCTGTGTGATTCGCGGTGATACGCCACACTTTGATTATGTCTGTTCTGAGACCACCAGAGGCATAGGTGAAGTGTCACTGAACGAAAACCTGCCAGTTGCCTTTGGTCTCTTGACCACGGATAACCTGCAGCAGTCTCTGGATCGCTCAGGTGACAATCATGAGAACAAAGGCGAAGAAGCTGCCCTGACTATCCTCGAATTATTGACTGTATTTAAGCAAATCCAAGGCGCCGAATAGATGTCAAAACCAAAAATGCGCCAAAAAGCTCGTCGACTGCTGGTTCAGGCGCTGTACTCATGGGATATGGGCAAGACTGATCTTATTGATATCGAAGCCGAGTTCCATGTGGATAACAACATGGCGACGGTGGATACTGAATTGTTTCACGAAATTTTATTTGGTGTCCCCACCAAACTGACTGAAATTGATGCGGCCTATGAGCTCTATTTGGATCGCAACCAGGATCAGTTGGACCCGGTTTCTCAGGCTATATTGCGTCTCTCGACTTACGAGATGCTCTATCGCATCGATGTGCCCTATAAGGTTGTGATTAACGAAGGGGTCAATCTGGCGAAAACATTCGGGCCCACCGATGCCTTTAAATATATTAACGGCATTCTTGATCGCGTTGCCATCGCCAAGCGCAGTATTGAAGTGACTGCCAATAAGCGCGCTTAGAATCTTAAAAGCTTAGAGAGGACTTAACCTGTCTGACCATCGCCATCAACCCAGCGAATTTGAACTGATCGCTGGCTATTTCGCCGACCTCACCGGCCAGTCTGGTGTGGCACTGGGCATTGGTGATGATGCTGCACTGCTCAACGTAACTCCGGGACAACAGCTGGTGATGGCCAGTGATACCCTTGTTGCTGGTGTCCATTTCCCTCAAACCGCCAGTGGCCGCCAGGTGGCTACTCGAGCACTCTGCGTCAACCTCAGTGATATGGCAGCCATGGGCGCCAACCCTCGATGGTTCACTCTTGCCCTAACCCTGCCTCGAGATAAAGCCAATGCAGAATGGTTAGCGGACTTTAGTGGCGGTCTTGGTGATATCGCCAAGCAGCACGGTGTGGCCTTAGTGGGCGGTGATACCACCAGTGGGCCTCTAACTCTGACACTTACCCTGGTGGGTGAGGTCCCCGCTGGAGAGGCCTTGACCCGCGGTGGAGCTGGTCCCGGAGACAGCGTCTTTGTGACTGGGTATCTAGGTGATGGGGCAGCGTCCTTAGAGGCAATAACCAACAGTAAAAGTCTTCATATTGACAGTGATCGCTTACTTCAGAGATTTTATTGCCCACAGCCTCAGATCCAGGCGGGATTAAAATTACGCGCCATCGCCAGCGCCTGCATAGATATTTCTGATGGCCTTATTGCTGATCTGGGGCATATCTGCAAGGCCAGTGGCGTGACCGCCGTGATTCAAACCGAGCAGTTGCCAATCGCCGCCGAGATACTCGAGCTATCGCCATTAGATGCCTTGGAATGGGCGCTCTGTGGTGGCGATGACTACCAACTCTGTTTTACGGTTGCTGCGGATCACCTAGCAAAAGTTGACGCATTGATTGAGCTGGGTGAATTGGATGCCAGGCGCATTGGCACCATAAACCCGAGTGACCAAACAATTAGTCCGGTATCGGTAATTGATAAAAACAAAACGTTATTAACTGTTGTAAAACCGGGGTACAACCATTTTGGCAACTAATCCGACATTTGCTGAGCTGCTACGCTCACCAACTCTTCTACTGGCGTTTGGTTTTGGCAGTGGTCTATCACCCAAAGCCCCGGGCACCATGGGTACATTGGCAGCGATTCCACTCTGGTGGTTGCTGGCCCAGCTGCCGTTAACTAGCTACTTAATTGTGGTCCTGATCGCGGTAGTAGTGGGTATCACAATTTGTGGCCGCGCCGCGGATCAGATGGGTGTCCATGACCACGGCGGTATTGTCTGGGATGAGTTTGTCGGCTTTTGGATTGCCATGGCGGCACTGCCTATTACCTGGCAGTCGGTGATTCTGGGTTTTGTACTGTTTCGCCTATTCGATATTTTAAAACCCTGGCCGATTAGCTGGTTGGACAAAAAGGTCTCAGGTGGTTTTGGCATTATGATTGATGATGTGATTGCCGGTCTTGCTGCCGCAGCAGTAATCTATTTTCTTGGCTACTTTGGTCTGATTCTCTAAGTGATCGAAAATAATCTTGTCTATACTTTTGCTTCACTAGCGCAGCTTTTAAGAGATTTTAAAAGCTGTAAAACTGAAGGAAAAGTCCTCCGTGAAAGCGAAGGTACTGCTGTTACCGTTAAAACCCTTATGTTACAGAGAGCCCAGTCGGCACTCTCGTTAAAATTTAAGGGCACAGTTGCCGCATGTGCGCGCACCTCACTCTTATCGAAGAAGCACCGCTATTACCCTGATTCTGATTCCCTGCCTGTATCGGGTAATCTACGATTTGCGAGATTCGAAAAGGTTCTCAGAGTCGGCGTTAGTCACAGATTAATTTCGCTCTCCAGGCTATTTGAAAAGCCTGCATAAAGTGGGCTTTGCCGCTACAATACGCGGCTGAAAACTATCTTGGAGAAAGCCGTGGCGCTTCGCTTTATCGAATCCTCAAAGTTGCCCACTCGCTGGGGCACTTTTGATATCCATGGTTTTGAAGATCCCTTTAAAGGCAAAGAGCATATCGCTATTAGTATGGGCGACTGCGCCAGCGATGAGCCGCTGTTAATTCGAATTCACTCAGAATGTCTGACTGGTGATGCCCTGGGCAGCCTCCGCTGCGACTGTGGCGAACAGCTGCAAGAGGCGATGAAACGCATTTCTGAAAAGGGTCGCGGTGCGATTCTCTATCTGCGTCAAGAGGGCCGAGGCATTGGCCTAGTCAATAAAATTCGCGCTTACAATCTTCAGGATCAGGGTGCTGACACGGTGGAAGCCAATGAGCGATTGGGCTTTGGTGCTGATATGCGTGATTATTCTATCTGTGCCTCGATGCTCGAACATCTGGGTGCCACGGAAGTTAGGTTGATGACCAATAATCCGCGGAAAATTGACGCGCTTAGAGCTCTGGGTATTAATGTGGTTGAGCGCGAGCCAATTCAGGCCAATAGCAATCCCCACAATGTTCAGTATCTGTCTACCAAGGCGGGCAAATTAGGCCATATGTTTAAGGACGAAAAATGAGTCTAGCAAAACGTATTATTCCCTGTCTCGATGTAGACAAAGGCCGTGTGGTTAAGGGCGTGCAGTTTGTCGATATTCGCGATGCTGGGGACCCAGTAGAAGTGGCCCGCCGTTACAACGAGCAGGGTGCTGATGAAATTACTTTTCTCGACATTACCGCCAGTCATGAAGCCCGTGACACCACATTGCACACAGTTGAGCGTATGGCTGGGCAGGTGTTTATTCCCCTGACCGTTGGTGGTGGTGTCCGTGAGTTACAGGATATTCGCAATCTGCTTAATGCCGGCGCCGATAAGGTGGCAATTAATTCCGCCGCCATTCATAACCCAGAATTTGTCCGCGAAGCTGCGCAGCGCTTTGGTTCGCAGTGCATAGTGGTGGCCATAGATGCGAAACAGGTTGAGGGTGATAGTGAGTCCCGTTGGGAAATATTTACCCACGGTGGACGCAAGCCTAGCGGGATTAATGCGATTGAATGGGCGGAGAAAATGACGGCCTATGGTGCTGGTGAGATTTTGCTAACCAGCATGGATCGCGATGGCACTAAAAATGGTTTTGATCTGGATCTGACATCGCGGATTAGTGATGCGGTGAATGTGCCGGTGATCGCCTCTGGTGGTGTGGGCAATCTCCAGCATCTGGTGGATGGTATTGTTTTGGGTAAGGCTGATGCGGTGTTGGCAGCGAGTATTTTTCACTTTGGCGAGCATACGGTGCCTGAGGCTAAGCGTTATATGGCTGAGCGCGGAGTTTCGGTGCGGCTTTGATTGCCTGTCTGGGGGCTATCTGAATTATCGTGGTCCAGTCGTGAATCTGGGTCTGTTATCGCTACACTTTGTATTGTCGCAGACCCGTTGAGTGCGGCCTAGGGCAATAAACTTATCCAACGGCCGTCTCGGCACAGTACTTGCTATTTCCTGTCATTCTGACAGAGCGCAGTGACGAGTGATCTCCGGTTTGTCGTCGGCATCTCTGTCTGGGTGTACATAGACTCTGCCCTTACCTTTCCGATCGGTCCCATGGATGCCATCATTTTCAGCGTTCGCACAACCCGCTGACGCTGAGATAAGTGCTCTCTTCTTCTGAAAGTAATGGCAACCATAAGCGGGGCCTGATTGATCGCAAGGGTATGGCCAGGGTCTATCTGGATTGTTGTGGTACAGCGGTGAACTCGGGTCTGTTATCACTACAGCTTCCTTGTCATCCCGACCGTAGTGGAGGGATGACAGGATTGTTAAACCTCTAAACCTCTAAACTTTAATCACAGGTCTCAAAGGTCAACCCCGAATACGCTTCCAGCCGTTGCAGCAGCGAATCACCCATAGCAACCGAGGGTGTAAGAAAACCACCAGCGCGATCTTCTTTGGCAATGTCCTGAGCCAAGCAAAGCCCTGCCTGACCGAGCATTTTCGCCGTTGAGCCATACCCGGGATCACGGTCACCCGTCACTTTTACAGTCAGCTGATTACCCTGATCATCACGGCCGTGAACACGCACATCAAAGTAGCCATTCAGTTGCTCCTCTGGACTCGGACCTTCGCCCGGTGCAGGAAGAACAAACTTTTCCAACAGTGCTCTGGTGGGACTGAAGTAGAGGCCCAGTCCGAGCAGGCCAAAGGCCGCCGTTGTCATCAAGGCGCCAATGCGCCCCTTTAAGCCCTTGCCAGTAAGCATGCCTTCGCTATAGGAGAAGTCGCGGCCATAGGCCATATTGAGTAGGGCATTGGAATGCAGCACAACGCGAGAATTAATCGCTTCCATTACAAAGGGTGCAATCCAACAGTTAAAGTCGGGATCAAATTGCGGGCCCGAGACACTTTTGGCGCGAATGCTGTACTGGTGATCGCTGCCGCACAAAAGGTAGGGGTTACCCATTTTCTTGCGCATTTTTGGATCGGCTTTAGCCGCTTTAAGAGCTTCGATCATACTTGCAATAGTGCCCCCCGAAGCGCCACCTTTCATGGCTTTCACGCGCAGTTTTGCGTGGGGCAGTGGATGACCAAACTGTACCTGAGCGCGCTGTTGCATGGCAAAGACACCCATATCCGAGGGTATAGAGTCAAAGCCGCAGCAGTTGACTATGCGCGCGCCACTGGCCTCTGCAGCCTGGTTGTATTTGTCTTTCATCATGCCAATCCAGTGGGCTTCACCGGTCAGATCGGCGTAGTCTGTGCCGCTTTCGGCGCAGGCCTTGATCAGCAGTTCGCCGTAGAGGGCGTAGGGTCCGACGGTCGAAATAATCACTCGCGTGTGGCTGCACAGTGTTTGCAGTGAGGCTTCGTCGTGGGAGTCGGCAATCAGCACTGGCAGCTCGCTAGCGGCGTCGCCTAGGGACTCTTTTAATATGGCTAACTTGGACTCTGAGCGAGAGGCGATGGCCCAGGAAATTTCGCCATTGACCCCTATGGTCTCGACCAAATAGTTGCTGAGAATTTGTCCGACAAAACTGGTGGCGCCGAAAACGATCAGATCATAGGGTTTGCTGGATACTTCGGAAGTAGACATAGGTTATTATTCTTATAGTTGGACCAGGTTATTTTTTAGTTAGTTTGCGGAGCAGCTGTGCCCACAAAGTTACCCATTTTATATTCTTTTCGTCGCTGTCCCTATGCAATGCGGGCGCGGATGGCTCTGCTATATGCGAGTATAAACCTAGAACTCCGCGAAGTCCTGTTGAAAGCCAAACCCGAAAAAATGTTGGCTATCTCTGCCAAGGGCACAGTGCCAGTGCTGGAGCTTGCGGATGCTGTGGTGCTCGATGAGAGTTATGAGATTATCCGCTGGGCGCTAGAGCAGAATGACCCGAAGAACTGGTTGAGTGCTGAGCTTGAAGCTGATATTGACGATCTAGTTGCCCGCAATGACGGTCAATTTAAGACTGATCTTGATCACTACAAATACTGGCAGCGCTTTCCCGCGGAATCTCGAGAACAGTATCGCGCGCGCGGCGAGCTATTTCTCGCCGAGCTCGAAATACTGTTAACCAAGCAGACTTACTTGTTGGCAGAGCGAATAACCCTAGCGGATATTGCCCTGTTTCCCTTTATTCGTCAGTTCGCTTTTGTCGATAAAGACTGGTTTGATCGATCGCCCTACCCAAAACTGCGCGCTTGGTTAGAGCAGCTGCTGATGTCAGAGCTGTTTCTGGCCGTGATGAAAAAATCCCCACCCTGGCAGGATGGGGACTCTCCGATTGCTCTCCGGTGAGAGCTCGTTAGTGATTACCGTTTAACTACTGATCCCAATCTATAACCACTTTTACCCGCGCCTCGTCAGGGGCTTCTGCCGATGGCTTGCCCAGCTTAAAGCGCAAACCCATCTCCGGGATATTGGCGCCGCCAAAGGGCAGTTTTGGGTTCTGATAGCGGTTTGGTCGTCTATCGGAGAACTCACTAACTGGCGGGTAGGCTTCGCTGCTCTCTTCCACTAGGCGATCGCCATCAATGGCGTACACCGAGCTGCCCTTGGCAAAGCTTTCCAATGCAAAGGGGGCATCACCGGAATGACGATTCCTAAGGGCGCGATCATAGAGCCGGTATTCGGTTTTGCCACCGCGGATACGCAGATCAAATAGCGAGCTGACACCTTTATATTTGAGGCGGTCGGCACCTGGCAGTAGGCTATTGATCAGTGTGTAGCCATACATCAATTGACGGCCCTCCCAGTTCAATGATTCCACTGCGGGCAAGCCATCGATCAGGGAGTCACGGCAGCGCTGTCGATCTGTGCCAGTGACATCACTGGAGTAGAATGCCGAGCGGCGCTGATGGCACATTACATCGACAAAGCTCTGTTGCAGCCAGGGCTGAGCGCTGTCATCGAACTGATAAGAGGTCCAGCCCTGATCGTTGACAAAATACTGTTCTGGCACGCTGGGGAGATTGAATTCCTGAGGGTTGGCGTCTACCAGTAATAAGAAGCCATTGCCTGGTCCGAACTGAGCCGGTTCATTTTGGCTCCAGAGATATTCGCCGTTGTAATACCAGGCCAAGACCCCGGAGCGATAGTTGGCACTAAAGGCCTTCATTTCACCGTCGCTGTCCTTGAAGAAGGAGAATCCCGGTTTGGCGAGGCCCGCATCATAATTTTTCACCCGATCAAAACTGGCGTAGGGGTCGCGATATTCGAGCAGATAATAATGGGGCACGGCAATACGGTGCTCTCCGCCACTCAGGGTAAAGCCATCGCTGCTCCAGCCCTTGATCGCACCTGACTCAAAGTCTTCTTTGTAGTTCAGGGCTTCGATACGAATATTGTCGATTAATGCACCATCTTCAACGGCGGCGCCATCGGCAAAATAGTGCAGTCGAATGGATACGTGTTTGCCACGATAGGCTTCAAGATCAAATTCCGCGGCAATCCACTGGGCGCTTTCACAGGCATCCTCTAGGTTTACCCCGACGCGATCTTCCGCCAGAACTTTGCTTGCGGAGGGGTCGCAGCCGGCGGCAATCTCAACTTTGCCGTCGCCATCCATATCACCGGAGCGACCACTAAAACCGGGTAGGGAGCCTTCGCCCTCATGGCCCTTTTTTGATGGCATGATGCTGTTAGTGTCAGCGGCATTGTCTTTGTCGGTGGGCAGCAGGCGCTGATAGTCAGCGCCATCGGCAGAGGCTTCGATGTAAAGATAATCCCAGTCCGACTCGATTTTAAACCAGGTGTCGAAACTCAGTATCAGCTGCTGCTCTACATCTACTTTGCGAAAATCAAAACTGCGGCTGAGGAAGTGATGCAGATCGTTGCCCTGACCTGTGTAGACGGCATAGTTTCCCTGATCTTTGCTAAGTGGGCCAAGCTTCAGTTCACGTATCTTGGGGGGCAGAATAATCATCGTTGCATCGCAGACGCCAAGGCTGTTTTCGGTGCCGACTTTGTTGGGCCAGTCATTCATGGTTTTTAGATACATGGAGCTGCGTTTATTGCCGCCAAAAGCAGGGGGTCGAACAATACAGGGGTTGAGCCAGCCCAGTACCATTCGCGACCAGGCGCTGAGTTCCTGCGGCTCCGGCGAGGTGGTCGAAGACATGGCTTCCCAAGAGGCGCTGGAATTGTTGGTCGCCCGGGCATAGATATCGGGCAGCCCTAAAGAGTGACCAAACTCGTGAATAAAGGTTGAGACCTCGGTGTATTCCGACTGCATATTATAGTCGTAGAGCCACAGACCCTCTTCGATCTCATATCCGCCGCGGCCATTGACCATGCCCTCGAGAGCTGGGCCTTTGCCTAAGCCACGATTTAACGAGCTGCGATGGGGCCAGATGCGATCGGCACAGTCCTGTTCCACTGCTGGCAGACTGTCAAAGACATCACTCTCGGCATTGACGGTAAATTTTTCGTTGAGTTTGTAGAGGCCCTGGCAGGAAGATTGAGCTTTGCCTGCATAGACAATCACTAGATGATCCAGATAGCCATCCGCCTCGGCGCGATTGCCGTCGCCATCAAAGTCCTCGGGGTCCCAGATATCGTAATCTTTCCAGGGAAAATCCGGGTTGTCTCTATGGGCGGCCTGGAGTGCTTCTATAACCAGTTCATCGGTGTGGTCATCGTTGCGCCAACTGCCATCGGAATTCTGCAGCGGGCGACCATAGTAGGCTAGGGGTTTGCTCACTTTGGCGATGGGCATGACTTCGCCGGTGACGTTATAGAGGCCTTTCGACTGATGGCGATAGTAGTGGGACAGAGTGCCGGGTTTGGGGCGCTTAACACTGCCGCCAAACAATAGTTTTTGCAGGTAGTTGCGGTTTTTTTTGTTCTGCTTTTTGTCCCCGGCAAAGCGGTCGTAACCGAGCTCTGGAAATTCCACGGCGATCACTAACAGGCGATGGGGCCGCTTTGCAGCGGCCAACACTGGTTTGATCGAATCGGTCTTGATTTGCGGGCTGCCCAATTGATCAAACTGCAGGCGCGCCAGCGAATCAATCATCCGTTCAGCATTGAGATCCACCGCTAGCGCTGGAGTTGTGGTGCAAAAAACCGCAAAGCAGAGGATCTGTGTGCAAATAGAACGTTGAAATGTCATTTGTTTCTCCTGACGGGCTCTGGAAATTGTTATTATGCCCGCCCCAAGTTCTTCTGACGAGTATGAACTCCACCGCTTTATTATAGGATCTTAAATGTTCGGTTTTTTTGAACGTCTGGTCGACCCATTTCCGGGCGCAACACCCGGGCAACCGCCTCGCGGAATTTACCAATTCTGCCGCCACCATGTGCGCGGTATGGAACGCTGGTTGATTCTGATGGCTATCTTGACTGCGATTACTGCCATTTCCGAGGCCATGTTAATTGGTATTCTTGGTCAGGTGGTGGACTGGCTGGCGACGAGCGATCCGGAAACATTTTTTGCCGAAACTTGGACGACTCTTTTGGCAATGTCGATATTTATGCTGGTGGTAATCCCTCTGGCCAATGCTGGGCGCTCCCTAGTGGTGCATCAGACCTTGATGGGTAACCTGCCCATGTCAGTGCGCTGGCAAGCCCACCGCTACCTGTTAAATCAGAGTTACGGCTTTTTCCAGAATGAATTTAGTGGTCGTATTGCCACCAAGGTGATGCAGACCTCTCTCGCTGTGCGTGACACAGTGATGAAGTTGCTCGATGTCATACTGTTTGTGATTATCTATGTGGTAACCACGCTATTTCTGGTAGCCAATGCCGATCCGCGTCTAGTTGCCCCGCTGCTAATTTGGTTGCTCTTCTACATATCTGTGCAGCGATACTTTGTCCCGCGGATGAAAAATATCGCCACGCTGCAGGCCGATGCCCGCTCCATGATGACCGGCCGTATTGTCGATAGCTATACCAATATAGTGACACTGAAGCTGTTTTCCCACAGTTCCCGTGAATCAGCTTATGTGAAAGAAGGCATGACCGAGTTCCTCAATACGGTACATCCGCAGATGCGCCTGGTCACCAAGCTCAATATGACATTGTGGACCCTCAATATGTGTCTGGTATTTAGCACTGGGGCGCTGGGGATATACCTCTGGGTCAATGGTGCAATTACCCCTGGCGCCATTGCCATTGTCATGAGCATGGCGATTCGTTTGACCGGTATGTCCCACTGGATTATGTGGGAGATCAGCAGTCTGTTTGAAAATATCGGCACGGTTCAGGATGGCATCAATACCCTCTCAATTCCTCAGACTATTACCGATGCTGACTCAGTCTCAGAACTCGAAATAGACCAGGGTGAGATTCAATTTAAGGATGTTAACTTCGCCTACAACAAAGACGAAGTGGTGTTTGATAATCTCAATCTGACCATTGCCGGGGGTGAGAAAGTTGGCATTGTCGGTCGCAGTGGCGCCGGTAAGTCGAGCCTGGTCAATCTGCTACTGAGATTTTTTGATATCCAGGATGGCAACCTGACCATTGATCAGCAGGAACTGCGCAATGTCTCCCAGGATAGCTTGCGCGCCAATATTGCCATGGTCACCCAGGACACCTCGCTGCTCCATAGATCAGTGCGGGAAAATATTATGTTTGGTCGCCCGGACGCCAGTGAAGAGCAGATGATTGAGGCCGCCAAACGCGCCCAGGCCCATGAATTTATTCTCGGTCTGCAAGATAACACCGGCCGTCGTGGCTACGATGCCCATGTGGGTGAGCGGGGCGTCACCCTCTCTGGTGGTCAGCGTCAGCGCGTGGCTATTGCGCGAGTACTGTTAAAAGATGCACCTATCCTGGTGTTGGATGAAGCCACCTCGGCCCTGGATTCAGAAGTTGAGGCCACTATTCAGCAGAGCCTGAATCAATTGATGGAAGGCAAAACGGTGATTGCCATTGCCCACCGCCTCTCCACTATCGCCGCCATGGACAAGCTTATTGTCTTTGATAAGGGGGTGATTGTTGAGCAGGGTACCCATCAACAACTACTTGCCGCCAACGGCCTTTACGCCAATCTCTGGAGTCACCAATCCGGTGGTTTCCTCGGTCTTGAATAATTTACTGGTAATAACCTCTCTATGATTACATTAACTGACATCGAGCTGCGTCGCGGCACTAAAGTACTGCTGCAAGATGCTGAACTCGTCGTCCACCCAGGCCAACATATAGGTATTATCGGGGCCAATGGCAGCGGCAAGTCGAGCCTGTTTAAATTGCTGATGGGGAAAATTAGCGCCGATGCTGGTGAATTATTTATTCCTCAAGACTGGCGCGTTGCCCATATGGCTCAGGAGTTAGCTAACTCCGAGAGCAGTGTTGTGGACTTTGTTCTCGATGG
>Ga0206126_10001197_pt1 | contig 32018 bp, 29 predicted proteins | sample Helgoland_Spring_5_FD_148621 | JGI IMG/M metagenome (GOLD analysis project Ga0206126, IMG submission 148621) | Pelagic subsurface seawater microbial communities from Kabeltonne, Helgoland, North Sea - Helgoland_Spring_Bloom_20160412_1 | ecosystem: Environmental > Aquatic > Marine > Epipelagic ...
AAAGAAAAGAAAGTACAAATAAAAAAACATCTCTGAACGACGCATTGCGTGAGTATGATGTTGCCGTATAATATTAAAATAATATATGACGAAGATTACTGCTATTATCCCAACTCTGAATGAAGAGATTCATATTTCTAATGCGATAAAGTCAGTGAGCTTTGCTGATGAAATTATTGTAATAGATTCTTACAGTTCAGATAAAACAATAGAAATAGCAGAGAAATTCAATGTAAAAATCATCAAGCGAACGTTTGATGATTTTTCTTCTCAAAAAAACTTTGCAATATCTCAAGCAAAACATTCCTGGATTTATATTTTAGATGCCGATGAACGGGTGACTCCAGAGGTTGAATTAGAAATTTTAGAAGCTGTTAAAAACCCAAAAGATTTTGTTGGTTTTTATGTAAAAAGAAGGTTCTACTTTCTTTGTAAACCTGTCAATTTTGGCGGCTTTCAAAGAGATAAAGTAGTTCGTTTGTTTTTGAAAGAACACTGTACATACAAAGGTTTTGTTCATGAGAGAATTTTAACAAACGGTAAATTGGGTTTTTTTAAACATAAAATAGATCATTTTTCCTATAGAAATTATGATCATTATATTTCTAAAATGAATCATTACGCTAGTATTAGAGCCCATGAGTTACATCTAAAAGGAAAAAAAGTAACAGTCTTTCATTTAATAATAAAACCGCTCGCAAGATTTTTTATTCATTTTGTTATAAGACTTGGTTTTTTAGATGGTTATTCTGGATTTATTTTTGCGAAAGCACAAGCTTTTGGTGTTTATTCAAGGTATGTTAAATTACGATTGTTAAATAAAAATAATTTATAAATGGCTAATTACAAAAATCTTAAAGTAGACGCTGTAATTACTTGGGTAGATGGAAACGACGAAGAACACAAGGAAAAAATGTCGAAACACCTCAAAAATAAAAATTCTCTGAACAATAAGTCTGTTAGGATGCGATATGATCAAGTAAATGAAATTGAATTTTCAGTAAAATCAATTTTAAAATATGCTAAATTTATACGAAATATATACATCATTACTGACAATCAAAAACCAGAATTTTTAAAAGATGATAAGATAGCTGAAAATAAATATCCAACAGTTTCTATCGTAGATCATAAAGACTTATTTGAGGAGTATTCTGAATATCTCCCTACTTTTAATTCTTTATCAATAGAAACCATGCTTTATAAAATACCTGGTTTAGCAGAACAATTCATCTATTTTAATGATGATTTTTTTTTAGCGAACAACACAAAATTAGAAGATTTTTTTATTGATAACAAACCATTGTTAAGAGGGAATTGGAGTTTATTTTATGATGATATTTGGTATAAAAAGGTGAAATTATTTTTTAATAATTATTTTCAAAAGTCAAAAAAACCATATTATAAACATAATAAAGGTTTACAAAAGCCAGCAGAAATATTACATTTTAATAAATATTTTTACACTCCTCACATACCAGCCATATTCATAAAGTCTACTTTGAAAGAATTCTTTAATACTAATAAAGAATTATTAATCAACAATATAAAATTTAAATTTAGAAAACCGGATCAATTTGTTGCGCATTCGCTTTCGAATCATTTACAAATAAAAAAAGAAAATTATATTCATCAGAAAAAAAGTCAGTTGGTTTATTTTCAAAACTATAAGAAACCATTATGGTGGATTAAATTCAAATTAAGGAAAGTAGAAAAAAATAAAGACATGTTATTTTTATGCATGCAGAGTTTAGACCAATGTCCTAAGGATAAACTAGGTTTTATCAAAAAATGGCTTAGTAATAAATATGATTAATCTTCTTTCTTATTATTAAAATATAAATATTTTGTTGTGTGGTAATAAGCAGAAAGAAGGCTGTCCAATTGTCTAGAAATTTTTGGATTCTCTAGTTTTATGTCTTTAACATTACGACCCTTTAAGTTGTAAAGATTTGACTTTTTTGAAATATTAGTTTTTTCATAATAATACTCATCTTTAATAACTCCAACTGCTTTTTCTCCTTTACTTTGTATATACACAAATGCAGCGGTATTGATATTCGTACTATCTAATAAATCTCTTCCAAGAGTATAGTTTGAGTAATCTATTTTAGCTAAACTAGTAGCAGTTGGAAAAATATCGACTAGTTTTGCATATTTATCAATTATTTTTGGCGCTACAAATTTGGGAGCATGAATAAAGAAAGGGACATGGTGCACTTGTATGCCTATATCATCTTCATTATCATTTAGAAAATTTAACTTCTTCATACCACCTCGATGATCTCCGAAAAAAACAAAGATAGTGTTATCATAATAACCTGAAACTTTCGCTCTTTCTAAAAATTTGGCAACATTAAAATCTAAATATCGAATTCCGTTTAATTGCCCTAGAGACCTAAAGCCCCCTTTTAAAAGAGTTTCTTCAGTAATTTCATCTTCTAGTATTGGTTTAAAACTGTCTTTTTTATTTGGCACTGTAAAAGGCATGTGATTCGTGGCAGTTTGAATATATGCAACAAATGGTTTTTGTTTAGCATTAAGTTTTTTTAAGACCTTATCGGATTCTTTAAATAAATCATAGTCATCAATACCCCAAACATCAGCTCTGTTTTCCTCCTCAAAACTACCTTCCTCATAGATTTTTAAATTTTTAATATTTGATTGAAAAACGCCCCTAATATTGGCCCAATTAGCAGAACCACCAATAAAATATAATTTTTCATATCCTTTATATTGATTAAAAATTATTTTTTGGTTAATAATCATTGGGTTTCTAGAAGCTGTTTTTACATCTTCTATATCTGGTAAACCAGTAATGCTTGAAAAAACACTAGCAGCAGTTCCTGGTTTATGAACATAAAACTTAGAAAAACTTACACTTTTTTTAATTAAAGAATCCATTTTAGAAGTACTATTCAATGGGTTTCCATAATAGCTCATGGTTGCAGTACCTGTAGATTCTAACATTACAAAAATTACATTTGGTTTGTCTTTATAAGGCTCTTTAAAAGTTATTTTCTTTTCAAAATTAATACTGTCTTTAGGTAACTTTAAATGTTTTGCGATTACTGGATAATATTCTTTAAATTTTTTTAAATCTACACCAACACTCCTAAAAGCAAAACTGTCAAAAAAGTATAAAACAGGATTTAAAGTAAATTGATTTATCTTATTATTTTTAGAAAAGAAAGCTTCACTCCATCTCAAAGGATAATGAGAGGTACTGTTATAAATTCCGAAAGAAAGTGTCAAAAAGGTAACAATAAATAAAATAATTTTCAAAGGTTTTTTTATTTTTTGATTTTCTTTTACGAATGTATCATAAATTGATCCTGATAATTTATGCATAATAATACATAGAATTAAAAGTCCGATGAAGCCCTTATATACAGGGTAACTCTCAAATAGCACTTGTGAGGAAATCTTCAGATTACTTAAAAACCTCAAAGATCCTGCATCTAAACGTATCTCTAGATATTCGTAATAGCCTAAATCAAACACATAGAATAGTGTCAATATTAAAAATATTAGAACCGTATATATTTTGGCAATGTTCCTGTAAATATTTTTTTTAAAAAAGGTGTAATTGGTTGATAAAACTAAAATTGACAGAGGGAAAAATGATATTACAGCCAACTTTATGTCAAACCGAATACCCAAAAGAATTGCTTTTGTGATCTCAGAGGAATTTGAGTTTTGTAATTCTAAAAAAAATGAATAGAAAATGAATCTAAATAATACTGTAAAGAGAAAAAGTAGAAAAAAGTTTGTAAAAATATACTTTATATAATTCGGTATTTTCTGAAGCATCGTAATTTATTATAAAATTCAAAGATACTACTTTTTGCCAATAGAAGGGTTTATATAGGTGTCTTATGACGATGATTATTCAATCTATTTTATTTATATTTTCTGTTTTGTGGCGTGTTATAATAGTACTAAATTTGTTTTTTGTATTTAAAAAAATAAATGAGTCATAAATTAGCATTATCATCAGAAATTTTTAAGATAATATCATTAGCTTCAAAAGAATTGAATATTCAAAGTTATGTTATTGGGGGGTTCGTTCGAGATTTTCTTTTAAAAAGAGGAACCGCTAAAGATATTGATATTGTAGCAGTTGGAAGTGGGATTGAGTTGGCTCAAAAAGTAGCTGAATTGTTACCCAATAAACCAAAAGTTCAGGTATTTAAAACCTATGGGACAGCCATGTTGCGTTATAAAGATGTTGAAGTTGAGTTTGTCGGAGCTAGAAAAGAATCTTACACAGAAGATAGTAGAAATCCAGCGGTAATTGAGGGAACATTAGAAGATGATCAAAATAGACGAGACTTCACCATAAATGCACTAGCTTTAAGCTTAAATGAGACTGATTACGGTGAATTATTAGATCCTTTTCAAGGAATAAAAGCCTTAGAAGGTAAAATAATTAAAACACCCTTAAATCCCGATGTCACTTATTCTGATGATCCTCTTAGAATGATGCGTGCCATTCGTTTTTCTTCTCAATTAAATTTCACAATCGAAGAGGAGTCATTATTGGCTATTTCAAGAAATGCTCATCGGTTAAAAATTATTACCCTTGAAAGAGTTATAGATGAATTGAATAAAATTATCGCTTCACCCAAACCCTCTATTGGTTTTTTGTTATTGGAACAAACAGGATTGTTGTCAGAAATTTTACCGGAATTAATAGCCTTAAAAGGAGTAGAGGAAGTTGAAGGACAAAAACATAAAGATAACTTTTACCATACTTTGGAAGTAGTCGATAATATTGCTAATAATACCGATGACCTTTGGTTGAGGTGGGCTGCGCTACTTCATGATATTGGGAAGGCACCTACAAAAAAATTCAGTAAAAAAGTAGGATGGACTTTTCATGCACATGAATTCATAGGATCAAAAATGGTTTATAAATTATTTAAACGATTGAAGATGCCATTGAATGCTAAAATGAAATTTGTTCAGAAAATGGTCCTTTTGAGCTCACGCCCAATAGTGTTAGCGAGCGAAGTGTCCGATGCAGCTGTTAGACGTCTTATTTTTGATGCTGGTAACGATATCAATTCATTAATGACACTTTGTGAAGCGGATATTACTACAAAAAACTCAAAAAAATTTAAACGGTATCATAAAAATTTTGAGTTAGTCAGAACAAAAATTAAACAAGTAGAGGAGCGAGATAAAGTTCGTAATTTTCAACCACCGGTTTCGGGAGCTGAAATTATGAAAACATTTAACTTAAAACCTTGCAGAGAGATAGGGCAAATTAAAGAAGCTATAAAAGAAGCTATTTTAGATGGAGAAATTCCAAATGAACATCAAGCTTCGTATGAGTTTATGATTGAAAAAGGGAAGCAGTTAGGTTTAAAATTAGCTTAAACTTTGCATCGTCACTAATTTGAAGTATTCTCCTTTTTTAGCAAGTAATTCTTGATGTTTTCCTTGTTCTACAATTTCACCCTTTTTTAGTACTAAGATTTTATCGGCTTTTTGAATGGTAGAAAGTCGATGTGCAATGACTACAGAAGTTCTATTTTCCATCATTTTCTCGAGAGCAATCTGAACTAATCGTTCAGATTCTGTGTCAAGGGCAGAGGTTGCCTCGTCTAAAATCATTATTGGTGGGTTTTTTAAAACCGCTCTAGCAATTGATAAACGTTGTTTTTGTCCTCCAGAAAGTGTGTTTCCTCCATCTCCTATATTGGTATTGTATTTTTGTGGTAGGTTTTGAATAAATTCGTCTGCATTTGCAATCTTAGAGGCTTTTAAGATAGCAGTATCCTGTGTGTTTTGAATGCCTAATTTAATATTGTTTGTTATAGTGTCGTTGAATAAAATAGAGTCTTGAGAAACAATTCCCATTAAATTTCTCAAAGATTTTTTGGTAATATGTTTGATGTTTTGTCCATCAATCAAAATTTCACCTTTATTTACGTCATAAAAACGGGTAATTAAATTTGCCAAAGTAGACTTACCGCTTCCGGATTGTCCAACCAAAGCAACTGTTTCTCCTTTGAGTACAGTTAGAGAAAAATCTTCTAAAACATATTCGTTATTGTATTTAAATGAAATGTTTTTAAATTCAATTTTACTTTCAAAAGTTTCTTTTATGATAGCATTAGGCGCCTCTTTAATCGTGTTTTCAGTATTTAAAACAGTCATAATCCTCTCTGCTGAAGCTTCTCCCTTTTGAATGTTGTAGAATGTAGTTGTAATTAATTTAATAGGGTTTAAAACAGTATAAAATAATAGGATATACCCTAAAAATTTACTGGAGTCTAAATCACTTGTTTTATTGATAACTTCAGCTCCTCCATACCAAAGAATGGCAATAATAGTTGCAGAACCTAAAAATTCACTCATTGGCGAGGCCAATGTTTGTCTGTGAAAAACACTTGTCATTAATTTTTTAAAACTATGTGTAGAACTGTTGAATTTTTTTTGAATTACATTTTCCGCATTAAAGCCTTTTATTATTCTAAGACCCGTTAATGTTTCTTCAATAAATGATAAAAAATTACCAGTCTCTTTTTGAGCTTTGACAGAATTTGCTTTTAATTTTTTACTAATTGAAGAAATTATAAAACCAGATAGAGGTAATAAAATAAAAACAAATAAAGTGAGTTTTAAACTCATAAAAAGCATAATTGTTATAGATATGAACACTGTTAATGGTTCTCTAACGATAGTTTCTATAGAAGTTAAAATTGAATTTTCTACTTCTTGTACATCTGAAGTCATGCGAGCTATAATATCTCCTTTTCTTTTTTCAGTAAAGTAAGCTATAGGTAATTCTACAATTTTTTTATACAGTTGATCGCGAAGATCTTTGACAATTCCTGTTCTTAGAAAGGTAATCACATAAGAGGCTAAATATCTGAATAAGTTTTTAAAGAAAAATAAAGAGAGTGATAACAGACAAATGAACAGCAATACATTAATCTCACCGTCATCGATGATTTTTTGGTAAATAAAATAGTTAAAACTATTTTCTAAATAATTACCGATACCAATAATTCCTTCATAAATAGGTTTTGTAATTACTTTTCGTTCTGTGCTAAACAAGATGTTTAGAACTGGAATAAAAGCAAGAACAGACAACACATTAAAAATGGCATATAGAATATTAAATAGAATATTTAGAATCGTAAATTTTCTATATTTCTTCTCATACTTTAAAATGTCTTTAAAATACCCCATTAATTCAATTTCATTTCTTTGATAATTTTTTGAATTTTAGCATCTAACGCTTTCTCTACTATAGGTGCATTTTCCTTTAAGTCTAAAGGAGAATTTACACTAAAATAAAACTTTATTTTTGGTTCTGTTCCACTAGGTCTTGCTGCAATTCTTGTGCCAGATACCGTTTGGTAAATTAATACATTTGATTTTGGTAAGTTGATGTTTGTCTCCTTACCTGTAATTAAGTTTTTTCTTGTAGATGCCTGATAGTCAGAAAATGACTCTACCTTTTCTCCATCAATTACTGTCAAAGGATTGTCACGCATATCACTCAACATTTGCTGAATTTCTTTAGCGCCATCCATTCCTTTTTTTGTGATGGATATTAAATGTTCTTTATAATATTTATGAGTTTTATAAATCTCTAGGAGTTCCTTGTAAAAAGAGCTTCCATGTTGTTTAGCATATGCGGCAACTTCACAGGCTAAAAGAGTGGCAGTAACGGCATCTTTATCTCGTACAAAGTCTCCCACCATGTATCCAAAACTTTCTTCTCCACCACCGATAAAATCGAGTTCTGGAAAATCTTCTACCATTTTAGCAATCCATTTAAATCCTGTTAAACCAATTTTAGTTTCAACACCATAATTGGCAGCAACTTCATTTACTAACGCTGTGGAGACTATGGTAGAACCTACAAATTGTTTTCCATTGATTTTACCTTGGTTTTTCCACTTTTTTAATAAGAATTCAGTCATTACAACCATTGTTTGGTTCCCATTCATCAATTTCATATGTCCATTGGTGTCTCTAATTGCGACCCCCAATCGATCACAATCAGGATCCGTTCCTATCACAATATCGGCACCAATTTTATCTGCTAAATCAGTTGCCATTTTTAAAGCTTCAGGCTCTTCTGGATTTGGAGATCTTACTGTTGGAAAATCTCCATCAGGATTTTTTTGTTCTTCTACAATATGTACATCTGAGTAGCCAGCTTTTGCCAATGCGTCCGGAACTGAAATAATGGATGTTCCATGCAATGGTGTGAAAACTATTTTTAAATTTTTTCTATCGATTTTATCAGATAAAGAAGCGTTTGTTACAGATGCTTTCACAAAAGCATCATCAACTTCTTTACCAATAACTTTGATTAATTGTTCTTTAGCGTCAAAATTAATTTCAGAGAATTTCAGAGAATTTACTTTTCCGATAATTCCATTGTCATGAGGAGGAACAATTTGACCACCATCAGACCAATACACTTTATATCCATTGTATTCTGGAGGATTGTGAGATGCTGTTAAAACGATACCAGCATCGCAATTTAAATAACGAACGGCAAATGATAATTCTGGAGTCGCTCGCAAGTCTTCAAATAAAAATACACTGATATTGTTAGCAGAAAGAACATCAGCAACAATTTTTGCAAATTTTTTACTGTTGTGTCTGCAGTCATAGGCAATAACGACGCTCAGTTTCTCTTTTTGTACGTTTTGGATTAGGTAATTTGATAAGCCTTGAGTAGCTCTCCCTAATGTGTATTTATTTATTCTATTGGTTCCTGCCCCCATAAGTCCACGCATTCCACCAGTTCCAAATTCCATGTCTTTGTAGAATCTGTCTAACAAATCATTAGAATTGTCAGCGATCAATTCATTAACTTCTTTTTGAGTTGCTGCATCAAAAGTTGCTGTTAACCATTGTGTTGCTTTATCTAAAATATTTTCCATAAAAATAAAAATGTCTTGCTTAATTTACGCGCAAATATACTATTTAGAAATTGAGTTTTTCTTTAATAGTATAGTGTTTTTCATTGCTTTTTGTTTTTATTATAAGTTCTCCAATAAAACCCGCTAAAAATAATAAAGTTCCTAAAATCATCGATGTTAATGCAATATAAAACCAAGGATTATCGGTAATTAAAATTGTTTTTATGCCCTTGTAAAGTTTGTATAGTTTTAAAATACCAATATACATGGCTGAAGTTGTTCCAAATAAAAACATTAAGGTTCCCCAAAGACCAAAAAAGTGCATGGGTCTTTTACCGAATTTAGATAAGAATGAGATGGTAATTAAATCTAAAAATCCATTTATAAATCGGTCCATGCCAAATTTTGTTTGCCCGTACTTTCTAGCTTGGTGTTTCACAACTTTCTCGCCTATTTTTGTGAATCCCTCGTTATTGGCTAAAACAGGAATGTATCGGTGCATTTCTCCACTAACTTTTACGGTTTTAATTACACTGTTTTTGTATGCTTTTAATCCACAATTAAAATCATGTAATTTTAAGCCTGAAGTTCTTCGAGCAGCAGCATTGAAGAGTTTAGAGGGGATGTTTTTTGTAAAGACATTGTCATAGCGTTTCTTTTTCCATCCAGAAATTAAGTCGAAGTTTTCAGTGACAATTAGATCATATAATTGAGGTATCTCTTCTGGATTGTCTTGTAAATCTGCATCCATGGTAATCACAACATTTCCAGTTGCCAACTCAAAACCAGCATCTAATGCTTGAGATTTTCCGTAATTTTTTTGAAAACGAATTGCTTTTACGCATTGGTCTTTGAGAGAAAGGTTTTCAATTACGTTCCAGGAAGTATCTGTACTTCCATCATCTATAAAAATAATTTCATATAAATAACGATTGGATTGCATCACTTTTGCAATCCAATCGTGCAGTTCTTTTAAAGATTCTTCTTCATTAAGAAGCGGTATGACTATAGAAATATTCATAATCAAAAAAATAGTCTTAGTATAAAGTACCGTTATTTGTGATGTTACTAACTATTAGAGAAATAAGAGTAGCTTCGATTTAATACTGATTTTCCTCAGATTTCTTCATAATTGCAGCTCCGATTGCAGAGACGATAAATCCTCCAATAGCATATGCGATGATTCCCATTGCTGCTGTTATACCAGGAGATTGAAACTTTTTACTCATTTCGTTGGCATTTTCAATTTGTTCTTCTGTCATTCCTGTATCTATATACATTTGATTTTGAACTTCCATCATCTGGTTCATGAAATCTGGTTCGATAAAATTCATAAAAATATAACTATAGATAACATTAATCAAACCGGCTAAAACAGCAATTCCAACACCAATTTTAACACCTTGTCCCCAAGATAGAAACCCACCATTTTCGCTTTTAAAACTTTTAATCCCCCAAACAAGGATTCCAATAAACAACGCCGAAGTTATCAATGAGCCAGACCAATGTGGTTCTAGGTGGTTACCTGAAGCATACATTACTAAACTAAATAATACCATGGCTACCCCAAGAGTTCCTCCTTTGTTAACGATTAAATTTTTGCTATTAACTTGATTTTCCATTTTTATCTTAATTAATTAATTAATTACTTAGAACAAATATATTCATTTCATTTTTGTTTTTTTAATAAATGATCAAAAACAATATGTTTGTGTTCATATTGCTAAATTTATTACAAAAAATAGTTCTTTTTTTAATTGTCAAAATAAAAATAGATTGTAAATTTGCCACGGCAAGTCCTACACAACTAGCTCCCTTTGAATCCTCCAGGGCGGGAACGCAGCAAAGGTATTAGGTTGTAGCAGTGTGATGTAGATAGCTTGCCATTTTTTGTGCCTTAGATTTAAATTTTTCTTTTACTTTAGTTTCCTTCATTTTCTTTTAAGATATTTGTTTAAATATTTTATGTATGTCTAAGATCGTTTTAATTACTGGTGCCTCCTCAGGAATAGGAAAAGCTATTGCAACTCTTTTATTTGAAGAAGGGTACAAGGTGTATGGTACGAGTAGAAATCCTAAAAATAGCGTTCACTTTTCTTTTGAACTCATTGCTTTGGATGTTTTAAAAGTTGATACGATTGTTTCTGCCATATCCTATATTATTGAAAAAGAAGGCAGGCTAGATGTTTTGGTAAACAATGCAGGAATGGGTATTACCGGTCCTATTGAAGAAACACCCACTGATAAAATGCGCGCTGTTTTCAATACGAACCTTTTTGGAGCTATAGAGGTCATGAAAGGGGTGCTACCACAAATGCGCAAACAAAATTCTGGAACAATCATAAATATTACTTCCATCGCTGGTTATATGGGGTTGCCTTACAGAGGAATTTATTCAGCAACCAAAGGAGCCCTGGAAATTATTACAGAGTCCACAAGTATGGAGGTTAAAAATTTTGGTATTAACGTTGTAAATGTTGCACCTGGAGACTTTGCTACGAACATAGCAGCAGGGAGGTATCATGCTCCTGTATCAGAAAAGTCGGCATATAAGCCCAATTATCAAGCAAATCTAGATTTGATGAATGCGCATGTAGATGAGGGAATGAACCCACTAGAAATGGCAAAAGCTGTTTCTAAAATTATACGCACAAAAAAACCAAAAATCCATTATAAAGTAGGTGCTTTTATGGAGAAGTTTTCTATCGTTTTAAAACGATTTTTACCAGATAGATGGTATGAAAAAATATTAATGAAGCACTTCAAATTATAGTTTTTTTTGTTTATAAATGATAAAAAATATGTTTCATATCATTCTTAAAATAGTGAACGAGTTGCTATCTTTGCATATGAAACTGAAACGATTATTTTAGCTCTTTTGTGAAGAAGTTATAAAAATCGAATGGATATACCGACTTTATTCTGAATGCCTTAAAAATAGTTTAATGGCAAAATATATTAATAATAACTAAATAAGTTCTTATGAAATTTTTTATTGACACAGCAAATTTAGCTCAAATTAGAGAAGCACAAGCCTTAGGTATTTTAGATGGTGTGACCACAAACCCTTCACTAATGGCTAAAGAAGGGATTACCGGAGAAGCAAACATTATCAATCACTACAAAGAAATTTGTGAATTGGTTGAAGGAGATGTTTCTGCAGAGGTAATTGCTACGGATTTCGAAGGAATGGTTAAAGAAGGTGAGGCGCTAGCGGCATTAAACCCGCAGATTGTAGTCAAACTACCAATGATAAAAGATGGAGTAAAAGCGTGTAAATACTTTTCTTCTAAAGGAATTAAAACAAACGTTACATTGGTTTTTTCAGCTGGTCAAGCCTTATTGGCGGCAAAAGCAGGAGCTACTTATGTTTCTCCGTTTATTGGACGTTTGGATGATATTTCTACGGACGGTTTAAATTTGATTTCAGAAATTCGTTTAATTTATGATAATTATGGTTTTGAAACTCAGATTTTAGCGGCTTCTGTTCGCCATACAATGCATATTATCGATTGTGCTAAAATAGGTTCTGATGTAATGACCGGTCCTTTGAGTGCAATTGAAGGTTTATTAAGGCATCCACTAACAGATAGTGGTTTGGCTAAATTTTTAGAAGATTACAAAAAAGGAAATTAACCAACGTTGTTGGTCTTGATATAAAATGTCATTTCGAGTTGTAACTCTGGGATGACATTTTTTAACATTAAAAAATGTATCCAAAAAAAGAACTTGCACAAATCCTAATTTCAGCATGTCATCAATTTAAAATTGAGACAGTTGTTATTTCTCCTGGTTCACGAAACGCTCCACTAACCATTGGTTTTTCAAATCATTCCGAAATTGAAACTTTTAGTATTGTAGACGAGCGTTGTGCAGCTTTTTATGCTTTAGGAATTGCCCAGCAAACTCAAAAGCCTGTTGCAATTTTATGTACGTCTGGATCTGCTTTGCTAAATTATTACCCCGCTATTGCAGAAGCATTTTACAGTAATATTCCATTGGTTGTTCTTTCCGCAGACCGACCAAAACATTTAATTGATATTGGTGACGGACAAACTATCCGTCAAGAAAATGTATTTGAAAATCATATTTTATTTTCAGCGAACTTAATAGAGAATCCTAAGTTTAAAACTCGAAATTCACAATTGATTGGAGAAGCATTACAGATTGCAACATCAAATAAAGGCCCTGTTCATATAAACATACCTTTTGATGAACCCCTATACGAAACAGTCTCTGTTTTAGAAGATTTTCATTTTCCTCGAATTTCGATGAGTTCTCTTGATAATTCTCATGTGGATTATTCATTTTTTGCAGATATCTGGAACAGCACAAAGAAGAAAATTATATTGGTAGGTGTCAATTTTCCGGATAAAAAGATCAACGAATTGATTCATTTTTATGCAGAGGATTCTTCTGTCTTAATACTTACAGAAACAACTTCTAACCTACATCACACAAATGTAGTGGATTCTATCGATCAACTTATATTTTCTCTAAATGAATCTGAGTCTAAAGAACTTCAACCCGAAGTTTTAATCACGTTTGGGGGTATGATTATTTCAAAAAAAATTAAACAATTTTTACGTAAATATCAACCTAAACACCATTGGAATATCGATGAAAAGAAAGCCACCAATACCTTTTTCTCTTTAACTGAATTTATTCAACAAAAACCTCTTGATTTTTTCAAGGAATTTAATAATAGTATTGAAAATATAACAAGTGATTATCAGCAAAAATGGTTAGTTTTTAGAGATAAAAAAAGAAATAAACATCAACAGTATTTCGATAAAATTGAGCATTCAGATTTTAAAGCTTTCGGGCAAATTATACAGACGCTACCAGAGAATTCACAGCTACAAATTAGTAACAGCTCTATCATTAGATATGCACAATTATTTTCGATTGGACATACGGTAAAGGTTTTTTGCAACAGAGGTACAAGTGGAATTGATGGGAGTACCAGTACCGCTATTGGAGCGGCAGTTGCAAACTCAAATCAGACTGTTTTTATAACAGGTGACTTAAGTTTTTTTTATGACAGTAATGCCCTATGGAATGCTCACATTCCGGTAAGTTTTAGAATTATTTTGGTAAATAATTCTGGAGGTGGAATTTTTAAAATTATTCCAGGACCCTCTACTACAAATGCAGCTAAATATTTTGAAACACCACATTGTCTCACAGCAGAGCATTTGTCTAAAATGTATGGTTTTGAATATCAGAAAGCATTTTCAACAATAACAACAAAAGAGCAATTAGTAGATTTTTATAAGGTGTCAGAAAAACCTAAGATCTTAGAAATTTTCACACCAAGTTTAGAAAACGATTTGGTTTTAAAAACCTATTTTAAATATATACAATAATGGATTTACAAGAAGGAGATAAAGTGCAGTTGGTAATTGAAACCGAAACAGGTTTGGGATATACCGTTTTAATAAATGAAGAATTTGATGGACTGCTTTTTAGAAGCGAAGTTTTTCAGGATTTAGAGGAAAATATGGAAGTTAGTGGATATATAAAAAATATTCGTGAAGATGGAAAAATAGATGTGTCTTTGAGGCCACAGGGTTTCAGAAATGTTATTGATGCTGATGTTGATAAAGTACTAGCAAAGCTAACAGCTAGTAGAGAAGGTTTTGTGTTGCTTACAGATAAGAGTTCTCCAGATGCTATTCGTTTTCACATGAAAATGAGTAAAAAAGCATTTAAAAAGGCTGTTGGAAACTTATACAAACAAAAACGTATTGTTATAAGAGAAGACAGAATTGAATTAGTGAAATAATTTATTTAGTCGTGGTTGATAAGGGTTTTATTGCCCCCCTAATCTCAAAATATTTTCGTAAAATGCCTCTGAATTTGGATCGCCAGGATCCATTTTTCCGTATCCTATTTTGTAATATTTTAATGCTTTTCTAATATTTTTACCACTTTCATAGTATCTGCCTATATAATATTCACCCAAAGGAGAGGTAGGGAATAGTTTTAAAATCATTTTTCCAAAGTCACGTAAATAATCGCCATTTTCTTTGTCGATAATTATATTTTCTATTGCATAGATATCTCTTTCTCTAATTCCTATGTTACTTCCAAATAGGAATTCAATTTCTATGTATTTGTTTTCTAAATATGAAATGGCGTCTTTTGGAGATTTATTTTCAATATTTTTTTTAAATTCTTCTTTTGAAATCGGAGCATAAATCTCAAAAATTTTATTAATTGCCCGAGGGATCGCTTCACTCATTGCAGAAATACTACTAGCTGTTTTTATAGTATCATTTACGATGTGAAAATTTTTTAATTTTAGTGCAGCTAAATCTCTTTGCAAATTTCCAATTGCAGCTTGTTTTTTTATTGAAAATGAGGTTGAATTATTTGTATACAAGTAAAAGGTATTGTCTTCTTTTAAAAATTTATTCAAATTGTATGACTGAAATTCTTGTCGAACAAATTTAGAGAACGTTGGATTTATACAGACATATGAATTGATAAAGGGTTTTTTTTCTTTCAAAAAATGACTTATTAAATTTGCTGAAGTACCCTCGCCGACCAGAGAAATGAAGAAAGAGGTCCTGTAATTACTTTCCATAAAAAACAACACTTCATCTCTTATAAACTCGTAAAAAGCAATATTACTTTCATAAAGCTCACCATTGTTACTGTTGAAATAGGTGTCTTTTTTTTTGGTGTTTTTCATAGGAATACCCACTATGATTTGTTTGGGTGATTTGTCTTTTAAAGCAAATAGAACTGAATTTCCAACATAGGTATCAAACAAGTATTCTGCATCCAATACAATTGTTAATGGATAATTTTTCAAGGAGTCTTTTTCATACCCATTTGGTAAATAAATTTTTATATTTCTTGAGTTCTCTAAAATATTTGATTCGATTTCTTCTTGAATTATTTTTTGTGAAAATCCATGAAAGTAAAAAAGAATGAATATTAGTGGTAATGATTTCTTTATCATAAATTTAAATCTTTATTTTTGTAAGCAATTGTTTTTTCTTCTTATAGAACGACCAAAATACAAAATTATGATGCAACCCGAATGGAAAACTGTCAAAGACTACGAAGATATTACATATAAGAAATGTAATGGAGTAGCCAGAATTGCCTTTAATAGACCCAATGTTAGAAATGCTTTTAGACCAAAAACAACCAAAGAATTGTATGAGGCTTTTTATGATGCTGGTGAAGATGTAAACATAGGTGTCGTCTTACTTTCTGCAGAAGGACCAAGCACAAAAGATGGTGTGTATTCTTTTTGTTCTGGGGGAGATCAAAAAGCAAGAGGACATCAAGGTTATGTTGGAGACGATGGTTACCATAGACTTAATATTTTAGAAGTTCAGCGTTTGATTCGGTTCATGCCTAAAGCAGTAATCGCTGTTGTTCCTGGATGGGCTGTAGGAGGTGGGCATAGCTTACATGTAGTATGTGATTTGACCCTAGCAAGTAAAGAACATGCTATCTTTAAACAAACAGATGCAGATGTAACCTCATTTGATGGTGGATACGGTTCAGCGTATTTAGCAAAAATGGTAGGTCAAAAAAGAGCAAGAGAGATTTTCTTTTTAGGTAGAAACTACTCCGCACAAGAAGCGTATGATATGGGAATGGTGAATGCTGTGATTCCTCACGATGAGTTAGAACATACTGCGTATCAGTGGGCGCAAGAAATTTTAGAAAAAAGTCCTACCTCTATAAAAATGCTAAAATTTTCAATGAATTTAACAGATGATGGAATGGTTGGTCAACAAGTTTTTGCTGGAGAAGCAACCAGACTTGCCTATATGACAGATGAAGCAAAGGAAGGAAGAGATGCTTTTTTAGAGAAGAGAAAACCTAATTTTCCAAAAAAATGGATTCCATAGTTTCTTGAATATCGATTTCTAATAATCAATTCAATGAAATTTATAAATTATTCAATAAATTTGCGCAAATAATAGTATCGAAATTTAAAATTTCAATTTTTTTAAGAAAACAAATGAAATCACAAGTAGTTACATTTTTAATAAAATGCCCAGATCAAAAAGGATTGGTAGCAAAGATTACCAACTTTTTTTATGAAAAAGGATTTAATATTTTAAGTTGTCAGCAGTATGTAAATTCTATAGAAGACACCTATTTTATGAGAGTTCGTTTGAATGCTGATGGAACCATCATCTCAAAAGAACAATTGGAAAGTAGCTTCTTAGAACTGGCAGATCCATTACATTTTAGTTGGTCTGTTCATTATGGGGATAAAAAACAGAATGTGGCCCTGATGGTTTCTCATACGAGTCATAACTTATACGACTTATTGGAACGCTTTAAGGAAGGTCGCTTGGATTGTAATATAAAAATGATCATCAGCAATCACAATAAGTTAAGACCTATTGCAGCGATGTTTGACATTCCTTTTTACTACTTACCCGTCACTAAAGAAACGAAATTAGCACAAGAGGCTCAAGTGATTGAATTATTAGATGCGAATTCGATAGATTTGGTAATTATGGCCAGATATATGCAGATTTTATCCTCTCAGTTTATCAATCATTACCCTGAAAGAATTATCAATATTCACCATTCTTTTTTACCTGCTTTTCAAGGAGCAAACCCCTATAAGAAGGCTTATGAAAGAGGAGTGAAGTTAATAGGTGCAACGGCTCATTATGCTACAGAAGATTTAGATGAAGGTCCAATCATAGAACAAGATGTGAAGCCTGTAACTCACGAAAGCACCCCTCAAACATTGAAAATAATTGGCGCAGATATAGAAAAATTAGTCTTGGCTAGAGCAGTAAAAAACCATTTAAACCATCAAATTATAGTTTCAGGAAATCGAGCTATTGTTTTTCCTGAAACAGGAGAATAATATAATTATGAAGATAATTTGTATTGGGCGCAACTACGCTAAACATATCGAAGAATTGGCGAATGAAAGACCTGAAAGCCCGGTGATTTTTCTAAAACCAGATTCTGCAATTTTACCAAGAAAGAATCCATTTTTTATTCCTCCTTTTTCAAAAGAGATTCATTATGAGGTTGAAATCTTGTTAAAGATAAAGAAGGTAGGTAAACATATCGATGTAAAATTTGCACATAAATATTATGATGAAATTGGTCTAGGAATTGATTTTACAGCACGTGATGTTCAAGCAGAGTGTAAAGAAAAAGGCTTGCCTTGGGAAAAAGCAAAAGCATTTGATGGAAGTGCTGTTGTGGGAGCATTTTATCCAAAAGATGAGTTTGACATCGCTAATTTAAAGTTTCAACTGTATCAGAATGAAACAATTGTTCAAGACGGGAATACAAATGCAATGTTGTGGAAAATAGACGAATTGATTGCTTATGTTTCTCAATATTTTACCTTAAAAAAAGGAGATATTATTTTCACAGGAACTCCAGCAGGTGTTGGAAAGGTTTTTGAGAATGATGTCTTAAAGGGAGTGATCGCAGGAAAAGAAGCTTTTACGATTCGGGTTAAGTAATTTATGTAAGTTTTTAAACTTTACTCTATCTCAATATCTATCAAAAATTAACCTGCTATTTTGAATGACTTAATAACCAATCATAAATATCTTGTCCAGCATAGACTCTTCTCCAAGTTTCCACATGATCTGTATCTTGATGAACAGTGAGTCTAACTTTATGATGACCAAACTCTTTTAATTTATTAATTCCAGTATAAAAATATTTTGCGGGTACTGCTTTGTCTTTTCCGCCGGCAATATTCCAAATTGGTATTTTTTTATCGGCAATCGATTTTATTAAGTCTGGAAATGCAAATCCTACTATAGGGTTTATCGCCGCAAATTTATTAGGATATTTGCTCGCTGTGTGCCAAGTTCCGTATCCACCAAAACTTAAACCTGTTAAATAGACTCTCTTCTCATCAGCCTTGTAGTTTTTTAGAGTGTTGTCTATCATGCTTATTAAATCTTCTTGCACATTATTCCATCCGTATTTATTTATAAAATTTATCGTGGATTTGGGTATTGAATCACTCTTTAAACTATTTAATTTTTCAGTTGTGAAGCTAGGCTTGGGTCTCCTAGGAATTCCAGCTTTTAGTCTTTTTGGAATTGATGCGCTGGTTCTATTTGTGATGTAGCTCATTCCTGGTTTGTCCAAATCAAACATGTGTAGTTGAGGAGCTATAATAATAAAAGGCAAGTCTCTTTTTTGAACCCAAGCTTCATATAATGGTCCATGAATTTGTATAAAGTCTAACTCACTTTTACCATTTCCACGTTCACCATTTCCATGAAGAAACATTAAAATTGGCCAATTTTTATCTGATTCTTTATATCCTTTGGGCAGGTATAAAAAATATTCTCGATTCGAATTGTCTAGAAAACTTGTATATGGAATACGTACCAATTGTTCTTCTGATTTTTTTATATGAATCGAAGAGCAAGAAGAGATAATCATTACTATAATTAGCAGTATGTAAGAAGAGACTTTCATTTATATGAAATTTATACTCAAATTTAATTAAAATATTGATACTTGTTCCTATTTTTGTATCAGAATACTACTTTATGAATGCAGAAATTATAACGATAGGAGATGAAATACTCATTGGTCAAATTGTAGATACCAATTCGCAATGGATTGGAAAACAATTGAATAATATTGGAGTTACAGTTCATCAGATAACTTCCATTCAGGACGATCAACAGCATATTTTAAATGCTTTAAAACTAGCTCAAGAAAGAGTCGAAATAGTAATTATTACAGGGGGGTTAGGTCCAACAAAAGATGATATTACTAAAAAAACAATTGCAGCATTCTTTAATGATGATGACCTTGTCGAATATCCAGAAGTTTTAACTCATATTAAAGCGCTGTTTAAAAAAATAAATCATCCCTTCAAAGAAGTTCAAATAGCACAAGCGAGTTTGCCTTCAAAAGCAACGTTGTTGATGAATGATTTTGGTACCGCACCTGGAATGTGGTTTTATGAAAACAAGACTGTATTTATATCTCTTCCTGGAGTTCCCTATGAAATGAAAGGATTGCTTACAAAAGAAGTGCTGCCAAGAATTCAAAAACAATTTAAGCTTCCACACATCATTCATAAAACAATCATGACTTACGGTCAAGGTGAAAGCAGAATTGCTGAAAAAATTGAAGATTTTGAAAATAATTTACCATCCTATATTAAATTAGCTTATTTACCTTCTTTTGGACGAGTTCGTTTACGATTATCTGCAAAGGGAAATAACAAAGAAATTTTAGAAAACGAATTGGACAACAAAATAAATCAACTGTATCAATTAATTCCAGAAATAATTACAGGTTTAGAGGATGTGAATTCTTTAGAAATGAGGGTGGGTGAGTTGCTTAAAAAAGCGAATAAGACAATTGCTACTGCAGAAAGTGTCACAGGCGGAAAAATAGCATCTGCATTGGTTTCTGTACCAGGTGCATCTGATTATTTCAAAGGAAGTATTGTAGCCTACACGGCTGAAACAAAAATCAATTTGCTAGGTGTTTCTGAGGAGACTATAAATAAAGAAAGTGCTGTTAGTAAAGAAGTAGCAATTGAAATGGCTAGAGGAGTGAAGGATAAATTACAAACAAATTATGCGATTGCTGTTACTGGAAATGCAGGTCCGACCTCAGATCACAATAACCAGGGGGTTGGAGTTGTTTTTATTGCTTTTGTGTCTGATGACCAAGAGATTGTGCAAAAATTCAACTTTGGTCAACCAAGAGAAAAAGTAATTAACAAAACAGTCAGTAAATCGCTTGAAATTCTTCGAAAAGAAATTCTTTAAAAATTTATAAGATTGTTTTGTTCGGGATTAGATTTATTTGTAGATTTGCACCTCGTTTAGAGATAATACTATAAAACTGTCGAAAAGATGTCTAGAGTTTGTGAATTAACAGGAAAAAAAGCAATGGTTGGGAACAATGTATCTCACGCTTTAAATAGAACTAAAAGAAAGTTTGACGCTAATCTTATGACCAAGCGTTTTTATATTCCAGAAGAAGATAAATGGATTACTTTAAAAATATCTGCTTCTGCATTAAAAAATATTAACAGAAAAGGAATTTCTGCAGTTATAAAAGAAGCGAGAGCTAACGGAATTTTAACTAAATAAGCTCAAGCAATTTAAAATTTTATACCAATGGCAAAAAAAGGAAACAGAGTTCAAGTAATTTTAGAATGTACTGAGCACAAAGCATCAGGAGAAAGAGGTACTTCTAGATACATAACAACCAAGAACAAAAAGAACACACCAGATAGATTAGAAATTAAAAAATTCAATTCTATCTTGAAAAAAATGACTGTTCATAAAGAAATTAAATAATTATATATCTAAAGACTCATTACAAGAGTATAGATTCAAAAAATTAGACAATGGCAAAAAAATCAGTAGCATCATTACAGACAGGGTCAAAAAGATTAAGTAAGGCTATCAAAATGGTAAGATCACCAAAATCAGGAGCGTATACTTTTGTAGAATCAATTATGGATCCTTCTAAAGTAAATGAGTTTTTAGCAAAAAAGTAATATTTACTTCACACAACATTCAAAGCTACTTTCCAATATAGAAAGTAGCTTTTTTTATGAATTAGAATTGTGTATTTTTGAGTATTAATTTATGACAAAGGTTTTAAATGAAGATCATTAGTGAGAAATCATTCCGATATCATCATATTTAATTAACCATCATAGTGTATAAGAGATAAAAATGAGTTTTTTTAAAAAAATTTTTTCAAAAGAAAATAAAGAAACTTTAGATAAGGGTTTAGAAAAGTCTAAAGAAAGTTTTTTTGGTAAATTAACAAAAGCTGTTGCAGGAAAATCTAAAGTTGACGATGATGTTTTAGATAATTTAGAAGAGGTTTTAATTGCATCTGATGTTGGCGTAGATACCACACTTAAAATCATCAATAGAATTGAAGTAAGAGTTGCTAAAGATAAGTATATCGGTACTGAAGATCTTCATACGATTCTTCGTGAAGAAATTGCGGGGCTATTATCGGAAATGAATTTAGGCAACGAAACGGAGTTTACCATTCCTTCAAACAAAAAACCACATGTAATTATGGTCGTTGGAGTCAATGGAGTTGGTAAAACAACCACAATAGGTAAGTTAGCAAGTCAGTTTAAGAAACAAGGCTTACAGGTAGTTTTGGGAGCTGCGGATACTTTTAGAGCTGCTGCCATAGATCAATTAAAAATTTGGGCAGATAGAACGGGAGTGCCAATTGTGCATCAAGAAATGGGCTCTGACCCTGCTTCTGTAGCTTTTGACACCTTAAGTTCTGCTGTTACCCAAGATGCTGATGTTGTCATCATAGATACTGCAGGACGTCTACATAATAAAGTTAATTTAATGAATGAGTTGACTAAAATTAAAAGGGTCATGCAAAAAGTGGTTCAAGACGCTCCTCATGAGGTTTTATTAGTGTTAGATGGTTCTACCGGTCAAAATGCATTTGAACAAGCAAAACAGTTTACAAAGGCAACAGAGGTTACTTCATTAGCAGTCACAAAACTTGATGGAACTGCTAAAGGGGGTGTTGTAATTGGTATTTCTGATCAGTTTCAAATTCCGGTGAAATATATCGGTGTTGGGGAAGGAATTGATGATTTACAGGTTTTTAATAAAAACGAATTTGTAGATTCTTTTTTTAAGTAATTTTAGAAGGACTATAACAAGTGTTATTCTTGGTGTTAATTTAATATGAATATTTCTTCTATTGTTCTACTGTCCTCTCCATAAAAAGTTACGTTAATATTAATTTTCCATCTGTGATTAGAAATTTTTTGACCGCTTATGCTTCCCATAGGAGGAACATTTTTTGAAGGTTCTAAAGGAAAATAGCAAAAACAATATTTGGTAAATACCAGAGCAATTTCAGATAACTCCGTATTTGAATACGAAAATTCCGTAAGTCCAGTCTCAATTTCAAATTGAATTGTTTCTCCATATTCATCATCCGCAATTTCTTCATTATCTTTTGCATCAAAACGATATGTAAACACCGTATTTTCTCCTTTTTCAATAACGCCATATTTCATATAGCTATCTTCAGAAGATGAAATAGACAATTTACTTTTTTCTGAAAAATGATATACATAAAGATCTTCCGAGATTTCATTATTACTGCATGAAAATATAATAAAACTCAATAACAATAACATAGAGTAGCTTTTCATCTTTTACCTTTAAGCTAGATTAATTATTTTTTACCAAAGCTTGTTTAGAAATAATGTACTCGTTTACAAATTCTTCCAAAATATGTAAAGGAATTGCTCCCTGTGCTATTACGACTTCATGAAAATCACGAATATCAAATTGATCTCCCAGTGCATTTTTTGCTTTTGCACGTAATTCTAAAATTTTTAACATTCCAATTTTATAGGCTGTTGCTTGACTTGGCATTACAATATGTCTTTCAACCATTTTAATGGCGTCTAACTTAGCATTAGGTGTGTTTTCTGTGTAGTAAGCAATCCCTTCTTCGCGTGTCCATTTTTTGGCATGAATCCCTGTGTCTACTACCAATCTGCATGCTCTCCACAATTCCATCGCCAAACGTCCAAAATCTGAATAAGGATCCGCATAGAATCCCATTTCTTTTGGGATAAATTCAGAGTACAGACCCCAACCTTCTGTGTAAGCTGTGTATCCACCAAATTTTCTAAACAAAGGGACATCTTTTAGTTCTTGTTGAATTGCCAATTGCATGTGATGTCCTGGAATTCCTTCGTGATAGGCCAATGCCTCCATTTGATAAATAGGCATTGATTCCATATCATATAAATTTGCATAATAAATTCCTGGTCTAGAACCATCTGCAGCCGGACGATTGTAAAATGCCTTTCCTGCTGATTTTTCTCGAAATGATTCTACTGCTTTTACAATGATACTTGCCTTTGGTTTTGTAATAAAAATTTCGTCTAACCGAGTCTCCATGCTATCGATCAAATTGACCGCTTTCTTTAAATACGCAGCTTTTCCTTGTTTATCTGCTTTGTAATAAAACTGTTTGTCTGTTTTCATGAACTGAAAAAAATCTTGTAAAGTTCCTTTAAAACCAACTTTATTACGAATAATATTCATTTCTTTATGAATTCTAGCAACTTCACTCAATCCTATTTCGTGGATTTCATTAGCTGTTAAATCTGTAGTTGTGGTTCTTTTTAATGCATTGTTATAGAACGCTTTTCCGTCTGGAAATTTCCAAGCTCCATGATCTGAGTTTGCTCTTTCTTTTTGTTTTTTTATAAAAGAAATTAAGCTATTGTAGGCTGGTTTTACCGATGTTAACAGTGCCTGTTTTGCTAAAGCTTCTAAATTAGATTTTGTTTTAGTATCGATATCTAAGTTGCTTACTTTTTCTGAGAAGTCTTTTAATAAAGTACTTTTTTTATCAGCGTTGTCAAATGGTTTTCCTGTTAATATATTTTCTGAATCTTCAATAACTTTGTTAAAGACAAACTTGGGAGGAACGATTCCTGCAGCTTCACGTGCTTCTAAATTTTTAATTAATTGAGTGAAATATTTATTAAATTCATTCAATCTTGAGATGTACGCATTTGCATCAGAAATAGTATCTATTCGATGCATATTAATTAAAAAGGCTGGTTTCCCTGATTGCGCTCCAAACATTTGATTTACAGGGTAGTTGTATAATTTATATTTGTGATCGGCAATGTTATTTTTCACCTTTTTTTTAAATAATTTATAACTCAACAACACTTCTTTTGAAAGTGCTTCCACATTTACAGAATCTGTCAACCATATCAGCTTCTTCTTCTGTGAAGCTAATTTTTTAGCATCAGCCTCTGGTGAATCATTATCTAGTTTATCATAGTCTTTTTTGATTCCAAGTCTTGTTTGAAGCTCAGGAGAAAGATCCAATTGTTCTTCAAATGATTTTTCAAAAAAAGCATTGACTTTTTTTGATTCCGCAGTAATCTCATTTTCTGTATAGGTTCTTAAAGGTTCTTTTTTACAGGAAATAAATAAGGTAAAGGCACACAATGTGAGCAATGATTTATTAAATAAGTGGTTCATTCGTTTATTTTTTATCGATATATTCTTATTTCTGTCTTATAAAAATTGAGAGGGTTTTATACGTATTCTCAATTTTATATCTAATGTAGATCTCTAAATTTAATAAAACTTTAGGTAATGATCTCTGTAAAATTAATTTTTCTGAATTGGTTCTTTTTTTTATGTGTAAACCATCTCAATAACTTGTCAAATAAACTCTAATTAAGCTGTATATTTGCAACCATTAATAAGAAGATATGCGTACAAAAACCATTAAAAAAAATAAAATCAATGTTGTTACTCTAGGTTGTTCAAAGAATATTTATGATTCTGAGATTTTAATGGGGCAATTAAAAGCCAATGGTAAAGAGGTCGTTCATGAAGATGAAAATGACGATGGAAATATTGTAGTTATTAATACCTGTGGGTTTATTGGCAAAGCTAAAGAAGAATCGATTGATACTATTTTACATTATGCGCAAAGAAAAGAGGCAGGAGAAATAGATAAAGTTTTTGTTTCTGGTTGTTTAAGTGAACGTTATAAGCCAGATTTAGAAAAAGAAATATCAAATGTAGACCAATATTTTGGAACCCATGATTTACCAAATTTATTAAAAGTCTTAGAAGCAGATTATAAGCATGAATTAATAGGAGAGCGCTTAACTACGACGCCAAAACATTATGCATATTTAAAAATTGCAGAAGGTTGCGACAGACCTTGTTCGTTTTGTGCCATTCCATTAATGCGAGGTAAACATGTTTCTACTCCCATCGAGGATATTGTTACAGAGGCAACAAAATTGGCAGCTAAAGGGATAAAAGAAGTGATGTTGATTGCACAAGATTTAACCTATTACGGCCTAGATATTTACAAGAAAAGAGCTCTAGCAGCATTGTTAGAAGCTTTGGTGAAAGTAGATGGGATTGAATGGATTCGCATGCATTATGCATTTCCAACGGGTTTTCCTATGGATGTTTTAGAAGTGATGAAACGGGAACCTAAAGTCTGTAATTATTTAGACATTCCTTTACAACACATTAACACCTCGTTGTTAAAATCGATGAAACGTGGAACTACTCATGAAAAAACAACGAATTTAATTCATAATTTTAGAGAAGTAGTGCCAGAAATGGCAATAAGAACTACCTTAATTGTTGGGTATCCGGGTGAAACTCCTGAGATGTTTCAAGAATTAAAAGATTGGGTAGAAGAAATGCGTTTCGAACGTTTGGGAGCTTTTGAATATTCACATGAAGAAAATACAGGAGCTTATGTTTTAGAGGATGATATAGCTGCTGAAGTAAAGTTTCAGCGTGTTAATGAAATCATGGAAGTGCAGTCTCAAATTTCTTGGGAGTTGAACCAACAAAAAATAGGAAAAACATTTCGTTGTTTATTTGACAGAAAAGACGGAGAATATTTTTATGGTAGAACCGAGTATGATTCTCCAGACGTAGACAATGACGTTTTAGTAGATGCGCGCGAGCACTACATAAAAATTGGCGAATTTATTGATATTAAAATTCATGAAGCGGGTGATTACGACTTGTATGGAACTCCCGTGAAGGAAGTTTAAAATAAATCTATTATCCTTTTTATTTTTATATTTTCATTTGTAATCTTTTTTAAACATTTAAATTTACGTTAATAAACCCATAAAGCGTAGAAAGATCCTATATTTACAAAACGTTTCAAAGAATGTAGCAAGAAGAATGAAAGTAACACATATTCCTTTTCAAGAAACTAGATTTTTTTCCAAAACAATCATTGATTATTTGGAGAAAAAAGAATCCATACAACCTTATTACAATAATTTTCCTGATATCGCAGGGTTTCATAATCAAATAGAAGAAAAGCAAAAATCATTTCGATTACAAACAAGAATGGTTTTGGTTGATGCTCTTAAAGCTCAATACAACAAAATTAAAATTTCCGATAAGACAACCAAAAATATAGAAATTTTAAAGAAACAAAATTCATTTACAGTGACCACTGGTCATCAATTAAACCTGTTTACTGGACCTTTGTACTTTTTGTATAAAATTATTTCTACAATAAATGTATGTAAAGAGCTAACAGAAAAATTTCCAAAACAGCATTTTGTTCCAATGTATTGGATGGCTTCAGAAGATCATGATTTTGATGAAATTAATTATTTTAATTTTGAAGGAAAAAAAGTTGCATGGAATAGAAAAGATGGGGGTGCTGTTGGAAGATTTTCAACAGACGGACTAGCGTCTGTTTTTAAAGTATTTGCAAGCCAACTAGGAAATTCTGTAAATGCAGAGTTCGTAAAAAAACTATTTTCAGAAGCCTATTTAAAACATCAAAACTTGGCAGAGGCAACCCGTTATATTGCCAATGAATTATTTTCTGAGACTGGTTTGGTGATTATTGATGGTGATGATGTAAGGTTGAAAGAATTATTCAGCCCAATTGTAAAGGAGGAATTAGAAAATCAAACGTCATTCAATTCGGTTTCAAAAACAATTTCTACTTTAAAGGAAGATTATAAAATTCAAGTAAATCCAAGAAAATTGAATTTGTTTTATGTGGGTGATAATTTTAGAGAACGCATTATTTTAGAGAACGGAGTGTATTCTGTAAAGAATACTTCAATGAAGTTTTCTAAAAGTGAAATTTTAAAAGAAGTTGATAAAAACCCCCTTGCATTTTCTCCAAATGTTATTATGAGACCTTTGTATCAAGAAGTAGTTTTACCTAATATTTGTTATGTTGGAGGTGGAGGAGAAATTGCTTATTGGTTAGAATTAAAAGACTATTTTAAGGAAGCAGAAATTCCTTTTCCAATATTATTATTAAGAAATTCTGTACAAATACTAACAAAAAAACAACAGGATAAACTGAAGAGTTTAAACATCTCACACAGTGAATTGTTTTTAGATCAGGATCAATTACTATCAAAAAAAGTAATCGAAAATTCTGAAATTAAAATTGATTTTGCTAAAAAAATCAATTATTTAAAAAATCAATTTAAAGACTTAAAACAAGTAGCAAAAAACACGGATGTTTCTTTTGTTGGAGCTGTTAGTGCACAGGAAAACAAGCAAATAAAAGGGTTGCATAATCTTGAGAAACGCTTGTTAAGAGCCGAAAAGAGAAGGCAAAAAGAGTTGGTGTTTCGCATTAAAGAGCTTCAGAATCAATTGCTACCTAACTATGGTCTAGAAGAGCGTCAACGTAATTTTTCTGAATATTATCTAGCACATGGTCCTTCATTTTTAAAAGCGTTACAAGGTGCTTTAAAACCTTTGAAATTACAGTTTACTATCCTAGAGTTATAATGAAAGAAAAAGGTTTACATTCAAAAAATAAATTCAACAAAGGATATGATTTTGAGAAACTCATCCTAGATAATCCGATTTTAAAAGACTTTGTTTTTAAGAATTCATATGAAAATTTAAGTATTGATTTTTCTAATCCCATTGCTGTGAAAGAATTGAATAAAGGATTACTCTTTTCTTTTGATAAAATTTCTATTTGGGATTTTCCTGATGAAAATCTATGCCCACCAATTCCTGGACGTTTGGATTATATTCATCATTTGGCAGATTTATTATCATCAGAAGAACCGATAAAAATTCTTGATATCGGTACTGGAGCAACTTGTATATATCCTTTATTAGGAGTGGCATCATTTGATTGGAAATTTGTAGCAACAGATATTGATCTAGATTCTTTAGATACAGCTCAAGACATTATTGATGATAATAATTTAGATGCTTCTATTAAATTACGTCAACAGTTTGACGAAAACAACATTTTAAAAGGTATTTTAGAAGAAGATGATTCTTTTTCTGCAGTGATGTGTAATCCACCCTTTTATAAATCTGCTGAAGAGGCTAGAGGTGCAAATAGAAGGAAAACTAGGAATCTTGGAAATAATAGTGTGAGAAATTTTGCTGGAAATAACAATGAATTATGGTATGTAGGTGGAGAAAAAGCTTTTTTGCACAATTACTTGTATGAAAGTTCTCTTTTTAAAGATAAAAGCAGCTGGTTTACAAGTTTGGTTTCTAAAAAAGAAAATGTAGAAAGTCTTGAAAAATCCTCAAAAAAACTAGGAGCAACTACATTTAAAGTAATTCCAATGCATCAAGGAAACAAAGTAACCAGAATTGTTTGTTGGAAATATTAGCCAAAAATAACGTTAATCAATATACAATCCCTTAGATAGGAAACAACCCGAAGCTAATCGCTTCGGGTTGTTCATTTTATTTGGTATTTCTATGATTACTTCACAGAAGAGACATCGTTTTTTATAAATGGATAACTTCATCATAAGCATCAGCTACAGCCTCCATTACAGCTTCACTCATGGTAGGGTGTGGATGAATTGTTTTTAAAACTTCATGCCCTGTTGTTTCTAGTTTACGCCCTAAAACTGCTTCTGCAATCATGTCGGTAACTCCAGCACCAATCATGTGGCAGCCTAACCATTCTCCATATTTTGCGTCAAAAATAACCTTTACAAATCCATCTGTTGTTCCGGCAGCTGTTGCCTTTCCAGAGGCTGAAAAAGGAAATTTACCTACTTTTAATTCGTAACCTGCTTCTTTTGCTTTTGCTTCTGTCATTCCAACAGAGGCTATTTCTGGAGTCGCATAGGTACAACCAGGAACATTACCATAATCTATTGGTTCTGTATGTAAACCTGCTAATTTTTCAACACAAGTTATTCCTTCCGCAGAAGCCACGTGTGCTAAAGCTTGACCAGGAACTACGTCTCCGATTGCGTAATATCCAGGGATATTTGTTTGGTAAAAATCGTTTACTAAAATTTTATCTCTATCGACAATAATACCTACATCTTCTAATCCAATATTTTCGATATTTGATTTAATTCCTACTGCTGAAAGTACGACATCCGCTTCAAGTGTTTTTTCTCCATTTTTTGTCTTTACAGTTGCAATTACACCTTTACCAGAGGTGTCAACTGATTCTACAGAAGAATTGGTCATTACTTTTATTCCTGCTTTTTTTATAGAGCGTTCAAATTGTTTTGAGATATCTACATCTTCCACAGGGACTATATTCGGCATGTATTCTACAAGTGTAACTTCTGTACCCATACTATTGTAGAAATGTGCAAATTCTACTCCAATAGCACCAGAACCTACAACAATCATAGATTTAGGTTGACTCGGAAGCGTCATCGCTTTTCGATATCCAATTACCTTTATTCCGTCTTGAGGTAAGTTAGGTAATTCTCTAGAACGTGCACCGGTTGCAATAATAATTGAATCTGCATTGTATTCTGTTACGGTTCCGTTTTCAGCGGTAACCTCAACTTTTTTACCTGTTTTTATTTTTCCAAAACCATCAATAATATCGATTTTGTTCTTTTTCATTAAGAAGGCAACTCCTTTACTCATTCCCTCTGCAACCCCACGACTTCTTTTAATAACAGCATCAAAGTCTTTATCAATCGCCTCAGCTTTTAAACCGTATTGATCTACATGTTTTAAATAATCATAAACTTGCGCAGATTTTAACAACGCTTTTGTTGGGATACACCCCCAGTTTAAGCAGATTCCTCCAAGAGATTCTTTTTCTACAATGGCAACTTTAAAGCCCAGTTGAGAAGCTCTAATTCCTGTTACATATCCTCCAGGTCCACTTCCTATGATAATGATATCGTATTTCATAATTGTATTTTATCTAATATTGGTGTTGTTTGTTGTGCAAATCTAATCAATAATCATAAATTTACCTCAAAACTTATTTTCTATTTACATTCTTTCAGGAACTTCAATTCCTAGCAATAAAAATGCTTGTTTTATAGTATCAGCTACTTTTTTTGACAACTGAACTCTAATTATTTTTTTATCTTGTTCTTTTTCTCCAAGAATCGATACATTTTGATAAAACGAGTTGAATTCTTTTACCAAATCATAAGTATAATTTGCAATAATAGCAGGCGAAAAATTAGCTGCGGCTTGTTGAATTACTTCAGGAAATAACTCCAATTGTTTTATCAATTCTTTTTCCTTTTCGTGCAGTTCTATAGTATCAATTGGTCCTGAATAATCAAAATCAGCTTTTCTAATGATAGATTGAATTCGTGCATAAGTGTATTGAATAAAAGGCCCTGTATTCCCCTGAAAATCTACGGAAGATTTTGGGTCAAATAAAATTCTTTTTTTAGGATCTACTTTTAGTATAAAATACTTTAAAGCACCCAGACCGATAGTCTTGTATAGTGCTTCTTTTTCTTGCTCAGTGTAGCCATCTAATTTACCCAACTCATCAGATATTTCTTTAGCTGTTGTGCTCATTTCGACAATTAAATCATCGGCGTCTACAACAGTTCCTTCTCTCGATTTCATTTTTCCAGAAGGTAAATCTACCATTCCATAACTCAAATGGAACAAGCTTTTCGACCAAGAATACCCGAGTTTTTTAAGAATTAAAAAAAGTACTTTAAAATGATAATCTTGTTCATTTCCAACGGTATAAACCATCCCATTAACATCGGGCATGTCTTTTGAACGCTGAATAGCGGTACCAATATCTTGTGTTATGTATACTGCGGTTCCATCGGAGCGCAATACCAATTTTTCATCCAAACCTTCATCGCTCAAATCACACCATGTAGAGCCATCTTCTTTTTGGAAGAATACGCCAGATTTTAGTCCTTCATCAATACTGTCTTTTCCTAATAAATACGTGTTGCTTTCGTAATATAATTGGTCAAAATCTACTCCTAAATTTTTGTAGGTTACGTCAAAACCACGATATACCCAGTGATTCATTTCTTTCCAAAGAGCTAGCACTTGTTTGTCTCCAGCTTCCCATTTTAATAACATTTCCTGCGCCTGTAATATAAGTGGTGCTTGTTTTTTTGCATTTTCTTCAGAAAGTCCCGAGGCAACTAGTTGCGCAATCTCTTTTTTGTATTCCTGATCGAATTTCACATAATAATTACCAACCAACTTATCTCCCTTTAATCCTGTTGATTCTGGAGTTTCTCCATTTCCAAATTTTTCCCAAGCAAGCATCGATTTACAAATATGAATTCCACGATCATTAATGATTTGGGTTTTGTATACTTTTTTTCCAGAAGCCTTGATAATTTCTGCA